>Ga0073899_10002951_pt1 | contig 15209 bp, 7 predicted proteins | sample KloWWTmetaKNB5Ph_FD_88975 | JGI IMG/M metagenome (GOLD analysis project Ga0073899, IMG submission 88975) | Active sludge microbial communities from Klosterneuburg, Austria, studying microevolution and ecology of nitrifiers - Klosterneuburg... | ecosystem: Engineered > WWTP > Aerobic digester >...
CACGAGCGAGAAGGTCTCGGCGGGGTCGTAGGGCTGGGACAGCTTGGCTTGCCCTTCGTCATAGGCCTGCAGTTCGCTCTCATTGCGGATGTTGCCGTTTTTGTCGTGAAGCGCCACAACGCGATGGGGCGGCGGCTGCCACGGCGTCAGCGTGCGCGACATCGTCTCGGGGTTGTATTGGAAGACGATGATGTTCGGGACGGGGATGAGCATGGGCGCGCCGAAATAGATAAGGGCGCCTTTCAGGAGCAGGGGGCTGTTGGGGTAGCTCATGGGGTACCGGCCTCAGGCCTTCCAGTTGTGTTTGCCCATGACCTCGTCGTTCTTCGTCACCGCTGCCTGGTGCACCGTGTCCAGGTGCTTGGGCTTCATGTCGTGCGTCGGCGCCAGCGTCTCGCCGTCGGGTTGCAGGTGGGTCTTCGCGGCGATACCGCGGTAGTACGCCATCTCCTCGGTCTGGAGGCCCCGCTGCAGCGCCGGCAGCATGCGCGAGCGCATCCAGCGGTAGGTGGCGAGTGCCGCGCCGTGGTATGCGGTGCGGGCGGCGGTGGGATCGGTGGCGATGGCTGCGCGCAGCTGCTTGCGGTGCTCTGCCGAGGTGTCGTGCGGCCGAAGCCTGGTGTCTGCGAGGGCGGCATTGAACTGGTTCTCGATCGCGAAGCCCTGCGTCGGCGTGCCCTTGCGTTCCTTGTCGCCTGTCGGGTCGGCCCAGCGCGACTCGCGCAGCACGTGCAGCTCGCCGCGTTGGTGACAGCGTGCCGACAGCAGCACCGCCGGCATGCTGGCACCCCGTTCGCTGCCCTGGTTCATCACCGCGACGCCCAGCGGGCTGGCGCCCGAGCCGCTGATGCGCTCGACCTCGTTGCCGCCCTTCTTGAACTCGATGCCAGCACCGGCAAAGTCCGCCGTGTCGCCGGGGAAGGCCTGCTGCGTGGCCTCGGGGTCGTTGCCGAAGAACTCGACCAGCAGGTACTGCGTGGTGTGGTGCGACTCGCGTCCGAAGGTGCCAACACCGCGGCGCTTCAGCTCGCCATGGGTGGCCACGGCCAGCCCAACGACGCCGCTCTGGTGCGGCTTCGTGTATTCGGTCACCAAGGGCACGCTGGTGACACCGCCCTGTGCGCGCTGCGTCAGCAGTTCGACGTAGTCCTTGATGAGCCAGTCGGCGAAGCGGAAGTGCTTGGACTCCCAGATATTGGGCTGCGGCCCCAGGCTGCGCAGGCGCTCGCGCAGTTCCGCCTGTGCCTTCGGCAACTCAGCGGCAGTGACGACCGTGCTGCCCTGGAACGAGGCTGCCATCGCCCACTTCCAGAGGTCAGAGGTGCCACCCACCCCTGCCATGTTGAGGTTGAAGAGCTCGATCTTCCGGGCCTTCGTGACGGCGAGGTCGGCCGAGATCTTCATCGCCACGTGGCGCTGGGCGAACACGTAGTTGGCCAGCAGCTGAAGGAAGCCATGCCGGTCGAGCTCGGTGTCGGGCCCGTCGGCCGTCTTCTTGCGATGCGGCTTCTGCGCCAGCGAGGCGATGCGCTTGAGTTCGAGCGGCGGGAAGCGGTCGGTCAGCTCGCGCACGTACTCGCGCACCTTCTTGCGCACACGGTCTTCGTGCATGAAGGGGGCGTAGTCGACGCCCGTGCCCGACTTGAGCATCGCGAAGACGCCCTCGGCCAGCGCCTTCGCTTCCGTCCAGCCTTGCGGGTCGCGGCCGCCCTCCAGGTGCTTGGTGAAGGCATCGGTCTGCCCCGGCTTGGAAAGCTCGGCGATCACCTCCAGCGCCACGTCCTTGCCCAGCGACGGCTGCAGGCCGGCGGCGCTGCCCAGCCGGTTGCGCAAGGCTCGGGGTACGGCTTGCTTGCGGCCGACATGACCTGCCACGCTGTCGGCCACGGCTTCGCGCCCAGCGTCGAAGCGCAAGCCCAGGCTGGGGCGGCCGCGCGTGGGCTGGCGCATGCCGCCCGCATGGGCGCCGTGCGCGCCGGTCTGCTGCACGACGTGGGTCAGTTCGTGGGCCAGTAGCGCCCGCCCGCGCGACGATGGCAGGTCGACGCCGGGGCGCAGGTAGACATGGCTGCCGCTGGTCAGTGCGTCGGCGCCTATCGGGGTGGTGGCGCCTGCGGCCGAGTGGTGCACGCGCACGTGGGAGAAGTCGGCGCCGAGCTGGCGTTCGTAGGGGGCGCGCACAGCCGAAGGCAGTGTCAGCCCGGTTCCGCCGGGCAGCTTCGGAATGCCGGCCCGGTGCGCGCCGGCGGGGATGGACGCCTCGCCTTCCTCGCCCAGCAGCGAATCGGGCACGACTTCTGTCTTGGGCAGCGCACTGGCCGCCGGTGGCGTCAGCGCCGCCATGCCCATGTCGGCCAGCGCCCTGTTCGTTTCCCCGTACAGACCCGCCACCAGGTCGTCGCGCACCTCGCCGAACTTGGTGCCGATGACCGGCATCAGATCCTTCTTCCAGTACTCGTTCGGATCGAGCGCGCTGCCGCGCAACCAGGTCTGTTCGATGCGTGCGGAGAGGAAGCTCAAGGCGTTCGTGAAGCCTTTGCCCTGCCCTGAGCCGGCCCAGCTCTCAGGCACCGGCATCGTGCTGAGCAGCATGCGCAGGATCTTCCCGCGCTTGCCGAAGCGGTCGAGGATGAAGCCAATGATCAGCTCGGTGGCTGCGCGCAGCTCGATCAGTTCGCCCGGCAGCTCGAAGCGCTGGATGCCGTCGAAGAGATCGATCATGCGTTCGCGCATCTCGTTCTCGATGCCGCCCTGGTCACCCAGCGCCACCTGGGCCATTTCGACGAGGTGCAGCGGCCCTTCGCCCTTGCGCGCCGCCTCGAGCTGGTCGCGCGGGATCAGGTCGTAGGCGGCGCCGACGATCTCGACGGCACGGTGCAGCACCCACAGCAGCGTCGGGTGCATGGCGATGCGCCCCTGGGCTCGCCGCAGCGGCGGCTGCGTGAATTCGCGGAAGCGCTCCAGCCCATGGTTGAAGCGTCGGCCCAGCGAGCGCAGTGCCGCGACGACGCGCCCGAGCTTGGAACGGGGTTGGGGGTTGACCTTGCGCTGGCGCGTCGGCTGGTGGTCGGCCAGCGCCCCCCACGGCGAGTGCTGCCCCCCCAGCAGCAGGTAGAGCCAGATGCCGTCGGCATGGAAGAGCTTCGTGCTCAGCTGGTCGAGTGCGTGCTGCGCGAAGGCCAGGGGGTCGTCCTTGAGCTGTTGCACCAGGTCGTCGAACTCGCCGTTGGCCAGCATCTGCGCCATGCCGATGACGAATTCCGCCATCGCCGCCTCGGGCACGAAGATCGTCGCGACGGTCTGCATCCAGTCGACGAAGGTGTGTATGCCCTCGGACAGTTCCTCCATGCCGAGCTGGAAGGAACGCCAAAGGAAGATCTCGTCCAGCTCGGTGAGCATGTCGACATCGCTGGCCTTGACCTCGATCTCGCGATCGTCGATGCGGATCTTGAACAGCGGAATGTCGGGCAGGTGGGGTGCGGCGTATTCGGTGGCCTGGCCGTTGCGGATGACGATGACGCGCGCCGGCGCATAGGGGCCGCCAGCACCCTTGCGCATGGTCTTGGGCGCCGGGGCGCCGACCTGCCGGTGGAAGCGGAACGCGGTGTAGACGTCGACCAGGCGGTAGGTGGTGCCGGTGTCGGGCAGGAAGCCGCCGCCGGGGGCCAGCCGCATGTCGGCGCGGAATTCGTGGGTCGCGGGGTCGGCGCCGAAAGGTGTCTTGCTGGCCACGATGGCGTGGGTCACACGCGCCGCGTTGGGCCGGATCGAACGGCCGTCCTCGCTGCGAAAACCGCCTTCGACCTGCGCTTCCCGCGCTTCTTCGTCGATGGTGGTGATGAACGCGCGCATGCCGGTGAGCGTCTTGGTGCGCCGCTCGGCGGAGATCACCTGCGCCGCTGCTTCGTCGTGGACCTCCAGCCCGGCGCGCAGCGACGCCACGAGCTCAGGGTCTTCCAGGTAGGTGATGACGAGCGTGAAGTACTCGTAAAGCCCGCGCTTGAAGTAGCCATCCAGTGCCGACGGGCGCAGCTGGAGCAGCGCCGGCGACATCGTCAGCAGGAGCAGAACGAGCTGCACGTCCACGGCCCGATTGCCGGCTTCGCGCTCCTGCTGCTCGAACGCGGCACGTTCGGCAGGGTCCTTGGGCACGCTGCCGACTTCGCGCATGGGCCGCGCCCAGCCTTCGAAGCGGCGCAGACCGGTGAGCACGGCCTCGGGCGTGTCCAGGCGCACCTTCAATGCTTCGTCGGTTTCACCCCACGGGCCGTGGCTGATGTAGGGGTGCTCGGCGAAGTGCGCGATGCGCGGCGCCAGCGTCATCGCCAGCTGGCGCCGGCGCAGCACGATGGCGCGCCGCCACAGGCCCGGGATCTCCTTCTCCTGGCTGCTGCCCAGGCGCTGCAGCCACAGCAGCAGGGCGCGATTGAGCTCGGCCCAGTCGGCATCGGTCAGGCGCACCTTGGCCGCCTCGCCCGGGTCGACACTGCCATCCTGCTTGCGCTTAACGGGTGCCAGGCGCGACAGCCAGGCCACGTCGCCTTCGCCGCTCTGGCGTGCGACCAGCGTGGCCAGTGAAGGAATGGTCGCCAGCAACTTGAGCATGCCGTCCAGCGGCGGCAGCATCCACGTGAAGACGTCCTGCATCGGCTCGCGCGGGAAGATCAAGCGCGGATTGCGCCGTTCGAGCTGGAGCCAGGTCTTCGGGTGGCTGGCGATGAGTTCGTCCCACAAGACCTCGCTGCCCTGGGGGGCGAGCAGTTCCCACCGTTTCACCGAGAAGCGCTGCGGCACCTTAATGCCGGCGCCGCCCGGGTTGTCGATGGCGTTTTCGGCCTCGGCGCTGGCGGCCATCGCGGCGCGCACTTCCTTCTGCGTGTGGCGCACGCCGTGCAGCGACTTGAAATCGAGCTGGCTATCGGCGTCGAGATAGGCCTCGATGCTGACCAGGCGGGCCAGCGCCTCGCGCAGCCGCAGGTGATAGTCGTAGCGGAACCATTCGACGACATGGCGCACGGTGAAGGGTGTGTCGCGCAGGATCGGCAGGTCAAGGTTGCCCGGGAAGTCGTTCAGCATGGTCGCGATGGGCTGGCGTTCGTCGACGCTCCAGTCGTCGATCAGCATCAGCCTCGCCTTGCCGGTGTAAACGCCGCCCTCGGCACCCGTGAGCGTGTCGCGGACGACATCGACGATCTCGAACCAGCCCAGCCAGCGCGCGAACAGTGCAAGCCGGCGCGCCAGCTGGATGCGGTGCGCGCGGCGGATGTCGTCGAAGTGCGGCGCGGCCTGGTCGGCCGCCACGTCATAGTCACCCAGCTGCGCGACAAGATCATTCACTAGCAGGGGCAGGATCGCGAACTGCGCCTGGCGTTGCGGGTCGGGCCTTTCGGCAATCGCCTCGCCCAGTGCGAGCACGGAGAATTGATCGGCCCAGGTCGAAGGCGGGCCGTTCTTGCCGACGGCCAAGGGCGTACCCGTCAGTGCCCTGCGCATCGCGGCCAGCCCTTGTGCATACGCATCGGGCAGGGGCATGACTTCGTGTCCCTCGGCATCCACGGCCACCTGGAGCAGCGCCCGCGCCGAAGTCAACAGGGGGTCGCGCAGCCCCTTGGCCGCCGCCGCGGCCAGGCTGCCGTCGGGAAGCGACAGCGACGCCGGGTCCAGCAGCGCGGCGTCGTCGTTGCCTTCGGCGCGCGACCACCAAGCCCGGTAAGTGGCGAAGGCCATCTTCCAGTAGGCGATGGCTTCGTCGATGAGGGGTATCTTGCCGGCGGCCAGCGTGCGCTCGGGCGCCGACAGGCTGGCGTCCTCGGCCTCGGCCGCAGCGGCCGCACGCCAGCGTGGCAATTCGTCGCCTAGCGTTTCGTAGAGGCTGCGCTCGGTGCTGAACTTCAGCAGTCCGCTGCGCAGTTCGACCTGCTCGGTGATGCGTTCGTCGTCCAGCGCCTTCAGCTCGGCCCAGGCAAGCCAGTAGTGGTCGCCCTTGAGCTGCGGCGGCGACTTGCCCTTCAGCGCTTGCTCGTCGGCCTGTACCGTGCGCAGTCGCGCGGTCAGCACGGCGTCCATCGGGGCGACCCGGGTCGGGCGCAGGTAGAACGCACGCCAGTTGCGCAACAGGGCCGTCGGCCAGACCTTGGCGTAACTGCCCTGTGCGAGCCAGCGCCCGATCCAGGCGCGACCAAACTCCGCGTCGTCGCGCAAGAAGTCCAGGAAGGGGGTAGGCAGGCCGAGCGTGCGCAACTCGAACTTGCCGTCATCGGCCAGCAGGTTCGCGGCGACCTTGAAGTGCCCCAGCAACTTCAGCGCGTCGAGGATGAAGCTGCGCGCCCGCGCTGACTTCAGATTGCGGAACTCCATCGTCTCGGCGACCTTGCGAAAGGCCTCCGAGAAGGCCGGCCGCGAGTGGTCCGCCACCAGGCGTTGCCCGAGCAGGGCGCCGGCACGCGTGATGGCGTTGTTCAGTTCGACGTCCATGCCGGGGGCCGTGCTGCCGCGATGCAGGATCACCAGTTGCTCGAAATTGCGCTTCTGCTGCTCCTCGGCGGCTGCCAGCGCGGCGGCGTCCGGCGCGCATTGCACGTCGCCCGTGCCCTGCAGCGGGCGCACCTGCCAGCGGCCGTCGGCGCCGCGGCGCCCGGCCTGCTGCAGCGCGTGCGTGACCTCGTGGGCAATCAGCGCCTGCCCGGCGACGCTGTCTGGCGCCCAGGCGCCAGGCGCGAAGTAGAGCTCGGCGCCGCTGGCGAAGGCGCGTGCGCCGAAGTCGACGCTGGCCGCGCGCGCCAAGGTGTGGACACGGATCGCCGCCAGGTCGGCATCGAAGGCCTGCTGCAGGCGCCCCAGCAGCGGCGACGGCAGCGGGACGGCGGTGCTGGTGGTGTCGTGGTAGGCCGCCGCAGGCGCGGTGCTCAAGCCGTGTCCCAGCCCCGACGCGCCGGCCACGAAGGACAACGCGCGTTGCTCGGCCTGCCGTTCGTGGTGGCCTTCGGCGGACTTGCGCTGCAGGGTCTTGGCCTGTATGCCGTGTCGCGTGCGCACGCCGGCACCGACTTTGCCGAGGCGGCCGTTCATGGCGGTCCGCCCAGGCAATGGTTCAGGTCCCGCGCCGACAGCCCCGCCCCTTCCTTGGCCAGCTCGCGCGCCAGCATCTCGCCCAGCAGCCGCAGCTCGACCGGCCGCCCGGCGTGGCGGGCCTTGAACAGCGCCGACAGCGCCGCGTTCTTGATCACCGCACCCGTGGCCTCGATGCCGGCCAGCCGCTCGAGCTCGCCGCCCAGCCGGCGTGGCACGTCGGCCCCGAACAGCCCTGCCAGCACCTGCTGCCAGATGCGCAGGCGCGCACCGGCGTCGGGCTTGGGGAACTCCACCACGTGGCGGATGCGGCGCAGGAAGGCGGCGTCGATGTTGGCCTTCAGGTTGCTGGCCAGCAGCACGATCCCGGGGTAGTTCTCCAGCGCCGTCATCAGGTGGCTGGTGTCGAGGTTGGCGTAGCGGTCCTGTGCGTCGCGCACCTCTTCCACGCGCTTGGCGTAGAGCGCGTCGGCTTCGTCGAAGAAGAGCACGGCGCGCTGCGCGGCGCGCGAGGCCAGCAGCTGCTGCAGGTGCTGCGCGGTTTCGCCCACCCACTTGCTGACCACGGCCGACAGGTCCACGGCCAGCAGGTCGAGGCCGAGGTCTTGCGCGACCACCTGCGCGGCCATGGTCTTGCCGGTGCCGGGCGGGCCGGCGAACAGCGCCACCAGGCCGCGGCCGTAAGGGAAGAGGCGCGCGGCGGCGGGGTCGGCCCAGACGCGGGCGCGCTCGCGTGCCTCGAAGGCGATCTCGTGCAGACGGGCATGCGTGGCTTCGGGCAGCACGAGGTCGCTCCAGGCGAAGCTGCCGTCGATGCGCCGCGCCAACGCGCCGGCATCGGCGCGCGAACGCTCGCGCAGCCGCAGCGCGGCCTCGGCGGCGTCCTGGGGTGCGCTGGCGGCGGCTGCGGCGATGTCGCCGGCGCCGGCCTCGTGGCACAGCGCCAGGTCGGCCAGTTCGTGGGCAGGCCAGGCCTGCACCTCGGGCCACAGCGCGCGCCACAGGGTGAGGCGGTGCTCGGCGTCGGGCGGCGGCAGATCCAGTGCCAGCACGCTCACGCCGTCGGCCGGTGCCGGCATCGCGCTGGCGCCGTGCACGATGCCCAGCGGGTAGGGCAGCACACCCGGCGGCCGCGCGAGTGCGGCTTCGTCGGCGGCGATGAAGGGGATGCAGCCGTCGAGGAAGCACTGGCGCTGCAGCCGCACCGCGGTGTCGCCGTCTTGCGGCAATGCGCCGGGCCGCGCGGCCAGCACCGGCAGGCCCAGGCGCTGCCCGATCGCTGCAGCACACCAGGCGGCGGCCAGCGCGTCGTCGGTGTGCAGACGCAGTTGCCAACGGGTGCCGCGCTGCAGGCCTTCGCGCAGCCGTGCGGCCAGCCGTTCGACGCCCCAGTGCGGCGATTCCACGCCCGCTTCGAGCAGCGCCACGCGCCCGGCCAGCGTGCGGTCGAGCTCGTGTTCGCCTTCCAGCCAGGCCAGGACGGTGGCGTCGATGGCCAGGGCCGCGCTGCCGTCGATCAGTGCATGCTCCTGCACCATCGCCCAGGCCAGCAACGGCGATTCGCTGTTCAGCCGGACACGCCGCGGGTGGCCGAACAGCTGGCACACCAGCCGTGCCGTGATCTGGCCGACGCAGGTCTCGCGGCTGGCGGCCTCGGCGCGCAGTTCGGGGTCGAAGGCGCCGACCCACAGCAGCGCCAGCAGGTCGCATTCCAGCGGCGCCAGGCCGAAGCGTTCGGCCAGCGTGGCCAGGCGGCCGTCGGCCGCCGGCGTCGGGCCTGGCGCGGGCTGGCCCTGCAGCGCCGCGGCGATGCGCGCGTGCTGCCAGTGGCGCTCGCCGGCAGGTGTTTCCGCCACCCTGGGCGCAACCGGCGACCGGGTCCGCGTGTTCACCGCACCGTCTCCCACCAGGGCCCGGACTCGGCGCCGCGCACCACCAGCCGCAAGGGCACCACGCTGCCTAGCGCCAGCGTGGCCGGGAAGGCGAACTGGACCGTCGTGACCGCCGCCGGTGCGTTGGGCGTGAAGAACTGGCCCGCCGCCGGCACGCCGGCGCCGATGCGCGTGAGCCGTGTCGGCCCGGCGAAAATGATCAGGTCCCCTGCGGACAGCGTGTGCGGCTCGAACTGGTCAACGGAGATGGTCAGCACCGGCCCTGCGCCGCTGACGGAAAGGATAGCCGGCGCGATGACGAAGGCAGCCTGGTTCGAGTAGGCGTCAAAGTCACGCTGCGTGCCGTCGGGCATCGTCTTGCGGGCCGTGGTGCGCACGGTGGCGCCGTAGATGCCGGGCAGCAAGGCCTGCGCGCCGATGGTGGCCTGCACAGAGACGGCGAGCCGGCTGCCGTTCGTGGCCAGCGCCCAGGGTGCGTCGACCGCTATGGGTTCGGCGAAGTCGCGGTGGCCGATCAGCAGCGCGGCGCTATCGCCCTTCAGGTTGGCGCCATGCACTTCGAGCGTCTGGCCGTAGGGCACCTCGGCCGGCGAGAGGTCGATGCTGCGTGGATCGAGTTCGCCGGGCACCGTGAAGCCGATGCGGTTGTTCGTCGACGTGATCTCCGGCTGCCCGCGCACGAAGCTGTGCACGCCGAACATCAGCACGCGGCCGCTGCGCGTCGGCGGCTCGTCGGGTTCCAGCAGCGTGGCCGCTACCTCGTAGTAGGCGGCCAGCCGCAGCGGCTGCGAGCCGGCCTGCCAGTACTGCGCCGCCTCGTTGGCGGGCGTGGGCTGCAGCAGCACGCGGAAGCGGTTGCCGCGCCCGTACAGAGTCCCCGGCAACAGCATCTTCGGGCCAAGCGCGGTGTCGACAGCGCTGGTGTCGTCGATGGTCGGGAGGTCGCGCAGGGTCTTCAGCGCCAGGCCCAGCATCAGCTGGTCGGCCAGCGCGCGCTTGTGCACGTCGGGCAGGCTGCTGCGCGGCGTCAGCACGTAGTACAGGCTCAGGCCCATGGGCGTGTAGCGCTGCGGCACGGGGTCGCCGGGCAGAGGGCAGTCGGCGGCCTTGGTGTGGGCGTCTTCGCGGACGTGGTAGAGGTAGAAGCTCAGCGCATAGTCGCCATTGACGAGATCAGGCGCGCCGGCCGACACGTTGATCTTCGTGTTGAGGGGCCAGTCGGGGTAGCGCGGGATCCGCTCTTCCAGCAACGTGATGAAGCTGCACGTGACCAACGAGAGATTAAGCAGCGCCATGGCCGTGGTCTCAGATCTGGCCGAGGCCGAAGCCGACGATGCCGGCGCTGTGCGCCAGGTCGTCGAGCGCACGAGCTGGCGGCGCGACGATGACGGTGGTCTGCACCACCGGCGCCGGCGCTTCGCGGCGCGGCGGGCGCGCGGGCGTGTGGGACGGCGATGCCAGCGGCGGTGCGCCCGGGCGCGCAGCGTGGGCAGGCGTGGGCTGCGCTGCCACCGGCGGTGGCGCGGGCGGCTGCAGGCGTGTCGGGGCGCGGTGCGGGGTCGTTGTCGGCAGGTCGGGCGGCAAGGGCCGAAGCGGTGCCACGGCGGTCATCGCAGTCGCCGTCAACGGCACCGCTGGGGGCTCGACGGGCGGCGTGGCCGGCACGCCGGGCACCCCCAGCGTGCGCATGAAGGCATCAGCGCGCGCCAGGACCTCGGTGTCGCGCGGCGCGGTGGGCCGGGGTACGTCGACCGTGGGTGCCCCCAGGGCCGAGGCAGGCGCTGGCGGCAGGTCGGCGCGGGCGGCGGCCGGCACCGCTGCGGGCGCGGCCGGCCTTACCGCGGGCGTGACGGTGTGGGGCGCTTGCGCCGCAGGGACGGCGAGTGTCGTGGCCGCCGCAGGTCGCGCGGCCACGGGCTCTGCGGCACCGTGGGCCGTTGTCGGCCGTGCCGCGGGCGCAGGTGCCGCGCTGGGCGCGGTGTCGAGCGGCCAGGCGGCCACGGCCTCGAAGGGATCGAACAGCACCGCCTCGGCGCCCCGCGGCTGCGCCAGCGCGCGTTGAATCAGGCGGTCGACATAGTCCATCGCCCGCGTCCTGTCAGCCAAAGGCCGCGGCGCGCGGGACCTGGGCCTGGGCCTGGGCCTGGAGCCTGGCGGCGAAGGCGCGGCGCAGGCTGCGCGGCAGTGCGGTGATCTCGGCCAGCGACCAGCCGTAAGCCGCCGCCAGCGCATGCACCTCGGCCAGCAGCGAGTTGCGCTCGTCGAGCAGCCGCTGCAGCACGAAGGACTGGATGTCGAAGCGCATCTGCTGCGCCTGGCCGCACTCGGCGCAGACGGCGTCGAGGTCCACGTCGAGCAGCGGCGCCAGCGCCTCCAGCCGCGCGGCCAGCAGCGCCGCGTCGACGCCCGGCCGGATGACCTGGGCCAGCGCCTCGCGCGCCTGCGGCAGGCCCAGCTGCGCCGCGGCTTCTTCATCGGCGGCCGTGGGCAGCGTGTAGGCGTGGCCCTCGTGGTCGCGCAGGTGGCGCGGCGTACCGACCTGTGCGGCCTCGGTACGGCCGGCCAGGTCACGCTGCAGCGCCGACAGCTCGAAAGACAGGTCGACCATCTTTCCGCAGGCCACGCAGGCGAAGGACGAGACGATGCGGTCGCCCCACAGCGCGCGGTGCACGCCGGCCAGCAGCGCGTCGCGGTCGCTCGCGCTCAGTTCGGCGGCGGCCGGCGGGCCGTCGAGCAGCGCGTCGAGCCAGCGCACGGCGGCGCGCGTGTCGACGCCGTCCAGTGCCAGCTCATCGCTGCCGCGCGGCTCGCGCAGCCGCACCGCCTGCGGCGCCGCGCCGGCATGGCACATACGGATGCGCTCGTTCCATGCGGGCATCTTGCGGCTCAGGTCTCGGCAGGCTCGACGGCGTCGACGTCGCGCACCCAGCCCTCGTTCTGCAGCACGATGTGCTCGAAGGCCACGGCGTGCCCGTTGGCGTCCAGTTCGGGCAGCGCCTGGTACTCGCTGACCCAGCAGCGGAAGACCTTGTAGGCCTTGGCCACCTTGCCCTGCTCGTTCAGCAGCTCGATCAGGATGTCCTTGCGGAAGTTCTTCAGCGTCAGCACGATGCCGCCCTCGACGCTGTAGACCTTGTTGGCCCAGTCGTCGAACTCTGGGTCGTGGGTGACGCCGCGTTCCAGCGTGATGGGCTCGAACTTCCAGGTCGACGGCGAATGGCGCGAGGTGCTGGGGTCGCCGCCTTCGCGGTGCGAGACGACTTCGGTGCTGCGCTTCAGCGCCGACACCTTGCTGACACCGGCGACGTAGCGGCCGTCCCACTTGACCCTGAACTTCATGTTCTTGTAGGGGTCGAAACGGTGCGTGTTGACGGAAAACTGGGCCATGGCGCTTGCTCCGTGGATCCGTTGCGGGTTCAGGTCTGGATCTGGCCGGCCATCTGCTGCAGCGTCAGCACGACGAACTCGGCCGGCTTCAGCGGCGCGAAGCCGATGACGATGTTGACGATGCCCAGGTTGCGGTCGTTGGCCGTCGTCGTGCTGCTGTCGCACTTGACGAAGTAGGCGTCCTTGGGCATCGCACCTTCGAACGCACCCTGGCGGAAGAGGTTGTTCATGAAGGCGCCGACGTTGAGGCGGATCTGCGCCCACAGCGGTTCGTCGTTGGGCTCGAACACCACCCACTTCAGGCCGCGGTAGAGGCTTTCCTCGATGAACAGCGCCAGCCTGCGGATCGGCACGTACTTGTATTCGGAGCCGAAGGCGTCGTCGCCGTCCATCGTGCGTGCGCCCCAGTTGACGATGCCGTTCGGGAACACGCGGATGGTGTTCACGGCCTTGGGGTTGAGCACGCCGTTCTCGCCGTCGGAGAACTTGCGCTCGACGCCGGTGATGCCGCGCAGGTCGGCCTCGGTGCCGGCGGGTGCCTTCCACACGCCGCGCGTGCCGTCGATGCGCGCCATCAGCCCGGCAATGGCGCCGCTGGGGCCGACGAAGACGTCGCGGCCGTTTTCGTCGATCTTCAGCCGCGGGTAGAAGACCGCCGCGTGGTCCTTCACCAGGCCCACGCGCAGCGTGTTCACGCCCACGCTGGCGCTGGTGGCGGCCTGGCTGTCGGGCCAGTTGTCGGGCGGGTCCATCAGCAGCACGGCGCGCCGCGAGCGGCAGAACACCGAGGCCGGGCCCCACAGCTTGCGTGTCGTGGCGCCGCTGTGGCTGCGGTCTTTCGGCAGCACCATCAGGTTGAAGAGGTCGACCTCGCGGTCGATCACCTGGTAGGCTGCCTCGTACTCGGTGGCGGTGGGTGCCGCGCCGTCGTTGCCGGGCACGCCGGCGGTCTGGTAGGGCGGCAGGCCCGAGATGCCCAGGGCGTAGTAGCGCACGCTGCTGGCCGCCGCCGACAGCACCGGGCCGGCACCGCCGCCCAGCGTGGTGGCAATGGTCACCTGCGTGTTGTCGACGCCCGCGGTCGGGATCACCGCTAGGCGGTCGCCCCAGACCTCGGCGCTGAACAGGAAGTTGCTGTCGGCCACGCGCATGTCGTTGATGGCTGCGGCCAGGATGCCAAGCTTTTCGCGCACGCCGCCGCGGCCGTCGTTCTGCGTCGTCGCGGTGGCGTCCTGGTACAGGCGCGGGCTGTTGACCGCCACCGGGCTGGTGGTGAGAGCGTGGCCACTGGCCAGCGTCAGCGGGATCGCCGTGCCGTTGACGGTGAGCCCGTCGAAACTGGCCTGCGTGAGCTGGCCGAAAGCCACCAGGTCGGCCGGCCTCATCGACCAGCCGGTGGGCGCGGGCCGCGAACGGGCGTAGCGCGACACCTCCTGCCCGCCCTGCGCGGTGCCCAGCATCAGGGCCACGGCGCAATCGTTGTTGGCGGCCGGCTCGATGAGCACGTCGCCGCCCAGCGAGGCGATGCGCAACAGCACGGTGGTGGCGTTGTCCTGGCCGGCCGGGCCGCTGGGGCCCACTTCCATCGTCACCGTGACGCTGGCCCCGGGTGGCAGCGCGGCGTTGACTAGGCTCTGGATACGCCCTGCCAGGTTGGCACGCGCGTTGCCCGCGGTGTCTAGCGAGTTGGGGTTGAGCGGGCCTGGCGCGGCGACGAAGTCCAGCGTCGCCAGGCTCACCTCGACATGCGCGTTGCCGTCGACGCTGATGCGGAAGCGGTTGGTGCTGACGGCGGAACCGATGCGCGACATCCACTGCGTGCGGAAGATGCCGTCGGTACGGTCACTGACCGCAAAGCCTGATTGCGAATGGCCCCCGGCGGGGTCGGCCACCAGACCCTGGTCGACCAGTTCGACCAGCTGCGAACTGCGTTTGACAATGTCGGGCGCGTAGCGTGGGTGGCCGGGGTCCATCGACAGCGCGACGTAGTTTTCGATGCCGGTCTTCTGCAGCGTACCGGTGGAGGTCTTGGCCCAGCGGAAGACCTCGAGGTTGAAGGTGGCCTCAGGCAGCTGCGTGTTGTACGACACCGCCAAGCGGATGTCGTCGCCGAACAGGCCTTTGGACAGCGAGCGCACCTGCAGCACGTCGTTCGCGTTGCTGTCGTTGCGCAGCATCACCGACGCCGCCGTGGCGCCCTGCGCGATGCGCATCGCGTAGCAGGTGGAGCCGCCGTTGGTGAAGAACAGCTTGACGGCGCGCATCATGTCGCCGCCGGCGTCCCCGCTGCCGAAGGCGCGCACGAAGTCTTCGTTGCTGAGGCACTGCACGGGCCAGTTCATGCGGCCGCTGACGGCGCGTCCGATGAACATGCCGATCGAGGTGCTGACGCCGACGATGGTGCGTACGCCGCTGGGCACTTCCTGCACGTAGACACCGGGGTAACTCACTGCGACTGGCATGCCTGCCTCCTGCGTTGGTAGCGGTAGAAACCGGCCGCCATGTAGCGTCGGCCCACGTGAATCCGGTTAACGCAGCGCACGATAGAAAACCCCACCCAATCAGCCATCCGCTGCGACTTGTATCACCACCACGTCTCGCTCAACAGCGCACGGGACCATCTACGTGGAAATTGGCAACAGCTTCAACCGTCACCGACGATCTTCTGCGGAATCGAACGCACGCGGCGGCCACGGCCAATAACAGCTCTCAAAGCATCACCTGATTAGAAACGAAGCTCAGCCAGCTTCTTCCGGACGCCGCGGCACGGTATGGAAACGCCCAACAAACACAGTCCACCCAGGGAAAACCATCGCTTTTCTCACCGCTCGGTACGGTGGAACTTGCAGTTCGTGAGCTTGA
>Ga0073899_10002952_pt1 | contig 15207 bp, 12 predicted proteins | sample KloWWTmetaKNB5Ph_FD_88975 | JGI IMG/M metagenome (GOLD analysis project Ga0073899, IMG submission 88975) | Active sludge microbial communities from Klosterneuburg, Austria, studying microevolution and ecology of nitrifiers - Klosterneuburg... | ecosystem: Engineered > WWTP > Aerobic digester >...
AGCGCTGGGCAAACGGGGCCGCCAGCGGCTCGCCGATGAAGACGCCCTGCCGCGGCCACTTCACGCTTTTCCAGTAGGCCTCCAGCACCGTGCTGCCCTGCAGGTAGTGCAGCAGCGCGAGCTGGGGGTGGGGAAACTTCTGCGTGTGGTTGCAGGGCTCGCTCACGCTGCCATAGCTGGCGGTGGCCCCTGCATCGATCCAGGCCAGTGCGCTGGTCTGGCCACTCCCGCCGCCCAGTTGCCCACCGAAGGAGGTCAGGTGGTCGGCCATGGCACCCGGCACCCAGTTCAGGCGATCCAGGCCCGAAAGCGTCGGCAGGCCGGTCTGCACCAGGAGCAGGCGGCCATCGCCCACCGGCAGATCTCCTTGCTGCACATGGGTGGCTACCGCAACGCCGCGCAACAGGCCGGGCGGAGGGTACTGCGGCAGCCGCACGCTGCGCGCCGCATCACGCGTGACCATGTAGTACGCGTGCACGGGCGTCGAGCCACGCAGGCCGAGGCTGCCGTCGGCTGCCATGCCACGCTCGATCAGCGCGTGGGCCGCCTCCACACTGCCGGCGGCCAGCAGCATCGACGGGCGCAGCCCCAGGTCCCGCCAGGGTGCGCCGCTGGGTGAGTTGAAGTAGCGCGACCCCGAGGCCTTGGCACAGGTGTTCGAGCACAGCCCGGGCTCCAGCCCCAGCGACACCGCGGCGGTGATGGACTGGCAATCCACCGCATAGGGCTGCGTCCACACCAGCACCAGGCCCTGGACGTCGTCGCCGAAATGCGCCTCAATGGCCGCGCGAAGCTGCGCACCCTCCGCCGCAGACAGGCCCGCTTGGCGCGGCAGCTTCACGCGCAGGACATGCCCGGGCGGAATCTGGCGCCGCTGGACGTAACGCTCGCCCACCTCGACCGAATACGGATCGTCCTGGTTGATCACCACGCCCAGGGTCTTCGAGGTGATGCGCCCGATCACCCGGGGTACCCTCGCCCACCGCAACACCAACGGCACGGCCGAAGCCGCTGCTGCCGAGGCCGCAGGCGCCCGTTCCCTGGCGAGCAGTTCACTGGCCTCACCGGCATGAGCCGCCTGCCACGCCGGCAGCAGCCCGACCACCAGCGCCACCAGTACCGCCGATATCACCGGCAATCCCGGTGCGCACGGAAATCCACACAGCCAACTCGACCATCTTCTTTTCGCCATGCGAAAATCCATCATCGACTCAACATCCCCGACATGACGAAAAAGGAAGGCAGCACCCCGACCATCCAGGTCCTGGAGCGCATGTTCACCCTGTTGGATGTGCTGGCGGCACACCAGGACCCGGTGTCCCTCAAGCAGGTCAGCGAGCATACCGGCCTGCACCCCTCGACTGCGCACCGGATCCTGAACGACTTGGCGGTGGGCCGCTTCGTGGATCGCCCCGAGGCGGGCAGCTACCGGCTGGGCATGCGCCTGCTGGAGCTGGGCAACCTGGTGAAGGCCCGGCTGGATGTGCGTGATGCCGCACTCGGGCCGATGCGCGAGCTGCACAAGCTCACCCACCAGCCGGTGAACCTGTCGGTGCGCCAGGGCGACGAGATCGTCTACATCGAACGCACCTACTCCGAGCGCTCGGGCATGCAAGTGGTGCGGGCGGTGGGCGGGCGGGCGCCGCTGCACCTGACGTCGGTGGGCAAGCTCTTCCTGGCACACGACGACCCGCAGCGCGTGCGCGCCTACGCAACGCGCACCGGCCTGGCCGGCCACACGCGCAACAGCATCACCGACCCGGTCCTGCTGGAGCGCGAGCTGGCCCGGGTGCGACAGACCGACATCGCCCGCGACAACGAGGAACTGGAACTCGGCGTGCGCTGTATGGCCGCTGCCATCTACGACGATCAGTCGCGCCTCATCGCCGGCCTGTCCATCTCCGCTCCCGCGGATCGCCTGGAAGAAGGCTGGATGGACCGCCTGCGCGAAACCGCCCGGCAGATCTCCGCCTCGCTCGGCTACCGGGCCGAGTAACCCACCCGCCCGGTCAACACCCGTCTTTCTTCAGCAAGCAGCAACCGCGGATCCGGCTACGCCGGTCCGGTGGTTGCGCCCCCTTGAGGGGGAGCGGCGTGAGCCGCTGCGGGGGTGGGTCAACTCAAGCGCTGGTGCCGTTCACCACACGCTGCAGCGCAGACTGCTCGATGATGCGGATGTCGCGCTGCTTCACCTCCAGGATGCCCTCTTCCTGGAACTTCGAGAAGGTGCGGCTGACCGTCTCCAGCTTCAGGCCGAGGTAGCTGCCGATCTCCTCGCGGGTCATGCGCAGCACCAGTGCCGAGGCAGAAAAGCCGCGCGCCTGCAGGCGCTGCGTCAGGTTCAGCAGGAAGGCCGCCAGGCGCTCCTCCGCACGCATGCTGCCCAGAAGCAGCATCACGCCGTGATCGCGCACGATCTCCCGGCTCATGATCTTGTGGAACTGGTGCTGCAGCAGCGTGAATTCGCGCGAGAGCGACTCCAGTTGGCCGTAGGGGATCATGCAGACCTGCGAGTCCTCCAGCGCCACGGCGTCGCAGGAATGCCGGTCGGTGCTGATGCCGTCCAGGCCGATCAGCTCGCCCGCCATCTGGAAGCCGGTGACCTGCTCGCGGCCGTCGGAAGCCGACACCACGGTCTTGAAGAAGCCGGTGCGCACCGCATAGAGCGCAGCAAAGGGGTCGCCGGCATGGAAGATACTTTCGCCCCGCTTCACGCTGCGCCGCGTGCTGACCATGTCATCGAGCGACAACATCTCGTCGTCCGTCAGCCCGACAGGCAGACACAGTTCGCGGAGGTTGCAGGCGGAACAGGCAACCTTCAGGGCTTCGAGCCGTGACGGCGGTGCGGTTTCTTGCGTCATGTCAGAGATTATCGCACCGAGGCTCGTGCGTATCGCACACGGCGGCCCCCGCGAGGCGGGGCCGAGACAAATCAAATGGGGGCAGGTCCCGACCCATCGGCACGATGGTAGATTGAGTTATATCAATATGGACGCCAGCCATCGGGGCACAGTGCACGAATGGAAGAAATGACCACGGTTGATATGGTTGAGGGGCAGACTGCACCCTCCCGGCAAGAGGGGATGCCCGTACTCAGCGAAGACCTGCTGCGCCGCATGGACGTGCCTGGGCCGCGCTACACCTCCTACCCCACGGCGGACCGCTTCGTCGAAGCGTTCGGACCCGACCAGTACGTGCAGGCGCTGACACAACGTGCCACCGGCGGTGTGGCCGGCGCGGGCGGCCCGCTGTCGCTCTACCTCCACATCCCCTTCTGTGAATCGGTCTGCTACTACTGCGCCTGCAACAAGATCGTCACCCGTGACCATGGCCGTGCCGAAGCCTATCTGGCGGCGCTGACGCACGAGCTTGATCTGGTCACCAACGTGATCGGGCGCGAGCAGCCAGTGTCGCAGCTGCACTTTGGCGGCGGCACGCCGACCTTCCTCAGCGACGCGGAGCTCTCCGGCCTGATGGCCACCCTGCGCAGCCGGGTGCAGTTGCTGCCCAAGGGCGAGTACTCGATCGAGATCGACCCGCGCACCGTCACGCATGACCGGCTGGCGCACCTCGCCGAGCTGGGGTTCAACCGGCTGTCCTTTGGCGTGCAGGACTTCGACGCCGATGTGCAGAAAGCCGTGCACCGCATCCAGCCAGCCGAGCAGGTGCATGCGCTGATGGCCTCGGCGCGCTCGCTGGGTTTCGACTCGATCAACGTCGACCTCATCTACGGCCTGCCAAAGCAGACGCCCGAGAGCTTCGAGCGCACGGTCGCCGAAGTGGCTCGGCTGCGCCCGGACCGCATCGCTTTGTACGGCTACGCCCACCTGCCAGCACGCTTCAAGCCGCAGCGGCGCATCCCGATCGAGATCCTGCCCACCGGCGGAGACCGCATCGGCATGCTGTCGCAAGCGATCGCCGGCTTCATCGCCCACGGTTACCAGTACATCGGGATGGACCACTTCGCGCTGCCGGACGACCCGCTCGCGCAGGCCAAGCGCCAGGGCCGCCTGCACCGCAACTTCCAGGGCTACAGCACACAGCCGGACTGCGACCTCGTGGCGCTGGGCGTCTCGGCGATCAGCCGGGTCGGCCCGACCTACAGCCAGAACGCCAAGACCCTGGACGACTATTACGACGCGCTGCGCCGCGGCGGCCTGCCGGTGGTGCGCGGCCTGGCGCTCAGTCGCGATGACCTGGTGCGCCGCGCGGTGATCATGTCCATCATGTGCCATGGACGCCTGAGCTACGAGTCGGTGGCGCTGGCACACCTGATCGACGTGCGCAGCTACTTCGCTGCCGAGATCGAGTCGCTGCAGGAGCACGCCGACGCCGGCCTGCTGAAGCTGGACCACGACGGCTTCGAGCTGACCTCGCTGGGCTGGTACTTCGTGCGCTACATCGCGATGGTGTTCGACAAGTACGTGCGCGTCGACCGCGCCCGCGAGCGCTTCTCCCGCGTGATCTGAGTTGGCCGCATGAGCGCTGCCCTGGTGGTCACTGCCGCCCTGATGGGGCTGGCCGGGGTGCCGCACTGCGCTGGCATGTGCGGTGCCGGCTGTGCCGCTGCGGCCCGGCTGTGCCAACCCGCCAGGCCATCGCGCGCCGTCGTGGGGCTGCTGGTGGGCCGGCTGGTTGCCTACATGGTGGCCGGGATGCTGGCCGCCACCGTGGTGACCGGGCTGCAGACGCTGTCGGAGGGCACCGGTTGGCTGCGCCCCGTCTGGGTCGGCCTGCAGGCCTTCCTGCTGCTGCTCGGACTCTGGCTGATGCTGCGCGGTCGCCTGCCACCAAGCATCGAGGCCTGGGCCGAGCAGGTCGGGCGCGGGCGGCGTCCGCAGGACAGCGACCTGCCCCGCAAGGTGCATCTACCCGGTGAACTCAAGGCCGCGGCGATCGGCCTGCTCTGGCCCGTGCTGCCCTGCGGCCTGCTCCATGCCGCGCTCCTGGTGGCTGCGGTGGCCTCCGGGCCGCTCGACGGCGCGCTGGTGATGCTGGCCTTCGGCGCCACGAGCACCCTGGGGCTGCTGCTCGGCCCGGCGATCTGGTTGCGCTGGCTGCCCGCCGCCCTGCGCCGGCACGCCACCGACGCGCAGGGCAACCGCCTGGCCGTGCGACTCGCGGGCGCGATGATCAGCGGCTTTGCCGGTTGGGGACTGGCGCACGCGGTGATCGAGCCGATCGCCGCGTGGTGTGCCTGACCCCTCCCCTAGAATCTTTGGCGCTCGCCCGAGCGATCCCGCTCACCAGAACCCAAGATCAAGTACCCAGGACCCGGCCCATGTATCAACACATCCAGGTGCCCGCGGACGGCCAGAAGATCACCGTCAACGCGGATGGCTCGCTCAACGTGCCGAACCACCCCATCATCCCCTTCATCGAAGGGGACGGCACCGGCGTGGACATCACCCCGGTGATGATCAAGGTGGTCGACGCCGCGGTGGCCAAGACCTATGGCGGCGAGCGCCAGATCCGCTGGATGGAGATCTACGCCGGCGAGAAGGCCACCCGCGTGTACGGGCCGGACGTCTGGCTGCCTGACGAGACCGTGCAGGCGATCCGCGAGTACGTCGTCTCCATCAAGGGCCCGCTGACCACGCCGGTGGGCGGCGGCATCCGTTCGTTGAACGTGGCCCTGCGCCAGGAGCTCGACCTCTACGTCTGCCTGCGCCCGGTGCGCTACTTCAAGGGCGTGCCCTCGCCGCTGAAGGAGCCTGAGAAGACCGACATGGTCGTCTTCCGCGAGAACTCGGAAGACATCTACGCCGGCATCGAGTGGGAGGCCGGCAGCGAGCAGGTCCAGAAGGTGATCCGCTTCCTGACCGAGGAAATGGGCATCCGCAAGATCCGCTTCCCGGAGACCTCGGCGCTGGGCGTCAAGCCGGTATCGCGCGAAGGCACCGAGCGCCTGATGCGCAAGGCCATCCAGTACGCCATCGACAACGACCGGCCCAGCGTGACCATCGTCCACAAGGGCAACATCATGAAGTTCACCGAGGGTGGCTTCCGTGACTGGGCCTACGCGCTGGCGCAGCGCGAGTTCGCGGCCGAGCCGATCGACGGCGGCCCGTGGTGCCGGGTCATCAACCCGAAGACCGGGCGCGAGATCGTCATCAAGGACTCGATCACCGACGCCTTCCTGCAGCAGGTCCTGATGCGCCCGGCCGAGTACTCGGTCATCGCAACGCTGAACCTCAATGGGGACTACATCTCCGACGCCGTGGCCGCCCAGGTCGGCGGCATCGGCATCGCGCCGGGGGCGAACCTGTCCGACTCGGTGGCCTGTTTCGAGGCCACCCATGGCACCGCGCCACGCTACGCCGGCAAGAACTACGTCAACCCCGGCTCCGAGATCCTGTCGGCCGAGATGATGCTGCGCCACATGGGCTGGACCGAAGCGGCCGACCTGATCATCCGCGCGATGGAGGCCGCCGTCGAAAGCAAGAAGGTGACCTACGACTTCGCCCGCCTGATGGAGGGCGCCACGCAGGTGTCCTGCTCCGGGTTCGGGCAGGTCATGATCGACCAGATGTGAGCTGAACAAAGTCCAGGCGGCACAGCACCGGCACGGTGCCTGTACCCGCTGTACCCGCTGTACCCGCGCCCGGTGGCTGACTCAATCCGGCCGCTTGCGGAATGCGCCCGGACCCAGCACGTCCACCTGGGCGCCAAGGTCGGCCCTGCCCTCGGCCATGCCGATGAAGAACAGACCGCCGGGGCGCAGCCGTTCCAGCACCCGCCCGATCACCTCGCGGCGGGTGCGGGCGTCGAAGTAGATCAGCACGTTGCGCAGGAAGATCGCGTCAAAGGGCCCCAGCGGCTCGATCTCCTCGCAGAGGTTGAGCTGGCCGAAGCGCACCCGCTCGTGCAGCTCCGGGCGCACCTGCACCAGCCCCTCGCTGTCCCCCTCGCCGCGCAGGCAGTGACGCCGCAGCAGCGGCTGCGGCACATGGCGCAGCCGCTCGGCCGGGTAGATCGCGGTCTGCGCGGCGCGCAGCACCCGGTCGCTGATGTCGGTCCCCAGCACCGACCAGCCGGCGGCCAGCCGCTCCTGCGCCTGCAGATCGGCCAGCACCATCGCGATGCTGTAGGCCTCGTCGCCGCAGGAGGCGGCTGCACTCCAGACCTCCACCGGCGCCGCTCCGGGACGGCGCCGCGCCGACCCGAGCTGCTCCTTCAGGATCTCGAAGTGCTTCGGCTCGCGGAAAAAGTAGGTCTCGTTGGTGGTCAGCAGGTCGATGGCCACCTGCAACTCGCCATCGCCCCGCTCCTCGCGGATCAGCGCCAGGTAGTCGTCATAGCCCCCCAGCCCGAGGCGATGGATGCGCGGCGCCAGCCGCGAGGCGACCAGCGCCTTCTTGGTCGGCGGCAGATGCAGGCCGATGGTCGAGTGCATCAACCCGGCGATGTCCCGGAAGGTGGGATCGCTCAGCACGGCGCGGCCTCGCTCATGCCAGCGCGCGTTCCTGGGCCTGTTCGCACAGCTGTGACATCTCGCGCACATCCAGCGCCCGGTCGGGTTCCAGCAGCACCACGAAGCGCTGCCCCACCTTGCCGATGCCCTGGATGAAGTCGCGCCGCAGCACGCTGCCGAAGTCCGGCGGCGCCTCGATGTCGGCCGGCGAGATCTTGATCACCTCGCTGACCGCGTCCACCAGCAGGCCCAGCTCCACGCGCTCGCCCTGGCGCAGCGTGTCGAACACCACCACGCAGCTCTTCTTGCCGAGCGTCGAGTCCGACCGCCCGAAGCGGGCGTTCAGGTCCACCACCGGCACCACCGAGCCACGCAGGTTGATCACCCCGCGCACGAACGGCGGCATCAGCGGCAGCGCCGTCATCGGCCCGGCCTGGATGATCTCCCGCACGGTGCGGATGTCCATGCCGAACACCTCGCTGCCGAGCCAGAACGTCAGGTACTGCAGCGGCCGCTCGGCGGCCGGGACCGGGGGGGCACCCGCGGCCCGGCCGTGCACGGCGCTCAGGGTCTGGTTGCTCATGGGGCGCCTCCGTCAGTACGGGCGGAAGTTGCCGCGGCCGCCATTGGCCGCGATCTTCGGTGCCAGCGAGGGCGCCGACGCCATGGAACCCATGGCCGGCCGACCGGGCTTGCGCATCGGCGAGTTCGGCGCACGCCGCTCCATGAAGCTTTCCTGGCCGAAGGCCCCCGAGCGTGCACCGCCGCCCCCGCCCTCACCCTGGGTGAAGAACGCGATCGAGCGCTGCAGCTGCTCGGCCTGGCCGGTGAGCTCCTCAGCGGTGGCCGCCAGTTCCTCGGACGCGGAGGCGTTCTGCTGCGTGGCCGTGCTGAGCTGCCCCATCGCCCCACCGATCTGGCCGACCGCCTGGCTCTGCTCCTCGGAGGCCGCGGCGATCTCCTGCACCAGCTCGGAGGTCTTCTTGATCGACGGCACGATCTCGTCGAGCAACCGGCCGGCGCGCTCCGCGGTGGACACGCTGGTGGTGGCCAGGTCGCCGATCTCCTTGGCCGCCTCCTGGCTGCGCTCGGCCAGCTTGCGCACCTCGTCGGCCACCACCGCGAAGCCGCGGCCGTGTTCACCGGCGCGGGCGGCCTCGATCGCCGCGTTCAGCGCCAGCAGGTTGGTCTGGTAGGCGATGTCGTCGACGATGCTGATCTTGGAGGCGATCTGCTTCATCGCCGCCACCGTTTGCGTCACCGCGACCCCGCCGTCGGCGGCCTCCTGGTTGGCCTTGGTGGCCATGCCGTCGGTCATCTTGGCGCTGTCGCTGTTTTGCGAGATCGAGGCGGACATCTGCTCGATCGACGCGGTGGTCTCCTCCACCGAGCTGGCCTGCTCGGTGGCGGCCTGCGACAGGGCCTGCGCGGTGGCGTTGACCTGGTTGGCCGCGCTGTTGAGTGCCTCGCCGGCGCTGCGCACCTCGTCGATCACCTCGGCCAGCTTCGCGCTGGTGGCGTTGGCATCGTCCTTGACCCGCTGGAACACACCGGCACAGTCGCGCTCGATGCGCTGCGTCAGGTCACCGTTGGACAGCGCGCTGAGCACCCGCCCGACGTCGCCGAAGATCTCGCTGGTGGTCTCCAGCAGCGCGTTGATGCCCTCGCACAGGGCCTTCGGCGCCCCGGCCTTGCCCTCCAGCGGGATGCGCTGTTCGAGGTCCCCGGCCATCGCCGCAGCGGCCGCCGCCTGCGCCTGCTCCACCGTGAGCGCCAGCATGTCGGCGGCGCGCACCTGCTCGGTGATGTCGGTGGCGTACTTCACCACCTTGAAGGGCTTGCCGCTGATGTCCAGGATCGGGTTGTAGGAGGCCTGGATCCAGACCTCCTTGCCGCCCTTGCCGATGCGGCGGTAGCGGCCGCTGTCGTATTCGCCCCGGCCGAGCCGCTCCCAGAACTGCCGGTAGGCCGCGCTGCCACGCTCCACCGGGTCAACGAACTGACCGTGGTGCTGGCCGCGGATCTCCTGCAGCGAGTAGCCGAGGGTGTTCAGGAAGTTGTCGTTGGCATGCAGCACCTTGCCGTCCAGGCCGAACTCGATCACCGCCTGCGACTTGCCGATGGCCGCCAGCTGGCCGCTGAAATCCGCTGCCTGCTGCCGGGACGCCGTGACGTCGGAGCCGATCATCACGATCTTCACGACACGCCCCATCTCGTCCGAAACCGGGGCGTAGATCGCCTGGATCCACACCTCCTGCCCGGACTTGGTCATGCGACGGTAGACATCCTTCTGGGGCTTGCCTGCCTTCAGCTCGGCCCAATGCCGCTCATAGGCGGCACCCACGGCGTCCACCCCGTCCAGCAGGGCCTTGTGGTTGCGGCCCACCACTTCATCGGCTCGGTAGCCCAGCAGATCCAGCAGGATGTCGTTGGCGACCAGGACGTGTCCACTCACGTCCATCTCCAGGTAGGCGCTCGACGCATTGATCGCCGCCAGGATGCCCCGGGCGTTCTGGCGCTCGACCTCCGCTTCGGTGATGTCGTAGCGCACGCCGAGGTATCGGATCGGCTTGCCGTTGTCGCCCAGGATCGGGGCGATCACTGCATCGACGTAGTACGGCGAGCCGTCCTTGGCCCGGTTCTTGATGACCCCGCGGAAGAGCTCGCCGCGGCCGATGGTCTGCCACAGCTTCTTGAAGGTCTCTTTCGGCATGTCCGGATGCCGGGTCGTGTTGTGCGGATGACCAATCAGCTCGTCACGCGAGTACTTCGACACCTCGATGAACTTCTCGTTCACGCTGAGGATGTCGCCCTTCTTGTCCGACTCCGAGACGATGCTCGTCAGGTTCATGACCTGCGTGCGGACCTTCAGCTCGCTTTCGACCTGGGCCAGGTGCGCCTGCGCCGCAGCCAGGCTCGACTCGGCCTGTGCCCGGGCCGCGTCGGCCGCCTCGCGCGCAGCGGCCTCGGACCGCAGGGACTCCTCCGCAGCGCGGCGGGCGGCATCGGCGGCGCCTCGTGCCTGTTCCTGTCGTTCGGCTTCCAGACGGTAGCGCTCGATCTCGCTGCCGGCCAGCAAACGGGCTAGCACACCGGGTGCGGGTTGATTCATTGGGCGTGTCCTTGGGCGGTGGGGGCGTTGTGGGAGGGGGTGGGGGTGCCCGTGGGGCTGGGGGTTCTGGACGAGGGGCCGCTCTCTGGGCGGCCGGCCGGCGGCATCGAGGCCGGATCGGCCGCCACACGAGTGGCCCGGCCGCGGGTGGCAGAGGAAGCGATCTGACCCAGGGCATCGGCATCGACGATCAGCGCCACCTCGCCGGATCCCAGGATCGACGAGCCGGCAATGCCGCGCAGGCTGCGCAGCAGCCGGCCGAGCGGCTTGATGACGGTCTGGTGCTGGCCGAGCAGGTTGTCGACCAGCACGCCGAGCTGGCGGGTGCCCGAGCGCAACACCACGATGCTGTGGCGCTCGGCCTGGTCCGGCTCCAGCTCGTAGAGCCGGCGCAGGTCGATCACGGGCAGCAGCCGGCCGCGCAGGTCGACGCAGCCGCGGCCGTGGGCATCCACCGCCATCGCATCCGGGCGGCTGGAGATCACCTCGACCACCGTCTCCAGCGGGAAGATGAAGCGCGACGAGCCCACGCCGACCAGGAAGCCGTCGATGATCGCCAGCGTCAGCGGCAGGCGGATCTCCATGCAGCTGCCCTGGCCCGGCTCGCTGGTGATCTGGATCGAGCCGCGCAGTGCCTCGATGTTGCTGCGCACCACGTCCATGCCCACGCCGCGGCCGCTGAGGTTGGTGACCTGCTCGGCGGTGGAGAAACCCGGCTCGAAGATCAGCCGCAGCACGTCCTCCTCCGGCGGCTGCACCCCCTGTGGCACCAGGCCGCGCTGCCAGGCGCGCTGCAGCACCTTGTCGCGCTGGATGCCGCGGCCGTCGTCGATGATGCGGATCAGCACGCTGCCGCTCTCGTGGCAGGCCGACAGCGTCAGCCGGCCCTGCGCCGGCTTGCCGGCAGCCCGCCTGTCATCGGGCCGTTCCAGCCCGTGGTCCAGGGCGTTGCGCACCAGGTGCATGAGCGGGTCGGCGATGCGCTCGACCACCGCCTTGTCCAGCTCGGTGTCGGCGCCGACGATCTCCAGCGCCACGTCCTTGCCCAGCTCGGCCGCGGTGTCGCGCACCACGCGGCGAAAGCGCGCGAAGGTGTCGCCGATGGGCACCATGCGCAGCTTCAGCGTGCTGTTGCGGATGCCCTCGATCAGCCGGGAGATGCGCTGGTTGGCCTCGATCAGGCCGCGCTGGCGCGTCTGGCGCGCCAGCTGGGAGGCACCGGCACCGGCGATCACGAGCTCGCCGAGCAGGTTGATCACCTCGTCGAGGCGGTGGGCATGCACACGGATGAAGCCGCCTTCTTCGCTGCCACCGGTGCCGCTGCTCTCACGCGGCCGCGGCGACGCGGCTGCGTTTGTTGCTGCGGTTGTGGAGGATGCCGCAGCGGTGGGCGCCGCCAGCTGGCGCAATTCGGCCACCGCGGCCTGGAGCCGCTCGTGCGCGCTGTCCGCGGGGTGCTCATCGAGCCCCGCCGTCAGGTCTTCGAGTTCCAGCTCACAGTCGTCCCGCACGAACTCGAAGGCGTGCTCGATCTGGCTGCGCTCGACCGGCCCTTCCAGCTCGAACTGCAGCCACAGGTGGCAGCTCTCCGGATCCATCGCCTCCAGCTCCGGGATCCGTGCCCGGTCACAGGCCACCGGCTCCAGGCGGCCGAGATCGGCCAGGTAGTGCAGGATGGCGAGCGGGTCCATGCCGTTGCGGAACACCTCCGTGCCAAAGCGTGCCGACAGCCGCCAGCGCCGGTGGCTGGGCGGCAGCACGGCCGCGGCAGGGCCGGTGGGCTGGGAGGCCTGCGCGGCGCCCCCGCCACTGTGCCCGGCGGCCTCCTGCAGGCGCTGCGCCAGGGCCTGGCGCGCGTTCCGGCTGGCCTCGTCGTCGGGCAGCTGGGCCGTGGCCACCAGCTCACGGATGGTGTCATTGCTCTGCAGCAGCAGGGTGCTCAGGGCCGGCGTGAGCCGCAGCAGCCCGTCGCGCAACTGGTCCAGCAGCGTCTCCACATGGTGGGTGAACTCCACCACCCGATGCAGGCCGAACAGGCCGGCCGACCCCTTGACGGTGTGGGCGCAGCGAAACAGCGCATCCAGCCGCTCGTGGTCGTCGGGGGTGTCTTCCAGCTCCAGCAGCAGCTGCTCGAAGGCGGCCACCTGCTCGTTGGCCTCCTCGATGAAGGCCGGCAGCAGCTCAGCGACGAGGTCGTCGTCGGACGTGTCCATGTTCATGCTCCCACCTCCTGTGCCAGCTGCTGCACGACCAGGTCGCCTGCGCCCAGCCGCTGCAGCGCCTTCAGCAGCACGGGCGAGGGCCGCAGGAGCGCCAGGCGACGCCCCCGTTGCTCCAGGCTGCGCGACAACGCCAGCAAGAGCTGCACGCCGGCGCCGTCCACCTCTTCAACCCGATCGGCCTGCACCTGCAGCGGCAAGTCGCCCGCGGCACCGTCCAGGTCCATCACCCACAACCGGCAGCGTTCAGCCCAATGCGCCACGCTGTAGATCGTCAAATCCGCCCCGAGCACGTGTTCGTCCGTCATGCGCGCGCCCTCAGTTCGGCAACACCCGCGACACCGCATCCAGCAGCATCGGCGGGTTGAAGGGCTTGGTCAGCCAGGCCTTGGCACCCGCCGCCCTGGCCTGGGCCATGCGGCTGCCGGAGTCCTCGGTGGTGAGCATGATCACGGGCGTGAAGCGGTGGCGCGGGTGCTTCTTCACCTCCTGCAGGAAGGTGATCCCGTCCATCGTGGGCATGTTCACGTCGCTGACCACCAGGTGCACCTTGGCGGCCTGATCCAGCTGCGACAGGGCCTGGCGGCCATCGGGCGCCTCCAGCACATCGAAGCCGGCACGGCTGAGCGACATCTTGACCAGCGACCGCAGGGAGCTGGAATCGTCGACGACGAGGATGGTTTTCTTCATGCCTTGAACCGTTCAGAAGAACACGGCCCGGGCAGCGGACGCCGCCCCGGTGTGAGGGGGCTGGCCTGGGACGCTGCCGTGCTGTTCGCGCTGGTCGCGCATCGTGTAGGCCTGCTGCAGCCGTTCCAGCCACTGCGGTGGCGGCGGCAACGCCTGACCCGACTCGACCGAGCCGAGCAGCCGGCCCATGTCCTGTTCGATGGCGCCGACGATCTGGCTGACCCGGTCCTGGAACTGCAGCCCCACCACCAGGTTCTCGATCGATCCGCGGATGGCCTGGCCGTGGGCGATCAGCGCCTCCGAGCCCTGCCCGAGTTCACGCACATGGCCGAGCACCTCCTCGACCCGCTGGCCGGTGGCACCGATGGAGCGGCCGTCGCGCTCGACCGACTGCAGCGCGGCCGACGAGGTGCTCGCCATCATCGACGTGACCTGCTCGATGCGCTGGGCGATGCGCCGGGCGGTGTCGGCCGAGTCCTGCGACAGGCGCCGCACCTCCGCGGCCACCACGCTGAAGCCGCGGCCGGCCTCACCAGCCCGGGCCGCCTCGATGGCCGCGTTGAGCGCCAGCAGGTTGGTCTGCTGCGCGATGCGCGCCACGTCATCGGCCATGCCGCGCAGCTCATCGGTCACGGCCATCATGCCGCGCAGGCTGCCGACCACCTCGGCGTGGCCGGCTGCGATGTCGCCCATCGAGTGCACCACCGGCTTGAGCTGCTGCTCGCACTCGGCCAGCAGCGCCTGGGTGCGGCCCCGCGTCCCGGCGCCGCCACCGTCACTGTCACCGAAACCGGCGGCATCGAACCGGGCGGCCAGGCCATGGAGCTCGCCCACCAGCGTGCCTGCAGACTCTTCGGTGTGCTCCCGGGCCAGGGTGACCTGGGCACGCCACACCGGCAGCACCTTGCCCAGCAGCGTGGCCAGGGACGGCGTTGCTGCGACCGACGGGTGAGCGCCCCCGTCAGGGCCGCTCGGCTGCGCAGGCCGGGCACGCAGGCCGACACCCACCCCCAGCAGACCTGCCAGGGTGACCCCGGCCCATGCCGACCAGGCCAGCGCATCGGCGTGCTGCAGCGCAGGCAGCAAAGCCAGCAGGCTGCCCGCCGTGGCCATCAGGGCCAGGGCACGGGGCGGCAGGCCGGCCGGGGCCGGGGGCTGTGACTGCCGATGGGGAGGATTCATCACGGATTGCGGAAGCTCTGTCGCGGGCAATGGACACCCCTCAATCGAGGGGTCGACAGGTTTTCGGCAAGCCGTTTGGCAACTTGAACGAGATGGGTTCAGCTACCGGCCGGCGCTCGGCCCGCTCCCTGGCGGGCTCCTGCAGCGCGATCCGGGGTGGGTGGCCGGGCAGCCGGCGCCCGTCGTGCCATGCCGGGCATGCAGGGCTACGCGGGCGGCGCGGGCCTCGCGCCGCCCGCGCTGCTCACCGGAGGTGGTGCACCACTGCCTGGCCGTAGACCGGCGTGGGGATGCCCGCCAGGCGGGCCTTCAGCTGCAGCGACAGGAACTGCGAGTAGTGCCGGCTCTGGTGCAGGTTGCCGCCGTGGATCCACAGGTGCGGCACCTGGGTGGGCTTCCACATGTTGCGCAGCTCGCCTTCCCAGGGGCCGGGATCCTTGGGCGTGTCGCTGCCCAGGCCCCAGACCTTGCCGATGCGGTCGGCCACCTCGGGCGAGATCAGGTCCACCAGCCACTGGTTCATCGAGCCGAAGCCGGTGGCGTAGACCAGCACGTCGCAGGGCAGCTCGCTGCCGTCGGTCAGCGTCACG
>Ga0073899_10002953_pt1 | contig 15207 bp, 10 predicted proteins | sample KloWWTmetaKNB5Ph_FD_88975 | JGI IMG/M metagenome (GOLD analysis project Ga0073899, IMG submission 88975) | Active sludge microbial communities from Klosterneuburg, Austria, studying microevolution and ecology of nitrifiers - Klosterneuburg... | ecosystem: Engineered > WWTP > Aerobic digester >...
CCGCGTGATCGGCGGAATGCGCACCCGATGATGGCGATTCACTTCCTCCCAGGCGTCGTTGAAGACGACGGCGCCACGCAGCAGTCGATCCAGCACCGCACCGATCGCCAGGCCACTTTCGAATTCGGAGTTATCGCTGTCATACGCATTGGAACGGAAATGCGTGCGCAACTGCTCGGCCTCGGCCATCTGCTTGAGCAAAGTGGCCTGATGCGCTTCCAGCGGGGCAAGCTGTTCCGCCAGACGGCCAGTTTCCACACGCAGGTTCGCGAGCGCCGCGACCATTGCATCATCCTGCGGCGTCGCTGTGCCTTGGGCATCAGCGCGCAGTTGATTCAATTCCTCGCGACCCAATTGCGCCGCAATCACATTGAGTGCTTCGGTGGTGAAAGGATCAGTGCCGGCGACGATGGCGGCACGCTCCAGCAGCGTCTGCTGATACCTCACCTCGGCAGCCTCGATCTGCTGTTCGGCCGCGTTCAACGCGGCGTCGGCGGCATCGAGCGCAGCGTCGAGCGCTGGCACGCCGGCCGCAGCCAGCGCTGCATCTTCGGCGATCACCAACTGCGACTGTGCGGCATTCGCGATCGCCTCCTGTGCCTCTGCATGCGCTGCGAGATGGTCGGCGAGCGCGAGCAGCATGCGGTAATTGCGATGCGCGCCATCGTAGCCGATCAAGTGCGCGACCCATTGATCCAGCGCACGCGTCAACGTATTCGCGGCGTACTCCGGAAAGCCGAAACGGCGCTGCCACAGATACATGAACAAGCGGTCATCTTCGTAAGGCTTGCGCTTGCTTTCGCGATCAGTCGCGGCGGTGGCTGCCTTGTCGCGAGCCTGCTTGGCGGTCTGCGCCGTCTGCAACGAATTCGTCTGCAACGACTGGTAATCGCTTGTCGCGGACAATGCGCCGCGCACGCCAATAGCCGCATCGTTCGCACGCACCGCGGCAACGTCGCGCTCAGCCAATCGCGCGCTGCGCGCCGCCTTGAGCGACTGCTGCTGCGCCTCGGAATTCACGATCGTTTGGTTTAGTGCATCCAGCGTCTGAGCACGCTGCGTCAACAGTGCCAGCGCACGCTGGTCGGCCGCGTCAATGCCGCTTGCGACCTGGTTCGCCTGCAGCAGATCAAGGCGCAAGACCGCCAGTTCACGCGTCTGTCCCGACTCCTGCGCGCGCGCGGCATTGCGGCGCGCAGTCAGTGCATTCAGGTCATTCGCGAGCACATGCGCCTGCGCACGCAGGGCGTCGATGCGGCTGTCCATGTCACGCAGCACGGACTGTCCGGATTGCATCGTTCTCACCACTCCGTGATCGCGCCGCCAGCGACGGCGACACGGTATTCGACATCGATCTCGCCGCGACGCTTCTCGCCGACCACAGCGTCGTCGATCAGACCGTTGTCGATCTTGTCAGCCTTGACGCGTTCGTATTCAGACTGCGGCACGCGCACTGCGAACAACGAAACCGTCTCGGTACGCTGGGTTTCTTCGTTTGTCACCGGGAGCGTGACGGCATTGCCGTTGGCATCCATCGGTTCGACCACGAGGTAGTAGTTTTTCCCACCCGGCGCGTCTTCGTGATATCGCCAAACGCCGCTCTGCACATTGCTGCGATTGACGATACGCAGGGTATAGCTGAGGTCCAGAAGCGTGACGAACTGCTCGAACTGGGCGACCGCGCCAGCAGCAGCGGTATCGTCGGCGGCGGCAAGCGCGGCACTGGCACGATCGCGTGTCTCGGCGATCTTCATCGCCGCGCCCTCGGCAACCGCTATCGTGCCGAGGCGTGCCGCTGCAGCTTCGAAGCGATGCGCGGCCAGCATCAGCCGCTCGCCCGCCTTGACGCGCTGTTCGACCGCCGACAACCGCTGCTGCACGACGTCGAGACCGTCGCGCACGGGCGCGAGCTGCGCGTATTGCGCTTCCGGATCTGCAGCGAACTGGTCGCCGTCCGCAGGCGACAACGCACCGGTCGATGCCAGTTGCGGCACCGAGTCAGATTGCGCGCGCTCTAACTCGGCACCGAGTCCGGCCAGATGTGGCGCCACCGAGCGCGGCGCATCGACCGCCCAGCCGCGCGGAAATACCGACAGATTGCCGAATTGACTGGACAACCGCTGTGCGCGCTGCTGCAACGACTGCACCGAATCGACGTAAGCAGCGTAGTCGCGCTGCGCAAGAAAACGGTTCGGCACCACCACGATCAAGGTTCCGGCCAGCGCCACACCAGCAGCAATCAGCGAGCGTTTGAGCCAACGCCAACGGTCGACCCAAACTTCGGCCAACCGCACTTGCAACGTCCGCTCAGGCGGGGTGTACGCGAAGCGGTCGTGCTTCAGTGCCTCGACGCCTTGACGCACCAGCGCATCGCTAACTTCGATCCCCTGACTCGCATAGATCTGCTGCACCCGCTCGATAAAGGCATCGTCGCGCTGTTCCGAAGCCAACTCGCGCTCGATCAGCGACTGCTCGTGGCGCAGGGTGTCGACGATGTCCATGGCGAGCATCAGTTCGTCCATCGACGTGCGCGGCTGCGCAACGTCCGGCACCGTGGTCGGCAGCGGCGTGTTCATCGTTGCGCTCAAGCGCCCGGCAAGGTGGCCGCGGCGCGACTAAGGGCAACCAGACGCTGCTTCCCGTCCTCGACCGCCGCCTGAATCTCGCGTTCGTTGGTCGTCGACAGATCGCGCATCTCGTCGATGATCTGCACTGACTTCTCCTGAAACGCGACCACGGAATCGACCAGTTTGGCGACCGATTCCGCGCGCAGCGTCGGGCCATAACCCGCCCGAGTCGCCTCTTCGAGAATTTTGGTACCGACTTCGCCAAGCGTTTCCAAGCTCTGGTTCATGCCCTGTTTCATCGCGCCCAAGGTCTGCGTGCTTTCGTGCAAGCCATGCATACCGGTGAACGACGCCGAGAGCGCCGTGAACACGGTTTCGTTGGTGCCGAAGAACATCACCGCCTGCGAATACACGCGCTCCTTGGCATCGGTGATCTGCATCAGCCGCGCCATCACCACTTCCGTCGTGTTGTACGAGATCGACAGGTTCTCGGCGAGATCCTTGGCGATCTGATAACGCTTGTCCTCATCCTGCAACGCCCGCATTGCGATATCACGCGCCATTTCGAGCTTGGCGTGCGCTTCGCGATCGCTGCCATCGCTGGCAGCCACAGCCGCAGACGCGGATTGCAGTGCGCTGCGTGCTGTCGCCAGCAATTCTTCCGCAGTCTTCAACACGCTGAAGCCGAGCACCTGTGATTCTTTCAGGGCGCCACGGAAATCGCGATAGGCATCGAGAATGGTCTGCTCGCGCTGGATCTGGTCCTTCGAATCTTTGGCGACATCGAGGTAGCTGTCCTTGATGCGCGCAAAGCGACTCGGAATATCGCCGCGTGTCACTTTCATCCAGACGTTCGCGAGGCGCTCCATCGTGTCGATCTTGCCGTCCTCGACCTGCGCGACCATTGCCTTGGCGTCGTCACGAATACTGTTGAAGGATTCGGTGATGCGGCGGTAACGCTCACCGATCGTCATTGCCGAAACGTGCTCGCGCACGACTTCGTTGAACAACGAGGCCTGCGACAACGTGCGCGCGATCGCCACGGTCTTGTCCGGATCGAGATGTGCGATCCGGTCGATCAGCGCCACCACTGGCGCCTCCTCGGGCTGCGACTTGATCAAACCAAGATCACGCAGCGCACCGAGCGCCTTATCCAGTTGTTTGAGCGGGGTGGTCATGGCTTGTCCTCGTGGTTCAGGTCGAATCGGCGATGTGCTGCTGCCGGGTGGGTATTGCAATGCTTGGCCGCGCAAAAAGAAAGGGCGGGATGACCCGCCCTTTCGTCACTGCGGTTGGTTGCCGTTTACGCCGTCATGTCCGGCGTCCAGCGGCCGAGCGCGGCCATGCCGTTCTCACGGGCGCGGCTAGCGACGATGGCCTGCGCCTTGGCGAAGTTGCCGACCAAGTCCTGCGACCACAGCTTGAGCGCAGCCGACTGCATGGCACGGCCATACGAGAACGACAGCGGCCAAGGGTGCGGGCCGATCTGGTTCATCAGATTGAGGTGCGCAGTCGCGTCAACATCGGACTGGCCGCCGGAGAGGAAGACGATGCCCGGAATCGCACTCGGCACCGCCGACTTCAGGCAGCGCACGGTCAGTTCCGCAACTTCTTCGGCGCTGGCCTTTTCGGCGCAATCCTTGCCATGAATGATCATGCTCGCTTTCAGGATCACACCTTCGAGCATCACGTTGTGCTCGTACAAGGCACCGAACAGGCTGCGCAACGCCGCTTCGGTGACGTCGTAGCAAGTGTCGATATCGTGCGCGCCGTCCATCAGCACTTCCGGTTCAACCATCGGCACGATCCCGGCTTCCTGACAGAGCGCGGCGTAACGCGCCAACGCATGTGCGTTCGCATCAATGGCGGTCGCGCTCGGCATGTCGTCACCGATATTGATGACCGCACGCCACTTCGCGAACTTCGCGCCGAGACGGGCATATTCGTTGAGGCGCTCACGCAGTCCGTCCAGACCTTCGGTAACGACTTCGCCCGGGAAGCCGGCCAAGCCCTGCGGACCCTTGTCAACCTTGATGCCAGGCAAGATGCCGTTGTCGAGCATGAGCTTGGTGAACGGCACGCCAGCGCGGGTGCTCTGGCGCAGCGTTTCGTCGTAAAGGATCGCCCCGGAAATGTGGTCCGAGAGGTTCGGCGTCGACAGCAGCATTTCGCGGTAAGCGCGGCGATTTTCTTCGGTGCAATCGATACCGACGCCATCGAAACGCTTCTTGATCGTGCTGTTCGATTCGTCGATCGCGATAATGCCCTTACCCGCGGCCACCATGGCTTGGGCGGTTTCTTCGAGTTGTTCGATACTCATGGCGATATTCCGGCTGGGATGAAGACCGCAGAGTATAGCGGAGCCAGCGAAACCGAGGCCTCGGCGCCCTGACGCTGCTAGCGCCGCGCCGAGGTATTGCGCTTGGCTTCGATCACATTCGGTAACGCCGCCACCTTGTGCAACAGGCTGGACAATTGACCGTAGTCGGACACGCGCACCGCGAAGAACATTTCGGCGATGCCGTGATCACGATCGAGGCGCGTGCTGGCCGCGAGCACATGCGCGTCGGCGGCCGCGATGGCCGCAGACACGTCTTTGAGCAAACCCTTGCGGTCGTAGCCACGCACCAGCACATCGACTTCGTATTCGCCGCTGCGGCCACCCCAGTCAACATGGATCACGCGTTCCGGATCACGCGCGACGAGATTGTTGAAGCTCGCGCAGCCGTGGCGATGCACGCTGACGCCACGGCCCTTGGTCAGCCAGCCGATGATCGGATCACCCGGCACTGGCTGGCAGCAGCGTGCCATCGTGGTCAATAGATTGCCGACCCCTTCGATCGTGATCGCGTCCTTGTCACGCGGTCGCAGACGCACCGGATCGGCGCTGAGTTCAGGCTTCTCGACCTTGGGTTGGACGATGTCCTGCAATGCCCGCGCGATGTGTCCGGGCGTGACTTCACCGACACCGATCGCAACCAGAAGATCGTCCATCGTCTTCAGGTTGAAGCGTCCCGGCAACGACGACAGATCAACATCGTGAAAGGCAAGTCGCTTGAGTTCTTTGTCCAACAGTTCGCGCCCGGCCACGGCGTTGCGATCGTGGTCGAGTTTCTTGAACCAGGTACGGACTTTTTCCTTCGCTCGTGGCGACGTCAAAAAGCCGCGCGACGCGATCAACCAGTCACGTTTTGGCTCACTGACTTTGCCAGTAACGATCTCAACAGTTTCGCCACTGACCGGCTGATGATCGAGCGGCACCAAGCGCCCGTTCAATCGCGCGCCACGACAGCGATGCCCGACATCGGTGTGGATGTGATACGCGAAATCGAGCACGGTCGCGCCTTTGGGCAAGTCGACGACGCGGCCCTGCGGCGTCAGCAAATACACGCGATCTTCGACTACCTCGGTTTGGAGTCCCGCCAACAGTGCAGCGTCAGACTCGGTATCGGCCTTGGCTTCGAGCAGGTTGCGCAGACCGGCGATCTTGCGTTCGAACGCGGCATCGCCGCCGCCACCTTCCTTGTAACGCCAGTGCGCGGCCACACCGAGTTCGGCGTGTTCGTGCATCTCCGGCGTGCGAATCTGGATCTCCAGCGTTTTGCCTTCGGGCCCGACCACGGCGGTATGCAAGGAGCGATAGTTGTTGCCCTTGGGCCGCGCGATGTAATCGTCGAATTCGCCTGGTACCGGCGGCCACAGCGCGTGCACTAATCCCAGCGCGGCGTAACAGGTCGCGACATCCTTCACCATCAACCGAACCGCACGAATATCGTAGAGACCATCGACATCGACTTGCTTGCGGCTCATTTTGCGCCAAATCGAATAGATGTGTTTCGGCCGTCCAGCAATCTCGACTTCGACACCTTCGCGCCGCAGAGTTTTCGTCAGTTCGCGCTTCACGCGTTCGATGAAATCTTCGCGGTCGCCGCGACGCTCATCAAGCGCGTTGGCAATGCGCCGATACGCGTCTGGATTCAGGTAGCGAAACGACAAGTCTTCCAGTTCCCACTTCAACTGCCAGATTCCGAGCCGATTCGCGAGCGGCGCATGAATATCGGCAGTGAGTTGCGCCAACGCGCGTTGCTCGTGTTCCGGCAGCGCGCCCGCAGTGCGCAGTCGCACCAATTGTCGCGCCAGCAGAATGAAAATGACGCGCAGATCACGGATGATCGCCAGCAGCAACCGCCGCAGACCTTCCGGCGCAACGCCCTGCCCTTTCTCGGCATACAGCGTCCACACTCGTCCAGCCTCGCGCTGACCATCGACCAGCGCGTGCAGGCTCAGCGGCAATCGCTCGAGCGGCAACTGCAGTTCGTGCGCCAGTGTCGCGGCCAAGGTGTCACTGTCGACACGGAGAAGCAGCAACAGGTCGAGCGTCGGCACCAAAGCGCTGTCGATGCGGTCCGGCACAACCACGTCCACACCCAACAATGCCGAGACGGCAGCATGCTGCGCGAGCCAGTCGGAAAGCGAAGTGTGCAACGCGGATGACAGTTTCACGTGATCTGGAACGCGTCAGAAGTGACGGCTCTTGACCAGACAGAACGCGCGCTCGTCACCATTCGGCGTCGCCGGATCAGATTTTCCGACCGCACCGACAGTCATGAAGTCGAGCACATCCCAGCCACAGCGATGCAATAAGCGCTTCAACCCAGCGTCGCTGAAGATCCAGAAGTTCGTTGCATCGTTATTGCACTCATCGGGAGCCAGCAGATAGGCCGCCGGAACGGTGTTCAGCTCGATCCGCCCGGCATTGATTCCTGCATCGCCATGCTTGCGATTCGACGGCAAATTGTGCGATGCGATACGCGTTGAAATCACCGCATACCGCGACGCCTTAGCCAGCGCCTCGAGGACAAAAAACGGATTCTTCAGGTGATAAAGGATGCCAAGGAAGAATGCGAATTCGTAGCGCGCTTGCGGCAGACGGAACTGCGAATCGAGATCAGTTTCAAGTATTTCAACCTTGGAATCCAAGGCTTCCCGAACCGCGTGCAGCGCGCGACAACTGTTGTAATTGGTCGGCGGATAATCGACAACATGCATCGGCACACCCATCGATTCCATGAAGAAGGCGACGTCACCGTCGGCGGCGCCGATGTCGACCGCGGTACCATCACCGATCATTCGACCGAGATCTCGGTGCTCGCCGCTGAGCAGACGATCGAGATGCAGAAAGTTGGTCAGGCTTGGCCACGGATACCAAGGAAAATCGACGTTCATCCCCTGTTTTCGGGCATCATGCCGCTTCATGAACTTCACCGCTTCTTGGGCAGTTGCGCCAATGTCCAATTTGGAATTCATGGGTTTTGCAGCCTTGTCCTGTGGTCGCCAAGTGTAGCCGCACGACACCGACGGACGGCGCGTGCACGCGTTTCTGGCATACCCAAAGCGGGCGCCGCACCATTTTTGTGAGCACGCATGAGAACACTTGCCGACGGCCTGGCCCAGAAGGGCGACAACTTCCTGCTGCTGCGCTTCCTCGCGGCCAGTATGGTCATCTACGGGCACTCGCCGGCCATCACCGGAGGAGCCGCGCCGGTCGACGTGTTCGTCTGGATGAATTGGGGCACCTACTCCGGCAGCATCGCTGTCGACCTGTTCTTCATCGTCAGCGGATTTCTGGTGACCGGCAGCTACCTGCGCAACCCGCGGCTGCTCGATTTCGCCTGGGCCCGAACCATCCGCATCGTGCCGGCGTATGCGCTATGCCTGCTGCTGACGGCATTCGTCCTCGGCACCGCTTTCACCAGCCTGCCGTTGCGCGATTACCTGCAGCACCCGGACACGCTTGGCTACATCGTCCGCAACCTCAAGTTCGACACCCTCATGCAGTGGCAACTGCCGGGCGTGTTCGAGCACAATCCAAAGAACGCCGTGATCAACGGCTCGATTTGGACCCTGCCCGCCGAAGTGCGGATGTATGTCCTGGTCGCAGCGCTCGGCATCGCCGGCGCGCTGTCGTGGCGAGCACTCTTCAACATCGTCGCGCTGGGCTCGCTGGTGCTGGCGCTGCTCTATCCAGAGCAGACGCCGATGTCGAATCCGCGCGAATACCTGCGCCTGGCCGCATTGTTCGTGGCGGGCGCATTCTGCTACGTCAACCGCGACTGGATTCCGCTGCGCGGCAGCCTGTTGCTCGCGCTCGCGGCCATGGCCTGGCTGTGGCGCAACACGCCGGTCTTCCCGTTCCTGTTTGCCCTGGCCGAAATCGCCTTCGCATTCTGGTTCGCCTACAACACACGCTGGCGCGGCTTCAACCGCTTCGGCGACTACTCTTACGGCATTTACTTGTGGGGCTATCCGGCGCAGCAAATGGTCGCAGCGATCGCCGGCGGCTTGCACAGCCACATCAATGCGGTGGCCGGATTCATCATTGCGCTCGCGTTCGCCGTGGTGTCGTGGCATGCCATCGAACAACCCGCATTACGCCTGAAGAAGCTGCCGGACAAGGCTCTGGCGCGCTGGCGACGGCGCGCAGCTTCAGCGGACTGATGCATAGGCCGGGAAATCGCAGCGGAGACGACAACGCCCGCTGCGGCGACTCGAACCAGATCAGGCGCCGGGCGAGGGCGGCGGTATCGACTTCGAGCGAGATCGGCCGCAAGCTCATGGCGTCGGCACCGGAAAGCCAGCCGCGACAATAGCGGATGCCGCGTTCAGGGCCCCGCAGCCACCTGCTCCAGCGCCTTCTGCACACGCTTTTCGCTGACCGGTTCACGCGTACCGAGTTCCTGGGCGAACAACTGGACGCGCAGTTCCTCGATCAGGAATCGAAGCGTGTCGTAGCGATCGGGCGAAAGTTTCGGGGCGAGGCGATCGAGTTGGGCTTCGAAGTCGCGCACAATCAGCATGCGCGCTTGGTCCTTGCGCGGGTCGTTCTGCAGGCGTTCGGCACGCAGGCGCATGGCTTTCAGATAGCGCGGCAAGTCTTTCAGCCGGGTCAGCGCGAAAGTCCGGGCGAAGCCCGCGAACACGAAGCGGCGATGTTGTTCGCGCAGGTCTTCGAAGTTCGCGGTCGCGAAGCCCATCAGTGGCGGCTTCAGTTTCGGCAGCAGATCGGCATGCGCGGCGAGCACCGCTTCGACGGCTTTCAGGCGCTCGACGCAATCGGTGAACAGACGCTTCTCGATCGCATTGAACGACAACCGGAAACTGTCCTCGGAACGCGCCGTGCGGGGATCGGCCTGGATCAGGTCGGCGAGCGCGCCTTCGACGATGTCCTCGCGCAACTGGTCCGGCGACGCGATCGCGGTGTACGCGAGTGCGAGCTTTGGCGCCAGCGGCAACTGCTTGCGCGCCTGCTTGCACTTCTCGATGAAGACCACGCGCAACAGCCGTTCGATACCGCCGCGATGCGCGATCGCCGCGTCGTCGGCGCGTTCGTAGACGACCAGATCGACGCGATGACCGCGATCGACCAGGGCCGGAAATGCCGACAGGCCAGTGTCGGTCATCACGATCTCGGGAATCGGCTGCGCCGGCAGTGCGCGCACATCTTCACGGGCGAGATCACGACTGGTCTGCACCGCGAACGCCTCGCGCGCCAAGGTTCCGAATTCGCGGCGTAGTTCGATCAGGTCACGGCCGATGGCCAGCACTTTGTTGTTCGCATCAAGCAGGCGGAAGCGCATGCGCAGGAAACTCGGCAGACTGGCATTCGCTTCATTCAACGCGACACTCGGCAGTTCGGCGCCAGACACTTTTGTCAGCCAGGCACTGAACGCCTGCAGCAAGCCTTGGTCCCCCGACGGCACGGCCTGGACGAAGGCGCGCGCGAAATCTGGTGCCGGCACGAAGTTTCGCCGGATCGCCTTCGGGAACGCACGGATCAATTCCGCCAGTTTGCTTTCCAGCAGACCCGGCACCAGCCACTCGGCCCGCGCCTCCGACACTGCATTCAGCAAAGACAACGGTAGATCAACGGTGACGCAGTCCTCGTCCAGCTTGGGATCGAAGGCGTAATGCAGTTTCAGGCGTTGGTTGCCGACGATGAAACTCTCCGGGAAACGCTCGACGGTGGACGCGCCGGCTTCGAGTACGTCACCGAGTGACCATTCGAGGCCACGTCGCAATTCGGGATCGAGGCGCTTGACCCAGTCATCGAACGCCTTGGTCGTCGCGATGCCTTCGGGTAGACGCCCTTCCCACCACAGCGTCAGTTCTTCCCGGCTACGCAGCAAGCCGTGGCGGCGCTGCTTTGCCTCCTCGGCTTCTGCTTCTGCCAACACCCAGCGGTTGTGCGCGATCACTGCAGATTTTGCATCGAGCTCGCACGGCACCAGTGCGTCGCCGATGAACAGCACGCGTGCCTTCACCGGGTCGATCGTGCCGAAGTGCACCGGGCGACGCTCAACCAGTGTCAAACCGAACAGAGTGACCTGCTCATAAGCCATCACCTGTCCGCGCGAACGGTTCCAGTGCGGGTCATGATGTGCGCGCTTGATCAGATGCGCCGCTTCCTGAACCAGCCATTCCGGCTCGATGCGCGCATTCATGATCGCGTACAACTTCTGCGTATCGAGCAAGGTCGCCGACAACAGCCACAACGGCGGTGCTTTTGCAACGAACGAGCCGGGAAAAATGCCGTAACGTTTGCCGCGTGTACCCTGGTACTGACCCTTCTCATCTTTGCGTGCAACATTTGCCGGCAAGCCCGCGAGCAACGCGCGATGCAGCGCCTCGAACGAGGCCGCTTCGCGATTCAGCGACCAACCCAATTCATCGCCGAGCACCAACAACTGACGATGTAACTCGCGCCATTCGCGCATTCGCAGAAAGCTGAGGTAATGCTTCTCGCACCAGTCGCGAAGCTTCGATTGCGTCAACTCCTCGTGCGCGGCGGCATGTGCGTCCCACAGCTTCAGCACGGCGACAAAGTCGGACTTGGCATCGGCGAACCCGGCGTGCGCCAGATCCGCCGCCTGCTTGGCATCCGCCGGACGTTCGCGCGGGTCCTGGATCGACAGGAACGAGGTGATGATCAGCACCTCGCGCGCAGCCGCGTGCTGTTGCGCCGCGATCAGCATGCGTGCGAGCTTGGCATCGATCGGAATACGCGCCATGTCGCGGCCGAGTGCAGTCAACTGATGGCGGGCTTCACCGATGGCGCCCAGTTCGACCAGTTGGCTGATGCCTTCGTTGATCGCACGCTCGTCGGGACGTTCAAGGAACGGGAAACGGGCGATGTCGCCGAGCCCGAGGCTCAACATCCGCAACACCACATTGGCGAGCGAGGCGCGCAGTATTTCAGGGTCGGTGTAGCGCGGACGCGCGACGAAATCCGCCTCGTCGTAAAGACGCACGCACACGCCTGGGCCGAGACGACCACAACGGCCCTTGCGCTGATCGGCACTGGCCTGGGAAATCGGCTCGATATGCAGACGCTGCACTTTGTGACGCGGGCTGTAGCGGCCGACGCGGGCGCTACCGGTATCGATGACGGCACGGATGCGCGGCACCGTCAGCGAAGTCTCGGCGACATTGGTGGTCAACACGATGCGCCGCTTTGGTCCGGGATGGAACACACGATCCTGCTCCTTCGCCGACAAGCGCGCGTATAGCGGCAGGATTTCAGTCTCGCGGAAATTCCGTCGTGACAACGCGAGATGGGCATCGCGAATTTCGCGCTCGCCGGGCAGGAACACGAGTACATCGGCCAATGCCTCGCTACGCCCGATTTCCTCGACTGCTGCGATGATCGCTTGATTGACGCCACGCTCGTCGCGGTCCTCGGCCAGCGCGCGATAGCGCACTTCGACCGGCCATGTGCGGCCTTCGACATTGATCACCGGCGCATTGCCGAAATGCTCGGCAAAGCGCGCGGTGTCAATGGTTGCGGAGGTGACGATGAGCTTGAGGTCGTGTCGTTTCAGTAATAACTGCTTGAGGTACCCGAGCAGAAAATCGATATTGAGGCTGCGCTCGTGCGCCTCGTCGAGGATGATCGTGTCGTATTGATTGAGAAAGCGGTCGCGCTGAGTCTCCGCGAGCAGGATGCCGTCGGTCATGAATTTGATCAGCGAGGTTTCGGCCACCTGCTCAGTAAAGCGAACCTGAAAGCCGATCAATTGCCCGACCTGCGAACCAAGTTCCTCGGCCACGCGCCGGGCCACACTGCGCGCGGCGATACGACGCGGTTGCGTACAGCCGATCAGTCCATCGACGCCACGTCCGGCGGCCAGCGCCAGCAGCGGCAATTGCGTGGTCTTGCCGGAACCGGTTTCACCGGCGACGATGACAACTTGATGGCTCTGGATGGCCTGCATGATCGCGCTCGCCTCGCGCGCGATCGGCAGGGTCTCGTCGAGCTGGATCTTGGGCACAGCCGCAGCACGCGCGGCACGCCGCGCCGCGCTGGCGTCGATTGCGCGAGCGATGGCGCTCCAACGTTCATCATCGGCACCGGCCTTCACTGCCGAGAGTTGGTCTAGACGCTGACGAAGACGCTGGCGATCACGCCCGAGCACCTCGCCCAGACGACTGCGCAAGTCGCTAATATGAGAGCCTCGGATCACCGGCTCGATCGGATCCATTCAAATCATTCACTGCAACCGCTCATGCGGGCCGATTAGTTTAGCGGCTCGCCCAAAGGAGGCCGACATGAACTCAATCGCCATCGATATTGGCATCGCCGATGCGACGCGCAAGCAAATCGCCGACGGTTTGTCACGCTTGCTTGCCGACACCTACACCTTGTACCTCAAGACGCACAATTTTCACTGGAACGTCACCGGGCCGATGTTCAACACGCTGCACCTGATGTTCGAAGGGCAGTACAACGAACTGGCACTGGCGGTCGACGTGATTGCCGAGCGCATCCGCGCACTTGGCCATCCGGCACCGGGCAGCTACAGCGCCTTTGCGAAGTTGTCCTCGATTCCGGAAGCGGAAGGCGCACCGGATGCCATCGAGATGATTCGTCAACTCATGCAAGGTCAAGAAGCGGTGGCGCGTACTGCACGTTCGGTGTTCCCGATCGTGAATGACGCCAACGACCAGCCGAGCGCCGACCTGTTGACGCAGCGCATGCAGGTGCATGAGAAAAATGCTTGGATGTTGCGGAGCCTGCTGGGTTGAACAGGCGTTGGCTCGCTTTCGCCGCGGCGTTGTTGCTCGGCGGAGCGGCACACGCCTGGGGACCACACGGACACCAAGTCGTCGCGGAAATTGCCGCGCGCGAACTGACACCGAAAGCGCGGGTCGAAGTCGAACGCTTGCTCGGTGACCGCGCCAGCAATGCCATGCATGAAGCCAGCACTTGGGCGGACGAGATCCGCGGCGAACCGCAGTGGCGGCATACCGGTAGCTGGCATTACCTGAATTTCGAGCGCGGCGATTGCCACTACAACCCGAAGCGCAATTGCCGCGGTGGCAATTGCGTGGTGGCGGCACTTGAGCGTGAGGTTCGCAATCTCGGTGACCGTAAAGCCAGCACGACCGAGCGCGCGAATGCACTTCGCTTCGTGATCCATTTCGTCGGCGATATGCACCAACCCTTACATGCCGGGTTCGACCACGATCGTGGCGGCAACGACTTCCAGATTCGCTATGGCCGCGGCGGCAACAATCTGCACGGGTTCTGGGATCAAGACATTATTCGTGCCTATCGCGGCAAGCTGCAGGCCGTTCGACATGCCGAAGAATTGATCGAGCGTCCGATCGATGGCGACATGCATTGGCATGCCGGTGTCGCGGCACGCTGGGCTGAGCAGTCGTGTGCGATCGTGCAAGCACCTTGGTTCTACCCAGCCGGCGGCAGCATCGACACGCATTACGTCCTTACCGCGGCGCCGATCGTTGATGCACAACTGGACGCCGCAGGCCATCGACTCGCCGACCTGTTGAACAAGGTGCTGGGCGGCGATCGATGACGGTACAGCCGCAAGTACTGGTCATCGATGATGATGCCGACATGCGCATGCTGATGGGTGCCTTGCTCGAACATCTCGGCGCGCGTGTCGACGTCGCCGGAGCAGCGGAGGAGATCGACCTGGTCAAGCTACAGTCCACCGACTTGATTTTGCTGGACCTGGTGATGCCGACCGGCGTTTATGCGACCTGCCTCCAGCGCCTGATCGATAGCGGCACGCGCGCCAAGGTCTGCCTGCTGAGCGGCAGCAGTGCGCAGGCACTGTCGCAGGAGTGCGCACGCATCGATGCCTGCGGATTGCAGACCACACAACCGATTACCAAACCTGCACGCGTCGATGCGCTAGCGGCCCTGCTCGCCACGCTCGATCACGCGCCGTGACCCAGTCGAAATCGTGACAACGGGTGACTCCGGCCGCAATTGACCAGAGTCAAGAGCGTGCCGGTGCTCGACTGGGAAACTGCCACTGCAACTTGCCCTAGGAGTGTTCATGTCCACTGTTCCCGAGACCTATAACGACAAGGTTATTCGGCAATTCGCCGTAATGACCGTGATCTGGGGCATCGTCGGCATGCTGGTTGGCGTCTTGATCGCCGCCCAGCTGTATTGGCCGGCCCTGAACTTCGACATCCCATGGCTGAGCTACGGCCGGCTGCGACCGCTGCACACCAATGCGGTGATCTTCGCCTTCGGCGGATCGGGCTTGTTTGCGACCAGCTACTACGTCGTCCAACGAACTTGCCACGCCACATTGTTCTCGCCGCG
>Ga0073899_10002955_pt1 | contig 15205 bp, 13 predicted proteins | sample KloWWTmetaKNB5Ph_FD_88975 | JGI IMG/M metagenome (GOLD analysis project Ga0073899, IMG submission 88975) | Active sludge microbial communities from Klosterneuburg, Austria, studying microevolution and ecology of nitrifiers - Klosterneuburg... | ecosystem: Engineered > WWTP > Aerobic digester >...
CGCCGCGCGCGTGAGTCCCACGAGCACGTAGCCGCCGTCCTCGGCGGGCTGGATCACCGCATCGTGGGTGGCGAGCGAGCCGGCCGCCGCGCGCAGGTCCTCGGGACGCAAGGACGGGCAATCGGATCCCACCAGGAGCACCGGCGCCTCGGGAAGGAGCCGCTCGAAGGCGCGCGCCATCCGCTCCCCGAGGTGGCCGCCGCGCTGCTCGTGAAGCGTGACGCCGTACTTCTCCGCGCAGACGGCGAAGAACGGATGGCCCGTATCGGGCATGCACCACAGCGATACGGGACCGATGCCCGCGGCCGTGGCGGTGGCGAGCGCGGACCTGACCAGCGTGGCGTGGAGTTCGGCGGCGTCCTCGGGGCCGAGCAGGGGCAGGAGCCGCGTCTTCACCTCGCCGGGGACCGGCGCCCGGGCGAAGACGGCGACCTGCACCGTGCTAACGCGCCGCGCGGCCGCGGTCATAGCGATGCGCGAGGCGCGCGGGATCGGCGCCCAGGCGAAAGGCGAGACGCAGGCGCCACATGAGGAAGATGGTGCGCAGCGTGCCGCGGCTCTCCCAGCGCCGGCCCGAGGTCACCGCTTTCGCGCGCAGGCACAAGGGCGGGCCGCGACGGCGCATCGCCTCGGAGAAGGCGACATCTTCCATGAGCGGGATCGCCGGATAGCCCCCCGCCGCCTCGAAGGCCCCGCGGCGCGCGAAGAGGGCCTGGTCACCCGTGGCGATGGACGTGAGGCGGGAGCGCGCGTTCATGAACGCCGCCACCAGGGCAAGCAGCGGCGAGGCGCCCTCGATCGCGACATCGAAGCGGCCCCATTCGCGGCGCGAGGCCGCGAGGCCGTCGATCACGAGGCGGGCGGCATCCGGGGGCAGGCGCGTGTCCGCGTGGAGGAAGAGGAGCACCTCGCCCCGGGCTTGCGCCGCGCCCGCGTTCATCTGCGACGCGCGGCCGCGCGGCGCATCGATGACGCGATCGGCCAGCGGCGCGGCGAGCGCCCGGGAATCATCCCGGCTGCCCCCATCGACCACGATCACTTCCACGTCCCTGGCGCGCGTTCCCGCCAGGGCCGCAAGCGTCCCGGCGATGCCGGCCGCCTCGTCCAGGACGGGAACGATGATCGAGAGCTTCATGGAAATGGGGCGCCCGGGGAGGCGGAGCCGGTCTCGGTCCGCCAATGGTGCGGCTTCGGCGGCCGGTGCGCCAGCACTGTCGCGCCGCCCGCGGCCCTCAGGAGGCGGCCCGGAAGTGGTGCCCGGCGAGCAGGTCCTGGCCGAGGTAGGTCCGGCGATAGGTCTCGAAATCGACATCGTCGGACGCCTCCATGCGCCGCTGCTCCTCGAGGGACTGCGCCGCGAGCGCCTCGTGGCGCTCGCGCGTCCTTTCGGCCAGGGGCAGCCCCCGGAGGGTCTCGCGATGCCGGCGCGACTGCTCGAGCGCGAATCGCGCGAAGGACCGGTCGTGCGAGTGCTCCATCTCGCGAAGCACGTTCGCCGAAGGCAGCGTCGAGGGCTCTTCCAGGTCCTGCCGGGATCTCGCGACGACGTCGCCGTAGTCGTTCCCGCCGTGCGCGTCGTCGAGCGCGGCCGCGATGGGCTCGAATTGCCGCAGCAGTTGCACGCCCCATTCGGCCGGCGTGATCTGCTCGCCGGCGCGGTCGAGCCGCGTGGCCGGGTCGCGCCCGCCCTCGGCGACGAGGCGCTGGTTCCTCGACATGGCCGCCAGCTCCGCGGGCGAATCCGCGGGGCTCGCGGCGAGAAGGCAATGCAGCAGGAAGACATCGACGAGCCGGATCGCCTGCGCGTCGATGCCGACGGGATGGAAGGGATCGATGTCCAGGCAGCGCACCTCGACGTACTCGACGCCGTCGCGGCCCAGCGCATGCAGGGGACGCTCGCCGCGATGGATCGTGCGCTTCGGACGGATCGTCCCGTAGAACTCGTTCTCGATCTGCAGGAGCGAGGTGGCGAGCTGGACGTACTGCCCGCCCTCCCGCACGCCGATCGCCTCGTAGGCCGGGTAGGGTTGCGTGAGCGCGCGGTTGAGCGACGCGGCGTAGCCCGCGAGATCGTTGAAGCTCACCGCGAGCGAACCCTGCGCATCGCTCTGGTATCCCATCCGGCCCATGCGCAGCGACGTGGCCCCCGGCGACCAGAGCGTGCCGGCGCCCCAGGCGGCGAGCCGGTGCTCGCGGCCCGCGACGAAGGTCCCGCACACCGCGGGGGACGCGCCCAGGAGTTGCAGCAGGAGCCACGAGTGGCGCCGGAAATTGCGCAGCAGCGCGAAGTAGCCCTCGTCCTTGTACGCGCTCACCGCGTCCGTGCGCCCGTCCGCCCGCTGCAGGAGCGGCCACGCCGCCTCCGGCAGCGAGAAGTTGTAGTGGATGCCGGAAATGGTCTGCATGCGCCGGCCGTAGCGGCGGGCGAGCCCCTGGCGATAGAGCGACTTCATGCGCCCGAGGTTCGAGCGGCCGTAGTTCGCGATCGGGATCTGATCCTCGTCGGGGAGCCGGCACGGCATGCTCGCGCACCAGAGCATCTCGTCGCCCATCTGCCGGTAGACCTCCTGGTGGAGCTCGGTCAACTCCGCGAGGCATCCGTCGATGTCGGCGTGGACGCCGGTGATCAGCTCGAGCTGGGCTTCGCAGAAATCCGTGGTGATGCGCGGATGCGCGAGCGCCGACCCGAGCCCCGCCGGGTGCGGGGTGGCGGAGAGCATCCCGTCCGCGTCGACCCGCAGTCCTTCCTTCTCGATGCCGCGAAGCAGCCCCTTCAGCACGGTCGGCGAAAGCGCCGCCAGGCGTTTGTGCAGTTCGATCACGCCGTCTCCCCTCTGATCTTGTTGGAATCCGGCCGGGCGCGATCGCCCCGGCCGGCCGCAGGCGCTATTTTCGCAGGTCGTTCAACGACCAGTCGTAGTCCGTGTGGTCGATGGGCGCCCTCCCCTCGGCGACGAGGCGGCGATGCTCGGGCTTGTCGGCCAGCAGGTCGGCGTAGCGGGCGAAGTAGCGCTCGCGGGAGGCCACCGGTCCGGCGCTCCCGATACCCGCGTAGCCCGACGACCAGTCCTCCTTGAACCACTTGAAGATTTCCGAGACGAGGAGCTTGCCGCTCGCGGCGTCGAAGCGGTTTCGCGTCCGGTCCGACAGGAAGCGGCGCGCCTGCTCCTCGAGCTGCGCGTCCAGCCGGGACGCGACGAAGGCCTCCTCGCGCAGCATCGGGCAACCGATGGAGGCGCAGTTCACCGCGAAGTGAACGCGCGGCTCGTCGTAGGCGCCGGGCTTCCTCAGCATCTCGTGCTCGATCCGGTCCAGCCAAGACTCGCGGCCGAACAGCGTGAAGAACTTCTTCTTCCACGGGCTGTTGAAGAGGAGGTTGCCCAGGTCCCGGATGGATTTCAGGTCCGGGTACTTCGTGAGGATCAGCTCCACCGTGAACGCGTTGTAGGCATTGACGAGGAAGGCCATCCGCTCGGTCCTGGTCCAGCGCGCGAACTCCCCCTCGCCGACCGTCGAGACCTGCGCGAGGTAGGCCTTGAGCGCCTCGCGGTCCTTCGCGAAGGCCGCGTAGTCGACCTGGGACGATCTTGCGCCGTCGATCACCTTCACGTGCTTCTTCACCAGCGCATCCCAGGCGGCGTGGGTGTGGTCGAACCGGGCCGACGCCATGGCCGGCGCGACCGCGAGGACCAGGGCGAGAACGAAGCGAGGCAGTGCGCTCATCGTGTTCTCCGGTCAATGCGCTTCGGGTCGATGATAGGGGCGCTTGTCGCCCAGGAGCCCGGATACCCTGCCGAGCACGGCGCCGAAGCCGCCTTCACCCCGCGTCCAGGCGTGAAAGGCGGCGAGGAAGTCCATCTGCCCGTGGGTGACGGTGGAGCGCTTCCACGCGCCGGCGGCGAACTTGTTGGCCTCGGCGAGCGTGGGGTAGATGTGGATCGTGCCGAGGATCTTGTTCAGCCCGATGCCGTGGCGCATCGCGGCCACGAACTCCGCGATGAGGTCGCCCGCGTGCTCGCCCACGATGGTCGCGCCCAGGATGCGGTCCGTGCCGGGCTTCACGAGCACCTTCACGAAGCCGTGGGCCTCGCCGTCGGCGATGGCGCGGTCGAGGTCGTCGATGCCGTAGGTCACGACCTGGTGGGCCACGCCCTTCTCCTTCGCCTCCTGCTCGTTCAGGCCCACGCGCGCGACTTCCGGCTCGGTAAACGTGGCCCAGGGGATCACCGAGTAGTCGACTCGGAACTTGCGGAATCTCCCGAACAGCGCATTCACCGACGCATACCACGCCATGTGCGCCGCGGTGTGCGTGAACTGGTAGGGGCCGGCGACATCGCCGCAGGCGAAGATGTTGGGGTAGAGCGTCTCGAGGTTCTCGTTCACCTCGACGGTGCGGGTCTTCGTCGTCGGGATGCCCAGCTCTTCCAGCCCGTAGCCCTCGGTATTGGCGACGCGGCCGACCGCGACCAGGATCTCGTCGAAGGCGATGCGCCTTTCGACGCCTTCGCTTTCCACCACGAGGAATTTCTCGCCGCCCTCGGCCACCACCTGCTTCGCCTTGTGGTTCACGAGCACGGCCACGCCGTCGGCCTCGAAGCTCTTCTTCACCGCCTCCGAGACCTCCGGGTCTTCCCGGATCATGATCCGCGGCAGCATCTCCACCTGCGTCACCTGCGAGCCGAACCGCGCGAAGGCCTGGGTGAGTTCGCTTCCGATGGGCCCGCCGCCCAGGACCACGAGTCGCGCGGGCAGCTTGCGAAGCGCCCACACGTTGTCGGAAGTGAGCGGGCCCGCCTCGGCCAGGCCGGGGATGGGCGGCACGAAGGGCCGCGCGCCGGCCGCGATGACGATGTTCCTCGTGGCGAGGACCTGCTTCGTGCCGTCCTCCTTCGCGATCTCCACGGTCCACGGGCTGGCGATCCTCGCGGTGCCCGTGACCACGTCGACGCCGAGCCCCGTGTAGCGCTCCACGGAATCGTGCGGCTCGACCTGGTTCACGACCGACTGCACCCGATCCATCACGTCGGCGAAATCGAAGTCGGCGGAAGCCGAACGGATGCCGAACTCCTTCGCGCGGCGCACGTGCGAGAGGAACTTGGCGCTGCGGATGAGGGCCTTCGAGGGCACGCAGCCGGTGTTGAGGCAATCGCCGCCCATGCGGTGACGCTCCACCAGCGTCACCCTGGCCTTCACCGCCGCCGCGATGTAGGCAGTGACGAGGCCGGCGGAGCCCGCCCCGATCACCACGACGTTGCGGTCGAACCGCGCGGGCCTGGGCCACTTCGCATACACCTTCCTCGCCTTCAGGGCCTCCACGACCCGCTTGGCCAGGAACGGGAAGATCCCGAGCAGCACGAAGGCGCCGAGGAGCCCGGGCGAGACGATGCCTTTCAGCGACGTGATCCGCGCGAGCTGCGTGCCCGCGTAGACGTAGACCACCGTCCCCGCGAACATGCCCAGCTGGCTCACCCAGTAGTAGGTCGCGGTGCGGATCGGCGTGAGCCCCATCACGAGGTTCACCACGAAAAACGGGAAAGCCGGCACCAGGCGCAGCGCGAAGAGGTAGAACGCGCCCTCCTTCGCGATGCCCTGGTTGATCGGGGAGAGCTTGTCGCCGAACTTCGCCTGCACCCAGTCGCGCAGCAGGAAGCGCGAGGCGAGGAAGGCGAGCGTGGCGCCCATCGAGGAGGCGAAGGAGACGATCAGCACGCCCCAGAGGAGCCCGAAGATCGCCCCGCCGGCGAGCGTGAGGATGGCCGCGCCGGGCAGCGACAGCCCCGTCACCGCGACGTAGACGACGAAGTAGATCGCGGCCGCCTGGATCGGATCGGCCTGGAAGTAGGCGTCGATCGCCGCCTGCTGCGCCTTGAAGAAATCGAGCGAGAGGTAGCGCCCGAGATCGAAGGCGAAGTACGCCGCCACCAGGGCCGCGATCACCGCGAGGACGACCAGCCTGCCTGCCTTCATGGAATTCTCCTTGTCACCGCATGAGGTACTGCCCGCACCCGGCGAAGGACCACCGCGGCACAGACGCGCCCGGCCGGCCGGCGCACGCGCGGGCACGACAGGGAGACGGTCCAGGGTGCCGATACCTTACAGGGTATCGCGCTGCCGGGCGCGCGCCGTTATCAGGCCGCGACCGGCAGTGCCCGCGCGCGCGCGAACCCGGGGCCCTGCGCGATGCGGCGGAAATAGGACTCGTGGGCGGCCGAGCCCTCGGGCCAGTTCGCGAGGAATCGCGACTGCCACGCCGACTCGTCGTAGGGCACCGCGAGCGTCTCCACGTAGGCGCCCGCGACTTTCGCGCCATAGAGCGCATCGCCCGCCGCGTGCGCCGAGATGCGCGTGACGAGCCCGCAGCGCTCGCCCGCGAAATTGGGCATGCCGGCCGCGCCGTTGTTGGCCACGACCCCGCGGCCATGTTCGAAATCGAACGCGCGCGTGGCCGGCAGGCAGGTGTGGCTGCTCGCGAACACGTCCACGCGGGCGTCCCGGAAGCCGCTCTCGATCCAGCGCCGGTGGGCGGGATCGTCGAGCGCGTCCTGGGAGAATCCCCAGCCCGCGAGCGAGGCGCAGTCGCCGTGGACGATGCCCACCCGCGCCTCGCCTACGCGCGCCACGAGGTGCATCGGCAGGCGCGCGAGGGCTTCGCGATGTGCCCGATGGCGCCTCGCCGTCGCGCGAAGGCGGGCGAGGATCTCGTTGGAGCGCGCCACGTCCGCGTCGCTCACGTCGGCGGGATAGGCGCAGCCGCAGCCCGCCCCGCTTTCCTCGCCGGAAATCTCGGTTTCCACGTTGCCGCGGATCGCGGCATGCCTCGGGACCTCCCCGGCGATCTGCCGGAAGTCGGCGTCGTCCACGTCGAACCAGTGGAAATCGCCGTTGAAGACGATCGCGGCCGGGCGCGGTTGCCTTGCGACGAGTTCGAGGAGAGCATCAAGCGCGGGGCGATTGCCGTAGAGACCGCCCGCGACATAGAGCGTCTCCGCCGCCAGGTCCGGGGAACGGTCGAAGACGCGAGGCGGGTAACGGTAGGCGGTGGGGCAGGCGCGTCCCGGCGGGAGATCCGCGGACTCGGAGCCGGCCGGCTTTCCCATCGTCAGCTCAGGCGAGCGCGCCGCCGCAGGACGAACCCTGCCCGGCGGTGCAGCCGTAGCAGTGGTCGCGCACGACGATCGGGTTGCCGCCGAGATCGCGGCCGAGCGCGTCTCGCAGGTGCGGGCGCGATTTTCCCGCCAGGGGGAGCGGCAGGCCCAGCATCTGGTTGAAGTCGCAGTCGTAGAGGAAACCCTGCCAGTCCACCGACACGAGCGTCCTGCACATCACGCCGTCGACGTTCCCGTCGCGGTGCGCGGCGCGCAGCAGCGTCATGTACTCGTTGAACTGTCCCTTGGAGACGAGCGTCGAGCCGAAGCGCTGGATGGGCATGTTGGCGATCGTGAAGAGCGCGTTGAACGCGATCCCGAAGGCCTCGCCGAGGATGCGCTTGTAGTCCGCCTCGAGCTTTTCCTGGGCCGGGGGAAGGCTCGCGCCCTGGGGGTTGTAGACGAGGTTCAGGACAAGCCCCGAGCCTTCGCGCGCGTAGCCCAGCGCGTTCAGGCGCCGGATGCCGCGCACGCTCTTCCCGTAGACGCCCTTGCCGCGCTGGCGGTCCACCAGTTCCTCGGTGTAGCACGGCAGCGAGGCCACGATCTCCACCTGGTGGGCCGCGAGGAATTCGGCGAGGTCTTCCTGGCCCGGCTCCTCGAGGATGGTGAGGTTGCAGCGGTCGATCACCTTCACGCCGCGCGCCCGGGCGCGGGCGACGAGGGGGCGGAAATGGGGATTCAGCTCGGGCGCACCGCCCGTGAGATCGAGGGTCGAGGCGCCGCTCGCCGCGACGAACGCGAGGAGCTGCTCGATCGTCTCGCCCGACATCGATTCCGTGCGCGTGGGGCCTGCGTTCACGTGGCAATGCAGGCAGGACTGGTTGCAGACATACCCCAGGTTCGCCTGCACCGTGGTGACGGCGCGCCGGGCGATCGCGGGAAAGTCGGTGCGGACCAGCAGGGGCAGCGTGGCGTGCATGTCAGGGTCTAGTTCGGTCCCGGGGCGGGTTCGGTTACACCCCGGCCCGGAAGGACTTGCCGGCCGCGGGTCCGCGAATGGTAGCAAACGCGGTCCCGCGGAATGTCCTTGTCCCGCCACGGGCAAGGACGCCCGGACGCCTCAGACGCGCACGTACACCCAGCCGGCGCGCAGCCGCTCCACGACCTCGTGCAGCGCCGACGGCGCGAGCGACACGCCGGGCGCGAGTTCGACGGGCTCGCCGCGCGCGCGTCGCCGCTCGAGCGTCTGGCGGCAGGCGACCAGGCTCAACGCCGGATAGTCGCGCTTCAGGGCGGCCAGGCGCCGCGCGAGGAGCGTGTCGCCCGCCTGGAAGAGGTCGAGCCCCGGTCCGTTGGCGACGATCTCGACTTCGAGCGGACGGCGTTCGCGATCCGATTCCCGGAGGAGATCCTCGACTTCGTCCAGGGCGGCGCCGAGCGCCTCGCGGCCCGGGGAACTCACGTGCACGAGCACCTTGCCGCCCTCGAGCGAGCCCCAGTCGCCGCGAAGCGAATGCCAGTCGCCGCGAAGCGCGTAGGCGGACGCCGAGTCGAGCGCGGGAGGCCGGTTCCATTCGGCGTGACCGAACCAGCCCGCCAGCGCGAAGAGCGCGCTCGCCGCGGCGAGCCCCATCCACCCGGGCTTCGCGGCGCGCCGGGGCGAGGCGATTCGCCCGGACGGCGAAGCGTAGGCATGTCGCAGCCGTTCCTTCACGGCGCGCAGGCGGCAGACTTCCTCGCGAAGCGCCGGGTCGCTCTCGACCTGCGCGGCGACCAGCGCCCACTCCGCGGCGACGAGCTCGCCGTCGACGAAGGCGCCGAGCAGTTCCTCGGAGACCTTGCGTTCCTCGTTCATTTCACGCTCCGCAATCGGTTCCCCAGCGTGTCCTCGGCCACGGGCTCCAGCACCTCGCGCAGCGCCCGCCGCGCGCGGCACAGGCGGCTCATCACCGTGCCGATGGGAATTTCCAGGATGTCGCCGGCTTCGGCATAGCTGCATTCCTCGAGGTCCACCAGGGTGACCACCTGGCGCTGGCCGAACGGCAGCCCGGCCACGGCGACCCGCACCCGGCGCACCAGTTCCCGGCTCGCCCGCGCCTCTTCCGGCGTGGGTTCGTCGGCCGCGACGGTTTCCTCGATGCTCCCGATGTCGACGAAATCGCGCCGTTCGCGGACATGATCCTTCAGGCAGTTGGCGAGGATCCGGAGCATCCAGGCCTTGAGCTTTTCCCGGTCGCGCAACTGTCCCGCGGCCCGAAGGGCCTTTTCGACCGCCATCTGCGCCAGGTCGTCGGCGAGCGCCGCGTCATGGCACCAGGCGTAGGCCATCCGGCCGAGCATGCCGCGCTCGCGCTCGATGTCGCGCCGCAGGGCCTGGCCGGGCCCGAACAGGTGATCGATTCCCAGGTTCATCTCCCGGATGACGCTCGAAGGGTCCCGATTATTCCCCGGCACGCCCGAAACGGGAAGCGCAGGAATAATCGCCGGGCGCGCGCCGTCTTGGGGTCTCGGAAGGCGGCCGCGCCGCGGCAGCCGAACCGGAAACGACAACATTCGAGGAGAAACCCGTGATCCACGCCCTTGCCCGCCGGTCCTTCGCCGCATCCCTGCTGCTCGCAAGCTTCCTCGCCTTCCCGACTTCGGCCATGGCCGCGGATGCGGCAGGCCGCTACAGGCTGGTGATCCAGGTGAGCGACAACGACCCGGCGAAATGGAACCTGGCCCTCAACAACGCGCGAAACGTCCAGGTGGACCTCGGCATGGACAACGTCGACGTGGAAATCGTCGCCTACGGGCCGGGGCTGCCGATGCTCAAGGCCGACTCCAAGGTCGCCCAGCGGCTCGATTCGGCGGCCAAGCAGGGCGTGGGGCTCATGGCCTGCGAGAACACGATGAAGAACACGAAGGTGCCGCGCGAGGAGATCGCGCCCGGCGTCAAGTTCGTCGACGCGGGCGTCGTGCACCTCATGAAACGCCAGCGCGAAGGCTGGAGCTACGTGAGGCCCTAGGCGGGCGTGCGCCCCGGCGCCGCGTCCGGCCGCCCGGGCGCGGCCCATTCGAGGTGAGCGTAGTCGAACCCCTGCGCGATCCGCGGCTTCACGACCGCGAAGTAGGGCGAGAGGTCGAAGTCGCGCGGCGCGAACAGGCTGTGGTGGCGGATGTGCAGGATCTCGCGCCGGCAGTCGTCGCAGTCGGCGCGGTCGGCCGGGACGATCTCGATGTCGGGCAGGACGGGATAGCGCACGCTCTGGAAGGCCTGCGCGATCATCGTGGAGCAGATCGCCCGCGTGGGGTCGCCGCTGCCGAGCGCGATCATGCGCCGGCGAAGGCGCGTCGGCACCGGCGGCGTGGGCAGGAGGTAGCGCGCGAGATCGAGGACGTTCTTCAGGTCGTATTGGTGGCCGATGCGCGCGGCCGCAAAGGCGATCACGCGGCCGCGATCGTCCTCGGTGAGGCTCACGGGCCGGCAGATTCGCACGTGCAGGCCCGACAGCTCCGACACCGGCGCCGCCCTCACGCCCCGCGTGAGATCCGCCTCGACCAGCAGCGGTCCGGGCCCGTGCGCATCGCCCAGCGCATGGCCCACGAAAAGCGCGGCGTGCGACCAGGTCGACTGGGTGAGGTACTTGATCGCGACGCTGATGCGGCGATTGCCCTCGACGAGGACCACGTCGCAGGGTTCGAGCGTCGCCGCGAGGACGTCGACCGGCACCAGGCCGGGCGCGGAGTAGCCGCGCACCGGCGCGTTCAGGTAACGCGCGATCAGCCCGCCGAGCCCCTTGTGCATGGCGGCAACGATACCATCGGGGCAATGCCCCGGCGGCCGCGACCGCCCGCAGGCGCTAGACTCGGCGCTTCTCGCGCAACGGGAGCGACCATGCCCACCGACCAGAACCCCGCCGACGGCGCCCGCCTCGATTTCGCGGGCGAGATGAGCTACGGCGACTACCTGAAGCTTGACGCCGTGCTCGGCGCGCAGCACCCGCGCTCCGGCGACCACAACGAGCTGCTGTTCATCGTCCAGCACCAGGCGAGCGAGCTGTGGATGAAGCTCGCCCTCCACGAACTCCTCGCCGCGAGGCAGCGCGTGCGCAAGGGCGATATCGCGCCGGCCGCGAAGATGCTCTCCCGCGTGGTGCGCATCATGGCGCAGCTGAACCAGTCCTGGGACGTGCTCTCCACGCTCACGCCCGCGGAATACTCCGCGTTTCGCGATTCGCTCGGCAGCGCCTCCGGCTTCCAGTCCTGGCAGTACCGCATGGTGGAATTCGTCCTCGGCAACAAGAATGCCGTGATGCTCGAGCCCCACCGCCACCGGCCCGACCTTCACGCGCCGCTCGAGGCGCTCCTGCACGAGCCCTCGCTCTACGACGAGGCGGTGCGCCTGCTCGCGCGCCGGGGCTTCGCCGTGCGGCCGGGCGCGGCCGAGCGCGACTGGAGCCTTGCCCATGCCTTCGACGAAACCGTGTGCGAGGCGTGGGTCGCCGTCTATCGCGACACCGCCGCGCACTGGGATCTCTACGAGCTCGCCGAGAAGCTGGTCGACCTGGAGGACGCGTTCCGCCAGTGGCGGTTCCGGCACGTGACCACGGTGGAGCGCATCATCGGCTGGAAGCGCGGCACGGGCGGCACTTCCGGCGTAGGCTATCTGAGGCGTGCGCTCGACGCGGTGCTGTTTCCGGAACTCTGGCGGGCGCGCACCGCCCTCTAGGCGCAACGCCCGTCCATGACCGCCTCGCCCCTCGAAACCGAACTGAAGCTCGTCCTCGCGCCGGGCGAGGGCGAGCGGGTGCGCTTCGCCCCGCCGCTCGCCGGACTCGACGGCCGGCAAGGCCGCTTCACGGCGCTCTATTTCGACACGCCCGGGCGCGAACTGGCCCGGCAAGGGCTCGGGCTTCGCCTGCGCCGCGAAGGCCGGCGATGGCGCGCGACGCTCAAGGCGTCGGGAAGCTCCGCGGCCGGCCTGCACCGCCGGCCCGAATGGGACTATCCGGCGCCGGGGCCCGTGCTCGATCTCTCGCGCTTCGCCGACACGCCGCTCGGCGCGATCGCCGACGCCGCGACCCTGCACGAGAGGCTCGCGCCCGTGCTAGCGACCGAATTCCGGCGCACCCGCTGGCACGTGTCGAGGGAACCCGGTTCGCGGCTCGAGGTGGCGCTGGACGAGGGCCGCATCGTCGCCCGCGGCCGCCAGTCGCCCGTGTCGGAAATCGAGATCGAGGTCCTCGAAGGGCCCGAGTCCGCGGCCTTCGATCTGGCCGAGGCGCTCGCCGGATCTCTCGCCATCCGCCCCGAACCCGCCTCGAAACTCGCCCGCGGACTGGCGCTCGCCGCGGCCGCCCGTCCGGCCCCGGTCTACGCGGTTCGCGAATCGATCGAGGACGCGGTCGACGCCCCGGCGGCCGCGCGCCGGCTGGTCGCCGCCTGCCTCGCCCACGCGCAGGCCAACGAGGCCGGCGTGCTCGCGAGCGGCGACATCGAGTTCGTGCACCAGCTGCGCGTGGCCTTCCGCAGGCTTCGCTCGGCGCTTCGCCTGTTCCGCGAGGCGCTGCCGCCCGGGACGGACGCGGCCTTCGCGGACGATCTGCGCTGGATCGCGGGCATCCTCGGGCGCTGCCGGGACTGGGACGTCTTCGTCACGCAGACGCTTCCGCCGCTCGTCGCGGCCCAGGGCGATGCCGCGGCGGGGCGCGCCTTGCTCGCCCGGGCACGCGCCCGCCAGCGCGAGGCCCGGGCCGCGGCGAGGCAGGCGCTCGACTCGATTCGCTACGGACTCGCGATGATCCGCCTCGGACGATGGTTGTCGACGCCCGGCGGACCCGACGAGGGAGCCCCTTCGCTCAAGGACTTCGCCTCGCGCAAGCTGCGCAAGGGCGCCGCGCGCATCTCGATCGGTCCGGCGGCCTTCGCGCGCGTCGACGCGCCGGCGCGGCACCGCCTTCGCATCCTCGTGAAGCGCCAGCGCTACGCCGTGGAATTCCTCGGCTCGCTCTTCCGGGCGCAACGGGTGCGGCGCCACGTCCGGGCGCTCTCGCGCGTCCAGGAGGATCTCGGACTCGCCAACGATTGCGCGAACGCGCTCGCCCACGTGCGCGAGCTCGCGCCGCCGGCGGGATTCGTGGAGTTTTCGCGCGGCTGGTTCGCGGCGCGGGAAGCGGCCGGCGTCGCCGCGGCCTCGCGCTCCCTTGCGCGCGCCACGCGCGCGCGGCGCTTCTGGCGCGGGAAGCCCGCCGGGCCCGCGCAAGCCCCGGCCGCTTGATGTACGACAAGGCAGGCGACACGCGCGGTGGGAGACTTTAACGGCACGCGCCCGCCGGATCCTCCATGCGACCTGCCCCGATCCTCGCCATCCTTCTCGCCGCCGCCGCGTTCGAGCACGCGGACCCGGCCGCGGCGGCCGACCTGATCCGCGGTCGCGCGCTCTACGACGCGCGCTGCGACGGCTGCCACGCCACGAGCGTGCACGGGCGCGAGAAGCGCGCGGCCACGGACTACGGGTCGGTGCGGGCGTGGGTTCGGCGCTGGAGCGAGAACCTCGGCCTCCGGTGGACCGAGACCGAAGTGACCGACGTCGCCGCCCACCTGAACGCGCGGTACTACCGGTTCGCATGCCCGCCCACGGAGTGCATGGCCACCGGCGGCCTTGGCGACGCTCTCCGTCGCCTCGCGTTGGACGAAGGGCGCCGATAGCGGGTACCGTGGAAGGCGGCATGCACGCCCGGAGGGAGAATCCGAGATGTTCGAATCCGCCGAAATCGGCCACAAGCTGGGGAAGTCGGAGTTCAGGCGGGAAGAGCCGAAGCTGCGCCAGGAACTGCTGAGAGCCCAGTACCAGCTCCTCGAGCTCGGGAAGTTCCCGGTGGTGATCGTCGTGAACGGCGTCGACGGCGCCGGCAAGGGGGAGACGGTGAATCTCCTCAACGAGTGGATGGACCCGCGCCACATCCACACCCACGCCTTCGGCGCCATGACGGACGCCGAGCGCGAGCACCCGGAGATGTGGCGCTTCTGGCAGGCGCTGCCGCCGAAGGGGCGCATCGGCATCCTCTTCGGCTCCTGGTACACCGACCCGATCATCAAGCGCGTGATGGGCCACGAGAAGCGCGCGCGCTTCGAGCGCCGCCTCGAGCGCATCCGGCACTTCGAGCGCATGCTCGCCGCCGAGGGCGCCCTCGTCCTGAAGCTCTGGTTCCATCTTTCCAAGGCCGCGCAGAAGAAGCGCTTCAAGGAGCTGCTCGCGAGCAGGAAGACGGCCTGGCGCGTCGGGCCTCGCGACCTCGAGCGCTTCAAGCGCTACGACGAGTTCGTGGACGTCTGCGAGCACGCGCTGCGCGAGACCGGCACCGGCGAGGCGCCGTGGCACGTGATCGAGGGATCCGACCCCGAATACCGCTCGCTCGCCGCGGGCAAGCTCCTGCTCGACGCCCTCGACGCGCGGCTGAAGGGCGCCGCGCCCCGGGTGTCGCCCGCGGCCCCGCCCCCCCGGCCGCCCATCGACCGCAGGAACGTCCTGAACAGCCTCGACTACGCGCGGGCGCTGAAGCCCAAGGCCTACGACAGTCGCCTGGAAAAGGCCCAGGCGCGGCTGAACCAGCTCACCCGCGACAAGCGGATGCAGGAGCATTCGCTGGTCATGGTCTTCGAGGGCATGGACGCCGCCGGCAAGGGCAGCACCATCCGGCGCGTGACGCGCGCCATGGACGCGCGCTTCTACCGCGTGATCCCCGTCGCCGCGCCCTCCGACGAGGAGCGCGCGCAGCCCTACCTGTGGCGCTTCTGGCGCAACATCCCCGGCCACGCCAAGGCGGTGATCTTCGACCGCTCCTGGTACGGGCGCGTGCTCGTCGAGCGGGTCGAGGGCTTCTGCACGGAAGCCGACTGGATGCGCGCCTACCACGAGATCAACGGGTTCGAGGAGCAGCTCGCCGACGCCGGCGCCATCGTCGCCAAGTTCTGGATGGCGGTGACCCCGCAGGAGCAGCTGCGCCGCTTCAGGCTTCGCGAGAAGACGCCCTACAAGCGCTTCAAGATCACCGACGAGGACTGGCGAAACCGCAAGAAGTGGCCCGCCTACGAGCGCGCGATCTGCGACATGATCGAGCGCACGTCCTCGGAGA
>Ga0073899_10002958_pt1 | contig 15202 bp, 16 predicted proteins | sample KloWWTmetaKNB5Ph_FD_88975 | JGI IMG/M metagenome (GOLD analysis project Ga0073899, IMG submission 88975) | Active sludge microbial communities from Klosterneuburg, Austria, studying microevolution and ecology of nitrifiers - Klosterneuburg... | ecosystem: Engineered > WWTP > Aerobic digester >...
GGCCTTCGCTGGCGGCGCGCTGCAGCTGGCGCTGCTGGCCGAAGACTTTGAGGAGGGGGCGTGAAATGCTGGGTCTGCAAACGACAGGCCCGGGGATTCGGTCACACCGACAACCGACACGGTGTCGGCGATCCCCGGCGCTACCCCATCGACTGGGTGTTCTGCTCGCAGCGCTGCCAATCCGCGTTCCACGCGATGTACGGCAACTGGCTGCGCGCCAAGGATGGTCATCACGGCGACCGAAGCGGGAGATCTCCTGCCGCGCGCCTTCAATGACCCGACCCACTTCGAGTGCCGGATGTGCGCGTGGCAAGACCGCTGCTGGAGAACACAAGCATGACCGACAACAACACCCCGGCCACCGGCATCGAGCCGATGATCGATGCCAAGCAGGCGGCCGCCGCGTTGCGCCTGCCGTACTACTGGTTCGCCGACCACGCGATGCGCACCAAGTACCGGATTCCGCACTACCTGATGGGTGGGCTGGTGCGCTACCGGCTGTCCGAACTCTCTGCGTGGGCCACGCGTACCACCGCCATTCAGGGCCGTGATTCCCAAGATGCGGACGCACCTGTCGAGGGAGCCGAATGATCGACTTCAACGACACCACACAACCTGCGGAGCACAGGGAATCTGAACGAGACGAGATTCGCGCCGACTTGCTTGCGCGTCTGGAGTCGGTGCTGACCACGATGTTTCCGGCTGGCAAGAAGCGCCGTGGCAAGTTCCTGATCGGCGACATCCTCGGCAGTCCAGGTGACAGCCTCGAGGTGGTGCTGGAAGGTGAGAAGGCCGGTCTGTGGACGGATCGTGCCACCGGCGATGGCGGCGACATCTTCGCCCTGATCGCGGCCTATCTCGGTGCGAACGTCCACACCGATTTCCCTCGCGTGCTGGATGAAGCTGCCGATCTGCTCGGGCGGTCGCGGTCGGTGCCAGTGCGCAAGGCGAAGAAGGAAGCGCCTGTAGACGACCTCGGCCCGGCCACGGCAAAGTGGGACTACTTCGATGCCGGTGGCAAGCTGATCGCCGTCGTCTACCGCTATGACCCACCGGGAGGCAAGAAGGAATTCCGACCGTGGGACGCGAAGCGCCGCAAGATGGCCCCGCCTGAGCCGCGCCCGCTGTTCAACCAGCCGGGCATCGGTGCGGCCAGCCACGTCGTCCTGGTCGAGGGCGAGAAGTGCGCGCAGGCCTTGATCGCCAGCGGCGTGGTGGCCACCACCGCCATGCACGGTGCCAATGCCCCGGTCGACAAGACCGACTGGTCGCCACTGGCTGGCAAGACGGTGCTGATCTGGCCCGACCGCGATGCGCCAGGGTGGGACTACGCCGACCGCGCGTCGCAGGCGATCTTGCAGGCAGGCGCGACCTCGGTCGCCATCCTCATGCCACCCGACGACAAGCCGGAGGGGTGGGACGCTGCAGATGCCATTCCCGAAGGTTTCGATGTCGGTGGCTTTCTGGCCGTCGGCGAGCGGATGCCGGTGATGCGCTCGGTGGAGGAAGCGCCTTCGCCAGACTTGCTGACGGGCATTGATTGGACGACCGAGGATGGCCTGTCCAGCGCTTTCACCCGCCGCTATGGCGAAGACTGGCGCTACTGTGCCCTGTGGGGCAAGTGGCTGGTCTGGACGGGTGTGCGCTGGAATCCCGATCAGGTGCTCTACGTGTCGCATCTTTCCAGGGGCATCTGCCGCAACGCCTCGCTGAAAGCGGACACGCCGAGGCTCAAGGGCAAGCTGGCCAGTTCCGCCACGATTTCGTCGGTTGAAAAGATCGCGCGCTCTGACCCGAAGCACGCTTCCACCGCCGAGGAATGGGACGCCGATGTGTGGGCGCTGAATACCCCCGGTGGCGTGGTCGATCTACGCACCGGCCGGATGCGCCCGCACCGGCGGGACGACCGAATGACCAAGGTGACCACGGCTACTCCGCAGGGCAATCCGGACAGTGCCTGCCCAACGTGGCGAGGGTTCCTGACAGACGTCACCGGCGGCGATGCCGATCTGATGGCCTACCTGCAACTGATGGTTGGCTACTGCCTGACGGGCGTCACCAGCGAGCACGCGCTGTTCTTCCTGTACGGCACGGGCGCGAACGGCAAGTCGGTGTTCGTCAACGTGCTAACCACCATCCTGGGCGACTACGCGGCCAACGCCCCGATGGACACTTTCATGGAGGCGCGCAATGACCGACACCCCACCGATCTCGCCGGGCTGCGCGGTGCACGATTCGTGTCATCCATCGAAACGGAGCAAGGGCGGCGCTGGAACGAGTCCAAGGTCAAGGCCATCACCGGTGGCGACAAGGTGTCCGCGCGCTTCATGCGCCAGGACTTCTTCGAGTACCTGCCACAGTTCAAGTTGGTGATCGCGGGCAATCACAAGCCGTCGATCCGCAACGTCGACGAGGCGATGAAGCGTCGACTGCACCTGATCCCGTTCACGGTGACGATCCCGCCCGAGCGCCGCGACGGCAGGCTGACCGAGAAGCTGCTCAAGGAACGCGATGGGATTTTGGCGTGGGCCGTCGAGGGCTGCAGCCGCTGGCAAAGCCAGGGCTTGAAGCCGCCCGCCAGCGTGGTGTCGGCGACCGAGGAGTATTTCGAGGCAGAAGATGCGCTCGGGCAGTGGATCGAAAAACGCTGTCTGCTGGCCAAGTCGCACCGCGAAGGTGTCTCCGAACTGTTCGCCGATTGGCGTGAGTGGGCCGAGCGCGCTGGCGAGTACGTGGGCTCGGTCAAACGCTTCTCGGAGCTGATGGCGACTCGCAAGTTCGACAAGTGTCGGCTGACCGGGGGGGCTCGCGCCATCGCGGGCATCGCCCTCAGGCCCAAGCCGTACAGCCATGCCTACCCCTACCGCGATGACTGATCAATCCGGTCGAGTGACGGATTTGACGGGTTTCCTGATTGACGCGCTACACGTGCGCGCACGTAAAGGGCGTTGTCCTGACAAACCGTCGCATCCGTCACTCGCCCACCCAACACGGAGTAAAGACGATGAAAACGACAATCCTAGCCCTTGATCTGGGCACACACACCGGGTGGGCTCTGCAGCACCTGGACGGCACCATCACCAGCGGCACGGAGTACTTCAAGCCGCAGCGATTCGAAGGCGGCGGAATGCGCTTCCTTAGATTCAAGCGCTGGCTCAACGAACTGCTCTCGACCAGCAATCACATCAACGCGGTGTTCTTCGAGGAAGTTCGGCGACACGCGGGAGTGGACGCAGCGCACGCCTACGGCGGCTTCATGGGACACCTGACCGCGTGGTGTGAGCATCACAACATTCCGTACCAGGGCGTTCCGGTCGGCACGATCAAGAAGCACGCGACCGGCAAAGGCAATGCGGGCAAGGACGAAATGATCACGTCCGTCCGCGAACGTGGTCACAGCCCAGTCGATGACAACGAGGCCGACGCACTGGCCCTACTGCACTGGGCCATCGATACGCAGGAGGTGTGAAGTGAAGGTTCCGACACCCCAATACCGCTGCTCCCTTGGTCGGCTGCAGCCGCAAGCCACGGATCTGGATGCCATCAAGGAACGTGGATGGCGTGACCAACACATACTGGTGGTCAACGCGTCCGACAACCGTCTGGACTTCATCGAGCGCGAGATCGTGCGACGCATCGGTGAACGCCTGTACGGGCCGGGAGGGACACGTCATGGCTGAGTGGACAACTGACGACGTGGCAGCACGCTTCGTGGAGGCTGCCGCCACCGGACGACGCTTGCCCCCTGTACGTGTGCAGGGCTACTTCAACTGCTGGCCTGCCTTCGTCCGCAAGGAGTGGGAAGCCTTTGCTGCTGACGAGAAGGTGTATCGCCCCTTCCCACCAAGCCCCGAGGCCATCGACCGGATGCTGGAGACGATGCGCTGGGTGCAGTGGCTGGAGGTCGAGCAGCGCCACCTTGTGTGGATGCGGGCCAAGCGCTACGGCTGGAGGGACATCACCATCCGCTTTGCCTGCGACCGTACCACTGCGTGGCGGCGCTGGCAGCGGGCAATGGAGGTCGTGACCGCGAACCTCAACAACGAAGGCGTGCGGATGCCTTCCAAAAACGTGGGCAATTTAGGGTAACGCTTGCCGCGTTTGTCCTTTCTTTGCCTTGCTTGTCCGTTTCGAGGCCCGGCAGCCGTGCAACAAAACAGCCCGGTCGGGGGTAGTATTTCGGCTATCTTCTGGACAGCGGTGACGGTTGAGGCCGAGCGCTTGGCAATAGGCCCAGGCAAAAGGGGTCCTTCCTTCCCAAATCGCAATGCGGGGGGCGCGAGCGCGGCATTCGCCTAGCGTCCGACTGCAAACCAAGGTTTGCAGGGTTTGCAGTTTGCACCCGCACCAGTCCGCACCCATCACGAGCCCGCCCACGGTTTTCCGTCGGCGGGTTTTCTTTTTGAGGAAACGATTCTGAACACGCTTAACGTCGAGTACCGCAAGGTCGAGGCGCTGATCCCCTACGCCCGCAATCCACGCACTCACACCGACGAGCAGGTGGCCAAGATCGCCGCCAGCATCGTCGAGTACGGCTGGACGAATCCGGTGCTGGTGGACGGCGACAACGGGATCATCGCGGGCCACGGTCGTTTGGCCGCCGCGCGCAAGCTCGGGCTGGATCAGGTGCCGGTCATCGAACTGGCGCACCTCTCGCCCACGCAGAAGCGTGCCTACGTCATCTCTGACAACCGGCTGGCGCTCGACGCCGGTTGGAACGAGGAGATGCTGGCGCTGGAAATGGCCGAGCTGTCCGAGGCCGGGTACGACCTTGCGTTGACCGGTTTCGAGGATGCCGAGATCGAGGCCTTGCTCGCTGACGAGGTGGAAACCGATGACGCCGACCAGGAGGCAGATGCCGACGAGCCAGACGCTGGTGACGATGTGCCGGATGTCCCTGTGGTGCCGGTGTCCCGCACCGGCGATGTCTGGGCCATCGGCTCCCACCGTCTGATCTGTGGCGACGCCACCGACCCGACCGTGGTCGCCACTCTGATGCAGGGTGATGCGGCCCGGCTGTGCTTTACATCACCGCCTTACGGCAACCAGCGCGACTACACCTCCGGCGGCATCACCGATTGGGATGGCCTGATGCGCGGTGTGTTCGCCAAGGTGCCAATGGACGACGACGGGCAGGTGCTGGTCAACCTCGGGCTGATCCACCGCGACAACGAAGTCATCCCGTATTGGGATGCGTGGCTGGGCTGGATGCGCACGCAGGGTTGGCGGCGCTTTGCTTGGTACGTCTGGGATCAGGGGCCGGGGATGCCCGGAGACTGGGCTGGTCGTTTTGCGCCGAGTTTCGAGTTCGTCTTTCACTTCAACCGCTCTAGTCGCAAGCCCAACAAGATCGTGCCCTGCAAGCACGCGGGCCAGGAATCGCACCTGCGCGCCGACGGGTCGTCCACGGCCATGCGCGGCAAGGACGGCGAAGTCGGTGGCTGGACGCACAAGGGCCAGCCGACGCAGGACACCCGGATTCCCGACTCGGTGATCCGCGTGATGCGGCACAAGGGCAAGATTGGTCAGGACATCGACCACCCGGCTGTGTTCCCGGTGGCGTTGCCCGAGTTCGTGATCGAGGCCTATACGGACGCAGGCGACATCGTGTTCGAACCTTTTGGCGGCAGCGGTACCACGATGCTGGCCGCGCAGCGCACGGGTCGTGTGTGCCGCTGCGTGGAGATCGCGCCGGAGTACGTGGACGTCGCCATCAAGCGCTTCCAGCAGAACCACCCCGGCGTGCCCGTCACGCTGCTGGCCACAGGCCAGTCCTTCGACGAGGTGGTCAATGAACGTCAGGCCACCACGGAGGTAGAGCAATGACCGCCTCTTGGTTTGCCGACAAGATCGAACAGTGGCCGACTGCCAAGCTGCTGCCCTATGCCCGCAACGCGCGTACTCACTCGGACGATCAGGTGGCGCAGATCGCCGCGTCAATTGCCGAGTTCGGATTCACCAATCCGATCCTGGCGGGCAGCGATGGCGTGATCGTCGCCGGTCACGGACGGCTTGCTGCTGCGCAGAAGCTTGGGCTGGCGGTGGTGCCGGTGGTGGTGCTCGATCATCTGAGTGCGACCCAGCGCCGAGCACTGGTGATCGCGGACAACCGCATCGCCGAGAACGCGGGCTGGGACGACGCGATGCTGCGCATCGAGATCGCATCACTGCAGGACGACGACTTCGACGTGTCGCTGACCGGCTTTGATGCAGATGCGCTGGCCGAATTGATGGCGGGCGACGAGCCGGATGGCGAAGGCGAAACCGATGACGATGCGGTACCCGAGGTCAGCGAGACTCCGGTTTCGCGTCCAGGCGATGTCTGGCTGCTCGGCGGCCACCGTCTGCTGTGTGGCGACTCCACCGTGGCTGAGAGCTACGACCGAGTTCTTGATGGCGAGCCGGTGGATACCCGGTGCCGCGCACATCGATTCGGAAGGTCTGAAGCACTTTCTGGAGAGAGGATTTGCAGCCGTTAACTACCTGTTTGATACCTACGGGTTCCCCGAGTCGGAAAACGAAGTGCTGTCGATGGGTGTGACGCAGATACTCGAAAACAGCATGATTGACCCGGATCGTGATGGATACAGCCTTGGGTAAATTTCGGAACCTCGACAGCGCTCGCGGCTGTGGTGAGCTTGCAAGGCAAAGTTCAGTATGACCATTGTTCGTGGCGTCAGAATTATGGCTTCGCCGTGTTGTGGGGCACAGTATTCCTTTCCCAGGTATGTGTCGATGAACTTTTCGGCATTCGAATACTGGACCGACGGCTGGCGAGAGTACTCACTCATGCCTAACGATGAGGGGATTCGTCGCTGCACTTGCGGTCAATTCGTCTTGCTGAAAGACATGGTCGCAGTCGATGCCGCTGACTCCTCGGAGCTGCCGTATATGGATCGTGTACCAGATGAGCTTTTACCCGAGTGCATTTCCAAGGCAGGAAGCGAGGAAATGGAGGTCGCGGCAAGGCTCGGGTACTGGCGACATCTCAATCACGAATATCGACAGGCTTACCGTCAGCACAGGGATGCGGAAGAAGCCACCACCAAGGCGGTATGGGAGGCCGCCAACCCCGATCGCCGAACTTGGTGGGATAAGTTGCGCCGCCAGAAACCGCCCAGCTACAGCAGGCCGGTGGACAGCCCGTTCACGTATCCGGCGTTCGAAGCCACAGACGCGCAGCTTGAAAACATGAAGCTACTGAGCGCGATACTGCAGAAATGGGGCTTCGCCTCGCGACCTGGGTACACCATGGAGCTTGCAGAGCTGTACCGAGAGCAGGGTCGCTTTGATGAGTCCCAGAAAGTAATTCTGACACTTGACCAACGAGATGTCGGCGTAACCAGCAACCTCATTGGCAAACTGATCAAGGAAAAGCAATCGGCGCCAATGCGCTACAGGATGTGACCCAGTTTTGGATTTTCTCCTGGGAACGTCCGTGCAAGGACTTAGGCGAAATCAGCGAAATCAGCGAAATTAGTGATGCGACAAGCACTTGCGGGTGACCAACGTCGGCGAAGTCAGCGAAAAAACCCCCCTCAGCCTGGCGCTATGGCGCTGCCAGCCTGTACACCCGTAGTGGCGCGCCAGGTGCGCCGTCGCTGCGGTCGGCCTGTCGCACAGTAATCTTTGGCGGCGTACTCGTCAGAAGGCATTGCAGACTGTCATCGATCAACGACTTCGGCACCTTGCCACGGAAGCATTCTGTGCTGATCTGACTGCGCGTGGCCTGACCTCTATCGTGCAGGAAAGCCAGCACCCGGTTGGAAAGTTCGAGCGCTTGGGCCATCCTGGCATCGTCAGCAGCACTCACAAAAACGTACCGGACGGATGCCGTGATGTACTGTATCCAAGCCATCGCTGCATCGATGTGCGGCACATCGACTCGAGTCTGCAAATCGGTCAGCGCGAACAACATCGCCAAGCGCAGCAACATCGGTGCACGGCGTTCCAGCATCGAATTGACCACTTCGCTACCCTGATCCTCGTTGAGTTCGGTTCGATAGAGTTGGGCGTACCGCCACTGTGCCTGCGCAGACAACTCCATCCGCAAGTGGTCACGCTGATCCACCTGATCGGCTCCTGTGAATCTGAGTATCTCCAGAACCCTGCTTGCCAAGGCATTCACGGTGGCCTGTGGTGTCGCTTTCGGAAAAGGCAAGATTTGCGATCGCTCGGCCCAGATCATCAGAAACCGGTTGGCAAAGCCATTGGTCAACTCTCGAGAAGTCATCATTTCCGTCAGTTCGCTGGGCGAAATCGCACCACTGAGGCATACGTGTGGATGACTGGCGTACATCCGGTTCGACTTCGTCGCGGGTTTGAGACTGACGCCATCCCAGCAATCTCGCAGAGCGGCAGATAGCGTATTGCCTTCGCGGCGTCCCTGGTGCAGAACGTTCGCGAATTCGGACTCGACCACCCACAGTCGCTTGTCGTCAATCGCCGGAATCTCCTGTTTGCCTTGTCGATAGCCGTCGTGCATCAGGGCCACAAGGCCCTCGCGGCTGGACAGACCGCCACGGTGAATCTGCGGTGCATACCGATCATCCAACTCGCGCAGAGCCTGATCGATTCGCAAGACCAGTTGCACGGCGTCGCCTTTGCGGCCACGCCCCGAGCGCCCGATGTGCAGGCAGAAAATTCGAGTGTGGTGCCAAGTATTCCCGATGGGCAGGTACACGCCCCGTCCAATGGCGCAGGAAAGGTAAGCGATGAAATTGGCCGCGATGGCATAGGGATTGGTTTCCGTGCCCTCGCCGCCAGCACAGGCCACCTCGCCAACCAAGCCGTAAAGGCAAGACCGGTGGGGGTGCGGCGCATTTCGATGGATGCCAGCTCCTGAGTTCGCAAAAGGCGAAACCTCATCGAGGGAGGAGCCGAGCGGAGGACCTGATACATCCTCCCTGGGCATTCCAGGGCCCTGCATTCACTACTTGTCCAGAGCCGTGGCCTGGACGATCCCCGAAAACTCGCGCAGGATGTCGGGGTTGTTCTGCGACAGGAACCGGATCACGGCTTCGTTGTCCAGCAGTTTCGTCAGATAGCCCCTGGCCAGCACCAGGTTGAGGACGTCCTGCCCGTACGACTGCTCGACCAGCTTGAACTGACTTTCCAGGTTTGCCATTTCGCGCTCCATCTTCGCCATTTGATCGGCGGTGACACCTTTGACTTTCTTTGGGCCTCCCTCGTTGACCAGCATGTTTGGGGGCGTGGCCGCCAGCAAGGCCTGGGCGTAGGACACCGTGATGTTGTTTGTGGCCACCATCAGTTCGACGCACTCGACCTGGCGCGTCGGTTTGAGCTTGCGCAGGACCGGACTCAGGTTGGCCGAAAAGTGCTTGTCCCTGAGCAGTCGAACAGCCTCCGCGCAGATCCCGTCCAGCAGGTTGATCTTCTTGGTGATGTGCTCCAGGTCCAGTTCCAATGATTTCGCCAACCGAGCCGGTGTGACGCCACGGTCCACCGCCCGCCGAATCATGAAATGCTCCTGGATGGTCGACAACCGGTTGATACGGTTGTTGTAGGTGTAGCTCTCGTCGTCCTTGGCGATCAGGCATGGAGCATCAGTGAAGCCCAATTCCTGCAAGGCAAACATTCGGATGTGCCCGTCCAGCAGCAGGTGCATACCACTGGTCCTGTCTGCTTTGGCGATCGTCAGGGGTTCGATCAGGCCAACGGCATCGATAGAGGAAATGATCTGCTTGAACTTGCGCGAACTCATGAGCCCGTCAGGGGCTTTGCGAGAGGGCAACAGTTTTTCGAAGGCCACTGTAATGGGTTCAGGGATGAATCCCAGGTTGCTTTGCGTCATGAGGCGTTTCCTGCGGGCCAGACGCGTTCAGCAATGTATTTCGGCAGACTATCCAGCCCCTCGGCGCGCAGCAGGTTTGTGAAGTTCTCATCGGCCATGAGTTGACGCATGGCTTCAGCCACGAAGAGCAGTCGCTGCTGGGCGAATTCCGCTTTCTTGACCATGAGCTTTTGCCGTTCGACCTCGTGCTGGTACGTCCTGATCAGGCTGGAGGACGTCACGTCCGGGACCTTGCGCGGCGCCCCCCTTGCGATGGACCGCCCCAGCGATCGGCGTTTTTCGATGACCTTGCGCGCCTGGATCAGGTGGTTGCCGCGCAATTGGCCGTTTTCATAGGCCTCTTGCAAGGCCGCCTGGATGTCCTTGTCATTACTACCAGCCCCTGCGATGGCCAGCGCAGCGTTGAGCGGGATGCGGCCACTTTCAACCGCAATCAGTAGCCGCTCCTCCCCGTTTTTGAGTAACTGCAAGATGCCATGAACGTAGTCTTGGCCCAGCCCCGTCTTTTGGGCGATGGCCTTTTTGTCGTAGCCCTGATCGCGCATCTGTTCGATGCCTGCCAGCAACTCCAGGGTTCGCCCCTGGCGGCGGGCGATGTTTTCAGCCAGGCTCATGATGAAACCGTCTTCGTCGCTGACATCGACGACCATGGCCGGGATGGTGGTCTCGCCCAGGGACTTGAAGGCCTTGAGCCGACCTTCACCGCAGATCAGCAAGAATTTCTCCCGGCCATCGCCGTCCTTGCGCGGCGTGACCGTGATCGGCTTCTTCAAGCCAATGTTCTTGATGTTTCCGACGATGTCATCGAAGATTCGACCATTGCGGTCGCGCGGATTGAGGACTTCGATCTTGTCGATCGGAATCATCTGGAGATTGCTGGACGGATGTTCTTTGCTCATGCGGCCCTCCTGACGCGGGTACGTTCTGCCATGCCGTGGAGATAGTCCAGGCTGTCAAAGCGGTAGCTCTCGAACTCGATGCCGTTGTGTTCGGCCAGGCTGATGCGTGGCAGGCCGAAGTCCAGGCGCGGGAGCAAGTAGTAATCCAGTGGAGCTTGGTTCGGTTGGTCCAGGCGCACGGCCACCGTGATGTCAGGTGCCAGACTGGTGTCGAAGCGAACCTTCCAGCGCAGACGCCCGCTGTCGTGGGTTTGGCACCGGGCCAAAACGACCGAAATGCTGAACTCCCGGTTCACCGTCAGCAGGTCGGTGGCCGGGTCTCGCACGACCGTGCCACCGAGTTGCGCGATGGCCCGTTCGGTCTGGCCGATGATTTCCGGGTGCAGCTTGCGCAGGAACTTGTTGACCTCCAGGAACTGATAGTCCCGATCGGGGGTGAAGCCCACCGCCTCATAGGCCCGGATCAGGCTGCCGAAGCGGTGGATGTAAGCGGCGGCCGACGGCATCCCTTCGGCCTCATCGATGATCAGACCCGACAAAAAGCCACGATGCTGGTACAGGTTGCGCAGTTTTTCGATCAACTCCTCGCTGCTGAACCGGTGCGCCCGGGCCCGGATGATGCCTTGAGCCATGTAGAACACCTCCGGCGGCACGATCGCCTCGAAGGCGCCTTCCTTCTTGATCCACATGTCCGGTTGGTTCGTGATCCGGTGTTTTTTGAGCTTGAAGGAGATCCGGTTGTAGACGTTGTTGCCGATGTACTTCTCGTTGGTCAGCACCTCGCGGACAGTGGCCCGGGTCCAATCCCGGTCCAAGTCGGTACGAATTCCCTGGCCATTGAGTCGGGCCGCGATTTCCGACTCCGGTATGCCGCCATCGATGAACCACTTGTAGATCTGGTTGACCGTCTGTACCTCGGAGTCGGGGCCTGGCATCAGGATCACCCGATCCGTTTGCAGGCTTTTGTGCTCTCCACGAGTCAACTCACTTTTGACGGAGCCACTCTGGTCGATCAGGACGCGGCGCAGGCCGTAACCGGCCGGGCCACCTTGGCGGTACCCCAATTCGATCAGGCGGCACTGCCCGGCAAACACCTTGGCGGACAGTTCCCGGCTGTACTCGCCCGCCATGGCACGTTTGACACCTTTGACGATGGTGGAAACCGGTGAGCCGTCGTTTTCAAACTGTTCGGCCACGTAGGTGACGTGGATGCCAGCGCGGCGACAGATGTACTCGTAATAGGCGCTTTCGTCAGCGTCCTGGAACCGACCCCAGCGGCTGACGTCGTATACCAGCACCATCTGGAAGTCGGTGGTACCCGACTCCACGTCTTTGATCAATTGCTGCAGCGCCAGCCGCCCGCCAATGTTCAGGCCGCTTTTGCCTTCGTCGGCATAGGTCCGCACGATCTCGATGCCGCGTTGAGCAGCGTACTCGCGGATCTTGTCGGCCTGGTTTTCGGTCGAGTACTGTTGGTGCTCGGTCGACATCCGGACGTATTCGGCGGCTCGGAACAAGGCAGGTTGGTCTGGCCTTCCACTTTCTGATTCTTCTGATTGCATAGGGACCGATCACACAATTTTGATTGGTGCTCTCGGGCCCTGCGTTTCACTTCATCTGTAGCTGTGGCGCCGGTGGTTTCCAGCGTCGAGGTACCGTTGAGGCGGTTGCCATGCAGGTGTTCGAGAGCTCATTTGGGCGCAACGTTAATGCCGATGAAATCAGCTGTCGATCAGGTGGAGTCTTTGCACGCGTTCACTTTGCATGGACAACTTATGCAAGCAGGGGTGATTTCAGCAATCCACGCGTCGCTCTTAGCAAGGGCCGTGTTTGGCACGAATCTGATGTAGTACAGACCGGACATTGGCCTGTCGGCGACTGGGGATTCTGAAAATGAGGGCTGCGGTTTATTGACGTCCTTCTTTCTGTACTCGCGCCAGTAATTGGGATTACGATCCAGCCAGTCTCGCTGGATACGGGATTTGTTGTCACGGTAGTCGGGGTCCGTCTTCATTTTGGTTTGTCGCCACTGCTTGCGTCGTTCTTTCTGACAGTCCGTTGCTGAACAGTAGGTGTGGTTTTTGACGCGTGGGTCTGGTTGGAAAGACTGGCCACAGCAGGCGCAAATTTTGGTGCTCATCAAATTTCTCCATACGAAAATTCGTATGGGAACTGCTGGGCACAACAAGCCGCAGGGCGTGAACCAATAAAACATCCATTTACACCCATTCTTCCGTCGGGACTCCGAAGGGTTCACATCTTGAGAAATGGGTGTTATTGGGTGTATTATTGGTTCTATGCTTCGCTCTGACACCCTTCAGATCACCCCCGAGATCTTGAGCCTGATCGCTCGGATTGATGAGTTCAAAGGCGCTTGGCGTGCCTTGGGCACCCTTGCGCCTGATCGTCTGTCTGCCTTGCGCAGGGTGGCCACCATCGAGAGCATCGGGTCGTCAACCCGTATCGAGGGCAGCAAGCTGTCCGACAGGGAAGTGGAGAAGCTGCTTTCCAACCTGGCCATCCAGTCTTTCGAGACCCGTGATGAGCAGGAGGTGGCTGGCTACGCCGAACTGATGGACTTGGTGTTCAGCTCCTGGCGTGACATTCCGTTCAACGAGAACCACGTCAAGCAACTGCACCAGATCCTGCTGCGCCACAGTGAGAAGGACTCGCGGCACCGCGGACAGTACAAGACCAACTCAAACAGCGTGGCCGCTTTCGATGAAAACGGTGTGCAGATCGGGATCGTGTTCGAGACGGCAAGCCCGTTCGACACGCCGCGTCTGATGGCTGAATTGGTTGCCTGGGTGAATGGGGAGCGCGACAAGGCGCAGTTGCACCCGCTTTTGATCATTGCCATCTTCGTCGTGGTGTTCTTGGAGATCCACCCGTTCCAGGATGGCAATGGCCGCCTCAGTCGTGTCTTGACCACTTTGTTGCTCATTCAGGCAGGCTACGCTTACGTGCCGTACAGCTCACTGGAGAGCGTGATCGAGCTGAATAAAGAGGCGTACTACCTTGCCTTGCGGCAGACGCAGGGGTCCATCCGGACCGATGCTCCCAACTGGCAACCGTGGCTGGTGTTCTTCCTGCGGTCACTGGCCGAGCAGGTACGGCGGCTTGAAAAGAAGGTGGAGCGCGAGAAGATCGTACTGGCTGCCTTGCCCGAGCTGTCACTGCAGATCGTCGAATTTGCCCGCGAGCACGGGCGCGTCACGATTGGCGATGCGATCAAATTGACGGGTGTCAGCCGAAACACGCTGAAGCAACATTTCCGCAACCTGGTCGAGCACGGTCATTTGAATCAGCAGGGCAGCGGGCGTGGTGTTTGGTACGAACTCAAGTGATGGGATTGATGGATGTTTAATTTGATCGTTTCGGGCGGTGGCTGGGAGCCCCATCGTGACTCGTTCGGCAGTGGCCGCGTACTGGAGTACACCGACGCCGCCATTGCTCAGCGCTTCATGCCGAATAAAGTTCTGGATATCAATGCGGTGGCAAAACTGCCTACGTTGTTTATGTCCGAAACTCAGGGCGCAGGAAACCAGGTTGCGTATGTCGGAACCATCACGCAGCTTAAACTTTCGGGCACAGATTTTCAAATCGAATATGCGGTTGATCCCGCCATCCGTCCGATTCCGAATTCGTCACTGCTGCGGATGGCCCGGGAGCTTGGGATCGAAGAATTTGAGTTCAGCCGTACACATTGGGCAATAAAGGACGCTGATCTTTACAAGGCATTGCTGCGGAATTTGTACAGTGATCTGCCGACGCCAAAAGTATTTCAGCTGAGCCCCGAGCCTGCGAATAATCGGATGGTGTCAGCCATGATGCCTTTTAGTGCGGGTTTTGACGGTGTCTACGCAGCACTGGGTGCGGCGGCTGAAGCGGTTGGGAAAAAGTGCAAAAGGGCCGATGACATCTGGAACCACGATGCGATCATTCAGGATGTGGTTTCATTGATTTGCAAATCGAGCGTGGTGATTTGCGATCTGACCGGAAAGAATGCAAACGTGTTCTACGAGGCCGGAATTGCGCACTCCCTGGGTAAGGATGTCATCTTGATCACCCAGTCCGCTGATGACGTGCCGTTTGATCTCCGTCACCTGCGCTACATCCAGTACCTCAACAACGGTGAGGGGCTCCAGCAGTTGACGGCAAAAGTGACGGACCGCCTCGAGACCCTCGCTGCGGGTCGCTAAGGCCCCGATGTTGCACGACGTTTGCGATTTCAGCATGTGAAGTGGCCAAACCTTTGAAGTCGTGGACTCAAGATCGATGCGTTACTATCTGGTTGAGAGTGCGGACGCGGGTTCGGTTCCGTGTTCCACCACCATACCAACTGATAAAAGCCGCTAACTATCGCTAGTTAGCGGCTTTTTTCTTAGTTCAGATCGGCTGCGCGGCTGTCCAGCGGCGTCACGAACGAATTGACGCCCCAGTCGGACATCATGCGGCTTTCGGGGAAGCCTGAGCTGTCAGCCTCGGA
>Ga0073899_10002959_pt1 | contig 15200 bp, 14 predicted proteins | sample KloWWTmetaKNB5Ph_FD_88975 | JGI IMG/M metagenome (GOLD analysis project Ga0073899, IMG submission 88975) | Active sludge microbial communities from Klosterneuburg, Austria, studying microevolution and ecology of nitrifiers - Klosterneuburg... | ecosystem: Engineered > WWTP > Aerobic digester >...
ATGGGGCCACGGCATCTGAGCCGTGGAATCAACGTGATGCCATGCTTGGAGCGCCATGCCCTATATCCGCTTCAATGGGGCCACGGCATCTGAGCCGTGGAATCAAGATATTCATGCACCACGGATTCGGGAGTGCAAGCACGCTTCAATGGGGCCACGGCATCTGAGCCGTGGAATCGAAGATCCGGCAGCAGCTCACGGATGAACTGCGGCTGCTTCAATGGGGCCACGGCATCTGAGCCGTGGAATCAGCTCCCGGCCAAGTGGCCGTCGGCGCTGGTGTTTTGGCGCATGTTTCGAGCGCCTCGCTCAATCAGGCACAAAATTCGTTCTCCGCTAATGGGACACCTCCTTGCTGTGATGGTTCATACCCATTTCTATCGATTCGCATCAATTGCGAGCCGCGAGTGCTACCAAGACGTACTGCATCACCGGAGCGCTCGCGCGGCTCACCGGCAGAATTTACATCACACGAGCCCGGCGCTCCTCCCACTCTGCCTTAATACCCATCGACTCGATGCGCTTCACCGGATGGCTCTCCGTCGGTCCCAGATCGATGATGAGCACCTGATCTTCGCGCTGATCGATAATCTCCGTCAAGGCCGCCTTCATCCGTACCACATCGATATCGGGCAGGTCACATTGAAAGACGGAAAACTGAAGGTGCGCGCCGAACCCTTTCATCGTTTTGAAGACGCGTCGCAGGCGTTTGGCATCGCAGATATCGTAGGTAACCAGATAATGACGGCGCATAAATTACCGTGTGGTAAAGGGCGGCAGCTCAGGAATCTCCCCTAACAGATAGCGTCCCAGCAAGCGCGCCTGCACTTCCAGCACTCGGCGATAACTGATCTGATACCCGAACACCGGATGCGTGATTTCTTGCCCCATGCGCCGCTCGTAGGTTTCGATCAAGCGGCGGCGTCCCTCCGGCGTGAGCGTGACCGACCCCATGCGCTCAAACCAGTCACTCTGCTGAATTTCGCCGTTGTTGATCGCCGTCAAGACAGCCGAATCGGCAATGAGGGGCCGGAACTCTTCCATCATGTCCAGGGCCAAGGCCGGCCGCCCATACCGAGGCTGATGATAGAACCCGAGATAGGGATCGAGCCCTACACTCTGCAATGTGACGGTCCATTCGCGCGCGAGCATCGAATAGAGCAAAGACAACATGGCGTTCACCGGATCGCGTGGCGGGCGGCGATTGCGCCCCTCGAAATCGAATCGGGCACCCGGTTCGGCCTCTTTCAACATGCCGGAGAATTCTGAAAAATACCGCCGAGCCGCTGTGCCTTCCACCCCCAGCAACGATTCCAAGGACTCCACCGTGCCGGCGTGGGCCTGATCTTTTTTTAGATCCTGAATGACCGTGTCCGGCGCCGCCCGGTGATTGCGCCGCAGCAACGTACGACAGTTGGCGATCTTCGCCTGCACAAATCGTCGCGCCAGTTGCAGACACCGTTCACGATCCGCCGCGACTGCGTATTGCCGCCGTCGAAGCTCCACATGTTTGTGCAATAGGCCGGTCGTCATGCCGTAGAACCAGCCGCCGCTGGAACAGTAGACCAGCGGAATGTTGCGCTTACAGAGTTCCTGCACCACCTGCGTGCTCACCTGCACCGCGCCGTACAGCACGACTTGCGATGTTTCCACCAAGCGGGCTTCGCCGATCACTTCATCGTGATCTTTCACCTTCAAGCACTCCCCGTCTTTGCCCAGTTTTGCCCCGGGTGTCTGGATATAGAGCGGCAAGGCATCGTCGTTGGTGGGAATCAGTTTCCGGAGCGCCGGGGTTTCCCCATCGTGCGGCTGCCGTAGCCAACCCACTTCATCCGGCAAGCACAGGCCCACAAGCGAACAACGCGGACACTTGGGACTGTCCACCAAGGGCGGCGGCGCAATCGTCGCCTGGGTCATCGCCCGCATACCATCCAGACATTCGCGCGTCCGAGCAACCAACTCGTCGTCGAACGGCACATCCACCCGCTCGCGGGAGCCGACGAAATAGAGCACCCCGCGCTCACAGGTGAATCCCTGTTCACGGAGCAACAGCCCCTGCACGCAAAGCTGGACCCGCTCAGGCTCCCAGGCCCCTTGCGCCGTATGTGGCCGCTTGCCGCGCTTGTAGTCCACTGGAACGACGGCCTGCGCCTCGCCTTCGACGAGATCGATCTTGGCCGTCACACCGAGGCGTTCCGACGACAACCAGACGGAGCGCTGATGGATTGTGCTCTCTCCCGCCTCCTGATTCTCAGGCTGTCGTGACTTCCGGACCGGCGCCTGGTCCACGCGCCGATGGTGAAATCGACCCTCCGTCGTTTCCGCATTATCGGCGAACTCCCCGTCCACCCACTCGAAATAGGCCAGGCGCGGGCAGTAGGCAAATTCGTTGACCATCCGCGCGGGGAGCAACGGGATGTCGCCCCCCGTGGATGGCGCTTGTGATTCAGGTTCCATAACATCCCTATCGGCAGGACGTTTGGAAATATTCAGTTGTCAAAGAACCGTCAACGCCGGAATCGCTCGTGCGTTTTGGTATATAATCACGTCCATCGTTAGGAACTGGGAGGCCCATATGGAATACCCCATCGTCATCGAGCCGGACCTCGAAGCAGGAGGTTATGTCGTGTCCTGTCCGACCTTAAAAGGCTGTGTCTCTCAAGGCGAGACCGAAGAAGAAGCGCTGGAGAACATCAAAGACGCCATCAAGACCTATCTTGAAAGCATCGAGGATCTGAAGCGCCTCAAGAAGCTGCGCACCGTCGAAGTCAGCGTATGACGAAGCTGCCACGGGTCTCTCATGAACAGATGTCTAGCTGATCCGGTTGGACCCGTTGCCCGGCGCGACTCACTCGCCTCCTGCCTCAACTCAACTGCCGCTTCACCCGTGCCAGCGGCACCGTACGCTTCCGACCCTCCGCTTTTTTTGCTTTGCGTAGTTCCAGCAAGTCTTCCATCTCCTCCAGACATTCCTTGAGCGACACGAACTCTTCATACGGCAACACCGCGAATTGCTTTTTCCCGTCTTTCACGAGAATTTGCGGTTGAAGCATCAACACTCATCCCCCTTCTATCTGCCACTTATTACCGATTCCTCCACCGGCACGAATTGCCTGGGACCGAAGCAACCTGGCCCCTCGTATCAGAGCACTACTCACGCGGTCTCCCGACAAACAAGCCCCCGCCAAGATAGCGATGTCTTCCCAAAATCAAAGGCCCCTGAACTGGTACGACAAAGGTCAAGCGACCGAGGCCGCTCAAACCTGTTCCGGGTATCCCGCGCAACTCCCCCGGTTTGATCACCGGCCTGGGGAGCCCGCGACGGCAGCACTCTGCACATAGGTCGGCGGATAGCGCCTCGGCCGCATTGCGCTGTTTGAGGTGACGTGTGACTGAATAAGGGGTCACACTTTCCCATACCTGCGAGACAGCAAAAATCGGATCCGTATCGGGATCAATCGAGAGAGCTCGTAGGCTTAGACAGCCCATATAACCTGCTCGCAACTCACCAAATCCGGACAGCGCCTCATCCAATACGTGCAAGTGTTTCCGTTCTGTCTCTTTCGGTTCTCGCCGCTCAACGAGATGCGGCGATATAACCATCAGTCGCGATGAGTCCGGCACGAACAGAAAAAAGAGATGCGGATTGTTCTCTGATCGAGCAGGTGTTCCATTGATCTCGTGTCCCGTAAAGAACGGGGACAAGGCTACCGTCTCTCCGAGCACCGCCTGAACTCTGGCCATCACTGCTCGGCGAAAGGCGCGCGCCAATTCGATCGGATCTGGCTTTTTCACAAGTCCCGACTCGACCACGAACGTATGAACCCCTGGAACAGTCGGTAACGGCGCCATGACTCCCAAACCAAGGAACCGCCCATCACCGATGACGAGTGGCCCTGAAAGCGGTGCTGCGAACGCAATCTCGACATGCCAGAGGCGCTCCTTCTCGAAGCGTGTTCCCTCGGCGAACGGCTCGACGCGTGAGCCGGCTCCGTCGAAAGGCTCACGCTGCAAGCGAATGCTCTCCGCTGGAGCGCTCACGCCCGCGTGACGGAGAGCTTGAACCACTGCAGCTCTCGCTGCCGAAATTTCCACGACGCGCTCGAGGCCACGCTTGGCCTCCGCGAGCTTTCGAGTTGGCTCGATGCGCCGACGCTTGCCCTCCTCGGGAAGTACCACTGGCGTGACAGACCGGAACACTCGGGCCCGCGCGCCAACGCCGTAGTGCCGGAGCATGTCGTCCTCGGCCGATGGTGACAGGAGGACGTCTTTCACCTCGCCGGTGTCTGGGTCGAAGAGCTCTGCACCCGAGAACGCCCAGCGAACATCCTCGCTTCGAAGCGGGCACGCCGCCGGGATCTCGACGAGGAGACGGCGGATTGCGCGATCGGCGTAGTGCATACCGATGGATGGGATTGCGATGATCCGCACGCGGCTCTCGGCGGGCACCGCGTTTGAACCATCGGGCTTACGACCCACGAGATGTCGGTCCACATCACAGAGCCGATTGGGCATGGCGGCGCTCAACCGAGCGCGAGCTGCTTCGCGTGCCGCCACGACGAGCGACGACGCGCCTTCGAGGGGCCACGCCACACGACGCTCCGAGTCAGCTGAAGATCGAAGCTCGAAGACGTGGAGAACAGGAGGGCTCTCGTACGAGATCTGTCGATAGCTCGGCTTCGGCTGCTGGACGAAGACGCGCTGGCCGCTCTCGGTGCGGAATCGCTGGGCCTGATATCGTCGTTCGAGACTCTCGAACGACCCCTTCTTGGGACATGCGAGCAGAAGACCATCTCTCGCGCTCGGACGCCGAACGATTCCGTTGTACTTGACGAGTTTCTCATCCAGCGCCGCTTCGTCGAGGAGGACCTCGCCCCAAGCCCAGGCCATATCGACCCCACGCCCAAGCTGGTAGAGCTTCTCGGAGAGTGCGCAGATTACAGCGGCGTGCAACTCTCCGTCGGCAAAGGGCCACGCGTAGATCCACGGCACTGCCGCATCGAAATGGCGTGGCCGCCACACCTTCTGGGCACCGCGTGTCTTGGCGATGTTCTGAACATCACCGCCGAACTTGTCGAGGTCGTTGTTCGGCATGAACATCGTGACCGCTTGACCATGCAACAGGCGCGGCGACGCGATGATCGGGGCGTCGGGGAGCCCTTCAAACCAGGTGAGGGCTTCCATCGTCTGCTGGTCGAGCGGCCCGCTGATGCCCGCGCCCGCCACGAGCGCTTGAAACAAGCGGAACGGCGACGGCAGCTCGTCACCGTCTCCGTGGTAGCGCCCCTCGTGGGCGCGCACGTGGATGGTCAGGTAGCGGCTCATTGCTTGGGCTGCTCACTCGCCGGACCTTCGTCAACCTGTTTCGCGAGCAGCCTCTTGGCCTCAGCGAGAGTGAACTCGTGGTCAAGGGGCAGATCCTTGCCCTGCTTGTCCTTCGGCCACTTCGCCTTGAACGGTGCGGCGGCAGCCATCGCATAAGCGACAAGTTGGCCCTGCTCCGGGAGGTTTACCTTGGCGGGCTCACCGCGTCGCGGGACCGTCGTCCATGTGTCGTCATTGGCGTAACGGAGCAGGCATCCCTCGCGGAGGAAAAGCTCAAGGTCGGCGGTGGCCGCCAGGAGCGCGAGCCCGAGCAGGTATTTCTGCACCTCGGTGGTCTCGGCAGCGTCGTTGCCACGGATACCCCGGAGCGCGACAAGGTTGATCGTAACGTCGCGTTCGATGGCTCCCTTCGCGAGCACCCCTCCGAGCACACGCGCCTCGGGGTTCGGGGCACCATTGATGAACTGGTTCTTGTCGGTGCGGAACGTCGCTGGTGCGTCCGCAAAGCCCTTCACTGACAGCTTGATTTTCTTCGCCTTGGCCTCCTTCTGGAGTTCCTGCTTCTGCTCCTCATTTAGTGCCTTCCACACTGAGTTGAACTGCGCGGCGCTGTGAAGGACCTCGACGTCCCATGCGCGGATGATCGAGCGCACCAGCCGAGGGCGCTTCTCACCAGTGCCGCCGCGTGAATCCCACACGCCGAAGACCAGGGAGGTCGGCGCGATTGCAGCGAGGGGAGCGGCGTTTCCCTTGTTGCGCAGAGCCTCGAAGGCCTTGGCAATCTCAGGGGCGAGCGTGGGGCTCGCGAGCACGACGGCGTCCGCGCTGCGGTGCGCGAGGTCGAGGAGCGAACGCTTCTCGATGTGGCCATCCTCGCCCTCCAACTTTTTGTTTCCCTTCTTGTCGCTCGCCCGATGCAGGATGATCTCCACCTGCGGCACAAGGCTTGCGAGCGCATTCAGCTCGTTGCTATCCGCATCTTTGCCGGTCGACTTGAAGATCGGCTCCAGTCGGTTCGCCTGAGACCCGACCGTGTCGATCGTCGCGACGCGCGTGCCATCCGCGAGCGTATCGATGTTGTAGCCGATGTCGGCATAGGTCGGCGGGAAGATGATGCCGCGACCACTCTCATCAGCCTCGACGGGAATGAGCTTCTGGTGAAGACAGAGGGCGACCGGCCCATTGGCGGCGAGCCACGAATCGAAGAGCTCGGTGGTCTTCTCGCTCAGCGACAGGGTGGTGTTTTCTGCGGGTTTCGTTGTCATTCCTGATTCTCCTCTTGTGCGTATGTTGTGACCTTGTTCTTGCCTGATAGATCGAGCTCGAAACTGAACCGGCGCATGGGCAGCATCAAGTCGGCGCCAGCGAGCGCGGCGCGCCCCAGCATCGGCGGCAACGGATGTCCCCAGACGGCGTAGCGAACCTTGCGAGTCCCGTATTGGTCGGGCCGCGCGTGCTCGAGCCCAATCGCTGCGAGGATCTCCACGACAGGCGAGGCGGCGATGCCGTCCTTCTGCGTGTTCGGTGAGTAGCCCGCGTCGATCGCAGTCCAGGCACCACGCGGATCGAAGTTGAAGCTGCCACCCATTGGCGTGACCACCTCGAACGGCGCCTCCAGGATCGCCTCTCGTTGCTCTTGCCAGAGCTGCTGCAGGCCTCGGTTCTTGAGGTCACCGATCGATTGATTCTTCTTCGGTTTCGCGCGCACGCCCTGAAGCATCTGGGTCGCGATGCGGTGGGCCGATCGGTTTCCGGAATAGAGTTTGAAGTCATCCCGCAACGAGCCGTCGGCCCAATGACTGACGGTGAGGCGACGCCCGTCGTCCACGAGCTGGACGGGAAGCGCATTGCGGTCAGCTTCGCCCGAAGGAAACGCTGGCGTCGTAACGCGCCCCTGTACCTCGCCCAGATCGTCGTCGTCGAACTCATCACCGTCTTCAGGCTTGCTGGGCGTGGCGTCTTCCTCTCCATTGTCGTCATCATCGGCTGCACCACCTTCGACGTAGCCAATGGGCGTCAGTTCCCTGATCTTCGCCTTCGCCAAGAACTCCAGGACGACCACGAACGGGTTCTTGTCACCGTCAGCGCGGAGAACGAACGTCGCTTGCGCTTCGCTCCAGTCGAAGTGCGCCTCGACGCCGCCGAGCAGAACCTCTGCCGCCTCGAGGAACCCCATGCAGGCGAGCACCTGGCCTGGGCTCTTGAGGTCGACGGAGATGGATGCAGTCGTATGCGTCATCACGGCTGCTCCTTCTGCGCTGTCGCTGCCTGTTGGTTGCGGCGCGACGCGATCTGGTCTGCCGCGCGAAGCAGCGCCTCCCACCATGCGAGCCCCCAAGGTCCCCATCGCCTCGAGAGTTTCGCGAAACGAAGCACGACTGCCCGCGCACGTTCCTCGACGATGGACGGCGGCGCATCATCGTAGCCGCTCGTGCCGATCACGGGTCGGGCGAAACCGTGATGCGCCGCGATGAGATGGAGAACGAAATCTTGGTCGTCCTCGCCAAGCGCCTTGAAGTCGTTGTGTGATTCTACGTATGGCAGCGAGCCCAGTTCGTGTCGATAGCCGTCGAGGAGATCGAAGTCGATCGGCCCCTTCGTCTTTGCGTAGGGGCGACCATCGATCGGGGCTTTGAACGCGCGCTGCCACCGCGCCGCGCGCTTCCCTTCGTCGTGAAGACGAGCCGCCAAAGCGAGCAGATTTGTGCGTGCCGTCTCAATACCAAGACGCTGAGCGATTTGTCTCGCGCAGTCTTCGGCCCAGCTCTGGTGCTCATCGAGCTGCTGGGGACGATCAGCTTCTGCCCGTTCTTCTTCGTTCGCGGCGTCGCCCGCCCACCCATCGATCACGAGCGCCGCAGACGGCTCACTGTCCAACACGTTCGTCACGAACAAATGGCGTCGCACCCATCCGACTCCTGGTGTCGTGCGCCACGCTGACTCGTCTTCTTCGTTGGCGCCCGATTCACGGATGCGGAACCCCGTCACGGGTATATCCGCGACGTCAGGACGAGTGAGCCAAGTCGTCGAGCCATCGTCCGAGGCTTCCGCAGTCGTGTCGGTCTCCACGCTCAGGAGTCCGTCAGTGAGTCCTCCAAGGCGCGCGTCGATGACGAGCGTCGCCCCGACCAAGAGCTTCTCGAGTTCCTTCACGCCTTGCTCGCGAGCCTTCTTGGCCTCTTTGTTCTCGTTCTTGCCTTTGCTCTTCGCTGCGGCGATCTGGCCGAGGGTGCGCCATCCCTTCGGCTCACCGCGCCATCCGAGGGCGATCGCGACGACCTTCTGCGCATCCAACAACGCCTCCTCGCCCGTCGCCTTGCTGATGGCCGCTGCGCGTTCGACGAGCCATTCGAGCACGAGATGCGTCTCGGTCTCGAGCAGTTCGCTCGTATGAGGAGGCGCAGCTTCGAAGAAGCGCTTCGCCGCCTTGGCGTCGAAGGAGCCATCAGCTCGAACGGGCAGATGCCGCCTCCAGACCACTGTCGTCTGCGGCTTATCGTTCGGACGGAAGCCTCGCAGCCACGGGCCGACCTCGGGCCTTCCGGGGTACTCGTCGAGCGAAGTCATCGACCATGCATCGACCAGGGCGCGCGTGAGCTCGGGTCGGAGCGGCTCGACGGTCGTTGCGGCGCGCAGAGCATCGGCGATGTCTTGGCGAGCGCGAAGCGTGAGTAGGGCGCCAGGGCTCAGGCTGCCCTTCTCTCCGACAGCGGCCAGCAACGCCCGAAGGGCGCGATGTTGCGCAGCCGCGGCCTCATGGCGCGCCACGACCTTCGCGTCGGCGTCCTTGAACGCCTTGATGCGCTTCTGACACGCGGAGATCGACATCTTCAGCTCCTTCTCAGCCTGCTTGCGCTTCTCTTCCGTAGCTTTGGCGTCGGCAGACTTCTTCTGGCCTTTCGGAACGGAGGCTTTCGCGCCCTGCAGTGCGTTCAGCTTCTTCGTTAGCTCATCGAGTTGTCCCTTCGCCGCGTCGGATGCCTGCCTCTTTTCGAGAGCTTTCGTCGTGCTGTCGGAGGGCGCGGGCTCACTGTCGACCACGACGACGACCTTCGCATCTCCATCACCGCGCCGGTTCACTCGGCCAAGGCGCTGGACCATTCTCTCCCACGCGACGAGGTCACAGACCATGTGGTCCGCGTCGAGGTCCACTCCGACCTCTCCGGCCGACGTTGCGATCAGAAAGGCCGAGCGCTCCAAATTCACGGCTGTGCCCGCGAGGAAGCCGAGTCGGGCAAGAGCATCGCGTGCTTGGGTGCGCTCCTTCACGCGACGTCCGCCTACGAAGAGCTCGATGGTTGGCTCGTTCGCGTCGGCCGACTTCGCCAGGTTGCGCAGGGCGGCAGCGACGGCGATCGCGTCCTTGCGCGCGTGGCAGAACACGAGACACCGGACTTTATCGCCTTGCGCCGACAGCTGCCATGCCTGGTTGGCTAGAACGTCGGCGAGCTTGGGGCCGATATTTTTCTTGGTCGCCTGGTCGGCGCCGTCAGCATTCCTGCCGTCGTCCGGGGTGGCGGTGCCCTCCGCCACGTGGGCGAGATCTACGATGCTCAGCGCCTTCTTCGCGGTCAGGCGCTTCTTGACGATCGGGTTGCTTCGATCGTCGTCGGAGAGTGTCAGCATCGTGGCGTCGGTCTGGCGTCCCGTCGCCGAGAGCGACAGCAGTTTGAAGGGAGGGACCAGCGCGCGAAGCGAAGGTTCCTTCGGGCCGAAGGCTTTGGCTCCACGCTCGACCTGTCTAAGCAGATCCTCGAAGGCTGGAACCAAGTGGGCCTCGTCGAGCACGACGAGCGTGTCCGCGCCGAGAAGCCCCGCGTGGTAGGGCCGCATCTTTGAGGAGACGCCATAGCCCGAGAAGAGGAGCCGCGAGCCCACCATGTCGACGGTGCCGACGACGATCGCGGGCGACGATGGGTCCTCAATCCACGCGCGGTTGTCGACGTGCTGGCCACGCAGCGTCGAGATGGGCAGAGGACGATCGCCAATACCGGCTGCTTCTGCGACACCTCGTTCTCTTGCGACCCACGCGCAGAGTGACTCGGCAACCTCGGTCGCTTGATCGACAACGGCCCGCCGATCGACGACGTAAACGAGTCGTCGAGGCAGCAAGGCTCCGAGCGCTCGCGCGACGAGCCACACGGCCATGACGGCGGTCTTCCCAAGGCCCGTGGGAATGTCGACAACCTCCGGGATCTCGCCGTCGCGCATCCGGAGGAGAAGGTTTTCCTGCCAGGGGAAAGGTGATTCTGTATTGGGAAGGCTCAGGGCTTGCTGCAGCCACATCCTACCAACATTTGTAAATGTCCGCTCTGCCGCATTCATCTTTCACTCCGAGATCAATTGATCTGGACTGCACCGCTCCAGCTCAGACTGGAAACGCTATGACGCCGCCACAGCCACCCCAGCACCGCCATCGCCGTCTTCCCCAGCCCCGTCGGCACATCTACCAATTCGGGGAACGTCGGCTCGCAGGCAAAGCGAATCTGGAAGGGATACGGCTCATTGTCCGTCGCGCGTGTGCACCATTCTGCAAACTGATAACTTCCGCTCATTCGGCTCTCCCTCTCAGGCTTGTCGTTCGTCCTCGTTGTCTTTATAGACAACTGCACACATGGCGCTTCCTTCCGCTACCGCCGTAAGTCCAATCCTCATCCATTGCCCTCGGCTAACGATCGTCTCACGGCCGAGGCACCTGAAGTGGAACTCGCAAGTCATCCGCGCCTGTTCATTCCGGTGTATGCTGTCCCCCGAATGCGCCGCACTGTAGCAAGAAACGATACAGCCGTCCCGCGCAAAGTTCGTCAGTCCATCCTAGATAAATGCCTAGGGCCTCTGCTTCGTGAAGCGTGCCTCTCGTGTTGCGGACCAATGTTCAATTTTCAATGCTGAATGTTCGATTGAACATTGTGCACTGAGCATTGACCATTCCAGGGATACCCGAACGATGCGTCACGAGAAACGTGGCCTGGCCTATCCGCTCTTACTATCGGCCCTATGCCATAAGCCATGTGCTCTGCGCATTCGCCCGACCTTACCACTGCGGTGTGACATCCGGGGTCACAGTTTGTGGCGACATCGTTTTTTTCTTACGACACGACTTTCCCATCCCCGACGCGGTTGAAATACCACCATTTGCCCCTCTTCTCCGTTGACAGATTTCCTTGTAACGATTACCGTACCGCCATCTTTTTGATCATCGAACGTTTTATACTCACCCATCTCGCCCGCCAAGGAGGTACGTATGGCAAAGACCACGTCGTCATCCGGCAGCAAACCGAAGGGCCTCTCCCTGCACATCGGCCTCAACGCCGTGAGCCCCGCCGCATACGGTGGCTGGAGCGGCGACCTGGCGGCCTGTGAGTTCGATGCCAAGGATATGGCGGCGATCGCCGCCTCGCGCGGCATGAAATCCACGGTGCTGCTGACCAAGAAGGGAACACGCGCCAAGACCCTGGCGGCCATGCGCAAGGCCGCAAAGACACTGCGGAAAGGCGATCTCTTTTTTCTGACCTATTCAGGCCACGGCGGTCAGGTCCCTGACGTCACGGGTGAGGAAGCGGATAAACAGGACGAAACCTGGTGCCTGTACGACGGGCAGTTGATCGACGACGAGTTGTACTTCGAATTGAGCCGCTTCGCGGCGGGCGTGCGCATTCTGGTGTTCTCCGACAGTTGCCACAGCGGCACCGTAACCCGCAACATGCCCCCGCAGTTCGATCCCAACACCTCGGTCCGGCGCTCGAAAATGATGCCGATCTCCGTCGGCCTCCGCACCTATCGCGAACACCAGCAGTTTTACGACAGCTTGCAGAAGAACGTCGCCAAAGCAGCCGGCAAATCCTCTGCGGCGGACCCGGATAGCGTGCTCGCTCAACTGGCCGTGAGCCCGCGCCTGACGGCCATCGCCAAAGACTTCAAGGCGGCGGTGCTCCTCATCTCAGGCTGTCAGGATAACCAGACCTCCATGGACGGCGAGCAGAACGGAGCGTTCACCGAACAGGTGCTGCGGGTCTGGAACCATGGGAATTTCAGCGGGAACTATGCCAAGTTCCACACCGCCGTCAGAGCGGGATTGCCGGCCAGCCAGACACCGAATCTCTTTACCCTCGGAGCGGCCGCGCGTTTTGTGCGCCAGCGTCCTTTCACGGTTTGACGACCTTGGCGCATGCGCCACATCACCGGAAGGGGAGAGTCATGAAGATCCAGTTTCTTGTCGGCATGGTAGCGCTGGTCATGGGATTGGTCCTGTCGAACGCCGGTGAGGCGGCGGACCTGACGGGCGGATGGAAAGGTATACTCAGCAGCGCCGACGGCAGTCAGGCTGAAGTCGAGATCGATTTCAGTCCGCAGGGCTTTCCCCTCTATTCGTACACGAACAACAAGGGGCTCACGCGGCAGGTGGAGTTGTCGCACGTCGGTCAAACGGTGGAATACGTGCCGTCGGGGGGCGGCGTGCAACGGATGGTCGTGGAACGTGTGGAGAAGGGACCGGGGCGATTGACGGTGGGGATCACCGGCTCCTTCGAACGGGCGAGCCAGGGTTATCTGGACCAGCAGCAGGAAGCCGCCCTCTTCGAATATACCCTCGTTCCCGGCGGCCTGAAGATGCGGGTCACCACCAGTTCGACCTCTCACTTCGGCGACAAGGATCTGATGGTGGGCGGAGATCCGAACGCCGTCGTCGCAGAGGGTGTGCTGAAAAAGATGCGTTGAGGCGGGCGCTGGAGAACGGTCGACCGCCTGCGTGACCGGAAAGGCGTGCGGTTCGGCTGCCTCCCGGTCATACAGGTGAGTGGGTCAGCGGCCCTTCTTCGCGCTTTTTTCAGCGCGTTTCTCCATCATCGTCTTCGCCGGCTTCTTCTTGGTCGCCTTTTTCTGCTGCATGCCCTTCGCCATACCCAGCCTCCCGTGGTAAATGAATGAGTGGTACCCTGTCGATGTCGATGATCCACGTTCATACACGTAATCCGGGCAAAATGGAATAGGCGCGACCCCATGGCACCTCAATCCCCCTTGTCTTTCTCCGACTCGCTCACCTTGGCGCGACGCACCGCCTTCTATGAGCGGCATAAACCCATCGCGGTGGCGATGATCTTCCTCGTCTTCCTCCTCCCGTTCTTCGGCGTCTTTGTGCGGGGGTTGATCGGCGCGGCGGCGGGCGTGATGATTTCAGTCTTGTGTTATTACCTCACACCTTACCTGGTGCTCAAACTTAACGGAGAGACAAACCGATAAGCACGCCCGGGAACAACGACCGGGACGGCTGCAGAAAATCTGTCTTTGCTGTTCCGATGAGCCAACCTGCCATACAATGCCCGCTGTACGTGCGCTGATTCACGACAGGAGGGATCCGGAATGTTCCTGCCCGCGCGATTGTTCGGCTCGAAAAACCGTCGCACGCCCCTGCCACTGACTCCACGCCGGCTCGCCGGGCAATCCGTGGACGAACAGATCCGGCGCCTGCAGTCGGCATGGGGCGATGTCCTCTCGTTGCCGATGTGTCTCGGCGCTCTGGCCCTCTATGAATGGTGGCGCTGGTTGTTCTCCATGCCCTCGAATCCCCTGCTCCTCACCATCGTGGCCGCGGTCGCCATTCATGCCGCCTGGCGGCGCCGCGCTGTGTATAAAACCGAATTGAGGCTGCTGCGCCTTGGTCGCGGCGAGGAACCGACCGTCGCCCAAGCGGCAGCGCTGCTGCGATCGACCGCCGCTCGCCTGCTGCAGCCCATCGCGAACATCCGTATCCCCTCAACGATCCTGTCCCCGATTCGCCGTGCGCTCTCGCCGGCGAACGGACTCGCCAAACGTCTCGCGGCGCGCTGGTAGGCCATACGCTCTTCCTCCCCCCTCCCCGCGAAGCACGTGTCACGTTTGACGTTTCACGCTCATCCTACCGGCGAGGGCCCGCCCCGCGCCTTGCTTGACAGTCCGAAAGCCCATCCACGACAATGCCGCCATGTCACCGAGCATCGTCATCGAACGCCTGGAGTGTTACGGCCGCTGCGGGGTCACCGAAGAGGAACGCCGCACACCGCAATTGATCGCGATCGATGTGGAGCTGGAAGCGGCGGTCGACGCCGCCGGTCTCTCGGATCGCCTCGATGAGACGATCGATTATGCCCGGGTCGCGGAACGCCTCGTGGCACTCAGTGGTTCCCTGACCTGCCGGCTCCTGGAAACCCTCGCGGAGCAGCTGGCCGGGATGCTGTTCGCTGAATTCCCTGTCGAGCGGGTGCGTCTCTGGATCCGCAAACTCCACGCACCGTTGGCCATGGTCGCCGGCTCAGTGGGTGTTCGCTTCGAACGGACACGCACTGCGCACCAGACGCAGCAGGCAGGACCGAACCCCGCGCCGTTTCTCACGGAGCAGCTGGGGCGCCTCCCCAAAGGCCGGGTCCTGGATGTCGCGGCGGGCCGTGGACGCAATGCCCTGCATCTGCTGTCCCATGGCATAGAAGTCGAAGCCATCGATCGAGACAGCCTCGCACTGACGGCGCTGAAAGAGGCCGCCGGGGAACGGCACCTCTCCGGCCTCACGACGCGGGTCCTGGATCTGGAAGAAAAGCCCGACCATCCCCCAAGCCTGGGCCGGGACTGTTATGATGCCATCGTCGTCTTTTTTTACCTGCATCGTCCCCTCTTTCCCGTGCTGATAGACGCGCTGAAACCGAACGGCATCTTGATCTACGAAACTTTCAGCATCGAGAATTACTTCCGTCACCAGCATCCGCGCCGATGGGAATTTTGTCTGGCGCCGAACGAACTACTCCGATTGACCGCCCCGCTTCGCGTGCTCCATTACGACGAGGGCGAACATGACGGGGGCCATGGCAGCGGGCCATGCTACACCGCGCGCTTAGTCGCGCAGAAAG
>Ga0073899_10002960_pt1 | contig 15191 bp, 13 predicted proteins | sample KloWWTmetaKNB5Ph_FD_88975 | JGI IMG/M metagenome (GOLD analysis project Ga0073899, IMG submission 88975) | Active sludge microbial communities from Klosterneuburg, Austria, studying microevolution and ecology of nitrifiers - Klosterneuburg... | ecosystem: Engineered > WWTP > Aerobic digester >...
GGGCTGTCAAACTCGACGATCGGCCTTGTCATCGTTGTCGCCCTGTTGGTCAACGCAACCGGCGCAGCGGTCGCCGGGCGGGCCGAACGGGTTGGCACGTTCCGCCGGCAGGTCGTCATCCTCGGGTTGCTGTCCGGCCTGGGCGTCGCCGGACTCGCGGTCGGCTCGATCTGGCTGGCCACGGCTGCCTATCTGGCGTCGAACGTCGTTATCGGCTTGCTCGAGCCGCTGATGTACGCCTGGTTCAACCGGCAGATGCCGTCGGAGCAGCGCGCGACGTTGCTCTCGGCCGAGTCGTGGCTCTTCTCGCTGACGATGATCGTGATCTTCCCGCTATCCGGCTGGCTTGCCGAGCGCGCGGGCTGGAATGTTCTCTTCCTGCTCTGCGGCGGCGTGATGGTCCTTCTGACGCTCATCGTTGCCGTCGCGGCGCGCGCCGCAACAGGGCGGAGCAGCGATGTAACCTGATCGCCAGTGTCAGGCGCGTCGACCCTCCGTCTCCCCGATCGTGTCTCGCTCGGCAAGCACGTCGAGCGGGACGCTGGCCAGCACGACCGCAGCGGCCGGCCCGCCGAATGTCAGGTCGACTGCCGCCGAGAAGAGAATGTAGGCGTCCTCGGCTGTCAATCCGCGCTCTGCAGTGAGGTAGTGGAACATCTGGTCACAGGCGTGGCGACGGGCGGCTGCGTAGTCGCACTGCTCGGCCAGCCCGATGGTGTAGATCCGTTCCGGCGTCTCGACGCGCGGCATCTGCAGGTCGAGACGCTTCCGCACGCCCAGTCGCACCGTTGCCGCCCCGGCGCACTCGATCGAGACGCTCGTCGCCTCGCCGTCGCCCATCGCGGCGTGCAGGTCGCCGAGCGAGAACAGCCCGCCCCGCACCTGCGCAGGAAAGAGGATCGTGCTGCCCGGCCGGACCTGCTTCAGGTCGTAGTTGCCGGCCCAGGGGTAGGGTGGCTGCAGCGTCGACGTCGTGCCGCGCGCCGGGGCCAGCCCGAGGCAGCCGATCATCGGCTCGACTGGCATCGACAGCGCTTCGTTCAGCCAGACGCGCCCATCGCGGATCGGTATCCGTCGTAGCAGCGGGTGCTGCATGTTATCCGAGAGGATGCCGAAGCCGGGGATGTTGGCGTTCCAGCCCCAGTCGAGTGGCACGACCTCCAGGATCTCGACCGACACCGCGTCGCCCGGCTCGACGCCCTCGATATAAACGGGCCCGGTCACTGCGTTGATCAGCCGCACGTCGACGGCATCCACCCAGCCGTCGCCGGCCGCGAACAGCCGCTCGGCCGGCAGGGGCGACGTCTCGAACCGCACCACCTCGCCGGGCCGTACCCGCAATGCCGGCTCGGCATCCGGCCGGAACTCGAATGTGTGTCGCTCCGCGCTGACGATCTTCATGAGCATCATCCTTCGTTTGCGTGCCTGACGGCTCTCGGCCTGATGGTACGATGCCCGCGCGATGCATGCCGGACGGAGGAGTGGGGATGAGCGAGCAGGCCGAGGTCGTCATCATCGGCGGTGGGATCATGGGCACGAGCCTGGCGCTCGCGCTGACTCGGTTGGGAATCCGCGACGTGCTGGTGCTGGAGCGCCACACCGTCGCATCCGGCGCCAGCGGCAAGACCGGCGCGTTGCTACGCCAACACTACACGAACGTCCCGGAGGCGACACTCGCTCACCTGTCGCTCCAGACCTTCGCCAACTGGGCCGACGCCGTCGGCGGCGATTGCGGTTTCCGCCGCACAGGCTCGATCGTCACTGTCGCCACCAGCGGCGACGATGCCGTCAACGTCGAGCGGATGCATCGGGTTGTCGCGATGCAGCGCGAGGTTGGCATCCAGTCGGAGGTCATCTCGGCTGACCGGCTGGTCGATCTCCAGCCGTTCGATCGCGCCGACGACATCACTGCCGCGATCTACGAGCGTGACTCCGGCTACGTTGACGCCGTTGCCGCGACACATGGCATGGCCGACGCGGCGATTCGCGGCGGCGCACGGGTTCGCGAGCGCTGCGCAGTCACCGGCCTGCGGGCCAACGGTGGCCGGGTGACCGGCGTCGAGACGACCGACGGACCGATCTCGGCCGGCCTGGTTGTCTGCGCAGCCGGGGCCTGGTCGGTCCCACTGCTCGCGGGGGTCGGGCTCGCCGTGCCAGTCGAGGCTCAGCGCGTGCAGGTTGTCGTCCTCAACCGGCCACTGGAGATGCCGGCGGACGGCACGATGACCTACGTCGATACGGCCGCCGGGTTCTTCTGCCGCGACTGGGGGCCGGGCCGCACACTGGCGGGGGTCGGCGGCGGCGAGTTCCACGACATCGTCGACCCGTTCGCATTCGACGAGCGCTCCGAGCCGCGCTTCGGCGAGGTGGTCAAGTCGTACGTCGCGCGCCGGATGCCGGCCATGGCGCGTGCACACGAGCTCTACGGCTACGCCGGCATCTACGACATGACCCCCGACACCCACCCGATCCTCAGCGGCATCGAAGGCCTCGACGGCCTCTACCTCATGCTCGGCTTCAGCGGCGCTGGCTTCAAGAAGGGCCCGGCGATCGGCCAATCGCTGGCCAGCCTCATCGTCCACGGCCGTGGCGACCCGGTGGACCTCACCCGATTCCGCTTCTCGCGCTTCAGCGACGGTACCTGGGAAGAGCCGTGGAGCGAGAACGAGTACAGCTTCTCGACCGACTTCGGGCACAAGTTCTGACGGCGGGCGACCCGCTCAGTCCTTGTAGGGGTCGCGGACGTCGGAGCCGGCCATGACGACGACCAGCGGCCGGAGCCGGTGGAGGATCTCGATCGTGTCACCCTGTTCGGCCAGGACCGCGTCGAGCCTGCGATAGACGTGCGGGCTCTCGTCGACGTCGCCGCCGCGGACGATGACGCCCTTCTTTGAGGTCCACTCGGACATCATCTGCCGCGTGATGGCGCCGCGCTTCCGCTGGTTGCGCTCGCCGGTGCGGCGGTCGGTCCGAACCCTCGAACCCTTGGCCTGCGTTCTGGACATGACCCGGCCGGCGCCATGGACGGTGGAGTAGAGCGCCGACTTCTGCAGGTCGGTGTTCGCCCGCGACCCCTGCAGGATCACCGCGTCGTCGCCCATCGATCCGCCGACGAACCCCTTCTGTCCCGGGAAGGCCGGCGTCGCGCCCTTGCGCACGACGACGAGGTCCCGGCCGAAGTGGCGTTCCCGCCACGCGTAGTTGTGATGGTTGTGGACGGCTAGGCGGGCACGCGCGCCGAGGATGCCCTCGACCACGCGCTCGGCGACCCACTCCCGGCCGGCGTAGGCGTACTGACCGACCATCTCCATCAAGGCCCAGTAGCGCCGGCCCAGGTCGCTATCGAGATCCAGCAGCGCCTCGAGTTCCGGCACCCGCTCGCTCCAGGGCCGGCCGGCCGCCAGCGACATGAAGCCCGAGGCGATGGTGTGCCCCAGGCCGCGGCTGCCGAAGTGGACACCGACCCAGATCGCGTCGTCCTCGTCGGCGAAGACGTCGACGTAGTGGTTTCCCGAGCCGATCGTGCCGATCTGCGCCCGCGCTCGCTCCCGCAGCGGCGCGCGCACGTTGCCGGGGAGCGCGTCCCACGCGGGAGACGCGAAGAGCGGATGGTCCACCGGCCCGTCAGGCGTGGTCCGGCCAATGCCGAACTCCAGCCCGTGCGCGATGTGGTCGGCGATCTCCGCCAGCGCCGACTGCTGGACGTTCTGGCCGAGGACGAGGTCGGTCTGGATCGCCAGGTTCCCGCAGGCGATGTCGAACCCGACCCCGGCGACCGAGACCTGATTATCGTAGGCGGCGACACCGCCGATCGGCATGATGTATCCGAGATGCCCGTCCGCCATCAATGCCGTGTAGACAGCACGGCTGTCGACGTCGGCCAGCTGGGCGAGGGTCTGCTCGTCGTGGTTCCCGAAGATGGCGAGCGTCGTCATCGATAACCTCTCGCGCGGCAGGCGGACCCGGCGCCTTGCCGACTAGTGACTCTCTCCTTTGAGGTCAGTGGCAGGTCGCGGTCCAGACGCTGGTGCCTGGCGGATCTCGCTGATAACCCAGCCGAATGCCTGGCGAAACTTGTCCATGTTGCGATCTGAAGCGAGGACCGTGATCGGGATCGTCGGCCAGAGGTCAATCCGAGACGGGTCCATTGACACCTCGTCGAGTTCGTTGAGCCGTCGAAGAAGCTCCAGTCGCTTCGCATCGTCGCTGAACGCTGGCGTCTTCTTCATATTGCCGAACTCGAATTGCACGCGACCGGTAGTGATGACGGAGAACAGCCAGTTGGTCTGCCCGTCCACTTGAATCGACGGATACATGGAACCCTGTATCCTGCCCTTGCCCCACCATATCCGCGACGCCTTCTCCTCGGCCCAGTCCAGCAGCTCGCGGGTGATGCGTCTCGCTTCCGGACCTGCCTGATTCTCGATCTCCGCCATGAACGATGGTTCGTCCCACTGTCGAGATGGTCCCCTCGACTTACCGCCGGACTTCTGGCTGATCGCCTGCTGCGTTTGGCCGACGACGCGCGGAACGAGTGCTTGCTGTCCCTGCCCGACGTACTGGCGCACCTCGACGGCGAGCACCTCGGCCGGGTTCATCTGCGCGTTGAGAAACTCAACGACGCGCCGGAGCTCGGGCGGGACGATGTCCGCGACGAAGACGAGGCGCACACGCCCGGCTTGCAGGTTCGTCTGTACGAGCTTCCAGAGCTCGTCGGAACCGCCATCAAGGCCGAGAGTGTCGGCGACCACGCTCTCGGGGTCGCGTCCTTCGGTCGAGCATAGGGATTCAAAGCGCGAGCGCAGGCTTTCGACCGGCCAGTAGACGACGGCGTTCGCGGCGTAGTCGAGCATCTGGCCGACGACCTCACGGCGGATGCGGGTGTCGGTGCTGCGCTTGACCTCGATGATGGTCGGGATGCCGTCCTGGTCGACAAAGAGATGGTCGATCGACCATCTGTCAGTTCCGTCCTCGGCGGAGGGCAGGCCCGCCTCGCGGGCAAGGAGCAGCCAGCGGCGAGGAGCCGAGGCGTTCATCTGCTCGCCGCCCAGAAGATCGGGATAGTCGGCGAGGAGCCGCTGGAGGACGTCCTCGCTGTCGTACGACTGTTCGGTCATTGGCACCAGCGTTCCCTCGCCATGGACGAGGTAGATCACCCCACTCATCCGACCTCCGTTCGTCGTGACACTGCCCAGGAGCCAGTATCGGTCGTAGGGGCCGACCGAGCAACGATGCGTGAGCGGGTGGCTTACCCGGCGGGCTTCACCGCAATCACCCGCACCCGCCCGCTGCGGCCCAGCGTCGCGCCCAGCGCGGCCAGCGGCGTCGCGGCCACGATGAGGAGCGGGTGGATGCCGCGGAGGAGCGGTTCGGCGGCTGGCAGGTGGTCGCGGGCGAACAGGCGCAGCGCCCAGGCCCACTCGAGCCCGACCGCCTCGTGGCGAATCTCCGCCATATCGAGGCCGGCGGTGGCGAGCGCGCGGCGCAACGTCGAGACGTCGAACGTCGTCAGGTGGCGCGGGGCGTCGTAGCCGATCCAGTAGGTCCGCAGCAGGCTGGCCTCAATCGATTCGACGTTCGGCAGCCAGAGGATCAGCGCGCCGCCGGGATGCAGGATGCGAGCGACCTCGGCCAGCGTCGCTGCCGGGTCCGGCACGTGCTCGATTGTGTGCGAGAGGATGACGGTGTCGAACGAGGCGTCGGGGAACCGAGCGTCCTCCAGCTCACCGGTGCGCACGTCGAGGCCGCGACGCCGCGCGATCCGCGCCGCCAACTCGCCCGTCTCGACGCCGGTGACGTGTGCATTCCCGGCCGCGCGGATGGCCAGCAACAGGTCGCCGGTGGCGCAGCCGACATCGAGCACCCGGCGTGGCGCGGCGAGATAGCGCCGGAGCTGACCGACCGAGCGGCGCTCCAGCCAGCTCTTCGCCCTGCCAGACAGGCCGGCCCGCGCGTGCGGCGTGTAGCCCGGCCCGTAGGCGACGGCCAGCGTTGCCGAGTCCGGCTGTGGGTGCAGCCGGAGCAATCCGCAGCCAGAGCAGCGGACGAGCGGGAAGACGGCGTCAGTCGTCTCGAACATGCGGTCGGTGAGGTCGAGATGGGGCGTACAGTCGGTCGAGCCGCAGACCGGGCAGCGGAACGTCACGTCAGTCATTGGCTGCCCCTACGCGGGTTAAGCATCGGCTGATGAATCGTGGCGCAGGACGCGGCGGATCGAATAGTCGGTCGGCCGGCCGCCTGCGTTGCTGAGGTGCGCGTGATGGGCGATCATCTCGCCCAGCAGACCGAAAACGATGAACTGCGTGCCGACGATGATCAGCAGCACGCCGAGCGTCAGTAACGGCCGATGGCCGATCGGCTGGCCCAGCACTAGCTTGACGAACGCCAGCCAGGCGTCGATCAGGAAGCCCAGCCCGAACGTGATCACGCCAATCAGGCCGAACAGGTGCAGCGGCCGGCGGGTGTACTGCGACAGGAAGAGGACCGTCAGTAGGTCGAAGAAGCCGCGAAAGAAGCGCGACGGGCCGAACTTCGAATGCCCGTAGCGGCGCGGTCGGTGCGGCACGGCGACCTCGGCGACGCGGAAGCCGCGGACGTGCGCCAGCACCGGGATGTAGCGGTGCAGCTCGCCGTAGAGCGTGAGCTCGTCGAGCACCTCGTCGCGATACGCCTTGAAGCCGCAGTTGAAATCGTGCAGCTCGACGCCGGTCATCGAGCGGACGACGCGGTTGAACACCGCTGACGGAAGCGTCTTCGACGGCGGGTCCTGCCGGTCTGCCTTCCAGCCGGAGACGAGGTCGGCCTCGTCGTTGAGGATCGGGGCGAGCAGCGACGGGATCCTGGCTGGCACGTCTTGCAGGTCGGCGTCCAGCGTCACAACCAGCCGGCCGCTCGCGGCGCGAAAGCCGGCCGCCAGCGCGGCAGACTTGCCGAAGTTGCGCCGGAACTGGATCACCTGGACGCGGGGATCGACGTCGAACAGCCCCTGGAGGATGCGCGCCGATCCGTCGGTCGAGCCGTCGTCGACGTAGATGATCTCGGCCGGCCCACTCAGATCGAGCGTCGCCAGCGCGAGGGTGATCTCGGTGTGGAGTTGCGGCAGGCTCTCGACCTCGTTGAGCAACGGCACGACGACGCTTAGCGCCGCGCGCTCGACCGCTGGCGCGATATCCGGTTCGCGATGCTCCGTTGATGCCGGGATGCTCATCGGCGTTCCTCGATCGCCGCTACACGTTAAACAGGAAGTGGGTGATATCGCCATCCTGCATCACGTAGGTCTTGCCCTCCAGCCGAAGCTTGCCGGCCTTGCGCGCCTCGGCCATGGTGCCGGTTGCCATCATGTCGTCGTAGGCGACGATCTCGGCGCGGATGAAGCCGCGGGCGATGTCGGAGTGGATCTCGCTGGCTGCCTCGACAGCGGTCGCGCCGCGTCGGATCGTCCACGCGCGGTCCTCGTCGGGCCCGACGGTGAAGAACGAGATCAGCCCCAGCAGATCGTAAGATAGCCGGATGACGCGATCGAGGCTCGATTCGGCGATGCCGAGGTCGGCCATGAAGAGCGCGGCGTCGTCGGCGTCGAGCTGGGCGATCTCCATCTCGATCTGGCCGGCCAGCGCATGGATTTCGACGCCAGGCCGGCCGAACCGCTCGCGCGCGACGGCGACGATCTCATCGGCGGTCGCGCCGAGCTGGTCCTCGCCGACGTTGAACAGCACCAGCGCGGGCTTCTGGGTCAGGAACCCGAAGCCACGCAGCAGTCGCGCGTCTTCCTCGTCCAGCTCGACTTCGCGGATGGGAGTATCGGCTTCCAGCGCCACCTTGCAGCGCAATAGCGCCTCTCGCTCGCGCTCGTGCTGCTCGCGCTCCGTGCCGCGGAGCTTGCCGACTGTCTGGTCGATCCGGACAAGCCGCTTCTCGATGATGCCGAGGTCGGAGAAGGTGAACTCCAGCAGCAGCGTCTCGAGATCACGCAGTGCGTCGACCGTCTCCTCCGGGTGGGGGACGTTGGCATCCTCGAAGGCGCGGACGACGAGGACGAGCGCATTGGCCTGCGCGAGCTGGCCCAGCAGCTGCCCGCCCATGCCGGATTCGCCAACGCCCTTGGCCAGGCCGGCCACGTCGAGATACTGCACGTCCGCCGGGACGATGCGCTTGGGGTTGAACAGCGGCGTCAGCGCGTCGAGACGCGGGTCCGGCACCTTGACGGTCGCCAGGTTCGCCTCACTCTCGCCCGACGAGAACCCGCCGGTTTCCGCCTCGGAGCGGGTGAGCGCATTGAATACCGTCGTCTTGCCGCTCTGCGGCAGCCCGACAATGACCATCCTCAGCATCGACGCCCGTTCCTCCAGCCAACCCATCGCGCCGTCGCCCGGCGCTCGACCCTGTGTTGTACCGTACCGGGCTGCTTACGGCCAATCGAAGCTGACCGCTACGGCCGGCGGAATCGTCTATTCGTGACGGTCGCGGCCCATATTCTGCCGGCAGGCGTTGCCCTCACGCCCCGACGATTCGCGCGTACGCCTCCGGATCGGTCGCGCCCTCGGTGACGATGACCAGCGCTGTGGCGTCGGGGGTCGCGCCGAGGAGCGCGCGGTAGCGATCGGCGTCGGGGCCGGTGAGCAGGTCGAGAAGGCCGGCCAGGCCGGCGGCGCCAGTCTCACCCGCGACAACCCCGTCGGCGGCCAGCAGGCGCATCGCCTCGCGGGCGCGCTCGTCGGGGACTGAGACGAAGATGTCGGTGGCGCGAGAGACGATCGGCCAGGCCAGCATCGACGGCGCGCCGCAGTTGAGGCCGGCCATGATCGAATCGTGCGGCCCCGGAACCGAGACGATCTCGCCCGCCTCCATCGAAGCCAGCATCCCGGCGGCGTGGGCTGGCTCGACGCCGACCAGCATCGGGCACGCCCCGCCCGGCCGGCGGTAGTGCGCGACGACGGCCGCCGCCAGCGCCCCGACCCCGATCTGGACGGCGACGACGTTCGGCGCTGGAAGGCCCTCTGCGGCCAGCGCGTCGTCCACCTCCCAGAGGATCGTCGAGTAGCCATCGATAACCCAGCCTGGCACATCCTCGTAGCCGGGCCACGAGGTGTCGGAGATGACAAGGTGCTGGTCGTCGGCATCCTCGGCCGAGCGGGCGACCGCCTCGTCGTAGGTGCCGTGGAAGACGATGACCTCGGCGCCTTCGCTGGCGATCGCGTCGCGGCGGGCCTGCGCCATGTCGTCCGGCACATAGATCCGCGACGACAATCCGAGCAGGGCGGCCATCCGCGCGACAGCCCGTCCGTGGTTGCCGTCCGTCGCGGCGACGAGGGTCAGCGGACCGTGCGGCGCGAGCTGGCCGGCCAGATCGTCGAGCGTCTGCCAGTCGGCAAACCCGCCGATGCGCTCTGCCAGCGCCCGGTAGGTCGCCCACGACGCGCCGAGGATCTTGAAGGCCGGCAGACCCAACCGGCTGGATTCGTCCTTGACCAGCAGCCGACCGATCCCCAACGCTCTCGCCGCGTCCGGCGCTTCGGCCAGCCGCGATGGCGCGTAGCCGGCCAGCAGCCGGTGGAACGCCATCGGCTCGCGACTCGGCGAGCTGTTGGAATCCGCAACGACACTGGTGTTGACATAAGTCCGTGGCGTCTGCGCGTTCGATGACACTGCTACGCTCCGATTGTCATGTTCGCGGGGCGATAACACGGCGCCGCCTCGCTCTGTCGGCGCTCATATGGTCGCATAGATCGTCAGGCGTGAACCAATCGTGTCGAACACGCAACAGAGTAAATGAGATGGATGATCACGACCTGCTAACCGCCATTGCCGGTGGAGACGACCTGGCCTTGCGGACGCTCTTCGAGCGCCACGCCGGCTGGCTGGCTGCCCGACTTCGCGCACACTTGCCAGCCCATGCCGTTGAGGACGTTCTGCAGGAGACGTTTCTCGCTGTCTGGCGTGGCGCAGGGACGTATCGCGGGGCGGGGCAGGTTGGAGGATGGATGTGGGGCATCGCCGCTCGGCAGGCGGCACTCTGGGCGCGCAAGCACAGCCGACCGCTGCCCGATCTGGACCTGCATATGACTGACGACATGGCGGCACAGTCCGCCTTGCGAATAGACCTGCAGCGCGCATTCGCCCGCCTGAATACCGACCATGGCGATCTGGCGCGCATGGTCCTGATCGAGGACCGCTCGACCGCCGACGCCGCGCAGCGCATGGGCATCCCCGAGGGGACCGTCAAGAGTCGGATGCATCGCATCCGCCGCCTGCTGCGTGCCGCACTTGAAGGAGGCTCGTCGTGAGCGACCACGTTCCCCCAGATGTTGATTTCGGGCGCGTCTGGTCCGGGGTTGCGGGAAGGGTCTGGTCGCCGCCGACAAGTGCTGTCGAGCGGGCGATGGCGCGGCTGCTCGGCTCGTCGGCCTTTGCGCGCGTTATCGTGACGACTCCGTCATTGGTCGTCTCATGGCTGCTGGCAAGCGTCGTCGTGCTGGTCGTCGGGATTGTGGTGACGGCCCAGACGGGAGAGCCATGGATCGCCGTGCTCGCGCCTGTGCTGGCCGGCATCGGCATCGCGTTCGCCTACGGCCCCGGCGTCGATCCGGCCTGGGAGCTGAGCCGCTCGATGGCAACCAGCGAGCGGGCGGTGCTGCTCTCACGGGTCGTGGCTGTTTTTGCCGTGAATGCGCTGCTCGGCCTGCTGGCCTCGATCATCGTCGGCGACGCACTGACGCTGACGCTGCAGTGGCTAGTGCCGATGGCGATGCTCTCGGCGCTCGGGCTGGCGGCTGCATCGGCCAGCGGATCCGCGCCGGTCGGCGCGGCGGCTGTCGTGCTCGGCTGGGCGCTGATTGTCCTTGGCGGGTCGGTCTCCCTCGGTGGGATGGCTGCCGTCCAGGATGCACGGCTCATGCCGTTCTACAGCGCGCTTGCAGTGCTGTTGGCTTGCGTGGCGCTGGCGCTCCCAAATCGAAAGGCTACGGGATGGTAACGAACACGACGCCAAGCGTCGCCGCGCGCGGCCTGACGCAACGAATCGGCCGCACGACGATCCTGAACGGGATCGACCTGCAGATCTCCGGCGGTGTCGTCGGCCTGCTCGGCCCGAATGGCGCTGGCAAGACGACGCTGTTGCGGACATTGGCCACCGTGCTGTCGCCAGCGAGCGGTGAGCTGCAGCTCCTCGGCCACGACCCGCGTCGATCAAGCGAGCGGACCGCGATCCGTCGCCGGCTCGGCTATCTCCCGCAGCACCTCGGCTACTACCCCGGTTTCACCGTCTTCGAGTTCGTTGAGTACTTCGCGCTGCTCAAGGAGATGCCGGCCGATGAGGTTCGTCCGGCGGTCGCGCGGGCGATCGAGCGGGTCGGGCTGGCGGACCGGGCGAAGTCGAAGCTGAAGACGCTCTCCGGCGGCATGCTCCGGCGGGTTGGCATCGCTCAGGCGATCGTCAACGATCCCGACCTGCTGCTGCTTGACGAGCCGACCGCCGGCCTCGACCCCGAACAGCGCGTTCTCTTTCGCGCCCTGCTACGGGATGCCGGCCAGCATGCCACGGTCATCATCAGCACCCATCTTATCGAGGACGTCGCCGCCGCCTGTACCGCTATGGCGTTGCTGGACGGTGGACGGATCGTCTTTCGTGGCACGCCCGACGAGCTCAGCCAGCTCGGCGACGGTGGCATCGGCGACTCGGCGCTGGAGCGTGGCTATACACGCGTGCTGACAGGAGCGCGCGGATGACTACGCTGCGACTCGTCGCCATCGAGGCGCGCCACAACGCGGCGCTGCTGCTCGTCCCGGTGATCCTGCTTGGCGCGTGGTACCTGATCGATGCGCAACTCTGGGAGCCGTACCTCTGGTCGAGCACGAACGAACTATTACGGAAATCGGTTGTCCCGCTGGCGGGGCCGGCCATCGCTGGCGCGGCGGCCTGGATCGCGGGCAATGACCGTCGCCGGGCCATCACCGATCTGCTCTCGACGACGCCACATCCGACACTCTCCCGACACCTGACCCGCTGGTTCGCGACGGCCGTCTGGGCGTTGCTGGCCTACGTCGTCGTTGCGGTCTACATGTTCTCCCGAACGACGCTGCACGCGACGTGGGGCGGGCCGGAGTTCTGGTCCGTTGCCATCGCGGAAGTTGCGTTGCTCGCCTTCGCAGCCTGGGGCTATCTGGCCGGCTACCTGTCGGCCTCGCGGTTCACCGCGCCGATCGTCGCGGTCGTCGCCTTCAGCGGGCAGATGTTCGTCGCGAACAGTATGGCGGCCATGGGCGATGGCACGCAGCGCTCGACCTGGCCAACGTTGCTGGCGGTCAGCAACGTCACCGAGCGGTCCGCGCCGTGGCAGGCGCTCCTCTATGCCGGCCTGACGTTCACCGCTATCGCCGCGCTCTGGCTGGCGCAGCGGCGCGATCTGGTCCGTGGTGCGCTGCTGGCGCTCGCGATCGTGCCGGTCGTCGGTGGCGTGGTCATGATCTGGGCCGGCGTGCCGCGCTGGGATTACGCGAACAATCGCCTGGTCGACGGTTGGGGTAACACGATCGCGGCCGAGGAATACACAGCGCCGGAGCCGGTCTGCCGCGGTGATGATGTCGTTGTTTGCGTTCATCCTCAGTTCCAGCCGTGGCTGGATCGCGCAGTCCTCGATGCCGAGCATCTCGTCGCGCCGTTGCGAGGCTTGCCGGGCATAGCCTCGCCAGTTGAGTGTCGCAACATCGGCTTTGGCACTGGACGTAATGACGGCACCCGCGTTGTCGTTGACGGCTGTGTCGATCAACTCGTCGCGGATGAATCTACGCTGGGACAGTATGGACGGATCGAGAACGAGGCGCAGCACGCGATCGGCGTTTGGCTGCTGGCTCGCATCGGCGGTCACACGATGTGTGGGATGTCTGTCGATCCCCTCGATCTCGGGATGGGCTTCCCTAGCGAGTCGGCCTGTGACGCTGGCGAACGCTTCGCCGTACTCACCGAAGCCGAGCAACGTGACTGGCTCGAGACTCACTTCGCCGACCTTCGCACCGGTCGGCTGACGCTGGCCGATCTGCCGTGAGGCTGACCGTGCTGTTCCTGCGCTCGCGGCTGGCCGGTCCGGCGCTGGTCTGGCTGGTTGCGGCGGCGCTGCTGGCCTGGTTGTGCCTCGTGCGCTACGACGACCTGCCGCTCGATCTGACGACACTGGCGCTGCCGCTGCTCCCGGCCGTCGTGATCGGCGTCACCGCCCGGTCGCCGTTCGGCGATGCCGAGGAGGTCGCCAGCCGACCGTTGCCGCTCTTCCGCGTACTGTATCTGGCCGGGTTGCTGGTCATCGGCATCGCGCTGCTGATCGGCGCGGCGAGTGTCGCCGATATCGATCTACGGCTGGCGTTGGCGCGGACCCTGGTCGGCTATACCGGTCTGGCGCTGCTGTGCGGTCGCGTCCTCGGCTACCGACTGGCTTGGCTCGCGCCGCTCGCCTACGCGGCAGTCACGCTCTATCTCGACACCGCCAGCCGCTGGGCCTGGCCGAAACAGTTGCCAGTCGAGAGTTGGTCGCTGTTCTGCGGGCTGCTGCTAGGCGCGCTCGGTCTGCTTGCCGCTGCACAGGCAACGCCGGGTGACCAACCTGACGATCTGTAGCCGGTACCAGGACGGTCACCCGGCGAACTGAGCGCCTACGCGCTGCGGATGTCCTTGACGATCTCGCCGCCCTTCATGACGAACGCGATGTTGTTCGTGTCCTCCAGCGAGCGGATGTCGGCCAGCGGGTCGGTCCGGGTGATGACGACGTCGGCGTACTTGCCGGCCTCCAGCGTGCCGACGCGGTCCTGCCAGCCGAGGCATTCGGCGGCGACCTTCGTCGTGGCGACGAGCGACTCCATCGGCGACATGCCGGCATCGCACATCAGCCCCAGCTCGCGCAGGTTCGTGCCGTGGGGGACGACCGCTGCGTCGGTTCCCATCGCGATCTTGACACCGGCCTTGTAGGCGCGGGCGATGCTGTCCTTGTGCGCGCCGACCGACTCGCGAGCCTTGCGCAGCGCGTACTCCGGCGCGGCGTTGCCCTGCTCGACCGATTCGAGGACGCCGAGCGGCGCGACGAGGGTCGGCACGAGGAAGGTGCCGTGCTCGATCATCATCTCGATCGCCTCGTCGTCCAGATAGATGCCGTGCTCGATCGAATGGATGCCGGCAATGACGGCGTTCTTGATCCCCTCCGCGCCCTGCGCGTGCGACATGACCTTGATGCCGCCGTGAAAGTGACCCTCCTCGACCATGATCTTCAGCTCTTCAATCGAGAACTGGGTGAAGTTCGGGTGGTCGGTCGGGCTGCCGACGCCGCCGGTCGAGCAGACCTTGATCACCTCCGCGCCGGCGCGCAGGATCTCGCGGACCTTCTTGCGCACCTCCTCGGGGCCGTCGCAGATGCCATCCGGATAGCCAGGGTAGGCTGGCGTCATCTTCAGGTCGTTGCCAGAGAGCATCCATCCGTCGCCATGCCCGCCGGTGGTCGAGAGGACGCTGATGCTGATCTGCATCCGCGGGCCGGTGATCAGGCCGTTCTCGACCGCCATCTTGATGCCAGCGTCTGCGCCGCCGGCGTCACGGATCGTCGTGATCCCGACGTCCAGCGTCTTGCGCATGTAGTCGATCGTCTCGTAGAAGCGATAGGAGAATGGCGTCGTCAGCAGCTTGGCGAGGTTCATCCCCTCACCGGTGATGTGGACGTGGGTGTCGATCAGCCCCGGCAGGATCGTCCCGCCGCCAGCGTCGATCTCAACTGCGTCGTCCGGCACGGCGAAGCTGCCGTCCGGCCCGACGGCGACGATCCTCCCGTCCTCAACCAGCACCGCCCCATTGGCGACTGGCTCGCCGCCATTGCCGTCGATCAACGTGCCATTCCGAATGATCTGCGCGGTCATCCCCACTCCTCTCGCAGTGTTTCTGCGCGTTCAATTGAGCATACGAACGATGAGGCTACATCAGTCGTGGTGCGTCGTCCAGACTTGGGATGTCGAGGCAGGGGCGACGGATCGGTCGTTCGGACGTACGATACCGCTCGGTCTACCAGCAGGGAGGGATGGCGAATGGGCAGTGACATGACGACGTTCGGCCGGCGGGTCGCCGAGCTTGCGGCGGAGCATCCCGACAAGCCGGCGCTGATCTTCGCCGCGACCAGCGGTGATGAGCAGATCGTGACCTGGGCGGAGTACGACCGCGCGAC
>Ga0073899_10002963_pt1 | contig 15186 bp, 16 predicted proteins | sample KloWWTmetaKNB5Ph_FD_88975 | JGI IMG/M metagenome (GOLD analysis project Ga0073899, IMG submission 88975) | Active sludge microbial communities from Klosterneuburg, Austria, studying microevolution and ecology of nitrifiers - Klosterneuburg... | ecosystem: Engineered > WWTP > Aerobic digester >...
GCCGAACTGTTGGCGCTGTACGACTGATCAGGCCGTGCGCTGCCGCCAATGGGCCAGCGCACGCAGCAGCCAGGTGGCCAGCGCGAAGACCAGCAGCAGGCCGGCGGCGTTGAGCAGGACGCGTGGCAGGCCGAGCGCGGTGACGTCGATGAAGGGGTAGGGATAGAACCCGTCGAGCTTGCCGCGGACCAGGGCGTAAACCGCATACAGCGCGGGCCATGCCAGCCAGCGCAACGGCGTGTTGCCGGCGATGCGGTGCTGCGGCGGCAGCGCCAGCCACCACAGCAGCGCCGCCAGCGGCACCGCGTAATGCAGCAGCACGTCGGCCAGCCACTGCGCACCCTGCGGGTCCCAGATGTTGCGCAGCAGGACGTGGTAGCCCAGCCCGACCAGCACGATCGCGGTCACCGCGCCGCCACGCCAGCGCGCATCGCGCCCGCCGTCGGCGGCCAGTGCACCGCGGGTGGCGACCACGGCGACCAGCAGGTTGCTGAGGACGGTGAAATAGGCGAGGAAGATCCACAGCCCATGGACGATGCCGTTGCCGTTCGCCAGCGAAAGCCGCAGGGACAGGAACAGTTGCAGCAGCAGCGCGACCCAAGCCAGCGTGGCCAGTGTTGCTGCGGCGATTCGGGGATTCATCGCGGGCTTCGTGTGGCGGAGCCGGGGCATCGTAGCGGGTCGTTCGGACATGTCGCGGGCACGCCGGAGTTGAAATACCGGCTGCGGGCCCCAGAATTCGCGTCTGTTCCCTTCAACGTGATCCTCCTGGCATGCCGATCTACGCCTTCGCCTGCGACGCCTGCGGCCACAACTTCGACCGCCTGCAGAAACTGTCCGATGCCGACCCGACCGTTTGCCCGGCCTGCGGGACGCAGGATGCAGTGCGTCGCCAGTTGACCGCACCGCAGTTCCGGCTGGCAGGTGGCGGTTGGTACGAAACCGACTTCAAGAAGGACGGCGAAAAGAAGAGCAATCTGGCAGGTGAGGGCGGCGAGGGTGCCAAGCCCGCCACCGACAAGCCGGCCACCGCCAAGGCCGAGCCAGCCAAGCCGGCCCCGGCAGTACCTGCCAAGGACTGATCAGCGGGTGCCGAAGCGCGCGCGGCAGCCGTGGTTGACCCACAGGCCGGTGCGCGCCGCGTAGCCCCAGGAATAGCCGGCCCGGCAGGCATCCTTGGACAGTTGCTGGATCAGCACCGGTGCGCCGCGACGCGCATCCCAGGCGCAGGTCGCATAGCGGCCCTTGTCGCTGGAACAGGTCACGCTGTAGTCGTCGGGCGGGTTGCCGCCGCCGTTGTTGTTCGCGGTGCGCACCAGGAACACGCCGCGGCAGCCGCCATCGACCCACAGGCTGCGGTTGCGCACGCCGAAATTGTTGTTCTCGATGCAGCGGGTATTCGACAACTGCCGTTGCAACTGCGCGCGCCCGACTACATTGCTGCCGCAGCTGCGGAAGCGACCGTCGGTACTTTCGCATTGCAGGCGGGTCTGCGGGCCGCTTGGGCCAAGTCCGGCCGCGAACTCGGCACGGCAGCCCTGGGTGACGGTGACCCTTCCGGCGGCGCTGAACCAGGTCTGGCCTTGCGTACAGCGTGCATTCGACAATTGCCGGCGCAATACGGAATGGCCGCGCCATGGGGTGTCGCAGACGCGCTGGCGGCCGTCGTTGCTTTCGCAGCGGATGGTCTGCGCACCAGGATCCGGGCCTGGGCCGGGCCCCGGATTCCAGCCGCCATCGTTGCCCAGCGATTTGGCGATGTCCTGCTTGACCTTGCTGAAGGTCCAGCGCGACAGCCGCACCTGATCCAGATAGAAACGCAGCTGGTCGTTCGGGATCTGCCGGCCATTGCCCTGCTCGCGATACTCCTGCGAGATCACCCGTGTCTGGTCGGCGGTACTCAAGGTCCACAAATCCTCCGGGGCATAGGCGCGCGGGGCGATCTGGGCCTGTGCGGGAGGCACCAGAACCGGCGCAGCGGCGGCAAGCGCAAGCACGAACAACAGGGCAGGCGACAGCGAACGGTTCATGGCGGCTCCTCGTGGACGGGGGACAACGGGGCTGGATGCGGTGAGCGTAACCCAGCGGCCATTCGAGGCGGCTGGCCGTTAAAATGGCGTGTTCCCGGCGCGCCACCCGCTGCCGGCTGTCGCCTTTCCCGGAGTCCCCATGCGTAGCCACTACTGCGGCCTGATCGACGAAACGTTGATCGGCCAGACCGTCACCCTCTGCGGCTGGGCCGATGTCGCCCGCAACATGGGCCATTTCGCCTTCATCGACCTGCGCGACCACGAAGGCATCGTCCAGATCGTGGCCGAGCCCGACGCACAGGGACGTGCTAGTGCCGCGGGAGGCAGGATGCCGGGAGCGGCGTCGGATGCAGCCGGCAATGCCGAGGTCATGGCCAGCGCCGCCAAGGTGGGTTACGAGGACTGCCTGCGGATCACCGGCACCGTGCGCCGCCGCCAGTCGGTCAACGACAAGCTCAAGACCGGGCAGGTGGAAGTGGTGGCCGAGAAGATCGAGCTGCTCAACAAGGCCGAGCCGCTGCCGTTCCACCACCACGAGAACCCGGGCGAAGACGTGCGGTTGAAGTACCGCTATCTGGACCTGCGCAGCCCGGACATGCAGCGCAAGATGCGCACCCGCACCAAATTGGTGAGCGCGCTGCGTCATTACCTCGATGCGCGCGGCTTCCAGGATATCGAAACCCCGATCCTGACCAAGGCCACCCCGGAAGGCGCACGTGACTTCCTGGTGCCGGCACGCATGCACCCGGGCGAGTTCTACGCGCTGCCGCAGAGCCCGCAGCTGTTCAAGCAGATCCTGATGATGGCGGGCTTCGACCGCTACTACCAGATCGCGCGCTGCTTCCGCGACGAGGCCCTGCGCGCCGACCGCCAGCTGGAATTCACCCAGCTCGACATGGAGTTCGCGTGGGTGTCCGAGGCCGATGTGCAAGGCCTGACCGAAGACATGATCCGCCACGTGTTCCGCGAAGTGATGGGCATCGAGCTGGCCGCCAACTTCCCGCGCATGCCCTATGCCGAGGCGATGCGCCGCTACGGCTCCGACAAGCCGGACCTGCGCATCGCGCTGGAACTGGTGGACGTGGCCGAGCTGGTCAAGGACTGCGAATTCGCGGTGTTTTCCGCCGCTGCCAATGATGCCGACGGCCGGGTGGCCGCGCTGCGCATCCCCGGTGGCGCGGCGCTGTCGCGCAAGCAGATCGACGACTACGCCGCGCACGCCGCCAAGTTCGGCGCCAAGGGCCTGGCCTACGCCAAGATCGACGAGGCCGGCGCGGTTGTGTCGCCGGTGGCCAAGTTCTTCGGCGACGGCGCATTCGATGCGCTGCTCAAGCACGTTGGCGCTGAAAATGGCGACATCGTGTTCTTCGGTGCCGGTGCCTACGGCAAGGTGTGCGACTTCATGGGCGCGGTGCGCCTCAAGGCTGGCAAGGACTTCAACCTGATTGCCGATGGCTGGGCACCGCTGTGGGTGACCGACTTCCCGATGTTCGAATGGGATGCCGAGGAAGGCCGCTACGTGGCCCTGCATCACCCGTTCACCGCACCGGCGGTGGATTCGATCGACGACCTGCGCGCGAATGCAAAAACCGCAGTGAGCCGCGGCTATGACATGGTGCTGAACGGCAACGAGATCGGCGGCGGTTCGATCCGCATCCACAATTCGCAGATGCAGTCGGCGGTATTCGAGCTGCTGGGCATCGGTGCCGAGGAGCAGCGCGGCAAATTCGGCTTCCTGCTCGACGCGCTCAAGTACGGCGCGCCGCCGCACGGCGGCATCGCCTTCGGCATCGACCGCATTGCCGCGCTGATGGCCGGCAGCGAGTCGATCCGCGACGTGATCGCCTTCCCCAAGACCACCAGCGCGCAGTGCCTGATGACCGATGCGCCCTCACCCATTGCCGACGCGCAGCTGGCCGAGGTGCATGTGCAGGTGCGGGCTCGCGAGGTCTGATTTTTGCTCCCTCCCCTGCGTGCAGGGGAGGGTTGGGGAGGGGTAAGGCCATGCATCGAACCGACAAGAGCAACCCCCTCCCGACCTCCCCCTGCAGGCAGGGGGAGGAGACAAGCAGTCCCCCGACGCCATCCATCGTGGGAGTGAGTGGATGAAAGCAAGTATCCGCCGCGCCACGCCTGCCGATGCCGCTACCCTGGCCGAACTCGGCACCGCCACCTTCGTCGAAACCTTCGGTCATCTGTACACGCCGCAAGACCTGCAAACCTTTCTCGATGAAAGTCACAGCGTTGCGGCGTACGCATCGGTGCTGGCGACGGAGTCCGGCTACGTGCTGTGGATCGCCAAGTGCGAGGGCCGCGCGATCGGCTACGTTCAGGCCGGCGGTTGCGGCCTGCCGCATGAAGACGTGTTGCCCGAGGATGGCGAACTGAAGCGCCTGTACCTGCGCCGCGATGCGCAGAACGGCGGCGTCGGTCGCGCGCTGATGGACGCAGCGATGGCCTGGCTGCTGCGCGACGGACCGCGCACGCTGTGGCTCAGCGTGTGGTCGGAGAATTTCGGCGCGCAGCGCTTCTACGCGCGCTATGGCTTCGCCTTCGTGGCCGAGTACGCCTTCATCGTCGGCGAACAGCGCGACCGCGAGTTCATGTTCCGGCGCCTCGCGCAGGCCTGAGCGAGGCGCGTCTATTCCTTGTCGTCGGGGACTTCCTGCAGTGCGGGCAGCGGCTCGCGGCGGCCGTCGATCAGGCCGCGGCTGAGGCTGTCGCCCTCGATGAACAGCAGTTGCCCGGACTTGCCGCGCTTGATCGCGCTGTCGATGGCGATGATGCGGCCGTCGTGGAAGCTGGCCACTTCGCCGATGGTGGTGTGGCCGACCACGATCCGTTGCAGGCCCAGTTTCCCCACCAGCGTACCGACCGCGGCGGTGTCGAGCTCGCCGTTGAAATAGCCGCGATACCAGATCGGGCTGCGCTTGCCGTCGTACAGGCGCGCGGTGGCGGGATCGGCCTTGAGCTGCGCCTTGGGCAGGCCCAGTGAACCGTCGTAGGCCGCATTGGTGGCATCGATGGCGAGGGCGAGATCGAGGTTCTCGGGCGCGATGCCGCCGTGCAGGAACAGGGTGTCGCCCAGCCGGAGCATCTGCGGGCGCGTGCGCAGCCATTGCCCGAGCACGCTGTCGGGCCCGAACAGCGCCGGGTACGGGCGGCCCAGCCGCGTCGCGGTTTCCAGATACTTCGGGTTGACGTAGCGCAGGTCGCCGTACAGCACCATGGCCTCGTGGTTGCCCAGCACGACGTGCACCGCGCCACCGGCGGCCGCGGCCTGCTGCTGCAGGCCGTACAGCAGCCACAAGGCTTCCGTCACCTGCGGGCCGCGGTCGAACACGTCGCCACCGACCACCAGCGCGCCGTCGCCGAAGCTCCAGCGTTCGTCCTGGTCGATGATCCCGTGCGCGCGCAACAGCCGCCGCAGCAGGCCGAACTGGCCGTGGATGTCCGACAGCGCGGCCACCCGTGACGGCATCGGCAGCACCGCGCTGCTCGCGGCTGCGGGCGGCAGCAGCCGCAATGGCCGCGGATAGCCGCACACCGCCGGCAACAGTGCGCTGCCGTGTTCGCCGGGGCGGGCCTCCTGCGCCACCACCTTGCCCGCGCACAGCCAGCGTGCATGCAGGCCGGTGGCATCGCGAAACACATGGGGGCCATCGGTCAGGAGGTGCTCGGGCAGGGTTGCCTGCGCCGGTTCCCCGGCATGCGCACTGCCGGCGATGGACATGGCCAGCAGCAGGGCCGGCAGGACGGCATGGGTCACGGTGCGCAACACGGCAGGCATCGGCGGGTTCCGGTGGCGGGACGATGGCGAAGGGTAAACTGCCCGCACGACCGGCAGGCCGCCGCTGTCGCATTCGGGGAATGCCTTGCCGCCGCGCGTGTTGCTGATCCATGGCCTGCTCAATGCCAAAAGCTGGTTGCGGCCGTTGGCGACGAACCTTCGCAGGCAGGGGTTCGACACCGAACTGTTCGGCTATTCCAGCCTGCTGGACGGGCCTGGCCGTGCGCTGCCGCGGTTGCGCGAACGCCTGTCGGAAAACCGATTCGGGGCGATCGTCGGGCATAGCCTGGGTGGTCTGATCGCGCTGGAAGCCTTGCGTCACGAGCCGACATCGACGGTGACACGGGTGGTCTGCATCGGTTCGCCGCTGCGCGGCAGCCTGACCGCGCGCAACATCGCCGCGCGGCCGTGGATCAGGCCGTTGCTTGGCCGCAGCGCAGACTTGCTGCAGGGCGGGCTGGAGGCGTGGGCGGGCGAGGCCGAGGTCGGCCTGGTGGCCGGCAATGTGGCGCGCGGCATGGGGCGCCTGTTCGCACGCTTCGAGGGTGAGTCCGACGGGACCGTCGGCCTGGAAGAGACCCGCCTGCCGGGGCTGGCCGATCATTGCATCGTCCGCAGCAGCCATACCGGGCTGGTGTTCTCGCGCGAGGCGGTGGCGCAGACGGCGCACTTCCTGCGCCACGGGCGGTTCGAGCGCACCGTCGAAGCGCCCGCCGTATAATCCGCGACCTTCGCACAGCGCTGGACGTAGCAATGGGACGTGGCCCCTCCATCGAAGGTCGCAAGAACGCGGTCGACGCCAAGCGCGGCAAGATCTTCACCAAGGTGATCCGCGAGATTTCCGTTGCGGCGCGCGCCGGTGGCGGCGAGCCGTCGGCCAATCCGCGCCTGCGCAGCGCGATCGACAAGGGCCTGTCGGTCAACATGTCCAAGGACGTGATCGAGCGCGCGATCAAGAAGGCCACCGGCGAGCTGGAAGGCGTCGAGTACGAGGAAATCCGCTACGAGGGCTACGCGCCCGGCGGCGTCGCGGTGATCGTGGACTGCCTGACCGACAACCGCGTGCGCACCGTGGCCGATGTCCGCCATGCGTTCGGCAAGTTCGGCGGCAACATGGGCACCGAAGGCTCGGTGGCCTTCATGTTCAGGAAGCTGGGCGTGCTCAGCTACGACACCGGCAGCAACGAGGACGCGATCACCGAAGCGGCGATCGAGGCCGGTGCCGAGGACGTGACCGTGTACGACGATGGCGCGATCGACGTGGTCACCGCGCCGGAGGCGTTCGACGAGGTGAAGGCGGCGATGGAGGCTGCGGGCCATGCGCCCGGTTTCGCCGAAGTCACCCTGCGCGCCGACAACGACATCGCGGTGGAAGGCGAGGCCGCCGAGCAGGTGAAGAAGCTGCTGGCCTGGCTGGAAGACATGGACGACGTGCAGAACGTCTATTCCAACGCCGATCTCGGCACCGCCGCGTAAGAAATCCCGGCAACCCGCGAAGCCCGCTGTGACGCGCATTCTCGGCATCGATCCCGGTTCGCAACGCACGGGCATCGGCATCATCGACGTGGCCGCCGATGGCAAGGTCGTGCATGTCCACCATCAGCCGATCAAGTTGCTGGATGCCGAATCGTTCCCGTTGCGCCTGCGTGTGTTGCTGGACGGGCTTTGGGCACTGATCGAACAGTACGCGCCGGATGAAGTCGCGATCGAACAGGTGTTCCTGTCCAACAATGCGATGAGCGCGCTGAAGCTGGGCCAGGCACGCGGCGCGGCGATCGCCGCCTGCGTGGCGCGCGACCTGCCGGTCAGCGAGTACGCGGCCAAGGAAATCAAGCTGGGCCTGGTCGGCAGCGGTGGTGCCGACAAGACCCAGGTGCAGCACATGGTCGGCATCATGCTGGGGTTGCAGGGCAAACTGCAGGCCGACGCGGCCGACGCGCTGGCGGTGGCGATCACCCATGCGCATGTGCGCGCCAGCGCCAACCGGCTGGGCGTGGCGACGCGCACGGCGTGGAGGAAATCCAGATGAGAGCCGCACGATGAGGGCCGCCAGATGATCGGACGACTGAAAGGCATCCTGATCCACAAGGCCCCGCCGTGGCTGGTGGTGGATGTGCACGGCGTCGGCTACGAGCTGGAAGCGCCGATGAGCACCTTCTACGACCTGCCGGAGGTGGGCCGCGAGGTGTTCCTGTTCACCCATTACGCGCAAAAAGAAGATTCAGCCGCGCTGTACGGCTTCCTGCGCGAAGCCGAACGCCGCCTGTTCCGCGACGTGCAGAAAGTGTCCGGGATCGGCGCGAAGATCGCCCTCGCCGTGTTGTCCGGGGTCTCGGTGGACGACTTCGCGCGGCTGGTGCAGGGCAGCGACGTGACCGCATTGACCCGCATTCCCGGCATCGGCAAGAAGACCGCCGAGCGCATGGTGGTGGAACTGCGCGATCGCGCGGCGGATCTCGCCGGCGGAACGATCGCATCGTCCTCCGGCATGCCCGGCGATCCGCTGTCCGAAGCCATCACCGCGCTGCAGGCGCTGGGCTACAAGCCCGCCGACGCCGAACGCATGGCGAAGAAAGCCGCAGGCGACGGCGACGATGCCGCCGTCATCATCCGCAAAGCGCTGCAGTCCGCGCTCCGCTGAGGCCGGGAACCCCGGAATCGCATGTCGAACCCGCAAGCCAGTCAGCCGCACGACGCGCAACCGCAATCGCACGCACAGCTGGGCCTGGCCGCCCTTGTGGTGGCGGCGGTCGGGGTGGTGTTCGGCGACATCGGCACCAGCCCGCTGTACATTATCAAGGAGATGTTCAACCCGCATTTCGGGTTGACTCCGGATCCGCGCACGGTGAAGGGCTTGCTCTCGCTCGGCTTCTGGTCGCTGCTGCTGGTGGTGACCCTGAAGTACGTGCTGGTGATCATGCGCGCCGACAACGAGGGCGAGGGCGGGATCATGGCGCTCACCGCGCTGGCGCAGCGCAGCCTCAAGTCGGGTTCGCGGCTCAGCTACCTGGTCGGGATCCTCGGCATCTTCGGTGCGTCGCTGTTCTTCGGCGACGGCATGATCACGCCACCGATCACGGTGCTGGGCGCGGTGGAAGGCCTGGCGGTGATTTCGCCGCAGTTGACGCGCTGGGTGGTGCCGATCAGCCTGGTCATCCTGTTCGGCCTGTTCGCCGGACAGCGCTTCGGCACAGCCAAGGTCGGCAAGGTGTTCGGCCCGGTGATGGTCACCTGGTTCGTGGTGCTGGCGGCGCTGGGCATCTACAACATCCTCGACAATCCGATCGTGCTGCGTGCGCTGAGCCCGATCTGGGCGATCCGGTTCTTCGCCGAACATGGCTGGCATGCGCTGCTGGTGCTGGGCGCGGTGGTGCTGACCGTCACCGGCGGCGAGGCGCTGTACGCCGACATGGGCCATTTCGGCAAGACGCCGATCCGCTGGGGCTGGTTCGGCTTCGTGCTGCCGGCGCTGGTGCTGAACTACTTCGGCCAGGGCGCGGTGCTGCTGGACAACCCGAAGGCGGTGGCCAATCCGTTCTACATGGCGGCACCCGCCTGGGCGCAACTGCCGCTGGTGGTGCTGGCCACCACCGCGGCGGCGATCGCCTCGCAGGCGGTGATCACCGGTGCATTCTCGGTAACCCGCCAGGCGATCCAGCTCGGCTACCTGCCGCGCCTGCAGATCCGCCATACCAGCCGCGACACCATCGGCCAGATCTACGTGCCTTCGATCAACTGGATGCTGTTCGCCGCGGTGATCGTGCTGGTGCTGACCTTCCGCAGTTCGACCAACCTGGCCACGGCCTACGGGCTGTCGGTGACCGGCACCATGCTGATCGACACCTTGCTGCTGGCGGTGGTGGCCTATACCCGCTGGGCCGATGCGCGGAAATGGGTGCTGCCGTTGTGCGCGCTGTTCCTGGTGATCGACCTGGCGTTCCTGGTCGCCAACGGCGAGAAGCTGCTCACCGGGATCGGGGCGTGGGTGCCGCTGTTCATCGGCATCGGTGCGTTCACCATGATGCGCACCTGGCGTCGCGGTCGTGAACTGCTGCATCAGGAAGTGCGCAAGGAAGGCATCCAGCTCGACAGCTTCCTGCCCGGCTTGATGCTGTCGCCGCCGGTGCGGGTGTCGGGCACCGCGGTGTTCATGACCGCCGACAAGGGCGTGGTGCCGCATGCGCTGCTGCACAACCTCAAGCACAACAAGGTGCTGCACGAACACAATGTGCTGCTGACGGTCGAGACCCTCAACGTGCCCTATGCGTCGAAGGGCGAGCGGCTGAAGATCGCCTCGATCGGCGACGATTTCTACCGGGTGGTGATCAAGTACGGGTTCATGGAAACGCCGGATGTGCCGCAGGCGCTGATGCGCAGTTGCGACCAGTGCGAGCTGACCTTCGATCCGATGGACACCACGTATTTCGCCAGTCGCGAGACCATCGTCGCCAGTTACCACCGCGGCATGCCGATCTGGCGCGACAAGCTGTTCGCGCTGATGCACCGCAATGCCGCGCCGGCCACCGGGTTCTTCCGGATTCCGGGGAATCGGCTGGTGGAACTGGGCGCGCAGGTGGAGATCTAGGCAGGAGCCGGCTTGCCGGCGATCCGGTCGTCGGGCAGACCGCAGGAAGCATCGGCGCCAGGGCGCCTCCTACGGGTTTCGATCGGCATCGGCGATAATCCCGCCATGACCGACGACCGCATCATCGCCCCCGCCGCCACCCGCGAAGACGAGGCGATCGAGGCCAGCATCCGCCCGCGCAAACTGGACGAGTACCTCGGCCAGCAGCCGGTGCGCGAGCAGATGCAGATCTACATCGAGGCTGCCAAGGGCCGTGGCGAGGCGCTCGACCATGTGCTGATCTTCGGCCCGCCCGGGCTGGGCAAGACCACGCTGTCGCATGTCATCGCCAATGAGCTGGGCGTGAGCCTGCGGGTCACCTCCGGCCCGGTGATCGAGAAGGCCGGCGACCTCGCGGCGTTGCTCACCAATCTGCAACCGCACGACGTGCTGTTCATCGACGAGATCCATCGGCTGTCGCCGGTGGTCGAGGAAATCCTCTACCCGGCGATGGAGGACTACCAGATCGACATCATGATCGGCGAAGGCCCGGCCGCGCGTTCGATCAAGCTCGACCTGCCGCCGTTCACCCTGATCGGCGCCACCACCCGCGCCGGCCTGCTGACCGCGCCGTTGCGCGACCGCTTCGGCATCGTCCAGCGCCTGGAGTTCTACTCGCCGGAGGAACTCACCCGCATCGTGCGCCGCTCCGCGCGCATCCTCGGGATCGCCTGCGATGCCGATGGTGCCGGCGAGATCGCCCGCCGCGCGCGCGGCACCCCGCGCATCGCCAACCGCCTGCTGCGGCGGGTGCGCGACTATGCGCAGGTCAAGGGCAATGGCGGCATCGACAGCGCCATCGCCCGCGCGGCGATGGACATGCTGAAAGTCGATCCGGAAGGTTTCGACGAGCTCGACCGGCGCATGCTCGGCATCATCATCGACGCCTTCGACGGCGGCCCGGTCGGGGTGGAGTCGCTGGCTGCGGCATTGAGCGAGGAACGCGGCACCCTGGAAGACGTGATCGAGCCGTATCTCATCCAGCAGGGCTTCCTGGTGCGCACCGCGCGCGGGCGCATGGCCACGCCGAAGGCGTATCGCCACCTCGGTTTCAAGCCGAAGGCGGGCAATGCCGAGTTGTTCGCGGAAAAGGGGTCAGAGTGAAGTTTCCCGACGCGGATCCCGGAACGAGTGGAGATGGTCGGCGGGAAATTCACTCTGACCCCTTTTCCTTCACCTGGCCGGTGCGCGTGTACTGGGAAGACACCGATGCCGGCGGCGTGGTCTACCACGCGCGCTACCTGGCCTTCATGGAGCGTGCACGCAGCGAATGGATGCGCGCGCTCGGTTGGGGCCAGGAGCAGCTGCGCACGGCGGACGACGTGGCGTTCGCAGTGCGCGCGATGGAGCTCGACTTCCGCGCCCCGGCGCGGCTCGACGATCAGCTGCAGGTCAGCGTGCGCCTGCTTGAATGCCGCGGGGCCAGCTTCAGCGTGGGCCAGCGCATTGAACGCGCGGGCACCGTGCTGGTCGAATCCCGGGTCAGGATCGCGGCCTTGCGCACGTCCGACTTCAAGCCGCGACCGATCCCCGCGGCCCTGATCACCGAATTGAAACCCCTGTTGGAGACCGTTTGATGCCCGTCGCGATGTTGCAATCCATGCCCCAGCCATTGCCGGAAAACGCAGCAGCCGCCACGGTGGAACTGGCGGATGCCGGTGCGCAGGCCGTCGCAGCGCAGGGCGACCAGGGCCTGAACATCCTGCAGCTGATCCTGCATGCCAGTCTGCCGGTGCAGTTGGTGATGGCGCTGCTGCTGCTGGCCTCGCTGGCCTCGTGGGTGATCATCCTGCGCAAAAAGCGGGTGCTGGATCGTGCCGAGAAAGAGGCGGACCGCTTCGAGGAAACCTTCTGGTCGGGTGTCGAATTGCCGAAGCTGTACGCCACCGCCACCGAGCGCAGCCGCGACATCGAAGGCCTCGAGGCGATCTTCGAGGGCGGCATGCGCGAATTCAACCGCACCCGCCAGCGGCGCGGCGTGGATGCGCGGATGCAGCTGGAAGGCGCGCAGCGCGGCATGCGTGCGGCGGCCTCACGCGAGCTGGACGGGCTGGAGCGCAACCTCGAATTCCTCGCCAACGTCGGTTCGATCAGCCCCTACGTCGGCCTGTTCGGCACCGTGTGGGGCATCATGATTTCGTTCCAGGGACTGGCCACGATGAAGGAAGCGACGATCGCCACCGTCGCCCCCGGCATCTCCGAGGCGCTGGTCGCGACCGCGATGGGCCTGTTCGCGGCGATCCCGGCGGTGTGGGCCTACAACCGCTATGCCACCCGCGCCGAACGCATGGCGGTGCGCTACGACACCTTCAGCGAGGAGTTCTCCTCGATCCTGCAGCGCCAGGCGCACGTGGACGACTGAGGCGCGCATGGCACTCGCAACCGCCGGACGCCGGCATCGCAGGAAGAAGCTCAAGGCCGAGATCAACGTCGTGCCCTACATCGACGTGATGCTGGTGCTGTTGATCATCTTCATGGTCACCGCGCCGCTGCTCAATGTCGGCGTGGACGTCAACCTGCCGCAGGCCGACGCCAAGACCCTTGAACAGAAAAAGAAGCAGCCGGTGGTCGTGCAGGTCGCCCGCGATGGCTCGCTGGCGCTGGCCTACGAGGGCGTGGATCGCCCGCGCGAAGTCGATCGCGAGCAACTGGTGTCGATGGTGCAGGGGATGGTCGGCGAGGATCCGAACCTGGCCGTGTACGTGGCCGGCGACCGCGACGTCAGCTACCAGACCGTCTACGAGGTGCTGAGCCTGCTGCAGACCCGCGCCAAGGTGCCGCGCGCCGGCCTGATGGGCGAGCCGGTGCAGGCCGCGGCCACCTCGGGCAAGTGACGGCATGCCGGTGAAGGGTTGCGCATGAACCAGACGCGTGCCGATACCCGGGTGGCGCTGCTGCAGGCGCTCGGACTGCATGTGGCGTTGTTCGCGGTGATGTTCGCCGGCCTGCAGTGGACCCGCAGCAATGTGGCCGAGGCCGCACATGGCGAGGTGATCGAAGCCGACCTGGTCGACGTGTCCGACCTGAGTGCGGCGATGCAGCGCGCGTTGCAGCGAGATCCGCAGCCGTTGCCGCAGCCGATCGCGGAACCCGAGCCCCTGCCGGAACCCGAACCGTTGCCTGAGCCGGTGGTCGAGCCTCCGGTGGACGAATTGCCGCCCCCGGTGCCGGTTCCCGACCCGGTCGAGCAACAGAAGATCCAGCGCGATGCGGATTCGGCGCAGGTGGCCGAGGTCGATCGCGAGCAGGACGCCAAGCGCAAGCAGCAGGAGCAGGTCGAACTGGATGCGCGCCAGCGGGCGCTGGCGGAAATCCGTCGGCAGCGCGAACTTGCCGCGCGCGAGCGGAGCATGGCCGAACAGCGCGTGCAGCAGTTGAACGATGCGCGTGCCGCCGCTGCCACCCCGTCGCGACCGCCGCCAGGCGATCCCGACAGTCGTTCGGCCGAGAGCGCCAGCTACCAGGTCGCTCTGATGAACGCGATCCTGCGGCAATGGACGCGGCCGGAATCGGTGAAGCTTGGGCAGGAGTGCCAGGTATCGATCCGGCAGATTCCGGGCGGCGAGGTCGTGTCGGTCGAGATTTCGAGGAGCTGTCCCTACGACGAACAGGGCCGGCGTTCGGTCGAGGCGGCAATCCTCAAGGCGTCGCCGTTGCCATATGCGGGCTTCGAGGCCGTCTTCGTGCGCAACCCGGTGCTCAAGTTCCGCGCAGAAGACCTCTGAATCGCGGAAGATGGCGGCTTGGTCCGTTGTCGTTCATCCAATGTCACATCGGATGGGCGACCCTGTTCATCTAGTCGATCACCCGCGAGGCCGCATGATCCGGATTGCCCGTCGCCTGTTTGCTTCGCTCGTCCTGCTGGCACCGGCGCTTGCAGCCTCCGCGCAATCGCGGGCCGGGCTGGAAATCGACATCGTCGGTGGCAATGCCGCCGCCCTGCCGATCGCGGTGGTGCCATTCGGCGGCAGCGCCGGCGAGACCGACCTCGACGACATCATCCGTGCCGACCTGGCGCGTTCCGGCCAGTTCCGCGCCATTGCCGAGTCCGCCCTGCCGGAACGCCCGACCCAGGGCAGCGAGGTGGCCTATCCGACCTGGCGCATGCTCAAGCAGGACTTCCTGCTGGTGGGTCGCAGCGTTCCCGATGGCGGCGGCTATCGGGTCGAATACGAATTGTTCGACGTCGCAAAGCAGCAACGGCTGCTCGGCTTCGCCCTGACCGCGCCGGCCGGCGCGATGCGCGACGTGGCCCACCAGATCAGCGACGCGGTGTACGAGAAGATCCTCGGCGTGCCGGGTGCGTTCTGGACCCGGATCGCCTACGTCACCGCCAACGGTCTTGGCCGCCAGTCGCGCTATGCCTTGATGGTGGCCGATGCCGATGGCTGGAATCCGCGCACGGTGGTCAACTCCACCGAGCCGTTGATGTCGCCGTCGTGGAGCCCGGACGGGCGCAGGCTGGCCTATGTCAGCTTCGAGGGCGGCAATTCCGGCGTGTGGATCCAGGACATCGCCAGCGGCTCGCGCGAGAAGGTCGCGAGCTTCCGCGGCATCAACGGCGCGCCGAGTTTCTCCCCGGACGGCAACCGGCTGGCGCTGACCCTGTCCAAGGGCGGCAATCCCGACATCTACGTGATGGATCTGGGCAGCAAGCACCTGACCCAGGTGACCAACCATTTCGGCATCGATACCGAGCCGAGCTGGAGCCCCGACGGCGCCAGCCTGTACTTCACCTCCGA
>Ga0073899_10002964_pt1 | contig 15185 bp, 14 predicted proteins | sample KloWWTmetaKNB5Ph_FD_88975 | JGI IMG/M metagenome (GOLD analysis project Ga0073899, IMG submission 88975) | Active sludge microbial communities from Klosterneuburg, Austria, studying microevolution and ecology of nitrifiers - Klosterneuburg... | ecosystem: Engineered > WWTP > Aerobic digester >...
GCTCCTGGGATACTGGGATCGCAGCGAAGGGCCGTGCAACGACAAGAGTCCACTCACTCGCGATCGCATCGCAGCTCTGAATGCGAAGGGGATTCCGGTTGTCGCTGCCACCGGGAACGAGGGGATCCCGGGAAAGATCGGCTGGCCTGCGTGTGTGTCAGGCGTCATCAAGGTAGCCGCGATCGATGACGTTACAGCTGAATTGTGGGGTGGCTCGAACCTGGCCGATCCCGACAAGTTCAGAGAGCCCTTCTTCGTCGCGCCGGGCGCGGGGATCGTGTCGGCGATGCCGGGAGGCGACTTCCGCGCGTTTGCCGGCACGTCGATGGCGACACCACATGCCGCTGGGCTCTATGCGCTCGGAAAGGCAGGACTGCCTGGCTACACTGTCGCGGACTTGACTGCGTTCTTCTTCGCTAACGCGACCGTTCCCGGACCCACGGTGCTGATCGGCATGTTCCCGCCGGAGCAGCGCTACATCACGCTCTCGCGCCTGCGTTTGCGTGACGGGCTTTGATTGCACTTAGGACGGCAATGAACATACGAAATCGAGTTTGGCCTGTGCTCGCGCTCGTTGCGGCGCTGGCCGGCTGTGGCGGCAACGCGGTCGAAGAGCCGATTCCATACGTGGGAATCCCAGCGTCCAACCAGGCTGACCCGCTGAGCGCAGTCGATCCCAGCGCCGTCCCGGACAAGGACGACAAGCGGACCTACTACCACGTTTTTGTTCGGCAGGATGCCTGGGCTGACTGGTGGGCTCGGACCGCGAACCGATACGGTCCGAAACCGTTGCCCGCGATCGACTTCGACCGCGAGACTGTCGCCGGCGTCTACCTCGGGATGCGGCCCAACGGCTGCTACGGCCTGGAGATCGACAGCGTCGTGCGCAGCGACGACACTCTGCTGGTCAAGTACCGCGAGTTCCGGCCGTCGGATCCGCCAGCCGACGGCGGCTGCACGGCTGCGGTGGAGTATCCGCTGAAGTTGGTGAAGATCAGCGCTGCCGGCTTGCCGGTGCGCTTTGTCGACCTGACCAAGCGCTGAAACCCGCTGCTGGCAGGTGAGGCCGGGCGCTCCGGCGCCCGCGCTCAGTGCTGCCAGCCGAAGAAGTCCTTGGCCATGCCGGACATCATCGACGGGTTCCAGATCGGCTCCCAGACGAGCTTGATCTCGACCTCGACGCCTTCGGGCGTGATGCGCCCGACAGCGGCGTGGGCCTGGTCGACCAGCATGTCGGCCACAGGGCAGGCCGGCGTGGTCATGGTCATGTCGACCGCCACGCGTTCGGCGGTGACGGTGACACCGTAGACCAGCCCGAGCTCGACGATGTTCATGCCCGCTTCAGGGTCGATCACCTCGCGCAGTGCGTCGCGCACTGCGCTCTCGTCGGGCAGGGGCAGGGTGGTGGGTTCGGCCATGGAGCCTATGCTACGTCGCGAACGAAAGCCAGGCGCTGCGCCGGGGTGAAGCCGTTGCGCGCCAGGAAGGCCAGCAGCCGTGCGTCGGTGGGCGAAATCGCGGTCTCGACCCGCTCGACGCGCAGCGCCTCGAGGTTGGCGAACAGCTGCGACAACAGGGCGCGGCCCACACCCCGGCCGGCGTACTCGCGGTCGACGCCCAGGGTGTCGATCACGGCCACGGGTTCGGTGCGGCCGAAATCGCCCAGGTCGGCGCGGGCCATCAGGTAGCCGACCACGGCGCCGTCGCTGCGGGCGCACAGCGATACGCGGATCGCCGAGTCGTCCATGGCCTCGTCGAGCTGGGCGCTGATGTAGGCGCTGCGGTCGCGGCCGGTGATGCTGCGGTCGACTCGAACGATCTCGTGCAGATCGGAGGGCGCCATGGCCCGCACGTCGGCCAGGTCGCGGGCCAGCTGCTCGAAGTCGTTGCCGGCTCGCGAGCCGTAGTCGATCTCGCGCTGCTCGGGCGCGGTCTCGCCACCGGTGCGCGCAGAGTCGCGGGCCGTTCGGGCGCGCGCGTCATCCAGACTGCACTCGAGCACCAGGCCGCCGGCCAGGCGGAAGCCCATCTTGTCGAACCACGCGAGCATGGCGTGGTTGTTCCAGGCCGCAGCGGTGCCGATTTCCTGGATGTCGTGACGCTGTGCATAGCTGTTCAGCGCTTGCAGCAACTGGCGACCCACGCCGTGCTGGCGCAGCGCCGGACGCACCCCCACGGCCTCGAGGCGAAGCGCAGCACGCTGGTGGCCGAACTCACCTCGCATCACCCGGGCCAGCACGTAGCCTGCAAGGCCTTGCGCATCCACGGCCGCCCACTGCACATGCAGTGCCGGCGCGTGCAGTGCCGACTCGAGTCGGCGCTGGAAGTACACACGCCGTGAACGGCCCTCGAGTTCGGCGTCGATGGCCACGACGGCGCTCAGGTCGTCTGCGGTCAGGGCTCGCACCGTGATGGCGGCGGCTGGAGCGGGCATGGCGGTCCTCCGGGAGACAGGTGGGGTGGGGGGAAGTGGCGGGCTTTGGCGTCAGCCCGCCGAGTAGGAGAAGGTCAGTTCGCGATCGGTGTCGTCGTCGAGCAAGTCGTCCAGCAGTGGCAGCAGGGCCATCTCTTCTTTCTGGATGTGCGCGACCTGGCGTTCCACCAGTTCGAGTGCGTTGCGCCGCAGCGCTTCCCAGCCGTCGTCGTCCAGCGTATGGGTGGTGGCGCCTGCGAGCAGCGGCATCAGTTCGGCCGCCACGTCGCGCATGGCCTCGTGCTCCTCGCGCAGCAGACCGGCGATGTCGCCTTCGCCTGCGTCGGCCATGCGGGTGAAGAGTTGGGTTTCCTCGAACACGAAGTGGCGGTCCACGTCCTGCTCGACCTGGCGCCGCAGGGCCACCAGCAGCTTGATGATGTTCTCGTCCTGCCCGGCGGCGGCACCGCGCGGGGCACGGCCCAGGGCGTTCTCGACACGGCCGAGGAGGTCGAGGTTGGCTCGGTGCTCCTCGTGCAGCAGGTGGCTGGTCTGGCGCGCAAAGTTCATGGCTGGATAATAACGGTATCGCAATGCGTATTTGATTGACTCACCGCAAACCGGCGCCCGGCGGCTCCGGCGGTGGCGCTGTCGGGGCCACGCCGTCGGGCGCCGTGCGGGTCGCCTGAGCGGTTCCTTGTCCCGACGATACGCCAGCTTGCGTCGTCGTGGGGTTTTGGGCAGGGCCCGCTGGTGCGGCCGGCTGCAACGGCGAAGTGGGTAGACGTGGCTCGGTAGCAGCGGACTTGTGACTGGCCACGACCCGCACAGTGGCCGTACGCGGCGGTTCGGCGGCCGGTACCGCCGGCGGCGCATGCATGCGCATCCAGGCAAAACGGAAGTACAGCAGCATGGCGACTGCCGACACGGAGCCGGCGGCGCCTGCAGCACGTGCGAGCCAGGCGCTGTCCAGGGCGATCGCCAGTATCAACAGCGCAACGGCCGCGCCGTGCGCGCGGTGGTGCCAGGCCAGCGGCCGGTCTGCGGTCAGGGTGGAGGGCATCGGCGGGCCGCGCCGACCTGGCGGGGCATGCATCGAGGCAAGAAACGGCAGGATGCGCGCCAGGATGCCCATCAGTACGCTGAGCAACCCACACGCGAGCAGTACGCCGAACAGCGGCGCCAGGCGCGGCCAGGCGACCAGGCCGGACTGCAGCGCCAGCGCTGCCAGCAGGCTGGCCGCCAGCAGCGCCCAGCCAGCATGCACCCAGCGGAACGAGGGTCCGAGATCGCGCCGCATGCCGGTGCGCATGGCGTGGCGCATCTGGAGCACATGCCCGACGAGGGCCACCAGGCCGCCAAGAGCGGCCGCGCAGCCGAACACCGCGTTCCAGGGCGCCGATGTCAACGCAGCCGTGGCTGCAGCGGCGAGCGATACGCAGGCGACGGCCAGCCAGCACAGCGACGGCCGCACAGGCGGGGCGTCGGACAGCGCGAACATGGGCACCAGGATGTGGGAGAAGCCCATGATCAGCAGACCCATGACGCCGTAAGCGGCAAAGGCGACGTGCCAGCCCAGTGCTGCGGTGCGCGGTGCTGCGGTCCAGCCCAGCCAGGTGGCCACCAGCGAGCCTGCGCTGGCCAGCAGCACGCCCAGGCAGACCAGTGCCGCCCAGCCGTGGGCCACCACGACCGGCATTCCGCGCGCACCCTGAAGATTGCGCGCCAGCAGCAGCGTGAACCCCAACAACGCCGGAAGCACAAGTGCTGCACCCGCTGCCAGCACGCCTGGCCACGCGTGGGCCATGCCCGCCACCACCAGCGCACTTCCGGGCGCCATCACCCACCACAGGGTGGCAGCCAAGCGGGGCGAGCCCACGCTCTGGCGGGTGGCCACGGGCAGCAGCTGAAGGCTCGCACCCATGGCGGTCATGAGCAAGACGCCCAGCGTAACGGCGTGCAGTGCACCCAGCGGTGCGCCCAGGCCGCCTGCAAAGCTTGGAACCTGGGCCGCGCCAAGCAGCACCAGCAACCACGCCAGCAGATGAAAGGCCAGGGCGGCACCGAAGTAGCGAAAGGGCACCGATGCCGGCAGCAACCGGCTCTTGGCGCCGCTGAGGAAGGTGGCCGCCAGTGCCATGGCCGCGGGTGCCCAGGAAGTGCGCGACCGCTCAGGCCGCTGGCGTCAATCGCAGCCGCACTTCGTCGGGTGGGCCGTCCACGCGCTGGGCTGCCCAGCCGCGCTGGGCAAGCTCCGGGTAGAGCATCATCGGGTCACGCCCGAAGTGGGCGACCAGCGCACCGCCGGCGGGCACATTGCCGAGATTGCGCAGCACGAGCACCAAGGGTGCCGGTGGCGCCAGGCCCCGCAGTTCGAGGTGCAATTCGTTGCCTTCCAGCCATTGAGTGCCGGGTTCGCCCAGTGCCAAGTCAGTTCTCCAAGCTGCCGGTGCGCGGATGCGCGTGCCGTGTTGCCGATGATGCGCCCAGTCAGGCGGCTGGTTGGCCAGACGGCGGATCCCTGGGTCGCAGGTCACGCACACGAACCGCCTTGCCTTGCGAACGTGGAAGTTCGCCTGGCTGGCGCACGCGCACATCGGTGGTGATGCCGACCAGTGACTTGATGTGGTGGGCCACATCGCGGGCCAGGTTGTCGGCGGTGTCGGGGGTGCAGGTGTTCGCCGACTCCACCTCGACCGTGACATGGTCGAGCTTGCCGCGGCGTTCGACAACAAGCTGGTAGTGCGGCGCGACGCCGGGCCGGCCGACCAGCACGGCTTCGATCTGCGAGGGATACACGTTGACGCCGCGGATGATGAGCATGTCGTCGCTGCGCCCGGCCACGCGAAGAATGCGCAGGTGCGTACGGCCGCAGGAGCATGGCGCGGTGGTGATGCGGGTGATGTCGCGCGTGCGATAGCGCAGCATCGGCAGCGCCTGCTTGGTCAGCGTGGTGATCACCAACTCACCGGCCTGGCCCTCGGGCACCGGTTGCAGGGTTTCGGGGTCGACCACCTCGAACAGGAAGTGATCTTCCCAGCCATGCAGGCCATCCTGGTTGACGCACTCCACGGCCACGCCCGGCCCCATCACTTCGGACAGGCCATAGTTGTCGATGGCCTTCACGCCGATGCGGGCCTCGATCTCGCGGCGCATCGACTCGCTCCAGGGCTCGGCGCCGAACACGCCCACACGCAGGGCCGTCTTGCGCAGGTCGACGCCCATCTGTTCAGCGACTTCGGCGATGGCCAGCGCATACGAGGGCGTGGCGCACAAGACGCGGGGCTTGAAGTCCTGGATCAGCGAGATCTGGCGCTCGGTGGAGCCACCGGAGATGGGCACCACCACCGCGCCCAGGCGTTCGGCGCCGTAGTGCGTGCCCAGCCCACCGGTGAACAGGCCATAGCCGTAAGCGTTGTGCACCACGTCGCCCGGTCGTGCGCCGGCACAGTAGAGCGTGCGAGCCATCAATTGCGCCCAGGTGTCGAGGTCGGCGCGGCTGTAGCCGACCACCGTGGGCTTGCCGGTGGTGCCCGACGAGGCATGCAGCCGCGCCAGCTCGCCCACCGGGCAGGTGAACAGCCCGAAGGGGTAGTTGTCGCGCAGGTCGGTCTTGACCGTGAACGGCAGGTGGCGCAGGTCGTCCAGGTTCACCAGGCCGGACTCGCCGGAGTAGCCGGCGGCCTTCAGCCGGGCCTGCTGCCAGGGCACGTGGTCATACGCGTTGCGCAAGGTGGCTTGCAGGCGCTCGAACTGCAGCGCGGCGAGCGCTTCGCGAGGCAGCGCCTCGACGTCGGACTGCAATCCGGCGACCGCCGACGCTGGCATCACGGGGTCGGCAACAAGACTCATCTCGGGTGTCTCCCTGGGGGTATCAGGAACGGCGGCGGGCGCCGCGCACCGGCAGGTGCGGCAGCGCGAAGCCCTGGTTGTAGGCAGCGCGGGTGATCAGCATGAACTTGAATGCGGCGCCTCCGGCCAGCGCCAGCAGGCCCGCGGCGGTGAGCACCAGCGCCGCCCAAGTCGGCGCCATCGGTGCGGCCAGCAGGCCCAGCAGCAGAGCCAGCGGCAGCAGGCTGCCGCCATTGAGCCCGTGCCCGCACTGGTTGACCGCAGCCAATGCCCGCGTGCCCAGCACGCGGCTGAGTCGACGGTGCCACTGGATGCCCAGCGCGAACCGTGCAGCCAGCAGCGCGGCCCAGCCCCACCACAGAGCAGCCAGTGCGCCGGTATGCACGGGGGGTATGCCGGCGTCGGTCCAGGCGGCGGCGGCCCAGAACAGACCGCCGCCTTCGGCCAGCCCGGTGGCGATCAACAGCGGCACGGTGAGCGGCTCGCGCCATGCGGGTATGCCTTTGGAGGCTTGCAGGATGCGCGCCTGGCAGTACAGGAAGGCCAGTGCCAGTGCCAACAGTGCCATCGCGGCGCCGGGCACCTCGAGCAGCGCGCCCAGTCCACTGGCGACCAGCAACGGCGCCACTGCGGCCTCGCGCGACATCCACGACGTGTAGGGGTTGAAGAACACGTGCAGCGCCCGCAGCGGACGTCCGATCTCGGCCCACACGCACAGCAGCCCCAGGCCGATCAGGCCGAGCCCGACCATCAACAGCGCGATGCGCAGCGGCCCTTGCACACCCGACAGTACGGTGAACACGAGCAGGCCCGTGCCGGCGCCTCCGCCCATGAAATTGCCGGCGGCACGGGCGTCCCAGCTTTGCTGCTGCCAGGGCTTGGCACCGAAGGTGCCCGGTGCGCCCATGCCACCGCGCGCGGGATCGTGAGGGCTGCTCATGGTTTCGGAGGGGAAGGGGTGTCGTCGTCCTCGGCCGCGTCCCACAGGTAATAGAAACCGGGGCCGGTGCCGAGCTCTTCGTGCATGCGGAAGTGTTTGTTGTGCTTCAGCAGCTGCGAGACGTTGCTGTCCGGGTTCTCGACATCGCCGAAGACCAGCGCCTGGGCGATGCAGGCATTGGCGCAGGCCGGCGTGGCTTCGGGATCGACGCCCGGCGTGAGCCCGCGCGACAGGCCGTCGTCGATGCGATCGACGCAGTACGTGCACTTGGTGGCTACTGCCAGGCGCGACTCGTCATGGCGCAGTTCCTCGGTGGCCGTGGGTTTGCCGTAGGCGAAGCTGGGCCGCTCGGTCTTGTAGCGCGCCTGATAGGGGCAGGCCACCGCGCAGTACGAGCAACCGATGCACAGGTCGTAGTCGATGGTGACGATGCCATCGGGCCGCTTGCGCGTGGCGGTGCTGGGGCACACGTGCATGCATGGCGGATCGTCACAGTGCTGGCAGCCCACCGGCACGAAGGCGCGCTGCACGTCCGGATAGGTGCCGAACTCCATGTCGATCACACGACGCCACTGCACCCCCGGTGGCGTGGCGTTGGCGTGCTTGCACGCGGCGGTGCAGGTCTGGCAGCCGATGCAGCGCCGAAGGTCGGCGACCATGGCCCAGCGGGTCATCGTTCGTCTCCTCGCGGTGCCGGGCCCTGGGCGCGGCTGACCTTGACGCGCACGATGTCGGCGCTGGAGCCGGTGGCATCAGTCAGGTCGAGCGACATCGTCGCCAGCGCGTTCAGGCTGGGCACGCCGAAGTCCTTGGCCATCGGCGTGGCCCAGTGGTTGAACTGGCCCACGAGCAGCAGCGTGTCGGGGCGGATGCCCTGGCGCACCACCGCGCGAGCGCGCACGCTGCGCTTGGGTGTGGACAGGTCGATCTCGTCGCCGTCTTCCACGCCGAGGCGTTCAGCGGCAGCGGTGTTGATCACCACGCCGCGGTGGCCAGCCACATTCTCGGCCACCTCGCGGATCATCTGGATGCCGACGTTTCCGCCCCATGCGTACTGCATGCTGCGCGAAGTGAGCAGCCAGAACGGGTAGTCGCTGCCCTTGGCGCCGGTTGCCGTGACGATGCCTTCCCACAGCGCGGGGAAGTCTTTCCACTCGGGCAGCGCCTTGTACTCCTCGATCTGCTTGTCCCACCAGTGCATGTCGTGCTCGTGCAGGCGGCGTTCGAGCTCGACGCCGATACGCTGCAGCCGCTCCTGGTAGGGCAGTTCGTAGCGCAGCCCGCGCTCGACCATCGTCGGGTGCAGGTACCAATCGACCTTGGGAAAGGGCCGGGTGGCGATGCCGTGCTCGCGCCACCAATCGAGGCCGTGGCTGTGCTGACCGTCGCTGATCTCGGCGCTGGCCGCTCGGCAGATCGCATCCCAGATCTGCTCGCGGGTGTAGGCGGTGTCCGGCGCAAGGGAGAAGTCGCCGTGCGGGCCGCTGAGCTTCACGCCGCCGGCGCCGCGGTTGATGGCGTTGTTGTAGCGGTCGAGGATGCCGCAGCGGCGTGCCAGCTCGGTGGAGATGTCGGTGAAGTCGCGCGCCTGGCCCTGCATCTGCACCACCGGTTGGCGCAGTGCATAGCCCTCATGCTCCCAGAACTGCTCGACGTATTTGGTGCCACCGATGCGCAGCAACTGCAGGCCTTCCAGGTCGGTGGCATCGGGCAGCAGGATGTCGGCGTAGTGGTTGGTCTCGTCGCGCGTGTAGCTCATCGCCACCACGAACGGGAAGCGCGCGATCTTGTCGCCCAGCGCCGGTGTGTCCCAGAACGAAATGGCCGGGTTGGTGCGATAGACGAACCAAACTTCCGGGAAGGTGACGGTGGGCAGGCCCTTGGGCGTGCCGTCGAGGAACATCCACGAGAAGTGCGTCGGCCCCAGGGCCTGGGCCCAGGCGCCGTTGCCCACCAGCGGCACCATGGTGCGGTAGGCGTTGCGGATGTTGGGTCGGGGCGACCAACTCGCCTTGTCGGTCGGGTTCATGGGGTAGTCCATGAATCCGTCGGGGCCCAGGCGCGCGCTCTCCAGGCGCTCGGACATCGGCCGCACCAGCCGCACGGTGGTGCCCAGCGTGCCGCCCGGCACTTCGAGCGCGCCCACCAGGCAGGCCAGCCAGGTGCGGGCCCAGCAGCACTCGTAGCCGCCCCAGCCGTTGTTGACCGTCTTGCCCAAAGTGACCGCCACCGGGCGGTAGGGCAGGGTGTGGCCGTCGATGTCGATGGTCTGTCCCACGCAGGCGTGCTCGATGTATTCGAGGGCAACGCCGCGGATGGTGGCCGCGGGAACATCGCACACGCCCTGTGCCCACTCGGGCGAGTACTGACGCATGTGCTCGACCAGGCGGTCGAACGCGGTGCGGCCTTCGAGCAGGCCCTCGGCCAGCACTTCGTCGTCGGGGCCGACCTCGATGGCTTCGACCTGCGCCGTGCCCTCGAGCCGCTCGCGGATGCCGGGGGTGTCATGTGCCACCGCGCGGCCGGTGGTCTCGTCAAACACCAGCGGCTTGCGCGTGGCGCGGTCACGAAGGAAGTAGCCGTTGGGGCCCACCAGGTAGCTCGAGGCGGTTCGTTCGCGCAGGAACGGCAGGTCCAGGCGCTCGCGCGGCACTTCGTGCAGCATCACGTGGATGAGCGCGAACATCATCGCCGGGTCGGTCTTGGGCTTGATCGGCACCCACTGTGCCGACGCCGCGCCCGTGACCGACAGGTGCGGCTCGACCTGCACCCGCTTGAGCCCACGCACGCGCGCATTGGCATGGCGCCAGACGCCCACGACACCGCCCGAGGCCTCGATGTTGGAGCCGAAGGAGATGAGGTAGCGCGTGGTGGGCGTGTCGGCGGCGACGATGAAGGCGCGATGCCAGAACTCGCCGTACAGGTGCTCGGAGTGGTCGCACTTCACGCCCTGGCCCGACCCGAAACCCATGTCCACCGGACCCCAGGCCGACAGGAACGCCGGGAAGGTGCCCATGTAGTACTGCGGCGTGCCGCCGCCACCGAAGCTGGCGGCGAGCTTGGGGTAGCCCGAGGCGTCGAGCAGACCCTCCGCCCGCACGCGGTTGAGCTTGTCGGCAATGAGGTCGTAAGCCTCGTCCCAGGTGATGGGCACGAAGCCGGGGTCCTCGTTGCGCCCCTTCTTCGGGTTGGTGCGCTTCATCGGCGTCAGCACCCGATTGGGGTTGTAGGTCTTCTGCACCAGGCCGAAGGCCTTGACGCAGACCTTGCCGCCGCCGGGGTGAACCTGAGCCGCACAGAAATTGAGCTCCACCTCAGTGGCCACACCGTCCTGCACCTTCACGGTGAGCAGGTCGGGGCCGGCCACGCACTGGTAGCAATAGGTGGGAACGCGCCGGACTTCGCTGGCCATGGCTGCAATGCCGAACTGAAGGGCGGGCTGGCTCAGGCCAGGCCGGCCTTCTGGGCCTTGGCGGCCAGGCGCTGGGCCGTCTTGGTGACATCGACGACGAAGCGCGTATGGCGGGCACGGCAGATCGGCTCGACGCTGTCGCGGCCTTCGACTTCGAAAGTGACCAGCCGGCCGTTGACCTCCACGATCTTGGCGCTGAGCTCGACGGCCATGTTCATCAGCGTGGCGCCGGTGTGGTCGATTTCGACGCGGGTGCCCACCGAGTCTTCGCCGGCATCCAGATGCTCGAGCAGCAGGTTGCGGCAGGTGACCTCGATGTCGCGCACCAGCATGGGCGTGGCATAGACGCGGGCGGCTTCGCCCATGAAGTCGATGGTCCGATCGCGGTCCACGGTGAGCTTGGCGGTGGTGGCCACGCCGACGGCCAGGGTGGGCTTCATGAGCATCTCTCCAGGATGGGCGGACCGGGTCGGTCCGCATTGCCAGAACATCGGCCGAACAATCGGCCCAGGGGGATGTCGGCTATTCTTGCAATGGAATGCGTATTTGCTTTAAGGTGGATCAAGAATCGCAGGTCGCGGCGTCGGGGTGGGCCTGTGACACGGGTAAACCCCTGCTTCCGAAGGCAGGGAAACCTCCAACGGGACCGGCGAGCTTGACGCAGGTCGCCTTGTCACCTCAGTCGCGTAGACATCATCGGGGTCGCTCGCGCTAATCTTGCCAGCCGTTGCGCATTTCGATTTCGCCAGTCCGCCACATGCCCACCAGCTCCGGTCCTGCCTCCCCACGTGCGCGCCGCGGCACCAGTGCCCGTGCGTCGACCAAAGCGAGCGCACGCTCACCCAACGCCATCGAACCCGCAGTCGTGGTGCGGCCGGTCCGCAACGAGGACATCGAGGCGGTTATCGGCATCGATACCCTGGTCACCGGCCAGGAAAAGCGTGCCTACTGGCGCAGCGTTTTTCGCCGCTACGGCACGGGCCTGGAGTCGGCGTCGCAGTTCCTGGTGGCCGACCATGGGGGCGAGGTGCTGGGCTTCGTGATCGGCGAGGTGCGCGACTGGGAGTTCGGCTCGCCACCATGCGGCTGGGTCTTCGTCATCAACGTCACGCCCAAGGTGAGGCAAACCGGCGTGGGTGCGCAGTTGCTCGAAGCCGTTTGTGCCGGGTTCCGGCGCGAGGGCGTGCGCACGGTGCGCACCATCCTCGCGCGCGAGAACACCCTGATCCTGTCCTTCTTCCGCAGCCAGGGCATGACCACCGGGCCCTTCATACCGCTGGAGATGTCGCTTGAGTCGTGATCCACGATCGCGCGCCTGCCTGGGAGCGCGCGCATGAAGCTGCAGCAGAACACTCGGCTGGCGCTGTACAGCCTGCTGGAATTCGCAGCCGACCCGACGCGTCACATTGCGGCTTCCGAGATCGCCCAGAAGTACGGTGTCTCACCCCACCACCTGGCCAAGGTGCTGGCCGAGCTGGCTCGCGCGGGGGTGGTGCAGTCGGTGCGCGGTGTGGGTGGCGGCTACCGCTTTGCCGGCAACGCCCGCCGGCTCACGATGATGGATATCGTCGCTCGGTTCGAAGAGACCTCACCACCGGAGACCGAGCCCACGCCCGGCGCCCGGGCGATTGCCCGTGTGCTGGGCGAAATTGACGAAATTGCCAAGGCCACCTTCAGCTCGATCACGCTGGCCACGCTGCTGCGCAGCATGCAGCGCGAGCCTGAAGGTGAGGCTGCTGCCGATCCTCCCGCGCCTGCCACTGCCGTGGCCAGCGGGCGCGGGCTGCGCGGGTAAGCCGGTCCCACTGGCCGCGCCTCGGGGTGAGTGCGTCGTGGCATCCAATTTCCGGCAACTCGACCTGAACCTGCTGCGGGTGCTGTGCGCGGTGTACCGCACCGGCTCCGTGACAGAAGCCGGGCGCCAGCTTGCGCTGTCACAACCGGCCACCAGCAACGCGCTGGCCCGGCTGCGCGGCCACTTCGGCGATGAGCTCTTCGTGCGTTCGCCGCGCGGCCTGCATCCCACCCGGCTGGCCCAACGCATCGCGCCGGAGCTGATCGCCCAGTTGCGCGCGCTGGAAGCCACGGTGACGGCCAGCGACACGTTCGAGCCGCCCTCCAGCCATGAGCACTGGCGACTGTCGATGTCCGACCTGGGCGAGATGATGTTCCTGCCGGCGCTGGCGCGCGCGCTGCGCGAGCATGCACCTCACTGCAGGTTGTCCAACCTGCCGGTGCCTGCACCCCAGGTGGGCGCGGCGCTGGTGGCGCACGAGATCGATCTCGCGATCGGCATTCTTCAACCCGGGCCACGCGGCATCGACCATGAGCTGCTGTTCGAGGAGCCCTTCGTGGCGTTGAGCGGCGCCCATTGGACTCCCCCGGCTGGCGCCTGCGGCGCGGCCCTGACGGTGGCGCAACTGGCTCGCTCGCCATTGGCGCTGGCCTCACCCACGGCTACCTTCCACGATGGCATCGACCGGCTGCTCGACCGCCTGGGCCTGGATGGCGCTGCCGTGCTGCGGGTGCGCCACTACGCCGCGCTGCCGGACATCGTCAGCAGCTCCGACCTGCTGGCGGTGGTACCCCAGGCCTTCGCCCGCTCGCTGGGCACGCGTTGGGCCGTGCGCGAATGGGCGCTGCCGGATGCTGGGCCGCACTACGCGGTGCGCATGATGTGGCACGCATCGGCCACGGGCGACCCTGCACATGCGTGGCTGCGTGCGCGGGTGCGCGAGCTCTTCAGCCGCGCGGTCGGCAACGGCAACTGAAGCGTCGCGGCCTTCCCGACGATCCGCTGCCGCGGGGGTGCGGTGCCAGGCGTGGCAGGGCGCTGCCTAGAATGCCCGAATGTCCTTCGTCCACCTGCGCACCCACACCGAGTATTCCGTCGTCGATGGCACCCTGCGTGTGGACGATGCGGCTGCGGCCGCCCGCACCGACGGGCAAGGCGCGCTGGCGATCACCGATCTGTCCAACCTGTTCGGTGCGGTGAAGTTCTACAAGGCATGCCGTGGGCGCGGTGTCAAGCCCATCGTCGGTGCCGACGTCTATCTCGAGCCCGATCCCGAGCTCGGCGCGGGCGACCGCCAGGCCAGCCGGTTGTTGCTGCTGGTGCAGGACCGCCAGGGATACCTGAACCTGTGCGAACTGCTGTCGCGCGGATGGGTGCGAAATGCGCACCGCGCGCAGGCGTGGATCACGTGGGAGTGGCTGGCCGAGCTCGGCGGCGGGCTGATCGCGCTGTCGGGTGCCGATCTGGGCGCGGTGGGACAGGCAATGCTGGCCGGCGACGGGGGCCGGGCCCGGCAGCTTGCCCAGCGCCTGGCGGTCTTGTTTCCGTCGCGCTTCTACATTGAATTGCAGCGGGGGGGGCTGCCCGGGCACGAGGCGCATGTGCGCCTGGCCGTGCCGCTGGCGGCCGAACTCGGGCTGCCGGTCGTGGCCACCCACCCGGTGCAGTTCGCCCAGCCCGACGACTTCGACGCGCACGAGGCGCGGGTGTGCATCGCCGAAGGCGAGACGCTGGCCAACCCCCGGCGCGTCAAGCGCTTCGGTCGCGAGCAGTACTTCAAGACGCAGGCGCAGATGCAGGAGCTGTTCGCCGACCTGCCGGTGGCCATTGCCAATACGTTGCGCGTTGCGCAGCGCTGCAACCTCACCCTGGAAATGGGGCGCAACTACCTGCCGGACTTCCCCACACCCGCGCAACCGGACGGCACGCCCATGCCGATGGATGCCTACTTCCGGCAGGCCAGCCATGCCGGGTTGCACCAGCGCCTGGAAGCGTTGTTTCCGGACCAGGTCAAACGGGACGCGCAACGTGATCGTTATGTCGAGCGACTCGATTTCGAGATCGACACGATCCTGAAGATGGGTTTCCCCGGCTACTTTCTCATCGTGGCCGACTTCATCACATGGGCCAAGACGCACGGCTGTCCGGTCGGGCCGGGCCGCGGCTCAGGCGCGGGGTCGCTGGTGGCCTATGCGCTGAAGATCACCGATCTCGATCCGTTGCAATACAACCTGTTGTTCGAGCGCTTCCTCAACCCCGAGCGCGTGTCGATGCCCGACTTCGACATCGATTTCTGCCAGGGCAACCGCGATCGGGTGATCGAGTACGTGAAGGACAAGTACGGCCGCGAGGCGGTCAGCCAGATCGCCACCTTCGGCACCATGGCGGCCAAGGCGGCGCTGCGCGACGTGGGCCGCGTGCTGGGCATGGGCTATGGCCATGTGGACAGCATCGCCAAGCTGATTCCGGCGCCGCCGGGCAAGACGGTGACGCTGGCCAAGGTGCCCGACAGCCCCGACAGCGGCGTCATCTACGCGCGCAAGGAGGCGCCCGAGCTCGAACAGCGCGAGGCTGCCGAGGAGGAGGTGGCCGAACTGCTGGCGCTGGCCACACGGGTCGAAGGCATCGTTCGCAACATCGGCATGCATGCCGGGGGCGTGCTGATCGCACCGGGCAAGATCACCGACTTCTGCCCGCTGTACCAGCAGCCCGGAAGCGACTCCGCGGTCAGCCAGTACGACAAGGACGACGTCGAGGCCATCGGCCTGGTGAA
>Ga0073899_10002965_pt1 | contig 15181 bp, 15 predicted proteins | sample KloWWTmetaKNB5Ph_FD_88975 | JGI IMG/M metagenome (GOLD analysis project Ga0073899, IMG submission 88975) | Active sludge microbial communities from Klosterneuburg, Austria, studying microevolution and ecology of nitrifiers - Klosterneuburg... | ecosystem: Engineered > WWTP > Aerobic digester >...
TCAGGCCCGCCGCCGACAGCTCCTCGTCGGTGACCTGGATCGCGCGCATCGCCGCCGACACGTCGTTCTTGTGGCTGGCGGCGCCGCCGGCGTCGAGGTCGAGGGCCGCGGTGATCGCCGGGGGCACCTGCTCGGTCGGCGCCCGCGCGGCGTCGGTGGCGTTGAACGCCACCCGCACCGGTGGCGGGGTGTTCCCGGAGCGGGCCGCGATCGGCGCCGGGGCGGTATCGCCGTGTCGTCGGAGCGCGAACTCCGGCATCGTCGGGATGGGGATCGTCGCGTCGCCGACCGGCATGTCCTCGGGCGCGGCGTCCGCGTAGGCGTACGCCCCCAGGATCTCGATCTCGGCGGAGGGGGCGTCGTCGACCACCAGCGCGGGGGCCGGGAGGTCCAGCGCCGGCGCCGGCAGCTCGAGCTCCGGCTCCGGCTCCGGTGCGGGCGGGCGCACCTTCAGCGGCAGCTCGATCGGCTCGGAGAGCGCGTCGATGATCTCGAGCTGCGGCGTGGCGTCGGGGGCGACGGCGGGCGGGGCGACCGGCGGCTCGTCGATCGCCGCCGCCTCGACCGGCTCGTCGACGACCGCCGCTGGCACCGGGCGCGGCGCGGCGACCGAGATCGCGCTCTCCCGGGGCAGCAGGCCCTCGGTGCCGCCGAGATACGAGTCGATCTTGTCGTCGAAGGTGCCCCGCTTCAGGTCCTTCATGACGGCCTTGTGCTGGGCCTGCATGAGGGCCTTGACGGCCTCGTCGTTGGCGTCGGGGTCGTAGACCAGCTTGCGCGTCGAGATGATCACGCCACCGTGGAACAGGTGGGTGAACACGTGGGGATTGATGATCCCCGAGTCCTCGGTCTGGATATGAAACACGATGCCGCGAAAGCGGACATTGTGGTTGTAACCCAGGATCGGCGAGCGCTTCGCAGCCACGGACGCTCGACGGTACCACGCGGCGCCTAACCACGGATCGCCACCGGACCGCGCCGGCGCCGAATCGCCCCCCGGCGACCCTCACGATTTCGCCATCCTACCGAAGGGGTTGTGTTTTCGAGGGCAGGTTGATACTTACGGGCGGGGCTCCCTGCCCGCGTCCTTCACCCGGCCCCCTGGGCCACTGCAAAAGAGAACGTCCGTGTCGACTCCGGAAGCTCGATTCGTCGAGCTGTTCAAGACCTGGCTGGTTTCCCTCCCCCACGACCTCAAGATCGCGATCGAGGCGATGGACGACGAGAACCTGCCGCGGTCGGCCCGCGAGCTCGCGGTCGGCACGATCATGTACGTGGTCTCGCCCAACGACTTCGTGTCGGACCGCAACGAGGCCGTGGCCAGCTTCGCCGACGACGCCATCCTGCTGCGGCTCGCGATGCTCGCGGTGGTCGCCGATGGCGGCGAAGACGGCGTCGCGTTCCGCGAGCGCTTCTCGGAGCTGTTCGAGGGCCTCGACGAGGACCTGAAGATCTGCCGCGGCCTGATGGGCGACCTGATGACCTGGCTCGAGGGCAAGGTCGCCGGCCTCCGCACGCAGATCTACAAGGGCAAGAAGCTCGCGCTGTACCTCGATAACGACGAGGCCCGCGAGATCCTGTACGAGGACGGCCTGGCGTTCCGCACCGACTACCCGGTCGACGACAAGATCATCGGCGACAAGCTGAAGAAGGCGTCGACCGTGCTCGACGTCATGCGCCGCCGGCGTACCGAAGAGCAGCGCGCCGCGGGCTGAGCCGGCGGGGCGAGATCCCCGTCCGAGTTCTTGATACCGTCAGGGGATGCGGGGAGCGCAAGCGCGCGCGAAGGCCAGGCCGGCTCCGTCCAAGCGGGCCGCGGCGAAGCCGAAGGCCACGACGTCGGCGAGCAAGCCGAAGGCCGCGGCCAAGCAGAAGGCTGCGAGCAAGCCGAAGTCCGTGACCAAGCCGACCCGACCGAGGCCGACGCCTGCGACCGCGCCGCCGAGCGGGCTGGCGCGGCTCGACGCGTACCTGGTCGACGGTGGTCAGCTCGGCGACGTCGCGCTGCACCTGCACGACCTGCCCGCGCTGCACCTGCCGAGCGGGCAGCTGGTGGTCGGCGATCCGTTCGCGGCGCGCGGCCAGTCGCTGGCGCGCGCGCTGCCGCCCGGCGCCTATCCGGTGACGCTGGTGGTCGGCGACTTCCCCGACGCGGCGCGCGCGGTGGCGGCGTTCGTGCGCCTCGGCGACCGGCCGGTCGCGCGCTGGGAGCCGGCGGCCGCCGCCGACGGCGCCACCGACTACGCCATCGACGCCGCGGCCGGCGCCTTCGCCGACGCGCGGGCGTTCGCGGCGATGGTCGATGAGCGCGCCGGCTTCCCCACCGCCAGCTTCGCGGCGCTCGAGCGCCAGCTCCTGACCGAGCACTACGCGCCGGCGTGGGGGTGGGCCAGCTACCAGCCCAGCCCGGTCGCCGCCGGCACCTGCGTCGCGTTCCTGGCGGGCGGCGCCGATCGCTGCCCGTGCTGGTGGGGCCTCGACGACGCCGGCGCGCCGACGCTGGTGCTCACCGAGCTGGCGCCGCCGCCCTGAGCCGCGCCAGCTGGGCCTCGCGCTCGGCCATCCGCGCGGCGAACCGCGCCCGCACCGAGGCCACCAGCTCGGCCGGCGCCGAGCGCGGGTGGCCGCACGCGAACGGCGGTTGCGGGTCGTACTCGAGCTCGAGCTGCGCCGTCTGCGCCGCCTCGACCCCGGCGATTTCGGCGATCACCCGCAGGCCGAAGTCGATCCCGGCGGTGACGCCGCCGGCGGTGATGCGGTTGCGATCGATGACCACCCGCTCGGCCACCGGGGTCGCGCCGAACGCGGGCAGGAGGTCCATGTACATCCAGTGGGTCGCGGCGCGGTAGCCGCGCAGCAGCCCCGCCGCGCCGAGCAGCAACGAGCCGGTGCAGGCCGACGTCACCCACCGCGCGCGCTCGCCGTGATGGCGCAGGAACGCCAGGGTCTCGGCGTCCTCCATCTGAGCGATCTGGCCGTAGCCGCCGGGCACGAACAGCAGGTCGAGGGGCGGGCAGGTGGCGTAGCCCTCGCTGGCGACCAGCTCGAGGCCGCTGTCGGCGCGCACCGGCCCCGGCTGCTTCCACACCGTGGCCAGCCGGGCGCCGGGGATGCGGCTGAACAGCTCGAACGGTCCGGTGAGGTCGAGCTGGGTGACGCCGGGGAACAGCAACATGCCGATCTGCAGAGGTGGTGGGGTCGTCATGGGCAGACCCTAGCCGACGTCGGCGCTGGCACGAATGACAATCATCATGCATATTCTGCCAATGCCGCAGCCTCCGTGTCGCCGGGTCGTGCTGATCGCGGTGCCCGGCGCCCAGAGCCTCGACGTCACCGGCCCGCTCGAGGCGTTCGCCGGCGCCAACCACGAGCTGGCGGCGCCCGGCTACCGGCTGGTGGTGGCCAGCCCGGGCGGCGGTGCGATCACGACGTCGAGCGGGCTGGTCTTCGCCACGGTCCGGCTGGCGACGTTGCGCGCCACCGCCAAGGACACCGTGCTGGTGGCCGGCGCCGACGAGCGCGGCGTGCGCGCGGCGATCGCCGATGGCGGCCTCACCGCCTGGTTGGCTCGGGCGGCGCCGGTGGTCGAGCGCCTCGGCTCGGTGTGCTCGGGGGCGTTCGTGCTGGCGGCCGCGGGGCTGCTGGCCGGGCGCCGGGTCGCGACCCACTGGGCGGCGTGCGATCGGCTGGCGCGCTACTGCCCGACGGCGACCGTCGATCGCGAGGCGATCTTCGTGCGCGACGGCCGGCTGTGGACCTCGGCCGGCGTCACCACCGGCATCGACATGGCGCTGGCGCTGGTCGAGGCCGACCACGGCCGCGCGGTCGCCGATCGGGTGGCGTCGCAGCTGGTGCTGTACGCACGGCGCCCCGGCTTCCAGTCGCAGTGGAGCGACGCGCTGCTGGCCCAGGCCGTCGACGACTCGCTGGCGCCGACGATCGCGTGGGCCCGGGCCCACCTGCGCGGCCTCGACGTGCCGCGGCTGGCGCGCCAGGCCGGGCTGTCGGTGCGCACGCTGCATCGCCGGTGCGCGGCCACCGTCGGCACCACGCCGGCCAAGCTGATCGAGCGGCTGCGGGTCGAGCACGCGCGGCAGCTGCTGGCCGGCGGCCCGCGCCCGGCCAAGCAGGTGGCCGCCGCCAGCGGCTTCGCCGACGGCGCGCAGCTGGCCCGCGCCTTCCGCCGCACGCTCGGCGTCACGCCGCGCGCCTACCGGGTGATGTTCAGCGACGCGTGAGCTACTTGGTGCCGAACAGCCGGTCGCCCGCGTCGCCCAGGCCGGGCACGATGTAGCTCTTGGCGTTGAGCCGCTCGTCGATCGCGGCGGTGTAGATCGGCACGTCGGGGTGCGCGGCGTGGAGGACCTTGATGCCCTCGGGGCAGGTCAGCAGGCACACGAACTTGATCGACCGCGGCTTGGTCGCCTTGAGCCGTGTGACTGCCGCGACCGCGCTGTTGCCGGTGGCCAGCATCGGGTCGAGCAAGATGGCGTCGCGGTCCTGCATGCTCTCGGGGACCTTGAAGAAGTACTCGACGGCCTGCAGCGTCTTGGGATCGCGGTACAGGCCGATGTGGCCGACCCGCGCGCTGGGCAAGATCTCCAGCATGCCGTCGAGGATGCCGCTGCCGGCGCGCAGGATCGACACCAGCACGATCTTCTTGCCGTCGAGCACCGGCGCCATCGTCGGCGCGACCGGCGTCTCGATCGGGATCATCGTGGTCGGGAAGTCGCGACACACCTCGTAGCCCAGCAGCATGCTGATCTCGCGCAGCAGGTTGCGGAACGTGCTGGTGCTGGTGTCCTTGTTGCGCATCAGCGTCAGCTTGTGCTGCACCAGCGGATGCCCGATGACGATGACCTGGCCTGCCATGGCCGCGGAGATTAGCGCAAGTCGCGCGACGCCCGCGCCACCCCGGTGACGAACAGGTCGTGGTGGCCGGTGACGAACACCTCGCGGTCGTGTTGCTGCAGGTACTTCCGGTAGAACGCGACGTCCTTGATCACCAGGCCCAGCTCGGGCTGCCGGAAGTTGCGCATGCGCGCGCCGTGGGCCAGCTCGCCGTCGCGGTAGCGGCAGTTGGGTACGCCCAGGATCACCGCGCCGGTCGGCGTCAGGCGCTCCTGCACGACGTGGCGCAACAGCGCGCGATCGTCGACGCCGGGGCTCTGCAGGACGCCGATCGCCAGCACCAGATCGAAGCGGCCCACCGGCAGCGTCGGCAGGTCGGCCAGGTCGGCCGCGTGCAGCGCCACGTCGCGATCGGCGAACCGCGCCCGCGCCACGGCCAGCGCGCTCGCGCTGTGATCGACGCCGACCACCTGCGGCGCCAGGCCGGGGTGCAGCGCCAGGAGCAGCGCGATCGCGTCGCCGGTGTTGACGCCGAGCTCGAGCACGCGGGGCCGCGGCGGCAGGCGCGCGCGCTCCAGGGCCTCGGCCAGATCGAGCACGAAGCCGGGCTCCTCGCGCTTGTCGAGGCGGGCGAACGCCGACGCCGCGCCGTAGCGCTCGCGTGGATCGTCGTCGACGACCGCGGGCGCCGGCGCCGTCGTGCGCCGGGCGAAGCCGATCGCCAGCCGTCCCGGCCCGGCGGGCCGCGGTCCGCGCAGGCGCAGGCCCAGGCGGTCGGCCAGCTCGACCCACACCCGCAGCGGGCGGTGGCGCCCGCCGGCGATCGGCTCGCCGGGGAACGCGCCGGCGGTGGCGTCGGGATCCAGCGCGATCAGCCAGGCCTCGGGCGCGTCGCCGGCCAGCGCGCCGTCGAGGTGCGCGATGATCTCCAGCAGGCTCGCGCCGGTGGCGTCGAACCCGGCGGCGCTCATGCGTGGGCGCGCCAGCTGCGCGCCAGCCGCCGCGCCTCGGCGACGAAGCCGGCGTGGGCCGGCCGCCAGCCCAGCTCGCGCCGCGCCTTGTCGGCGCTGACGTGCTGATCGAACGCCAGGCACGCGGCCAGCGCGCCGTGGCGAGCCACGCCCTCGTCGAGGGTCAGCCGCTGTACGTCGCCGGCGCCGCCCAGCGCGCGGTGGGCCGCGGCCGCGCACGCCGCGGTGGTGTCGCGGTTGCCGTCGACGCAGTTCCACAGCCCGCCGCGGTGCTGCTCGATCAGCGCGCGGTACAGCGACGCGACGTCGGCGCGGTGGACCATGGCCCAGCGGTTGTCGCCGTCGACCACCGGCACCGGCCCGCCGGCCGCCGCCGCCGCGAACCACGCGGCGGTGAGGCTGCCGCCGCCGCCGTAGACGCAGCCCGGCCGCACCACCGCGGTGGTCAGGTTGCCGCCGGCCGCGGCCAGCACCTGCGCCTCGACGTCGAGCCGGCGCGCGACCATCGCCGGCGGCGTCGGCGCGTCGGCCTCGGTGGCGACCCGCGCGCCGGTGGTGCCGTAGACCCAGACGCCGCTGGTGTAGATCAGCAGCCGCGGGCGCCGGGCCTCGCGGGCGTCGGCGATCATCGCGTCGAGCGCGGCGGTCTCGAGCGCCCAGCGATCGGGGCCGTGGTCGACCGCGCAGTGGATCGTCACCTCGTGGGTGCCGGCGGCCCGCGCCAGGAGCTCGAGATCGGCGAGCCCGCCCAGCACCGGCTCGATCTCGTGGGTCGCGACCCGCTGCGCGCCGACGTCGCTGCGCACCAAGCCGCGCACCTCGTGGCCGGCCCACGCCAGCTCGTGCGCGACCGCCAGGCCGATGTGGCCGCTGGCGCCGGTGACGAAGATCGCCATGCCGCGACGCTACGACGGCGTTCGTCGACGGTCAAACCCGATCACGGGCCGTAGCAATGGAGCGCCGCCGGGTCCTCGCCGGGGCAGCTGGCGGCGAAGCACGTCAGCACGCCCGCGTCTTGGCCGGCGCCGCAGTGCGCGACGTTGCAGGCGTCGCTGCAGGCGGTGCCCGCGCACGCCGCGGCGCGCGGCTCGCAGACGGTGGCGATGGGGCCGCACGCGCCGCCGAACTTCTGGACGCAGATCTCGTCGGCGGCGCAGGTGGCGCACACCGGATGGCTGTGGGAGTCGTCGGCGCACGCGGCGACCGCGAGGACGGACGAAACGAGCAGGGCAAGGCGGGACACGGTGCCACCCGCGGTGACGCGGGATGGTAGGTGGGGCGTGCTAGGCATAGGAGGTCGATCCTACGAGGCCCGCCGCCCGCCGGGTTGCGCCGCACGCCGCCCCGCGACGCGGATCACGCTCGCCGCGCGATCGCGGTCACATCGCCGCTACCGCCGGGTCTGGACCGTCGCGAACGGCGCCTGCGCCGGCGCGTCGAGGAACGCGGCGGCCTCGGCGTCCTGGGTCAGGGTGGCCTTGAAGAACGCGGTCACGTAGGCCTGGGTCAGGCCGCGCGCGGCGTCGATGTCGACGTACTCGAACGGCGAGCCGTCGCCCTCGCGCGTCGGCGCCGCGGCGCAGCCCGCCTCGAAGTCGGGGATCAGGCCGCAGATGTTGGAGAACGACCAGTGGCCGGCGTCGGCGACCTCGACCATCGTCACCGGCGGGTTCGCGTTGGCGAAGTTCTGCCGCAGGATCGTGTTGCCGATCGGGCCGATGCTGTGGTCCTCGGTCGCGAGGAAGAACAGCAGCGGCACGTGGATCTGCGCGAGCGAGACCCCGGCGAGCAGCGGGTTCTCCATCGGCACGGCGATCGCCAGGCCGGCCTTGGGCCGGGTGTCGTGCATCAGCACCAGGCCGGTCGTCACGCCGCCGAAGCTGTGCCCGAACACGCCGACCCGCGCGGGATCGAACTGCCCGCGGAGCGGCGCCGGCAGCTCCGCGGCCTGCGCGTCGAGCACGCGATCGAGGACGAACCGGATGTCGGCGGCGCGGGTCTCGAGGAACGGCACGCCGATCGGCTCGGCGGTGCCCGCGAGCTGATCCGGCAGCGTGCCGCCGGCGTGATCGGGCGCGACGACGGCGATGCCGTGGCTGGCCAGCCGCTCGGCGACCGCGAAGGTCGAGTAGCGCGTGCAGTTGAAGCAGTGCGAGAACGCGACGACCGCCCACGGCGCGCCGGCGGCGGCCGCGGCGTCGCGGGCCGCGTGGCTGCGGCGGCTGGTGCCGGGGTCGGGCGCGGTCGCGACCAGCGCCGCGAGCTGATCGCGCTCGGGGCCCGCCGGCACGAACTCCTCGATCGGCGCGCCGGCGGCGGCGGTCGCCCGGGCGGCCTCGGCCGCCGGGTACCAGATCTCGACGCGCAGCGTCCGCCCCCGCGCGGCGTCGGTCATGGTCACCGTGGTCGTGCCGACCGGGTACGGGCCCGGCTGCTCGACGCCGGACGGGGCGGCCGGAGCGTCGATCGCCGGCGGTGGCGACCCATCATCGCCGCAGGCAGCCGCGAGCGCGGCGAGAACGAGGACCGAGGCAAAGCGTGTGATCATGGCGCCGATCGATAACGCCCGCGCTGCGCGCCCGCCACGCGCACCGACGCGACGGGGGCGTTGCAAAAATGCACGACCGGCTTCCGGGTATCCTCGTCGCCGATGGACTGGGAAGATCTGCACTACGCCGTCGAGGTCGCTCGCGGCGGCGGCGTCACCGCGGCCGCCCGCGCGCTGGGCGTCGCCCCGAGCACGGTCTACCGCCGGATCACCAGCTTCGAGGCGCGGGTCGGCGCGAAGCTGTTCGATCGGCGCGGCGGCGCCTACGCGCTGACCCCGGCCGGGCAGGCGCTGCTGGCCGAGGGCGTCGCCCTCGACGACCGGATCGCCGCGCTCGAGCGCGGCCTGCGCACGCGCAGCCGGACCGTCGAAGGCGAGGTCACGGTCGCGTGCGCCGAGCTGCTGGCGGTCGAGGTGCCGCGGTACCTGGCGCCGTTCCGCGCGGCGCACCCGCGGCTGCGCTTGCGCCTGCTCGCCGGCACCAAGGCGGTCGACCTCGATCGCCACGAGGCCGACATCGCGCTGCGCGCCACCGCGGCGCCCGGCGACCGCCTGGTCGGCCGCAAGGTCGCCGACGTCGCGTTCGCGGTGTACGCGTCGGCGGCCTACGCCGCGAGCCACCCGGTGTCCGGGCCGCTGGCGGCGCTCGACTGGGTGTGCTTCGACGAGGCCCGGCCCGAGACCCCGCAGCGGCGGTGGGAGCAGGCGACCGTGCCGTCGGCGCAGGTCGCGCTGCGCACCAACTCGCGGGCCGCGTTCCTCGAGGCGATCCTCGCCGGCGCCGGCGTCGGGGTGCTGCCCTGCGGCGCCGCGGCCAAGGCGCCCGCGCTGGTCGCGATCAGCCCGGTGCTGCCGGCGCTGACGCTGCCGCTGTGGCTGCTAACCCACGCCGAGATCGCCCGCACGCCGCGGGTGCGCGTGGTGCTCGACTTCCTCGGGGCCGCCCTCGGCCGGGAGCGGGCGCTGCTGGAGGGCCGCGACCTCGACGCCAGCGCCCGGCGCTGACCACCCATGCGATTGCGGCGGCATCGGCCGGCGAGCTGTGGCACGCTTCCCCGGTGAGCCCGCGCACCCTGGTCGCCGCGCTGATCGCTGCCGCCGTCGGCCTTGGCACCGTCCAGCCGGCCGACGCGCAGCTGTGGAAGCCCAAGAAGAAGCCCGCCGCGACGGCCCCGGCGGCCAAGAAGGCCCGGCCGGCCCGCCCCGCGCGCAAAAAGCCCGGGCGCAAGAAGCCCGCGAACTCGGTGGTGCGGTTCCAGCCGCCGCCCGATCGCGACGACGACGCCGACCGCGCCCGTGATCGCGACGACGACGTCGACGACAACCCGCGGATCACGGTCGTCGACGGCGACCGCGACGAGTAGCGCAGCCGCCCGGCGGACCCGCGCTAGAAGCCGACGCCGGCGCGGTCGAGGGCGGCCTCGATGCAGGTGGTCGCGGTGGTGCAGTCGACGCCGGCGGGGATGCACGCGGTGAGCTCGTCGACCACGGTGGGCGTGACGATGCAGATGAGGCCGGCGTCGCCGGACACGACGGTGTTCAGGTCGACCTCGCACATCGCTTCGAGGTTGACGTCGCAGGCGGCGAGGTTGGCGCGGCACGCGGCCTCGTAGCGGCGGTGCGCGTCGGTCGGGCTGCAGGTGACGCACGCGTCGTCGCTGGCGCCGCAGGCGAGCTGCGACCGGCACGTGAACACGTCGACGGCGACGTCGGTGCGGAGCCACGTGCCGAGCTCGGCCTGGCAGCTCGCCATGCACTCGGCCTGCGTGCGGTCGGGCTGGCACGCGACCAGGCGCTCGCAGTCGGCCTGGCACAGGCCGTCGCGGGTCGCGGTGTCGAGCGGCTCGGGGCCGGCGTCGTCGCCGCCGCACGCGATCGCGAGGGTCAAGATCGCGGCCGCGCCGCAGGACCGGAGCATCGAGAGCTGCATGGCGGTCATCCTCGCCGACAACCCGTCCGCGCGCGCGCGGATTCGTCCCCGTGGTGCGCGCCGTCACGCGCGGTGGGTGCGCGCGGACCTTGTGCGTCGGCCGTCGCCGGGCGACCGTGCGCCATGAGCGACGACGACGGCGACATCCGCGAGCCCCGACGCTGGCGACAGGACGGCTGGGTGGCCCAGGTCATGAAGAACGAGGACGACGACGGATGGGCCGTGGCGATGACCCGGGTCGGCGACGACGAGCCGGCGCTGGTCGGCCCGTGGACGATGGGCCGCGACAAGAAGAACCCCAAGCCGCTCGATCACCCGGCGTTCATGACGCTGGTGAAGACCGCGACCGAGGTGCTGCTGCGCCACGAGCAGTCGCGCCGGGCCCAGCTGCACAAGACGCTGACGTTCACCGACGATCGCGACCGCCGCCTGCGGGTCGACTTCGACGTCGCGCAGGACGACGACGACCCCCACGCGATCGTGACCGTCACCGACGACGCCACCGACGAGCTGATCCGGCGCGATCGGGTCAGCCCGTCCTGGAAGCTGACCGCCACCACCGCCCAGCGCTTCGCCCGCGGCCAGGACTGACGTCGCGCTGGCGCCGGCGTGCGCGCGGGCCCGTGCGGCGGATCGTCTGGGTGCGGCGCCGGCGATCGTGCTTACGGTGATGCGGTGCTGGCGTTCGCCTACGACGGCTCGCTCAACGGTGACTGGGTGGCGCACTACGCGGTGCGCTTCGCGTCGAACACCGCGGCGCGGCGGCTGCGCCTGATCCACGTCCACGACGACGCCCGGGCGGCGCACCTGCCCGAGCGGCTGGCGCGCATCGCCGCCGAGTGCGCGGTGCTCGACGTCGGGTTCGACGCCGAGGTGGTCGAGCGCGGCGCGGACGACGTCGCCGACCGCATCCTCGCCGCGGCCGGGCCCGACGCCACGGTCATCGCCGGTACCCGCGCGCGCCCGCGGGCCCGCGCGTTCCTGGCGCACACGGTGTCGGCGCGCCTGCTGGCCGCGCGCCGGGGCCCGGTCATCGCGATCCGCGTGGTCCACCCCGGCGTGCTCGGCCAGCCCGGGCGCGTGCTGGTGCCGGTCGCCGAGCGCGCCGACTTCGCCGCCGCCGCGCTGCCGGTGTTGCGCCTGCTCGGCGACGACATCGAGCGGCTGCACCTGTTGTGGGTGTGCGCGGTGTCGCGGCTGCGCGCGCGCTGGCAATCGGCGCCGGCCGGCGCGCGGCTGGTCGCGGCGGGCCGCGCCCAGCTGGTCGAGGTCGAGGCCGCGATCCGCCGCGGCCTGGCGCCCGTGACGCCGCCGCTCGACGCGACCGTCGTCGTCTCGCCGGATCCGCCGCGCGAGATCGTGTTGCAGGCCGCGCGCCACCGCGCCCGGCTGATCTGCCTCGATCACGACGCGCCGGCCGCCGGGCCGCTGGCGCGCGCGTCGCTCGAGGCCGTGCTGCGCGACGCGCCCGCCGACGTCGCGGTGTTCCGGAACCCAACGTGATCCAGCGTCAGATCCACAACCTCGCGCTCGCCGAGGTGTTCGCGTCCCTGCGCAGCCGCCCGGGCGGGCTGACCGCGGCCGAGGTGGCCGAGCGCCAGGCCGAGCTCGGGCCGAACACGCTCGATCCGCCGCCGCGCTGGGGCTGGCTACGGACCCTGGCGACCCAGCTCACCAACCTGTTCAGCTTGCTGCTCTACGCCTCCGCGGCGCTGTGCTTCGTCGCCGAGCGCATGCAGCCCGGCGAGCACATGGCGGTGCTGGGCTGGGCGCTCGCCGGCGTCGCGCTGCTCAACGCCGCGTTCACGTTCGCGCAGACGATCCGCGCCGAGCAGGCGATGCGCGCGCTGCAGGACCTGCTGCCCCAGCGCGTCACCGTGACCCGCGCCGACGGCGAGCAGGCGGTGCCGATCGCCACGCTGGTGCCGGGCGACGTGATCCACCTGGCCGAGGGCGACCGCGTCCCCGCCGACGCGCGGCTGATCGCCGCCAGCGATCTGCTGGCCAACAACGCGCCGCTCACCGGCGAGTCGCGCCACGCCAGCCTGGCCGCGGCCGAGGTGCCCGCCGGGCGGCTGGTCGACGCGCCCAACCTGGTGTTCGCCGGCTGCGCGATCGTCCGCGGCTCGGGGCGCGCGGTGGTGTACGCGACCGGGCGCCGCACCGAGTTCGGCAAGGTCGCGGCGCTGTCGGTCGCGGTGCGGCGGCCGCCGACGCCGCTCGAGCGCGAGGTCGCGCGGATGGTGCGCATCCTCACTGTCGTCGCGCTGGTGATGGGTGTCGGCTTCTTCGCCTACGGCGTCGCGATCGGCCGACCGCTGTGGGTCAACGTGGTGTTCATGCTCGGCATCATCGTCGCCAACGTGCCCGAGGGGCTGCTGCCGACGCTGACCCTGGCGCTGGCGATGGGCGGCGTGCGCCTGGCGCGCAAGCGGGTGCTGGTCAAGCGGCTCGACGCCGTCGAGGCGCTGGGCGCGGTCGAGGTGATCTGCACCGACAAGACCGGCACGCTCACCCACAACCAGGTGGCGGTGACGGCGGCGGTCGACGCGGTGAGCGCCGCGCCGCTGGCCGCCGCCGGGCGCCGGGCGCTGCTCGAGGCGGCGGTGACGGCGTCCGAGCTGCATCGCCACGGCGACGGCTGGAGCGGCGATCCGCTCGACGTCGCCGCGGCCCAGGCGCTGCGCGCCGCTGGCGGTGACCCCGACGCGATCACCGGCGCGGTGGTCCGCCACGTGGCCTTCGACGTCCAGCGCCGCCGCGCGGCCGGGGTGCGCGTCGACGGCGCCGGGGCCCGCTTCGCGATCAAGGGCGCGTGGGAGGTCGTGCGGCCGCACGTCACCCTCGACGCCGCCGGCCTGATCCAGGCCGACGCGACCGTGCGCGCGCTGGCGTCGCGCGGGCTGCGGGTGCTGGCGGTGGCGTCGCGGGCGATCGCCGCGGACCGGGTCGCCGCGCCCGAGGCCGAGCTCGAGCCGGGGCTGACGCTGCACGGCTTCCTGTGCCTGTCGGATCCGCTGCGCGCCGCGGTGCCCGACGCGCTGGCGCGCTGCCACGCCGCCGGCATCCGGGTCGTGCTGATCACCGGCGACCACCCCGACACCGCCCGCGCGATCGCGATCCAGGCCGGCATCATCGCGGCCGACGCCACCGCCGACGCGGTGATCACCGGCGGCGAGCTCGAGGCGCTGCGCGAGGCCGAGCTGGCGGCGCGGCTGCGCGCCGGCGCGTGCGTGTTCGCGCGCACCACGCCCGAGCAGAAGCTGAAGATCGTCGCCGCGCTCAAGCAGCTCGGGCTGGTCGTGGCGATGACCGGCGACGGCGTCAACGACGCGCCGGCCTTGCGCGCCGCCGACGTCGGCATCGCGATGGGCGCCAGCGGCACCGACGTCGCCCGCGCGGCGGCGCAGATCGTGCTGCTCGACGACGACTTCGCCAGCATCGTGGCCGGCGTCGAGGAGGGCCGCACGGTCTTCGCCAACATCCGCAAGTTCACCAGCTACGTGCTGGCGTCGAACGTCCCCGAGATCGTCCCGTTCCTGGCCTACGTCGCGCTGCCGGTGCCGCTCGGCCTCACCGTCATCCAGATCCTGTCGATCGATCTCGGCACCGATCTGCTGCCGGCGATCGGCCTGGGCCAGGAGCCGCCCGACGGCGAGGCGATGGGCCGGCCGCCGCGCGGCCACCACGGCCGGCTGCTCGATCGCGCGCTGATGGTGCGCAGCTACTTGTTCCTCGGGCTGATCCAGGCCGCGTGGGCGATGACGCTGTTCTTCGTCGCGCTCGCCGCCGCCGGCTGGCGCTGGGGCGCCGAAATGGCGGCCAGCGACGCGGGCTATCGCGCCGCCACCGGCGTCACGCTGGTCGCCGTGGTGTTCAGCCAGGTCGCCAACCTGATCGGCCGCCGCTACGAGGCGCGCAGCGGCCTCGACCTCGGCCTCTTGCGCAACCGCCTGCTGGTGCTGGGCGTCGCCCTCGAGCTGGGCTTCGCGTTCGCCGCCCTGTACTGGCCGCCGCTGACCAACGCGCTCGGGACCGGCCCGGCGCCGGCGTGGCTGGTCGCGCTGGCCGCGCTCGGCGCGCCGCTCCTGTTCGTCGCCGATCTGGCGCGCAAGCGCCGCCGGGCGCGGCGGGCGATCAGAACGGCCGGCGCAGCTCGGCGGTGACGCCGGCGGTCACGCGCAGCTCGCGCACGGTGGCGGGGACCGCGGCGTCCTCGTCGACCACGACGTTGCGGGCGCCCTCGGCCCGCGCGTACAGGAACAGGTGGTCGGTCAGCGCCAGCGTGCCGTCGACGCCGGCGCCGTAGGTCCACACCCGCTCCGAGTAGCGGGTCAGGCTCAACAGCCGCGCGTGCGAGACGAACCCGTCGGCGCGCAGCCACGCCGCCGGGCGGTCGACATCGAGCCGGGCGGTCAGGCGATCCTCGTCGAGGATCTGGTTGGCCGAGGTCGGGTACATGCCGTTGATCGCGTGGACCTCGAGGGTGGCCCCGCCGTGGCGCGCCTGCACGGTGGCGTCGAGGTGCAGCGCGTTGCGCTGGACCGCCTCGATCACGCCGGGCGGATGGAACTCGCCGATCTCGAAGCCGGCGTCGAGGCCGATCGCGACGTGCTCGCCCAGCCGCACGCCGCCGATCGCCAGCGGCGAGATCGCGGCGACCAGCGGGTCGTCGACGCCGTCGCTGGTCAGCCCCAGCGTCGTGAACGCGATCTTCATGAAGTCGAACGTCTGATCGCGCCCGCCCAGGCCGCGCCCGCGCCGCGCCCAGTACACCGGCTGGATCGACGCCCACGACTGGAACGTCGTCGCGCCGCCGTGGACCCAGTCGAACTGGAACCGCATCGGCGCGACGTCGATCTGGTGATCGGCCGACAGCCA
>Ga0073899_10002968_pt1 | contig 15179 bp, 11 predicted proteins | sample KloWWTmetaKNB5Ph_FD_88975 | JGI IMG/M metagenome (GOLD analysis project Ga0073899, IMG submission 88975) | Active sludge microbial communities from Klosterneuburg, Austria, studying microevolution and ecology of nitrifiers - Klosterneuburg... | ecosystem: Engineered > WWTP > Aerobic digester >...
CCCCGGCGCCTACTGACGCGGCCGTCGCCGCGGTCGAGACTGTCGACGCAGCAGCCGCCCGCCCGCGGATGAAGCCAGGCAAGTGCGAGCCCGAACGCTGGGGCGGCTGGACCGGCACCGCCGAGTGCCGAGCGCGAGCCAATCGTATCGTGCCCGCGTCGCACAAGCCGTGCACCCAAGACAGCGAGTGCGTGCTGGTCGGGACCGCGTGCTTGCCCCACGCGGTCTCGAAGGCGCGGGCGACGGCGTACGACGAGGTCTACGCCTGCGGAAATCCGGCCGCTGGCCAGTGCGCGATGCGCCACCGCGCGGTCTGCGAGGCAGGGTGCTGCGGTCTGGGCTGGCTCTAGCCAACCCCAATGCAGCTCGCCACCATCGCCAAGATCGTGCTCTCTGTGTACGCTGCGAGCTGAAGGTGGCCACGCCGCTCCGCACGCTGAAGAAGGCGATCTTCGATCAGATCGAGGTGGGGTGCGCCGATCTTCGCGTGCTCGGCGCGGAAGCGCGCATCTCGCGCAACGCCGATGCGCTGAGTCTCCGCTTCGACCTGCCCGAGGGCGCGTCGGGGCTGGCGCACGTGGCCACGATCAAGGCGGGGCGCCCCGCCGGCGCCTTCGAGCTGGACCCGAGCTTGATCGTGTACGGAGGGCGGCTTCGCACCCTGCTCGACCGCCTACCGGACCCGAACCCCCACTACCGGCGCCTTGGAGCGTCGCTCGTGGTGAAGGCGGCGGCTGGTGGGCAGCGCTTTGTGGTCTAGGGCCCGTCGTCGCTCGCTGTGAAGCGCGTGGTCGCGCTGGTGGGGGGAGATTGGGCGGCGGCCCTGGCGGCGTTCACGCATGACTTCGGCGCTGCCCTCGACTTCACCGTCGCTCACCCGGAGCACGTCAGCGACGCCTTCGCAACAGCGGTGATCTGCGCGCTCTGGTCGCGACGGGCGAAGAGCATCCCGAAGCTGGTAGCGCTCACGCGGACCAATCGCTGGTTCGCGAGTTCGCTCCGTGGCCAGGAACCCGAGGCCTTGCTCGCCCGCGTTCGGGAGCTCGTGGCCGAGGGGTGACAGGGGCTGGCTGATGCTCCGCGCCCAGCGTCTGGCGCAACGCCGATGGCGCGATCGAGTCGCGGGCGATTGACGGCGAGCGTGATCAAGTCGCCGGCCTTGGCCGCCTCGAGCGCCGCCGCGAGCGCCGTCACGTTCGTGACGTTCACCGCGTTGGGCGCTGCGGGCTGGGTGCGCGGCACCGGGCGCGTCTTGGCCGTCGCCGTCTTCGTGGCGCTGCCTCCGTCCGGGTCGGTCGCGCTGAGCTCGATCTCGTGATCGGTGTCTGGAGTGAGATCGAAGATCGAACCGGCGAATTGCCGAGGCACGGGCGCGCTGACCGTCTCCGGCCACACCCGGAGTAGGGGCAGGCCTTCGCGCCAGGTGCTGTCGCCCAGCTTGCGGTAGCGGGTGCCGACGCCGATCGGACCTGCGGAGTGAGCGCTCCCAGTCAAGAGCCCGACGGCGGACGCGAGCATGAATCCTTCGAGTCGTTTCGCCAGGCTCCGGAGTCTGACATGGGCTCCGACCGCCGCGAAAGGCAACGCTCGACCACGACGCAGCGCCGCTTGACGCACTGCCCTCGGTTGCCGTCGGCGGCGCTGGAACGAGGCGATCAGGGCGACTCGCGCCGGGCGCGGTAGTTGTGGTGCCCGCTCGGACGGAATTCGCCTACAGCCCGTCCACCGTCAGGCTTCCGGTGGCGGAGACGAGCATCGTGCCTGTGGCCTTGTTCTCGGAGACGAGCTTCTGCGCCTCGACCTCTGCCTTGTCTATGGTGAACGTGAGCTTGTTGCCCGCCACCTCGAGCTTTGCGGTACCGGTGCTGGTGGGCTTGGCGACGAAGGTCTTGTCCTGGAACGAGGTGATGCACGTGCCGGACTCGGTGTAGATGACGCCGACCGAATCGTTGTTCAAAGGGTGATCGGGCGTGGCACCGTTGTTGGCGGCAGGGTAGGTCTTCGTCGCGGGCGTCGCGGTCATGATCACGCGCAGCGTCCACCGCTTTCCGTCCTGGGTGGCAGTGCACCTCACCTCGAGGCTCGCGGTAAAGTTCGGCGCCGGCGCGGGGATGAAGGTTCCCGAGCATTCGAGGTCCAGCGGAGGTGCCGCCGTGACGTTCGCGTCGGTGATCGTAGGGAGAGTCACCGTGGCCTTCCCGGTCGCCTTGTCGGGCTTGGGGCAGCTCACGCCGCCGCCTGCTCCCACGCCACCTGCGCCCTCGCCGCCTGCGCCCGCGCCACCCCCACCGCCAGCTCCCCCGCCGCCCTCCCCGCCTGCGCCCGCGCCAGATCCTCCTGCGCCGGCGGCTCCGTCCGCGCTCTCGCTGCTGCACGCGGTGACGACACCGAGGCAAATGGCCGTGACGCCGATCCAGATAGCCCTCATGTTCGTCTCCTTGCGTGTGCTCGTCGAATTCCGCCATCCTTGCACGGTTCGGAGCGCGTACCTCGGAAATGTGGGGCTGACATTGCCTTCTGCACGATTCGATCGGTTTGCGAGAGGCGGCGCGCGCCGTGAGCCGAGTGTTGGCGTCGGCGTTGCCCTCGACTTCACCGTCGCTCACCCGGAGCATGTCAGCGACGCTCTTGCGACAGCGGTGATCTGCGCGCTCTGGTCGGGACGGGCAAGGACCATTCCGAAGCTGGTGGCGCTCACGCGGACCAATCGCTGGTTCGCGGGTTCGCTCCGTGGCCAGGAACCCAAGGCCTTGCTCGCCCGCGTTCGCGCGCTCGTGGCCGAGGGCTGAGCGGGCTACGGCGAGTTGGCGGACGATCCGCCCATCCGCCACCCGCCCCGGGAACTCGCAGCCCGCTGCGAACGCCACGATTGCCTCGCAAAGCGAGCTGCGCCCGATCCGCCTCGCCGCGCGCGCGCGCGGCCGCCTTCGGTGCCGGGGCTCAGCGCCCGTGGTGAGCGAGGACGGCCATCGCGCGCCCTGCGGTGGCGGCGCCGAAGCGGGCCGTCCAGCGCGCGGACATCTGGGCCACCAGGTCGTCGTACGTCGTGTCGTCGTTCGTGTTCCTGAGCGCCGTCACGACGGCGTCGGTCACGCGGCTGATCACGGTGGCTTGCGTCGCGCCAAGCCAGATGTCGTTGCCCGGCCCGCGCACTTCGACCATGACGGCAGGGGGACTCCCCGGCACCCTGCACGGCGTCACCGTGCAGTCGCGGTTGTAGAGCAGCTCCCAGAGCGCCTGGTTGAGACCCCACCCCTCGTCGTGAATGTCGGCCGCGTTGCAGTCGTTGGTGTCGTCTTGGATGATGTCGCTAGCCCGGACGTGCGGCTGCCAGTTCGTGTCCAGGGAGCCGTTGTAGGCGGCCTGGATCTCGCTGTCTCCCGCGGCCTGGACCGAGACGAAGAACTCCGCGAGCGTCTCCGTGATCCGCTGCCCCTCGGTGATGCCGGCCCAGCAAACCCCCCAGCCAAGGCCGTACGAATGGGCCACGTAGTGACCGTACTCGTGGAACAACGTGTGCAATCGGTAGTTGTCGTTGCGGTGGATGTTGAGGTCGTGGAAAGTTGGGTGGTAGTGTGACTGGTTGTTCAAGACGTTCTCGTACCGCACGTGCACGTTGACGTCCGCGGTGTCGGTCGGCGCGACGTTGCCCCAGGCGTAGGTGTTCATGACGGTTCGCATCCGACCCAGCCACGCAAAGGCGTTCTCTTCGAAGAAGGAGTTGACGCTCGTGCTCGTGAAGTTGAGCGCGCTGGTGTCGCTGCAAGCCCTAGGGACCTCCACCTCGGCGCCGGCGTCGTCCTGAACGCGGTTGAAGCCATTCGCGACGTTGGTGCGCTTGAGCTGCCATGGGCAGTTGCCGAACCAGTCGTCATCGGCGCCGCACGTGGAGACGCCGATGACCGACGGCGCGAGTAGAACGTCGTTGGCGGCGATCGCGACCCAGTCCGCGCGCCCGCCTTCGCCGCGGGGCACGGCGCCGCGGCGGACGTTGCACTGCCTCGAGGTGTAGGGCAAGAGCGAGCTGGTCCTCGCCACCACCTCCGAGCGCGCGGCGTCCACGGTCAAGCGCTCGCCCGCCTCGACGTCCACGAGCCACACCGCGCGCCGACTGAACCGGTCGATCGCGGGCCTCATCACGCCACGCCCGGCGTCCGCGTCGCCGCCTCCGCCGACGCGGACGGAGAGAGCCCGGGCGTCGCGGCGATCCGCGAGTCCGTCCTGGTCGTCGCGCTCCAGCGTCAGCGTCCGATCGCCCGCGCGCACCAGCGACGGCGCGGCGGCGGCGAAGTCGCTGGTGGCAACGGGGAAGTCCTCGACCTGCCCGACGACCGAGTAGAGCGCGCCGTCGGGGTAGAACGTGAACGTGACTCCGGCGTCGGCGATACGCACCCCGCCGCGCGCCTGGAAGAAGCGGACGTTCCAGAGATCGTCGCCCCGCGCAATGGCGTCGAGCTCGAGCCACTCGGACTCGATCGGCCGGCTCAGTCCGAAGAGATCGCGGTGCGCGTTGAGGAAGTCGACGCAGCCGCGCACGATCTCCTCATCGGACGCCTGGTCCATGCGCCTGCCGAGCGCCGGGAAGCGACCGATGACGGTTCGGAATCCTGCTTTGTCGGCCCGCGGGACGGCATGCAGCAGCGCGGGCTCTCCGGTGTGGAGCGACCTGAGCCGGTCATTGAGCGACTGCCCGCCGGGCACCACTGGGCCGCGGTCCACGCCGAGCCGGATGGCGCTGAGCTGCGTCGCTCCCTCGGGCGTTCCGTCCGGCCCGTCGTCCGACGCACCCTCGACCGCGCACGCCGGAGCGATCGCGAGGAAGCATGCGCCGAAGATCACGCCCGCCGAGCCCCAGCGGGCGCGGCTCCCGAGCACCCTGGGGCGGAGGGGCAAGGAGGAATCAGAGGTCTTTCGGTCGGTTTTCAAGTCGGTGGCCCTTTCTTGTGGTGTCCGTAGTTGTTGCGACCCCGAGTGCGCGCATTCACTGTCCCCCCGCACCCGGATCCGTGGGCGCCCGCGCCGCCGGGCGTGACTTGACTGGCCCCGCAGGGCGGGTAGACCCAGCTCATGAACTCGCGGGGGCGGTGGTGGCGGAGGCTCGTGGGCGTGCTGGCGGCGAGCGGGGTGATCGGTGGGGCTCTTGGCTGCGAAGAGAGTTCGCCGGAGCCGGGTGGGGGCGGGCCGGTGGCGCGACTCGAGATCACTCCTCGAGGGCTGCTCTTGACGGCTGCGGGGCAAGAACGGCGGCTCTCGGTCAGGGCATACGATGCCAAGGGGCGGGTCGTGCCGGCGCCGTCTCTCTCGTGGCGCGCGAGCTCGCCCGCCAACATCGCCGTCGATGGGGACGGCAACGTGGTGGCGCAGGTGGCCAACGGGGCGAGTCAGATTTTCGCCGAGTCCGAGGGCGTGACCTCCCCTCCGCTGCTCGTCGCGGTCACGGCCTTGCCCCCAGGCACCTTGGCGCTGACCGACGCGAAGATCGTCGGCGAGCCCCGGGCGACCGACCCAAACGCGGCGCCCGAGGTGGGCGCAACCTACGAGGTTGTGCTCACCGATGTCGATCCGCCGGCTCCGGGCACCCTGGTGGTGAGCACCGAGGCCCAGCCCGTCGGCGGCAAGGTGGTCGCCGCAGAACGCGATGGCGACCAGGTCCGAGTCACGCTCGCGGTCGTTCCCGTTCAGGAGCTCTTCCCCAGCCTGAGCATCGCGGAGCAGATCGACCTGTCGAACGTCGAGCCCGAAGTCCCCGCCGACCTGAAAGACACCTACGAGATCACCCGCGACGGCGACACCATTCGCTTCAGTCCTTCGAGCTCCATGGGCTCGTCTTCGGGCAGCCTGAGTCAGGCGCTGAAGTACCCCGGGAAGCTGCCGCCGTTCGACGACTGTGAAGTGGACGCGACGGGGGTGAGCCAGCTCCCGTTGACCCTGAGCCAGGCTCCCGCGCTCAGCATCAGCCAGAGGTTTGGCCTCGACTTCGTCTACACCTCTGGCGTGGGGCTGGAGCGCCTGGTCGCGAAGGGCGAGTTCGGCGCCGCCTATGACGGGACCCTCACGGTCGCCGCCGCCTTCCAGGGCACGGTGTCGTGCACGAAAGAGCTGGCCGTGATCCGAATCCCCATCGCGGGGGCGCTCTCCTGGGTGGTGAGCGGCGTCGTCCCCATCAGCGTTGGCTTCGAGCTCGGCGGCAAGCTGACGCTGGCCAGCGTAGAGGTGGGAGCGAAGGCCGAGGCCAAGGCCAAGGCGGAGTTCGGCGTGGCCTGTCCAGGAGGCGCCGACTGCAGCTTCGTGCGCGGCGTGACAGCCAGCACGAGCGCCGAACCGATCTGGAAGAAGCCGACGGCCAATGACCTGCGCGTAGACGCCAGCCTCGCCGTGTTCGGCAAGGCCGAGGTCGGCATCGGCAACCCGATCTTCCCCCAGGTGAGGTTCTCGGCGGTGTCCGCGCGCAGCGGCCCGACCCTCGAAGGGAGCTTCGCGCCGTGGACCTCGCAGATCCTCGACCCCGGCTACGCGTCGTCGTACGGACTTTCCCTCGTGACCAAGGCGGGGGTCGGTGTCGACCTGCCAAAGGTGCTTGCCCGGTTTGGCCTCACGGACATCACCATTGTCGAGCTAAAGGGGGAGACCGAGCTCGCGGTGTCTCCCAAGGGCACATGGACTGCCGACCGGAGCAGCTTCGTCGCCGGAGACACGGTCAACTTCCAGGTCGAGCTCGATCCGGCGACCGTCGAGTTCCCGCCGAAGCTGGGGCTGTACAACGTGAAGGACATCATCCTGGTTCGGAAGGTTGGAACCTCGTCCATCGTCGAGGCGGGCCGGGCGGCTGCCTCGGCGGGACAGACCAGCTTCACCATTCCGTTTACCGCCACCGACTCCGGTCAGACGAGCGACTTCTCGGCGTTCCTGACAACGGCTCTCTTGCCGTTCGACAACCTGGCGCTCGAGCTCGAGAACGGCGCGTCGCCCTCGTGCGTGGTCACTGATCTGGGAACCCTGGGCGGGGACTGCGTGGCCAACGCGCTCAACAACAACGGGCTGGTCGTCGGCCAATGCACCGCGGGCAGCGGGAAGTGGGATCACGCCTTCCTCTGGGACAACGGCACGATGCAGGACCTGGGCACCTTCGGGGGCCTGGTGAGCCAGGCGCACGGCATCAACGACGCGAAGGACGTGGTGGGACTCGCGGGGGTGAGCAGCGGCGCTTTTCACGCCTTCCTCTGGCGCGACGGAGCAATGAAAGACCTGGGGGTGCTCGGCGGAACCGGGGCCGCGGCCTACGCCGTCAACCAGGCCGGCCACGTCGCCGGGTATTCGAACTTGAGCACGACCAGCACGCATGCCTTTCTCTGGGCCAACGGCAGCATGACGGACCTGGGCTCGCTGCACGACACGAGCACGGGCTACGCGCTGAACGATGCGGATCAGGTCGTGGGGTTCACCACGCTTCCGCCGCCGCAGCCCGGCACGCCCCCCGCATCGCACGCGTGCCTGCTGAGCAGCGGTGGGATTCAGGACCTGGGCGTGGGTTCCGGAGGTTGGAACCTCAGCGTTGCCCGCGGGATCAACGCAGCCGGGCTCGTCGTGGGCTGGGTCAGCAACTCGGCGGCGGGCACCAGACGGGCGGCCCATTGGTCCGGCGGCAGCATGACTGTGCTCCCCGGCGGCGACGAGAGCCGCGCTTACGGCGTCAACGACGCAGGAGTGATCGTCGGGGAATCGACGGGGCTGGCCGTTCGCTGGAAAGACGGCAAGCTCGAAGACCTCAACGCGCTGCTCTCGGCGGGCTCCGGCTTGACGCTCACCAGCGCGCGCGCGATCAACAAGAAGGGACAGATCGTCGGCGCGGCAACGTCGGGGAGCGCGAAGCGTGCCTTCCTGCTTTCGTGCGGACCGTAGGGGTCGCCTTGCACCGACCCATCCCCCGAAAATCACCCTCGCTGGCGCGGTGGATGTCTGCGACGGTGGCCACGGCGAGTGAAACGCATGAAAGTTCGATCCGCTTCGCGACACCTTGGTCCCCGGGTCAGGCCGCAGCGCCGGGTGCTTGCACTGGGCGTCGCCCTGCTCGGCGTGGTGGTGGCGGTGGCCTGCTCGGAAGACGATGAGGCGGATGGCACGCCCGCATCGGGTGGGGCAGCGGGCGCCCCGGCCGAGGGCGGCGCGGCCGACGCACCTCCCGACACGGCGTGCTCCGATGCGGGCGCACCCTTGGTGTGCAACGCCATCCTCGCCGGCGGAGCGAGCTTCTCTCCGGCGCCGGCACGGGTGCTGTTGCCGCTCCCCTCCGTCCCCAAGGTCGTCAGCGGAAAGTACGAGGCGAGCGCCTACTTCGAGGGCGGGAACAGCGGCACCGAGTGGCTGAGCGGCTCGGTGAGCGTCGTCTCCGGAGGCCTCGAGCTGGCGCTCGACGTACCCGCCGGTGCCGGTACGATCGTGCAGATCGAGATCTGCGCGCTCGATCTCATCGACAGCTGCGGCGCCCACCACTTGCTCGACCGCTTCGCGACCGACGACGCCGGTAACCGCGCCGAGCTTCCACGCTTCGAGCTCGGCGACGCGGGCGCGGCGTACGCTCCGTCTTGCCGTCTCGATTACGACTTGTGCAACGACTGACGCGCGCCGAGACGCAGCCCGCCGCCCCTCCTCAACACCCCTCGTCGACGCTGCCGTCGCAGTCGTCGTCGATGCCGTTGCACACCTCCGTGTTCGGCTGAACCACCTGCGGGCAGCTCGAGACGCCGTTGACGCATTTCTCGGTCCCGAACGAGCAGGCGCCGTTCTTGCCCGTGGTGCAGGGCTGGCCGTCCAGATCCTCGTCGGCCTGGCCGTCGCAGTCGTCGTCGAGGCCGTTGCAGACCTCTGCGCTGGCCGTGGCCCCGGGCACGCAGCTCACGGCGCCGGACGCGCACTTCAGCTGGCCCGCCGCGCACACGCCTTGCGCGCCCGCCACGCTGCACGCGCCGCCACTCGGAATGGCGTCGTCGACCTTGCCGTTGCAGTCGTCGTCGTGGCCGTTGCACTGCTCGGGCCCGGGCTTCGAGGTGCAGGCCAGGGCGCCCTGGCCGCACGCGAACGTGCCCACGCCACACTGCGGAGTGCAGGCTGCGCTGGTGGCAGCGCTCGCACCGCAGGCGCGCCAGATCTTGCCGTCGTCGAGCACGCCAGCGCCTTCGCCACCCCAGACGATGGCCTCGGTTCCCGTCCAGACCGCGACCCCCCACTTGCGCGGGCTCGGTCCGCCGGGGGGAAGCTCGGTGAAGGTGCTGGTCGCCGCGTCGAACACCGCGCCCGTGGCATCCAAGCTGAAGCCGTTGGCGTAGTGCGTGCCTCCGTAGAGGCCGAAGGCCGAGGATGCCGCGAACGCCATCCCGTGGAGGTGGCCGTTGTAGGCGCCGCCCTTCGGCACACCGGGAAGGAGGCTCCACTTCTTGTTCGCCGCGTCCCAGACGGCGCCGTCGTTCGCGGGGTAGTTGTAGTTGGTTCCGCCGAAGCGCTCTCCGCTCCAGAACGCAGCCAGGGTGCCGCCGGGACCGAGGGGGAACGACAGCATGTTGGCGTACCCCGCCTGCGGAGACTCGGGGATCGCGCTCCAGGTGTCGGCGACCGGGTCGTAGGCAGCGCCCGTGTGGTAGCGCCCGCCCGAGTGGTTGCCGCCGCCGAAGACCACGAGCGACGACCCGTTCCAGACCACGCCCGGCGCACGAGTGTCGTCCCGTGGCTCGAGCGGTCCGGTCGCGACGACGCGCCACGCTTGCTTCGTGAGGCTATACGCCGCGCCGTCGCTGAGATCACAGGGGCAGCTCGTCTTCCGGCCGCCCCAGACCATTACCTCTTGGGTCGCAGGCAGGTAGGCGGCAAACGCAAACGTGTCTCGCTTGGGGATCGGCAGCGTGCCGGGCAGCGTGGTCCAGGTGTTCTTCGCGAGCTCGAAGCGGGCGACCGGAGTCGCCGGGTTCGGCGAGACGACCACCAGCTCGCTCCCGGTCCAGGCGGGCAGCCCGGCGACCGGCCCCGCCGCGAGCTTCTTCCACAGATTGGTCGCCGGATCATAGCTGCCCGGGGCGAGATCGCTGGTGTTCCCGCCCCAGATCAGCATCACCGATCCGGTCCAGACCGCGAACGCGTTCTTGCGCCCCGGAATGCCAGCGCTGGACGACGGCGCCATGTCGCGCCAGCCAGGGGGAGCCGCGCACGCACCCGTGCACGCCGACCCGCCGGCGCCGCTCGAGCCGCCCGCAGCGCCGCCGCCGTCCGACGCGCCCGCGGCCCCGCCGCCATCCGACGCGCCCGCGCCTCCACCGCCGCCCGAGGCGGCCGCGCCGCCAACGCCGCCCCCCGCACCCGCCGTGCCGCCGGCGCCGGACCCGTTGGGGTCACCGGAGCCTCCGTCGGAACAGCCGATCGACGTCCCGAGGGCGATGGCAGCGCAGAACACGGCGGTCTTCATGACCGCATCCTACGGCGCGCTACGCGAAGCTTCCCTTGGCCGGGGCATTGTTTCATTTGCTTTCAGGGTGGTGGGGACGGCGGGGCGCGGTGGCACTCAGCGAACGATTCGCCCGTCCGCCGCCACGCGCCCCGGAAGCTCGAGGCCCACGGCAAACGTCATGATGACCTCGAAGAGCTCGCTGCGCTCGGCGCGCAGTCGCTCGATCTCGCGGCGCCGCCAGCGGCGCAGCAAGCGGACGCGCACGGCCCGCGCCGTCTCGCGCGCGACGCGCAGATAGCGAAGCCCCGCCGCGCCGCCGATCAGGCAGAGCAGCCCCATCACCACGCCGGCCAGCACGGGGACGTCGGGCACGCCGGGCAGGGCGGCGCGCAGCCAGACGTTGCCGCGCGCGGCCAGCACGCCCGCGCCGATCCAGGTGGCGGGGAAGAGCACGGCGCCGGCCAGGAGCTTCACCGTGGCTTCGTCCTTGTAAGCCCGCGAGGCCAGCTTCGAGATCGCGATCAGCAGCACCGCCACCGGCACGTTCACCACCGAGCCGACCACCAAGATCGGAGGGAGCACCAGGTACACCGTCGCCAGCTGCAGGAACAACAGGAAGCCCAGCCATGGCGAGGCCAACCGGGGGTCCAAGTCCAGCTCGTGGTCCTCCAGCGCGAGCGCACGCAGCGTCTCGTCGTAGCGCGCCAGCCGCGTGCGCACCCGCTCGACGTCGTCCGGGTGCGACGTGAGGCGCTGGTTGTACCCGGCCCAGATGCGCCCGAACCCGAGCACCCGCTCTTGCATGTCGGGGCGCCCCGGCGCCGCCTCTGCGCGCCGCGCGCGCTCGGCGCGCACCAGCTTGCGCGCGCGGTGCATCAGATGGTGCAGCTCCCAGCTCTCGGTGGGGTGGACGGCGGCCGAGAGGTGGGCCTCGATCTGGTCGGTCAGGCGGGCCGCGCGCTCGCGGGCCAGCTCGGGGCTCTCGCCCTCTCTGGGCACCACGTCCAGCTCTGGCGGCGGCTCGATGGCGGGGTGGAACTCGACCAGCGCGTACGAGCGGAAGGCGCGCTTGTCGTCGTAGTGGAGCCCGACCGGGATGATGGCCGGAGCGCGTGCCGGATCGAGGGCGCGCGCCTGGTAGTACAGCCGCGCGGCGCCGGTCTTGAGCTCCAGCATGCGGGGGGCGTCGTGACTGACGCCTTCGGGGAAGAGCGCGGCGAAGCGCCCTGCCGCGATGGCGCCCGCCAGCGCGCCCAGGCTCTGCTCGTTTCGCGCGCGGCGGTCCCCGCCCGTCCCGGCGTCCACGGCGCGGTAGATGGGCACCGCCCCCACACCGCGCATCAGCCAGCCGAGCAGCGGGACGCGAAACAGCCCGTGCCGTGCGCCGAAGGCCACACTGCGTGGGCTGTGCGCCAAGATCAGACCCGGATCGATCAACCCGTTCGGATGCGAGGCGACGATCAGGCCACCGCCCGTCTCGGGCACGTTCTCGAGCCCGCTGACCTCGACGCGCCGGAAGAACGCCCGCACCAGGAGCCTCACCAGCGACACGGCGGTCTGGTACGACGCGCTCATCGAGGCCGGCTCACCGTTCGTCGCGCCCCTTGCCTGCCAAGATGGCACCCACGCACTTCTCGATGCGGGCGGCGCGAGTCGCGGACTGCTTCGCGCCCGAGAAGTGCATCACGTAGGCGCGACGGCGCCCCGGGGTCAGGGCTCGGAAGGCCGTGGCCAGGGCGGGATCACCCTTCAGGCGCGAGGTGAGCTCGTCGGGTAGCGTGAGCTCGTGCTTTGCCTTGAAGTCCACCTTCGCCCCGGCCTTCTCCAGACGGATCGCCTGCGCGACGAAGCGCCTGAGCGCCGGCTCCAGCTCTCTGACTTGCTTCACGCTGGTGAATTCCAGGCGCATGCCCGCCTGCGAGTGCTCGCCCGGCCGGACGAGCTGCCCCGCCGGATCCTTCAGCAGCGAACCCTTAAAGAACATCACGGCGCAGTGCTGCTTGAAGCCCTGGATGATCGCCAGGTTGTTCCCTTGATGGGTGTAGCAGGGCTTGCCCCACTTCAGTTCTTCGCCAAGGCCGCAGTCGAGCAAGATCGCGCGAAGCTTCTTCGTCTCGGCCTGCCACGCCTTCGCGCGACCGACGAACGCATCGACCTCGGGGTTCTTCTTGCCCATGATGAGGTGCAGGTTAGCGCGGTTCGTTCCCCCAGCCCCATTCGCGCCCCCTGGACCGGCCCAGAGCTGATTGCTACCCTGGTAGCATGCAACGCTCGCGTCGACCCCGCGGCACGAATTCGCGGAAGATCAGCATTTCGGTCAGCGAGGCCGACCTGCGCCTGCTCTCGGCTCGCGCCGAGCGCGCGTACGGGGGAAACGTCTCGGCAGTCATCCACGAGTTGGCAGCCACGCTGCGCCGACAGGAGGCCACCGATCGCCTGCTGGACTTGCTGGGTGGCGACGCCGTCACGGACGCCGAGATGGATGCCGTCCGCTCCGAGCTCGCGGGGCGCAGCTCCAAACGCCGCCGGGTGGCGTGACTCCGCTGACGTTCGACACCGGGGCGCTGATTGCGCTCGAGCGCAATCGCCAGCGAATGCGAGCCATCGTCGCCACCGCACGCGCAGACGGTCTTCCCATCTTGGTGCCGGGCGCTTGCGTCGTCGAATGGTGGCGGAGTCGGACGGACGTTCGAGAAGCGATTTTGAAGTGCGTAGTGGTCGTGCACACGAACGACGCACTCGTGCGGCTGGCGGGGGAGGCGCTGGCAAAGGTTCCGACGGCGACTCCCGTCGACGCCCTGGTGATGGCAACAGCGGCCAGGTACGGGAGCGTGGTCTTCACCTCGGACACCGATGATCTCTTCCGTCTTCAGCGTGCGTTCCCCGCCGTTCGGGTCCTGGGGGTATGAGCCCTCGCCGACGCAGGGTCATGGCAGGTGAACGCCGACCGGCGTGCTGGAGTGGAACAGGCCCACCTTCGCGCCACACTGCCCGAAGCCGCAATCTCCCACGCAGCGCACGCGCGCGGTCGAGTCCACCAGGCAGGTGTGCCCGCGGTGCGAGCCAGAGCGGCTGACCTGCTTCGCGTCGCGCGCGAGGGTTTGTTCCTGCTTGGTGCCCAGATCCATGCACGACAGCTCTCCGGCTTTCGTGCTGCCGCACAGCCCCGGGCCATCGTAGAGCGCGACCCAGGGGCTGTTCTGGCGAACCTTGGTGGTCTTCCCCTCGTGCTCGTGGACCACGGAACCATCGCCCAGCAGTGCGAACCCTTCGCCGCTGAGCGACTTCGCCCCATCCAGCTCCTTGAACCGCGCCGGCTCGCCGTCCACCTTGCCGTCTCGGACGTTCAACCGAAACACCGCGCCGGCGTCGTCTTGGACGTACAGCCGCCAGTACGAGCTGGCAATGTGCCGGACCTTCGCGAAGCCGGGCACGGGCGTCAGCGCGATCTTCTCGATGGTGTCGAAACCCGAGCTGGGTCCGATCAGAAGCTGCCCCGCCCGGTCGACCACTGCGGCGAAGTTGGTGAAGCCCATCTCCGGCAAGATCAGCGCGCGTGCCGAGTCGAGCACCGGCACGCGATAGCTGGCGCGGGTCGGCTTGCCTTCCCATTCGGTGCCGAAGAAGCAGTGGGCCTGCCCGTCGGGGGTGAAGCCGCAGGCGTACCCTTTGCTCGCCACCAGCCGCTCGATCTTGGGCAGGCCGCTCACCTTCTTCACGGTCGGATCGGGTTCTTCGCCGCCGCGCGCGCCCCGCGCGTGGGGTGACTTGCCCCAGCAGAAGACCTCGCCACCCTTGGACAGCGCGCAAGAGAACCCCATCCCGGTGGCGACGCTGCGCACGGCAGAGAGCCCCTCGACGAGCGCCGGTGTGGTCAGGTTGCGCGGATCGGGCTGGCCAAGAACGCCACTTCGGTTGTGTCCGAAGCAGTGAACGGCGCCGCGCGCATCGAGCGCGCAGACGGCGTGACCGACGGCGGCCACGGCGCGCAGCGGCCCAGCGCCCGGGAAGGTCACCGGATCGGTGGAGACCGAGGGGAGCGCGTGTCCGCTGCCGAACACCTCCGGCCGCTGGCAACGCACGGTCGAGCCGTCGGCGAGACACACCAGCGGCGCGGAATAGCCGTCGTCTTGGTCCACCGCCATGGCATCCGCGCTGCCCAGCTCCGCCTTCTTGGGGGTCGGCGTGCCCAGCGAGAAGCAGAAGGTGCCGCGATCTTTGCGCAAGGCGCAGGCCATCGAAGCTCCCACTTCCACGCGGACGGCGTCGGTCACGCCCGGCACCGCGGCGGCGCGGAGCGCCTGCCCCACCGGCAGCGAGTGGCGAAAGCACGAGACCTTCCCCGTGCCGTGAACCACGCAGCCGAAGTGCGCTCCCACGTCGATGCCTGTGACGTCCGAGAGGTTGGCGACACCCTCCGGGGCACGCTCGACCTTGCGCTCGTCGTCCCAGGGCTCGCCCCGGTAGCAGGCGACCTTGCCGGACTGAAGGGCAGCGCAGAGCACGGAGTAGTACATCGAGACGTGAGCAACGTCGCGAAGCTTCTCGAGCTCGCGCGCCTCGGTGCGACCCGAATGGTGGCGAACGCGACCGCTGCGAAGCACCGCGGCGACGCCCATGCCTGCGCCCGCCACGACTTCGACGGCGTCGCGCACGCCGGCCAGAGCCGCCGGAGCTGCACCCTGTTCACCGCCCCAGCAATCGACGTCGCCCGCCTCCAAGAGCGCGCAGCCCATCGAGCCCGCCA
>Ga0073899_10002969_pt1 | contig 15176 bp, 14 predicted proteins | sample KloWWTmetaKNB5Ph_FD_88975 | JGI IMG/M metagenome (GOLD analysis project Ga0073899, IMG submission 88975) | Active sludge microbial communities from Klosterneuburg, Austria, studying microevolution and ecology of nitrifiers - Klosterneuburg... | ecosystem: Engineered > WWTP > Aerobic digester >...
AAGAGCGAATACCGCATGTCGCTGGTGCTGGGCCCGGCCTTCCCCTGGGGCAAGGGCGGCGAGCTGTGGGCCGCCAAGGTCAAGGAAAAGACCCAGGGCCGCATCAACATCAAGCTCTATCCCGGCGTGTCGCTGATCCAGGGCGACCAGACGCGTGAATTCAGCGCGCTGCGCCAGGGCGTGATCGACATGGCCATTGGCTCGACCATCAACTGGTCGCCCCAGGTCAAGCAGCTGAACCTGTTCTCGCTGCCCTTTTTGTTCCCCAATTACGCCGCCGTCGATGCAGTCACGCAGGGCGAGGTGGGCGCAAGCATCTTCAAGACCCTGGACAAGGCCGGTGTCGTGCCGCTGGCCTGGGGTGAGAACGGCTACCGCGAGATCAGCAACTCCAAGCACGCCATCAAAAGCCCGGCCGACCTGAAGGGCCTGAAGATCCGCGTCGTCGGCTCGCCGCTGTTCCTGGACACCTTCACCGCCCTGGGCGCCAACCCCACGCAAATGAGCTGGGCCGACGCCCAGCCGGCCTTCGCCAGCGGCGCCGTGGACGGACAGGAAAACCCGCTGACCATCTTCACCGCCGCCAAGCTGCACAATGTGGCGCAGAAGCACCTGACGATGTGGGGCTACATGAACGACCCGCTGATCTTCGTGGTCAACAAGGACGTGTGGAACAGCTGGACGCCTGCCGACCGCGAGGCCGTGCGCCAGGCCGCCATCGAGGCCGGCAAGGAAGAAATCGCCATCGCGCGCAAGGGCGTGGTCGAGGCCGACAAGCCGCTCCTGAAGCAGATAGCAGACCTGGGCGTGACCGTCACGCAGCTCTCGCCCGCCGAGCGCGAAGCCTCGTCAAGGCCACGCGCCCGGTGTACGACAAGTGGAAGGGCCAGATCGGCGCCGACCTGGTGGGCGCGGCAGAGAAGGCGATTGCGGCGCGCAAGCAGTAACCAGCAAGCAACCCAGTAGATCAGAAAATAATAGCTGCCAGCGCTTGTACATCAAGGGCTGGCAGCTATTTTCTTTAAATCCACCGGGGGAAATTCAGCCTGCACGGTTTCCGCCAGAAATTGGACGAAGGCCTTGACCTGCGGTGATGAATGGATGCCTGGCAGGGTGATGGCATACAGCGTGCTGCCGGGCGTGGGCTCGATCTGGTAGTCGGCCAGCACCTGCACTAGCTCTCCCTGGGCCAAATCGCGGGACGCGACATAGACCGGCAGCAGGCACACGCCCAGCCCGTCGCGGGCCAGCTGGCCCAGCAGGCCGTAGTCAGGGCAGGCCACTCGCGAGCGCAGCACCACGCGGTGCAGGGCCGACTCTTTGCGCAACTGCAGCTCCATGCGGGCACGCATGCCCAGCCAGGCCAGCTGCGCCAGATCCTCGGGCAGCTGGGGCGTTCCCTGCTCGGCCAGATAGGTCGGGCTGGCGCAAAAAATCCATTGCGTATGCCCCAGCACGCGGGCCACATGCTGCGGCGACGGCTCGTTGGTGAAGCGAATCGCCACGTCGATGCGCTCTTCGATCAAGTCCAGCGCGCCCGACTTCAAGGTGATCTGCAAGGACACCGCGGGGTAGCGGCGACAAAAAGCCTCGAACAGGGGCACCAGGTACTGCCTGCCAATCGCTGGTGGACAGCTGACATGCAGCGCCCCGCGCACCACGCCGCCGTGCGACAGCAGCAGGCTCTTGGCCTGCTCAACCTCGCCGCGCACGGCCAGGCACTGCTCGTAGAACGCAGCGCCCAGGTCGGTCAGCACCATCTTGCGGGTGGTGCGGCGCAGCAGCTGCACGCCTGCGGTGTGCTCGAGGTCCTTGATGCGGCGGCTGACGTTGGAGCGGTCCATGCCCAGGCGCCGCGCGGCCGTGGCAAAACTGCCTGCTTCCACGACCTCGGCAAAAAATAAATAGGGCGACTGTTCCACCGGCAAAACCTCCGGTGGGCGAGCATAAGGCCTGCGCCCTGCCCCGCCCGGGGCGACGGTGGGCAACACGGGCGCGCTCAACCGGCGCAAATGCGGGCGCGGGCCAGGTCGTATTCGGCGCGCAGCCTGGCCACGATCTCGCGCACTTCGGGCAGGTCGTGGATCTGGCCCACGCCCTGGCCTGCACCCCAGATGTCTTTCCAGGCCTTGGCCTTGGATCGGCCATCGGCAAAGCTCATGTTCGCCTTGTCGCCCACCGGCAGGTTTTCCGGGTCCAGGCCCACGCGTTCGATGCTTTCGCGCAGGTAGTTGCCGTGCACGCCCGAGAACCAGTTGCTGTAGATGATGTCCGACGCGCCCGCGTTCACGATGGCCTGCTTGTAGTCCTCGCTGGCATTGGCTTCCTTGCTGGCAATAAAGCGCGTGCCCATGTAGGCAAAGTCCGCGCCCATGGCGCGTGCGGCCAGCACGGCGGCGCCGGTGGCCATGGCGCCGGACAGGGCCAGGGGCCCGTCAAAAATGCGCCGCACCTCGCCCACCAGCGCAAACGGCGACTGGGTGCCCGCATGGCCACCCGCACCCGCCGCCACGACGATCAGGCCATCGACGCCCGCCTCCAGCGCCTTTTGCGCATGGCGCACATTGACCACGTCATGAAAGATCACGCCGCCGTAGCCGTGCACGGCATCCACGACTTCGCGCGCAGGCGCGCGCAGCGAGGTGATGATGACCGGAACCTGGTGCTGTATGCAGGTTTCCATGTCCTGCATCAGGCGCCCGTTGGAGCTGTGCGCAATCTGGTTGACCGCAATCGGCCCCACCGGCTGGCCAGGGTGGGCCGCCCGGTAAGTATCCAGATCGGCCTTCATCTGGTGCAGCCACTGGCCCAGCAGCTCGGGCTGGCGGGCGTTGAGCGCCGGGAACGAGCCCACGATGCCGGCCTTGCACTGCGCCAGCACCAGCTCGGGATAGCTGACGGTGAACATCGGCGATGCGATGATGGGCAGCGCCAGGTTCTGCAGCGCGGCGGGGATTCGGGACGTAATGGCGTTCATGGTCGCTCGTTCAGAAGGTCAGGGAACAAAGAGGGGCCATATCAGTCCAGCGTCACGCCCGAGGCTTTGACCCGCTCGGCCTGCAACTTACTGTTGCTGCCCAGGTAGTTCTTGAACTCCACCGGGGTCGATGCCACGGGCACGTAGCTGAAGGCATCGATGTTTTTCTGGCGGAAGTCCGGCGTGGCGATGATGGCCTTGGCGCTGGCCGCCACCTTCTCCACCACCGCCGCAGGGGTGCCCTTGGGCGCCAGCAGGCCGATGCTGAAGATGGCGTGAATGTCCTTGACACCCGCCTCCTTGAAGGTGGGCACCTGGGGCAAGGCCGAGCTGCGGGTTTCGGACGACACTGCCAGAGGCTTGAGTACACCGGTCTTCACATGCTGCTCGATCACCGACACGGCCAGAACTGCGGCATCCACCTGGCCGGCAATCACGTCGGGAATCAGATTGGCCGCGCCCCGGTAGGGCACATGGGTCATGGAGATGCCCTCCTGCTTTTCAAAGGTCACCATGGGCAGGTGGGCAATGCCGCCCGCGCCAGACGAGCCATAGCTCAACGGCTTGCCCTGGGCCTTGGCCTTGCGGGCCAGCTCGACAAACTCGGGCACGGTGTTGGCCGGAGTGTTCTTGTGCGTGAACAACATCAGCGGCAGGCTGATCAGCTGGCTGATGGGCACGAAGTCTGCTTCCACGTTGTAGGGCAGCTTCTTGTAGAGGTGCGGGCTCATGGTGAGCGAGGCCTCGGTACCGGCGAACAGGGTGTAGCCGTCCGGCGCGCTCTTGGCGACCTGGTCGGCGCCAATGATTTCGTTGGCGCCCGGCTTGTTGAGCACCACCACCGGCTGCTTCCAGCTATCGGACAGCTGCTGGCTCAGGGCGCGGATGAAGTTATCCACCGGCCCGCCCGCGGAATACGGCACCACGATGGTCACGGGCTTGCTGGGGTAGGCCTGGGCCTGGGCCTGGGTCACCGCCGCCGCGGCACACAAGGCCAGGGTCGCGGCTGCAAGGTTGGAAAGCTGTTGCTTCATGTTGTCTCCTGAGGATGGAAAAAAGGCACCTGGTAAAGCTAAGAGATCAAGCGGGTTGCGCGGGCGGGCGCTTGAGGATGAGTAAATCGCTGCTGCCTTCTTGCACCACCTGGCCGTGCTGGTCCACCAGTTGCAAATGCCGGCCCAGGCCGCCCACGCGGGGACTGCTGCCCGGATGAAGCTCGGTCACGGTGAGTTGCAGGCGCAGGGTTTGTCCAATCAGGATGGGTGCCTTGAAAGCCCATTCCCTGAGCGAGAGCATGGCCACCGCCGTGCCATCAAAAATTCCCATCTGGTGCATGAAGCCCGTCAGCAAGGCCACGCCAAAGGCGCCGTGGACGATGCGCTGGCCAAAGCGGGTGCCGGCGGCAAACTCGGCGTCGGCGTGGATGGGGTTCCAGTCGCCCGAGATCATGTTGAACAGGGTGAGGTCGGCTTCGGTCACGGTGCGGCCCGAGCTGGTGAAATGCTCGCCGACGGTGAAGTCTTCAAAGTAACGTGGGGTCATGCGGCCTCCTGGGGCTCGGTGGCTTCGGCGGCCAGGCGTTCCTGCGCCATCTGGCGCAATTGCGCACGGGAAATCTTGTTGCCGTTGGCGCCCTGGGTCAGTGGGAAGGCAGAGAGCATCCACACGCGCTGCGGCACCTTGTAGCTGGCAATGGACTGGCGCAGCCGGGCCAGCAGGGCCGCCGTGTCCGGCCCCGCACCCGCCTCAGGGACGATGAAGGCCACGGGACGGTCCTGGCCCTGGATGGGCACCGCCACCACCTGCGCCTCTCGCACGCCAGGGTCGCGCTGCAAAAGCTCTTCAATTTCTGCCGGGTTGACCAGGTTGCCGCCCAGGCGCACGGCATCACCCAGGCGGGTCTCGAACACCAGGCTGCCATCGGGGCGCAGGTGGCCCAGGTCGCCGGTCTGGAAATAGCCTTCGTACATGGCCTCTGCCGTGGCCTCCGGGTTGCGGAAGTAGCCCTGGAACAGGCTGGGCGCCTGAATCTCGATCTGCCCCGACTGCCCTGCCGGCAGCAACTGGCCCGTGGCTTCGTCGCGGATGCGGATATGCGCCTGGCCCCCGGCCACCGGCACGCCGCCGCCTTCCAGGCGCTGCGCCAGCGGCGCGTCACCCGCCTGGGCCGAGAAAACGGCCAGCACCTCGCTGGAGCCGTACAGGCCATGCAGCGGAATGCCGCGCGCACAGCAGGCCTGGGCAATTTCGGTGAAGTTCGACGTAAAGGCGCCAAAGCCAAAGAAGCGCAGCGACGGAAACGGCTGCGCCTCCTGCGAGCTGTCCGCCAGGCGGCGCACCATCTCGTCGCTGCCAAAACAATGCGTCACCGCATGGCGCACCAGCAAGGCGGCGGCCTGTTCGGCTTCAAACAAGGCTGGCAAAACCACTGGCGCGCCAGCGGCGAACGCGGCCAGGGTGCTGTTCAGCCCGAAAGCACCGCACAGCGGCAGCAGGGTCAGCAGGCAGGCGTCGGGCGCATCCAGGCAGTAGGCAGTGGCACAGCGCAAGGCATGGTCCACCAGGGTGCGCTGCGGGTGCATGACCAGCTTGGGCGCCTTGGTGGTGCCCGAGGTGGAGAACAGCACCACCGTGGCATCGGGATTTGATTCGTCCGGCCCGGCATCGGGCGTGCATTGCTGCCAGTCCAACGCAACCAGCGGCCAGCGCAATCCGGCCGCAAGATCCGCCACGCCAGCAGGCGCGGCGCTGCCGCTGCCCAGCAAGGCCACTTGCTGCAAGTCGGGCACATGCGCGGGGTCCAAGCCTGCCAGGATGGCGAGAAAGTCCAGCCGTTGGTGGGGCTGCTGCGTCACCAGCACACGGGCGCCGCTGGTGCGCAGAATGTGGGCCACCTCTTCCCGGCGATAGCGGGTGTTGACAGCAGCTACCGTGGCGCCGATGCGCGCCGCCGCCATCAGCAGCGCCAGCCATTCGACCCGGTTCACTAGCCACACAGCCACTCGGTCGCCCGGCCCTATACCCGCCGAACGCAACCAGGCCGTCATGCACTGCACCTGCTGCGCCAGCGCCGCCACCGTGGTGACGCCCTCGCCATGCACAAAGGCCGGCGCCTGCGGGTCGGCCGCCAGGCGGGCCTGCATCAGCGCAGAAAAACGTAAATCCGACACAGTCTGCTCTCCTCCAGGGACTAACGGGCTTTGGTGAGCAACCTCGCCAGCGTGCTTTCTGGTGCACGGCGAACATCGATTGCTGTTGATGCCGATTGTTTCAGGAGGATTGCAAGCCAGGAAGACGGTCAAAACACATTGGATTGATGCTCAAGATACATCAATGATTCGGGTTTTTACCAATCCGGCCGAGCGTGCACGATTGCTCCCAGCCCCGCGCCTGGGCCGCTTGCAAGGCCTGGCACTCCGAGCCGCGCAACCGGTAGCGGACAAGGCTGCCGTCGTGCGCATATTGGCTGGCGACTTCGTCAGAGAGCGAGGCCTGCGTGAAGGCCACGCGCCCGGTGTACGACAAGTGCAAGGGCCAGATCGGCGCCGACCTGGTGGGCGCGGCAGAGAAGGCGATTGCGGCGCGCAAGCAGTCAACCAACGCTCTTGAAAAAAGAGCTGCCAACGCTTTCAAACAGGGCGTTTGCAGCTCTTTTTCATTCGATGCCCTGGGCCGCATCCGGCGGCGGCGCGGGATGTCTTGCCGGGTGCTTGCGCGCATTCTTGGCGAGCTTGGCGGCCACCGCCTGCTCCAGGTCCACGCCGGTGTGGTCGGCCAGCTGCAGCAGATAGAGCAGCACGTCGGCGAGCTCGTCGCCCACGCGTTCCTTGTCGGCGGCGTTGTCGGTGAGGTGGCGCGCCTCCTGCGGCGTGAGCCACTGGAACAGCTCCAGCAGTTCCGCCGCCTCCACCATCAGCGCCATGGCCAGGTTCTTGGGCGAGTGGTAGGGCTGCCAGTCGCGCGCCGCGGCGAAGTCGCGCAGCTGGCGCTGCAGGGCGTTCACATCCATGGTGGACTCACATCTTTTTTGATAGCTGCTTGCGCTTTATGCATAAGCGTTAAGCACTCATTTCGCTCGAACTTTGCTGCAGCGCCCACATGCTCGCATAGCGCCCGCCCGCGGCCAGCAGCGCGGCGTGCGTGCCACGCTCGACGATGGTGCCGGCCTCCATCACCAGGATCTCGTGCGCATCGACCACGGTGGACAGGCGGTGCGCGATCACCAGCGTGGTCTTGCCCTGGGCCACCTGGCGCAGCTCGGCCTGGATGGCGCGCTCGTTGGCCGAGTCCAGCGCGCTGGTGGCCTCGTCGAAGATCAGGATGGGCGGGTTCTTCAGCAGCGTGCGCGCTATCGCCACGCGCTGCTTTTCGCCGCCGCTGAGCTTCAGGCCGCGCTCGCCCACCGTCGTCTCGTAGCCCCTGGGCTGGGCGGCGATGAAGCCGTGGATATGCGCGGCGCGCGCGGCCTGCTCGACCTCGGCCTGGCTGGCGCCGGTGCGGCCATAGGCGATGTTGTAGGCCACCGTGTCGTTGAACAGTACCGTGTCCTGCGGCACGATGCCGATGGCCCGGCGCAGCGACTGCTGGGTCACGGCGCGGATGTCCTGGCCGGCGATGGTGATACGGCCTTGCTGGATGTCGTAGAAGCGGTACAGCAGGCGGCTGAGCGTGCTCTTGCCCGCGCCCGAGGGGCCGACCACGGCCACCGTCTTGCCGGCAGGAATCTCGAAGCTCACGCCCCGCAGGATGGGCCGCGCCGGGTCGTAGGCGAAGTGCACGTCCTCGAAGCGCAGCGTGGGCGGCTCCAGCCCCGCCAGGTCGGTGGCGCCGGGCGCGTCGGCCACCTCCTGCTCCTTGTCCATCAGCGTGAACATCTTGTCCAGGTCGGTCAGGTTCTGCTTGATCTCGCGGTAGATCACGCCCAGGAAGTTCAGCGGGATGTAGATCTGGATCATGAAGGCGTTGACCATGACCAGGTCGCCCAGCGTCATGCGGCCGGCGGCCACGCCCTCGGTGGCGCGCCAGAGCATGGCCACCAGGCCCACGGCAATGATGAGCTGCTGCCCGGCGTTGAGCAGCCCCAGGCTGCTGCGGCTCTTGAGCTGGGCGCGGCGCAGCTGCTCCAGGCTCTGGTCGTAGCGCCGCGCCTCAAAGGCTTCGTTGTTGAAGTACTTGACGGTCTCGTAGTTCAGCAGCGAATCGATGGCCTTGCCGTGCGCGGCCGAGTCGAATTGATTCGCCTGGCGCCGGTACTGGATGCGCCACTCCGTCACGCCCACGGTGTAAGCGATGTACAGCCCCAGGGCGGTGAGTGTGATCACGGCAAACCAGATGTCGAACCGGGCCGCCAGCACACCCAGCACCAGCAGTACCTCGACCAGCGTGGCGACGATGTTGAACAGCGCGAACGACACCATGGACTCGATGCCGCGCACACCGCGCTCGATGTCGCGCGTCATGCCGCCGGTCTGGCGCTCCAGGTGAAAGCGCAGCGAGAGCGCATGCAGATGCTCGAAGGTGCGCAGCGCAATGGCACGCGCCGCGCCATGCGTGGCCTTGGCAAACACCAGCTCGCGCAGTTCGTTGAACAGCGAATTGGTGAAGCGCAGCGCCCCATAGGCCAGCAGCAGGCCCACGGGCACGACCAGCAGCGCCGCCGGCGCCCCTGGCGCGATGGTCATGGCGTCCACCAGCTGCTTGAGCAGCAGCGGCACGCCCACATTGGCCATTTTTGCGCCAGCATCAAGGCAATGGCCGCGGCCACGCGCCATTTGTATTCCCACAGGTAGGGCAGCAGCCGCGCCAGCGTGGCGGCGTCGGATCGGGTTTTGGGCTCTGCGGCCGCGGACATGGGGGGCGAGGAATCGCCGTGGCGGCGCATGGAGGACAATCAAAGGAGTCAAAACAAGCCCGAGATTGTGCCCATGTCCCAGGATCGCCTCAGCGCCGCCACGCAACTGCCCACCGACAAGGAGCTGGTGCTCAAGGTCATACCCATGCCGGCAGACACCAACGGCAACGGCGACATCTTCGGCGGTTGGGTGATGGCGCAGGTCGATCTGGCCGGCTCGGTGCTGCCGGCGCGCCTGATCCAGGGGCGCATGGCCACCGTGGCGGTGAACGAGTTCATCTTCAAACAGCCGGTGCGCGTGGGCGACCTGCTGTCGTTCTTCTCCAGCGTGACCCGCCTGGGGAACACCTCGATCACGGTGCAGGTGGAGGTGTACGCCGAGCATATTCGCGCCCAGGGTCAGCATGTCAAGGTGACCGAGGCGCGCCTGACCTATGTGGCCATTGACGACCAGGGCCGGCCGCGCCCGATAGCGCGCGCGCAGCTGCCCGCATGATGCTCTGGGCCCTGCTGCTGCTGGGCGCCGGGGCTTGGTGCCTGCACCTGGAGCGGCAGGCGCTGCACAGCGGCGAGGTGCGCCAGCCGCGCGGCTGGCGTACTTTTGAACGCGACGATGAGCCGCTGAGGTACTGGTTCAGCGTGGCGCTGTACCTGGTGTGCGCCGCCCTGGGGCTGGGCTACGGCGGCGTGGCCGTGTACGCGCTGCTGCTGCGCACCTGATAGCCAAGCCGATCGCCGGTGGTGCGGCGATCGCCGGTGGCAGGTCAGGCCGCCGCCAGGGTGGACGAGGATGCCGCGCTGCTGGTGCTGCTGGTCACAGCAGAGGTGGATGCCGCTGGCGCGCGGGCGCCGCCCACGCCGACCGAAATCTCGCCCGACAACTGGCCGCCCTCCTCGATCACCACCTTGCCGTAGCGGATCTTGCCCGTGACCTTGCCGGTGCTGAAGATCACCAGCTTCTCGCGCACGGTGAGCGAGCCGTCGAACTCGCCATGGATCTCGGCAATGTCGATCTCGGCCGTGCCGCGAAACGCGCCCTGCTCGGTGATCTGGATCACGCGCGAGTCCATGGTCGCCTCCACCGTGCCCTCCACCACCAGGGTGTCGCAATCGGTGATCTCCACGCCCTTGAGCTTGATGTTGGGGCCCACGGTGAGCTTGCTGCCGCCGCTCTCGGTGGTGCTGGACGCTGCGGGCTTGCTGGTGTTCATGCTGCTGGCGGTGCTGGGGTTGGTGGTGCTGGTGCTGGTCTGACCGGTCACGTTGCTGCCGCCGAGCACGGGCGAGGGTTGACGGGCCTGGAACGCATCGTTGTCACGTTTGCCAAAGAAGGGGTTTTGCACGGCCATGGGTTCGGATCTCCTGATAAAAACACCACGGATCGTAGAAGTTGCAGCGCAGCAAAACCGCCCTGATTGCGCAAGAACAGTAACCAAACCGCTCGTTCGTTGCATGCGCTTTCATGGCTTGCAGCATCACACAGCAAGCGCTGCGAATGCTACAAATTTTGCATCACCCGCAGCCGGCACCTGCAGCGGCAAGGGCCTCAGCAACTGCTGAAGTCCGGCTTGCGTTTCTGCATGAAGGCGGTGAAGGCCTCCTTGGCGGCGGGGCCGGCCATCAGGCGGGCAAAGCTCGCACCCTCTTCCTGCATGCGCGCCTGCACCTCGCTGGCCTGGCCGGCCTTCATCAGGCGCTTGGTCTCGATCAGCGCGGACAGGGGTTTGGCCGCCAGCTTGCGCGCCTGGGCCTGGGCCAGGGCGTTGCATTCACTGGGGGGCACGACGCGGTTCACCAGGCCCACCTCCAGCGCCGCCTCGGCCATGAAGGGCTCGCCCAGGAGCAGCGCCTCGGCCGCGCGGTGGTAGCCCAGCATCTGCGGCAACAGCAGGCTGGAGGCCGCCTCGGGGCACAGGCCCAGGTTCACGAAGGGCAACGAGAACGCGGCGTTGTCGCCCGCGTAGACCAGGTCGCAATGCAACAGCAGCGTGGTGCCAATGCCCACGGCCGGACCGCAGACGGCCGCCACCAGGGGCTTGGGGAAGCCCGCCAGCAGGCGCAGAAAGCGCCACACCGGGCGCTCGCCCGCAAGCTCGGGCGCAGGGCCTTTCGAGGACTGCTGCAGAAAGTCGGCAATGTCGTTGCCGGCGCTGAAGATGGCCATGTCGCCCTGGAACACGACGCAGCGCACGGCCGCATCCTGCGCGGCCTGCGCCAAGGCGTCGGCCATGGCGGCATACATGGCCTCGGTGATGGAGTTTTTCTTGTCGGCGCGGTTGAAGGTCAGCGTGGTCACACCGGCCTCGGTGTGCACCAGCATGTCTTGCGTGCTGCTCATGGGGTTCATTCCTTGTAGTAAACGATCTGGTGGCTGGTGGCCAGCAGGCTGCCGGCCTGGTTCCACAGCTGGGCCGACTGGTCGAAGAAGCCGTTGCGAAACTCCTGCGCACGCGCCTGGGCCAGCAGATAGCCGTCACCGGTCTGGGCCAGCAGCGCACTGCCGGCATGAAAGTACACGGTGATCGACACCGTGCCCGCCGGCACATGGCGCGCGCGGCGCAGCCAGACGCGCGGGTAGAACACGTCGCACATGGCGGCCAGCGCCGCAAAGTCCAGCGCGCGCTCAGGCGCGTCGCGCAGCCACAGCTGCGTCAGGCTGGTGTGGCCGCTGTCGTCCCACTGCGTGGGCAGCTCGCCCGTGACGGGGCGCATTTCATAGCGGTTCAGCCATTCCACGCGGAACATCGGCGGTGTGCGCTGGCATTGCGCGGGGGCGGGCACGGCGGGCATGGGCTGGTCGCTCACGCCCCAGGTCTCGCGCCGTGCGGCGGTGACCACGGTGGCGGTGGTGGTCACCATCTGCTCGCCGCCGGCATTGGCCTGCTGCACCGTCACCATCCAGTGCTGGGTGGAGCGGTTGGTGCGCACCGGCGTGGCCTGCACGGTAAATGGCCCCTCGGCCACGGCGGCGGCGTAGTTCACGGTGAGCGACAGCGGCTCGCCCAGCAGCAGCGGGTGGCGCAGCACCGCCTGCAGCAGCGTGGCCGCTGTGATGCCGCCATAGGGCCCGACCATGTTCCAGTAGCCGGGCGTGGTGCGGCCGCTGAAATGGTCGGGCGCGCCGGGGTCAAGGGCCAGCGCGTCGTCGAAAGGATGTGTGGCGTGAGTCATGGCACCCAAGTGTGCACGGTTTGGGGCGGGGCCCGCGTCATGCGGGCGACCCTGGCCTCAAAGGCTTTCGAAGATGCCGGCCGCGCCCTGGCCCGTGCCCACGCACATGGTCACCATGCCGTACTTCAGCTTGTGGCGGCGCAGCGCATGCACCACGGTGGCGGCGCGTATCGCCCCGGTGGCGCCCAGCGGGTGGCCCAGGGCGATGGCGCCGCCCATGGGGTTGACCTTGGCCGGATCCAGCCCCAGCGTGTTCATCACGGCGAGGGACTGGGCAGCGAAGGCCTCATTGAGCTCGTACCAGCCGATGTCCGAGGACTGCAGGCCGGCGTAGCGCAGCGCGGCGGGAATGGCCTCGATGGGGCCGATGCCCATGATCTCGGGCGGCACGCCACGCGCGGCGTAGCTGACAAAGCGCGCCAGCGGCGTCAGGCCAAACTGCTTCACCGCCTTTTCGCTCGCCAGGATCAGCGCGCCGGCGCCGTCGCTGGTCTGGCTGCTGTTGCCCGCCGTGACCGAGCCGCGCGCGGCGAACACGGTCTTGAGCTTGGCCAGGCCTTCCAGCGAGGTGTCGGGGCGCGGGCCCTCGTCCAGGTTCACCGTGCGCGTCTTGGTCACGACCTCGCCGGTGGCGAGGTTGGGGCTGCGCTCAACGATCTCGAAGGGCGTGATCTCGTCCGCAAACTCGCCCGCCTGCTGGGCGCGGATGGCGCGCAGGTGCGATTCCAGCGCAAAAGCGTCCTGCGCCTCGCGCGAGACCTTCCACTGCTGCGCCACCTTCTCGGCGGTCAGGCCCATGCCGTAGGCAATGCCCACGTTCTCGTCTTTGGCAAACACCTCCGGGTTGAAGGATGGCTTGTTGCCGCCCATAGGCACCATGCTCATGGACTCGGCGCCGCCGGCAATCAGCACGTCTGCCTCGCCCACGCGGATGCGGTCGGCCGCCATCTGTATGGCGGTCACGCCGGAGGCGCAAAAGCGGTTCACCGTGACGCCACCCACCGGGTGGTTAAAGGCCAGGCCCATGGCGATGCGCGCCATGTTCATGCCCTGCTCACCCTCGGGGAAGGAGCAGCCGATGATGCTGTCCTCGATGGCCTTCGGGTCCAGCGTGGGCACCTGCGCCATGGCGCCGCGGATGGCGGCGACCAGCAGGTCGTCCGGGCGCGTGTTCTTGAAGTAACCGCGGCCCGAACGCCCGATGGGCGTGCGCGTGGCGGCGACGATGTAGGCGTCTTGTACTTGTTTCATGACAGATGTCCTTATGGTTTCACTCCCTCTCCCGCTGGCGGGAGAGGGTTGGGGTGAGGGTGATTGCGTGCCATGGCTGATACATCAATTGCGCACCGGCTTACCCGTATTCAGCATGCCCAGGATGCGCTCGTGCGTCTTGGGCTGGCCGATCAGGTGGCAGAACACCTTGCGCTCTAGCTGCATCAGGTATTCCTCGCTCACCAGGCTGCCCGCGTCCACGTCGCCGCCGCACACCACCTCGGCAATCATCGCGGCGATCTTGAAGTCGTAGGCGCTGATGAAGCCGCCATCGCGCATGTTCACCAGCTGCGCCTTGATGGTGGCGATGGCGCTGCGCCCGGCCACCGGGAACAGGCGCTTCAAGGGCGCGCGCCAGCCACCCGCGGCCATCGCCTTGGCCTCGTTGATGGCGACGAACAGCAGCTCGTCCTTGTGCGGCACGATGATGTCGCTATCGAGCAGGTAGCCCAGCTTCTTCGACTCCAGCGCGCTCATGCCCACCTTGGCCATGGCGGCGGCGGTGAAGCCCTCGCTCAGGAAGGGCAGGATGTCCTTGCCGGTGCTGGCGGCGGCGTTCTCGGCCGCGCGGCGGGCGATGTAGGTCAGGCCGCCGGCGCCGGGCACCAGCCCCACGCCCACTTCCACCAGGCCCATATAGCTTTCCATGTGCGCCACGCGGCGCGCGCTGTACACCGACAGCTCGCAGCCCCCGCCCAGCGCCATGCCATGGATGGCGGCCACCACCGGCACCTGGGCGTAGCGCAGGCGCAGCATCAGGTTTTGCAGCTCATGCTCGATGCTGTCGATGGCATCCGCCCCGCCGACGACGAAGGCCGGCATGGTGGCTTCCAGATCCGCACCGACCGAGAACGGCGCATCACCCGACCAGATCACCATGCCCTGGTACTCGGCCTCGGCCAGATCCACGGCCTCCATCAGGCCCTCCATGACCTCGGGGCTGATGGCGTGCATCTTGTTCTTGATGCTGGCGATCAAGACCTGGCCATCGAGCGTCCAGGTGCGCAGCGCCTTGGATTCCGACAGGGTGGTGCCGGCCGTCTGCCAGTCAGGCAGACTGGCCTCGCCCAGCAATTTTTCAGGGAAAAGCTGTCTTTCGTAGACGGGCAGTACGCGGCGCGCTACAAACTTTTTCAGTGCCGGGCTCCACGATCCATCGGCCGTATGCACGCCGCCGGCCTGGGCCACCGGGCCTTCGAAGACCCATTTCGGCAGCGGCGCGCTGCACAGCGCCTTGCCGGCATCGATGTCCTCCTGCACCATCCTGGCCACCTCCAGCCAGCCGGCCTCCTGCCACAGCTCGAACGGGCCCTGCTTCATGCCAAAGCCCCAGCGCATGGCCTGATCCAGGTCGCGCGCGGACTCGGCAATGTGCTCCAGGTGGATGGCCGCGTAGTGAAAGCCGTTGCGCAAAATGGCCCACAAAAACTGGCCCGGCGCGCCCTCGGCATTGCGCAGCAGTTTCAGGCGCTCGGCGGCGGGTTTTTTCAGCATGCGGGCGTAGACCTCGTCGGCCTTCTGGCCGGCGGGCACATAGTCCTCGCTGTCGAGCTCGAAGCGCAGGATGTCACGCCCCTGCTTCTTGAAGAAGCCGGCCTTGGACTTCTGCCCCAGGTTGCCCATTGCTATGAGCTTGCTGAGCACGGCCGGCGTGCCAAAGCTGCCGTAGAAGGGGTCGGTGTCCAGGCTCAGGTTGTCCTGCAGCGTCTTGATGACATGGGCCATGGTGTCCAGGCCCACCACGTCGGCGGTGCGGAACGTGCCGCTGCTGGCGCGGCCCAGCTTCTTGCCCGTGAGGTCGTCCACCACGTCAAACGTCAGGCCAAAGTTGTCCGCCTCCTGCATCGTGGACAGCATGCCGGCGATGCCGATGCGGTTGGCGATGAAGTTGGGCGTGTCCTTGGC
>Ga0073899_10002971_pt1 | contig 15174 bp, 15 predicted proteins | sample KloWWTmetaKNB5Ph_FD_88975 | JGI IMG/M metagenome (GOLD analysis project Ga0073899, IMG submission 88975) | Active sludge microbial communities from Klosterneuburg, Austria, studying microevolution and ecology of nitrifiers - Klosterneuburg... | ecosystem: Engineered > WWTP > Aerobic digester >...
CCCGGCACCCGGGTGCTCGACGCCGGTTGCGGCGCCGGACTCCTGCTGGTGCTGGCGCGGCTGCGCGGCGCGCACCCCAGCGGCATCGATGCATCGGCGGCGCTGATCGGCGTCGCCCGCGAGCGCCTGCCCGGGGCCGACCTGCGCGAAGGCGACCTCGAGTCGCTGCCGTTCGGCGACGCCAGGTTCGACGCCGTCACCGCGGTCAATACCATCTTCTACGCGTCGGACATGTCGAACGCGATGCGCGAACTCGCGCGCGTCGTCCGGCCGGGCGGCCGAGTCGTCGTGACCGCTTGGGGACCACCGGAGCGCTGCGAACTGTTGCGCGACCTGCTTCCGGCGATCGGGCCGCTGATGCCTCCGCCGCCGCCCGGTGCGAAGCCCGGACATCCAGGCGCGCTGGCCGCGCCCGGGGCGCTGGCCGGCGTGCTCGAGGCGGCGGGCCTGAAGGTGGTGCACGAGGGCGAGGTCGATTGCCCGTTCGTCTTTCCCGACGCCGAGGCCTCGTGGATCACGAATGCCAGCGCGGGCGTGAACCAGATGGCCATCGAGCACAGCGGCGAGGCCGCGGTGCGCGCGGCGATCGCCGGCGCCGACCGCGCGCACACACGGCCCGATGGGAGCGTGCGATACGACAACGTGTTCCTGTGGGCGGCGGGCGAACGACGCTAGTGCGATGGAATCGGGACTCGCCGGCCTGCGTGCTACTCCTCGGTCCCGTCCAGGAACAGCGCCGGATCGACCATCGCCCGGTTCAGGCTGACCGACCAGTGCAGGTGCGGCCCCGTCACGCGGCCGCTGGCCCCGACTTCGCCGATGGGCTCGCCGGCGGCGACGACATCGCCGGGCTTCACCGCAATGGCGTGAAGGTGGCAGTACATCGTGAGCAGCCCGCCGCCGTGGTCGATCCAGATCGTGTTGCCGTTGAAGAAGTAGTCGCCGATGTCGATCACGCGACCGGCGGCCGCGGCAATGACCGGCGTGCCGGTCATTGCCGCGATGTCCATGCCGCTGTGCGGGCTGCGCGGCTGGTCGTTGAAGATGCGGCGCAGGCCGAACGAACTGGAACGCGGCCCGGCAGTCGGCTGGCGCAGCCGCAACGAGTCCGGGATTGCGTCGCTGTGCGTCGCGGCGACCTGGGCCAGGTGGGCGCGCTCGCGCTCGTAGCGCGCGAGGTCTTCGGCAGACAGATCGACCTTGCCGGGCGCCACGCGCAGTCGCTGCTCGGCGTAGCGCACCGGCTCGATCACCAGCGGCAGCCGCTCCTCGGCCTGCGCGGCCCGTCGAACCGTGACATGGCGCACGCCGGGCTGGGCGCCGAGCGCGATGCCCACCACCGCGGTCCACCGCTCGGGGCCACCGACGACCAGCACCGGGAGCTCGTCGAGGGTGACGCGCGGCGCCTCGCTCGACGCGCCGAGGTCGATGATCGCCACGCCGCCGGGCACGCTGCGATGCCGTGGCAGCTCGAGCGCCGCGGCGTGCGCGGCGACCAGGCAGGCTGCGGCGAAGAGCGAGGTGCGAGGAAGCGAGACGCGAAGAAGCGCTGCGCGCAGGACGCGCCAGACCGAATGCCGCCTGCTGGATCCGGGATTGCTCACTGGGTACGTGTCCTTCGAACTCGTCGGCCTGCGCCGGCCGGCGCGGCTCGGCTGCCGCCGCCCTCGGCGACGGTCCCTATTGTGCCCTCAGCGTCCACGGCGCTCCCCCAGAAGCGCCGCGCGAGTGACCGGGCTCTGCATCCGTTCCAGCCACCACTGCAGCGCGCGCCCGCGGCCGGGCCGGCCGCTCTTGCGCCAGGCATAGCTGAGCGGGATCTGGTGTTCGGGCCGTTCCACGCGCTTGACGACCAGCCGTCCGGTGTCGATGTACGGCTGCGCCAGGCAGGTCGGCAGGAAGCCGACGCCCAGCCCCCTGATCTGCGCATCCACCTTGGCAGGCATGCCCGCCACGGTGAACACGTCCTGGCCCGCCAGCAGTCCGATCGTGAGGCCGTCGCCGCGCTGGATCGAGTCGGCGACTGCGACGGCCCGATGAGGGCGGATCGCTTCGTCGCTCAGCGGCTCGGGGGCGCGTGCCAGCGGGTGATGCGGCGCCACTGCGAAGACGAATCGCAGGCTCCCCAGCGGCTCCCGCTGCAGGCCGGCCGCGGCGCCTGCGGCGACCACCGCGCCGAGGGCGAGATCGGCCTGCCCTGTCGAGAGGGCCTCCAGGGTTCCCGACAGCGCCTCGGCGCGCAGCCTGAGCCGGGTCGGCGGCTGCAGGCGAAAGAACGCGTCGCACAGTTCCATCAGGGCGGTGCCATCGATGACGCTGTCGACCGCGATCGTGAATTGCGGCTCCCAACCCGTGGCTACGCGCCTGACGCGGTTCGCGACCGCATCGATGTCCGCCAGCAGGCGCGTGCCCTCGCGCAGCAGTTCGGCGCCGGCCTCGGTCAGGCGGGCCTGGCGCGAACTGCGGTCGAACAGCAGCACGTCGAGCGCGTCCTCCAGTTGTCGCACCCGATAGGTGAGGGCGCTGGGAGCGAGCCCGCTCGCGCGGGCCGCCGCGGCAAAGCTGCCGGCGCTGGCGATCGCCTGCAGCATCGCCAGGGCGTCGGGGGTCAGGGCGTCGCGCGGCGTGGCCATTCCTGGCTGGATCGTTCGAAGAATTCGAATGATGCCACCGAACCGGCAGGCCCCCGAAGCGGTCGGATCGTCCCAGAATCGATCCCATCGACAAGGAGGCCCGACCGTGCTCACCCTTCGCAAATCGCAGGACCGCGGCTACGCGGATCACGGATGGCTGAAGAGCTACCACTCGTTCTCGTTCGCCGGCTACTACGACCCGGCGCACATGGGCTGGGGCAACCTGCGCGTGATCAACGAGGACCGCGTGGCGCCGGGCGCCGGCTTCGGCAAGCACGGCCACCGCGACATGGAGATCATCAGCTACGTGCTGTCGGGCGAGCTCGCCCATCGCGACAGCATGGGCAACGTCGAGGCGATTCCGCCGGGGGACGTGCAGCGCATGAGCGCGGGCACCGGCGTGCAGCACAGCGAGTTCAACCACGCCGAAGGGCAGACGACCCACTTCCTGCAGATCTGGATCGAGCCGAACGTGACCGGGATTGCCCCGAGCTACGAGCAGAAGACGATTCCGGTCGCCGAGAAGCGCGGCGTGCTGCGCCTGGTGGCGTCGCCCGACGGCGCGCAGGGCTCGGTCACGATCCATGCCGACGCGAAAGTCCATGCCGGTCTCTTCGACGGCGGCGAGCGCGCCGAACTCGCGCTGGACCCGGCTCGCAAGGGCTACGTGCACCTGGTGCGCGGATCGCTCGAGGTGGCCGGCCGGCGATTGAGTACCGGCGATGCCGTGCTGCTGGACGGCGAGAGCCGGATCGCGCTGGCCAACGGCAGCGATGCCGAGGTGCTGGTGTTCGATCTCGCGGCCTGCTGACGATCGCCGCGTGGGGTGCCGGCGGCTGGAGCGTCGACGCGCGTCGCAACGGGGCGTGATTCATCCGGTCGCGCGGGTCGTCGAGGTGCAAGTGGGCGCGCGCGCGTCCGACTCGCACCGCAGTCAGCGCTTCGCCAATTCGGCCAGCCACTCTCCCGCCTCGGTGAACGCCTTCTCGCTGTGCTCCGCGCGGCAGCGCACGTACGCACCCTCTATCGCGGTCAGTGCGAGGCTCGCGAACGCCCGGGTGCGCCTGGCGTCGCCGAAGTCGAAGTGCGCTGCGATGCAGTCGACCCATTGGTCGAGGGTATCGGCCAGTACGGGCTGCAGCCGGGCGGTGTCGCCGTCGAGGTCGAGGCTGACGGTTCCCACCGCGCAACTCTTCAGGTAGCCGGATTCCCTGACGCGCTTCGCGCAGGCCGAGAACAGCGCGCGGACCTTGTCCTCGGGCCGTTTGCGGCCCACGAGCGCGGTGTCGATGAAGCTGCGCACTCGCTGCGCGTAGATCGCGAGCGCCTCGGAGGCCAGGGACAACTTGCCGTCCGGGAAGTAGTAGTAGACAGATGCTGCGCAACCACGGTCTGCTCACCGTCGGGTGCACCGTCGCGGAGGCGTCCGTGGCGATGTACATGTTCGAGACCGCGTGCACGATTCAGGTGCGCGCCCAGAGCGGCGGCGGGCCGCTGCGGCGAATCGGCGCGCCGATCATCGAGGGTGCGAAGGCGCAGTGGAGCGCCGTGACCCGCGGCACTGGCGCCGGGCTCGTGTGGCCTGCGCTGCTGCGGCGCCTCGATCGCCTGGATCCGGGCTACCGACGCTGAGGCGCCTCCGGTTCGCGCTTCTTCGCCGCGAACGGGTACGCGCTGCCGGCCTCGCCCGGCCGCGCCGGTATCCACAACGACAGCAGCATCGTCAGCGCCAGCACCGTCACGGTGAAGCCGAGCGACCACGCGATCGGGATCTTGTAGACGTCGATCAGCAGCATCTTCGTGCCGATGAACGCGAGCACCACGGCCAAACCATACGACAGCATGTGGAAGCGCTCGTGCATGCCGGCGAGCAGGAAGTACATCGCGCGCAGCCCGAGGATCGCGAACACGTTCGACGTGAGCACGATGAAGGGGTCGGTGGTGATCGCGAAGATCGCGGGAATCGAGTCGACCGCGAACACCACGTCGACGACGCCGATCAGCAGGATCACCACGAACAGCGGCGTGGCCATCCGCACGCCGTGGACCATCGTGAAGAAGCGCTCGCCGTCGTAGTGCGGCGACACCTTGACGTGCCGGTTGATCCAGCGCAGCGCAGGGTTGGCATCGAGGTCGGGCTCCTGCCCGGCTGCCCACCACATCTTGATGCCGGTAAAGACCAGGAAGGCACCGAACACGTACATGATCCAGTGGAACTGCGCGATCAGCCACGCCCCGATGAGGATCATCACCGCACGCAGCACCAGCGCGCCGAGGATGCCGATCACCAGCACCCGCTTCTGGTACTCCGCCGGCACCGCGAAGTAGGTGAACAGCATCAGGAAGACGAAGATGTTGTCGACCGCCAGCGCCTTCTCGACCAGGTAGCCGGTGACGAACTCGAGCGCCTTGGCGTCGGCCAGCGCCCGCGCGGCGTCGTCGGCCGACGTGCCGCCCAGGTACCACCACAGCCAGGCGACGAAGACGAACGACACCGCAACCCAGACCAGCGACCAGACGCCGGCCTCGCGCATCGTGACCGCGTGCGCACCCTGGCGGTTCATGGCGAGGAAGTCGATCGCGAGCGCGACGATAACGAAGGCCGCGAACAGCGACCACAACAGCGGCGTGCCGATGGAGATCATCGAGGAAACCTTGCTCCTCCGGCCTGGCAGGGGCCGGATGACGGATGGGTCGAAGGTCCTCGCTGGTCTTGCCGCCCGACGGCGTGCGAACGCCCGGGATCACGGCACCGGGCAGGCGGTCGATTGCCGGATCGACCGACGCCGTCTTGACGATGCCGCGGCGCGGGAACTGGCTGACCCGCGCCGGCTACTCCCCTGGAGAGGAGCGCGGATTCAACCAGCAGCGCGGCCCCGGGTCAACGAAAGCCCCGGCACGGGGCCGGGATTTCTGCCGCCTCACTTCACCGCGAAGCAGTAGAAGAGCCCGTCGCCGCCGGTGCTGCGCAGCCCCTCCTGGTGGCAGCCGCGCGTGGGGTGCGCGGAGTTCCAGGATCTCGCCCACGCACTCTCGATCGGGCCCACGCGGTCGTGATGGCCGGTCATCGCCGAGCCCTCGGACCCACCCTTGGTCCAGTTGCCGCAGGTCATGTCGCCGAACGGCGCGCCCGGGAAGGCCGTGCCGTCGGCCCGCGATCCGGTCAGCATGTCGTGCCGGTTGGGCTTCTCGGTGCGGCCGTTGACCATCTGCCCCTTTTCGTCCAGCGCCGTCTGCTTGGTGACGTTGTTGCTGTCGGAGTGCAGTTCGTCGACGCTTCGCGCGATCACGACGCCCTTGGCGTTCTGCCACGGACCGGTGCCGATGCGGTCGCGCGCATTCACGAATTTCGGATCCGTGAGGCCCGAGGCTTGCGTGCTCAGGTAGGCGCGCCAGGTTCGATCGCCGGCACCCGCCGCTTTCGCGAGTGCCTGGCAGTGCCGGTCCGCGCCGTCGAGGCCGCCGAGGTTGGCGCCGTTGCCGACCCCGACGCTGGTCACGAAGAAGCTCATGTTCGCCGGGCCCGGCTGCGACGATTGCATGCCTGCGCAGCCGCCCAGTGTCGTCAGGGCTGCGGCAATCATCCAGGTCCGTCGCGTCGTGCCTTGCATGGCGTTCTCCTTGCGGATCGAGTGAGGATGTTCGTGTTCGGTCGATTGGGCGTCGCTGCACACCACACGTGCACTCTGCCGCGCGACGCACCGATTGTCTCGCTGCGACGCACAAGCCTGCACCCCGAAGATCGAAGCGGGATCGTGCTTCGCTGTCGCGCAGCAGCCGCTCGGTCGTCGATCGCCTGGTTGGCGGTTCACCGCCTCGGCCGCTGCGCCTCCCCGGTCATCGGCACGAAGCGCACCGGCAACACGGTGCGCCGCGTGATGCTTCCATCGGCCCGTTTCTCGATCAGCAGCAATTCCTGTTCGGCGAAGCTCGGGCCGACCGGAATCACCATCCTGCCACCCGGCTTCAGCTGATCCACCAGCGGCTGCGGCACCTGCGGTGCCGCGGCGGTCACGACGATGCCGTCGAAGGGCTCCTTCTCGGGCCAGCCCTGGTAGCCGTCGCCGATCTTCACTTCGACGTTGGCGTAACCGAGTGCCTCGAGCCGCAGCGCCGCCTCGCGGCCCAGCGGCTCGACGATCTCGATCGAGTAGACCTGCCGGACCAGGTCGGCGAGCACGGCCGCCTGGTAGCCGGAGCCGGTGCCGACCTCCAGCACCACGTGTCCCGGGCGCGGTTCGAGCAGATCGGTGGACAGGGCCACGATGAAGGGCTGCGAGATCGTCTGGCCTTCGCCGATCGGCAACGGACGATTGCGATAGGCATCCCTTGCCCGATTCGCCGGAACGAATTCGTGCCGTGGCACCTTGCCCATGACCGCCATGACGCGCCGGTCGAAGGTCTTGCGCCCGGTATACGACTGGGTCGCACGCGCGTCGGCGGCGATCTCATCGACCATCGCGCGGCGCTCGCGCTCGCGCTCGTCGGGCGAGGCGCCGGCGCACGAGGCGGCGCCGAGCCACATGATCGCAACGGCGAATCGGAGCATCTGCCGCACGCCCCGGATGAGATTGCGGCTGCTTCGCATCGTCACGCTCCGGTTCGACGATCTTTCGGGAACCACGCGACGTCCTGCCGAAGGTCGGCGGGAAGAGCGGCGCTCACGCCGCACCAACCGTCCCGGTCGACGGGTACCCGAAGGTGCGGACTACGCGAACACGTAGCGCGTGCCGGTCGACGATCGAAGCACCTTGCCCGCCATCTCCTGCATTGCGATGGCGATGAAGGCCTCGCCGGTGCAGTGCATCGGGATCAGCCAGTCCGGATCGATCGCCTTGATCTCGGCCACGGTCTGCCGAAGGTACTCGGGCGGGTGCGGCGCGAGATGAAACCCGCCCATCACGGCGTGCACCTTGTTGACCCCCGACACCGCCATCGCGCGGCGCACCGAGTTGACGACGCCACGGTGGCCGCACGAAGTCAATACGACCAGTCCCTTGCCCTTCAGGTTGAAGCAGGTGGCCTGCTCGTGGCTGAAATCGTCCGGGATGATCGCGACACTGCGCTTGGCTTCGGCCAGCCCCTCGGGACGGCATCCGACACCGTTGGCGAAGCCCGGCTTCATCCGGGTCGGCGCGAGCACCCGCTCGAACGACACCTGCCCGATGTGGCCGGTGGTGAACGCGTGGCCTGCGATGATCGACGGCCGGTCGGCATACAGGACCTTGAGACCCGCGTCCGCGATCGCCTGCCGGTCGAGCGTGCCGAAATCGCCCGCGGCGTCGCCGACGCCGGCCTCACGGGTACAGAAGCACTCCTCTCCACCCAGGTAGAAGGGCAACTCCTTCTTCAGTCGCCCCTTGTGCTGCGCGAGGAAGCCCGTCATGCCGCCGAAGTGATCGTAGTGACCGTGGCTGAGCACCAGCGCGTCCAGCCGCGCCGGATCGATGCCCAGCATCTCGAGGTTGTTGTTCAGCGTCTCCGGCGTATAGCCGAAGTCGATCAGGATCTGCCTCGTGTCCTGGCCCTGGCGCGTTTCCATGTGCAGCGACAGTCCCCACTCGTTCTGGAGCGCTTTGCGCGGCGGCCGGTCCTTTGCGAGCGCGAACGCGAAACGCTGTACCGCCAGGTCGCCGACCTTGCGCGTCGGCTCGAACGCGTGGTGATAGGAATCGGTGACGACGCGCACCGCGAGCGAATCGACCTCGGGCACCGCGCCCGACAGCGCCTGTGCGCGAGCGGGCCGCGGTGCAGCGCCGAGCGCTGCGCCCAGCACCCCGACCGTGGCGCCGCTCCGCAGCAGGTCGCGCCTCGAAATTTGCCCCAGGTAGCTGCCCTTCGACGTGTCGTCCATGGCTTCCTCTCCCGCGCGCCGCGCCTGTCGTTCCGCTTCGCATGGGATGGTAGCGTGCGGCGGTGGCGGCGGATAGGGGGCGCCTGCGCGCGCACTTGCGTGTTTGCGCCACTCAGGCCGGCGGCGCTCCGGTCGAGGCGGCGATCAGTCGAGGAACGCCTGCAGCGCCTGAGCCGTCTCTTCCGGCAACTCCTCCGGAATGAAGTGTCCTGCAGGCATCGCGCGTCCGCTGACCGTTCCCGCGCACTGGTCTCGCCACAACCGCAGCGGATCGAATTGCCGCTGCACGACGCCGCGCTCGCCCCACAGCACCAGCAGGTCGCAGGCGATGCGCTCGCCGGCCGCGCGCGACGCGCGGTCGTGCTCGAGGTCGATGCCGGCGCTCGCGCGGTAATCCTCGCAGGACGCGTGGATCGTTCCAGGCGCGCTGAAACAGCGCTCGTAGTCGGCCAGCGCCTGCGGCTCGATGTGCTTCAGGCCCTGGCTGCCCCAGCCGCCGAGGTTGGCGTGCAGGTAGAACAGCGGCTCGTTGCCGATCAGGCGCTCGGGCAGCGGCGACGGCTGGATCAGGAAGAACCAGTGGTAGTAGGCGCGCGCGAAGTCCATGTTCGTGGCCGCGTACATGTCCAGCGTCGGCGCGATGTCGATCAGGCTCAGGCGCGTCACGCGTTGCGGGTGGTCGAGCGCCAGACGGTGCGCGACGCGCGCGCCGCGATCGTGCGCGGCGACGAGGAAGCGCTCGTGGCCGAGCCCGCGCATCAGCGCCGCCAGGTCGGCCGCGACGCGCCGCTTGCTGTAGTTGGCGTGGTCGGGGTCTCCGGGCGGTTTGTCCGAGTCACCGTAGCCGCGCAGGTCGGGCAACACGAGGCGGAAGTGCGGCGCCAGCCGCTGAGCGACGCGGTGCCACATCGCGTGCGTCTGCGGAAAACCGTGCAGCATGAGCAGCGGCGGCGCGTCGGCGCGGCCGCCGACGCGGGCGAACAGGCGGATGCCGTCGACCTCGTGGAAGCCTGCGTCGAAGCCGTCGAACCAGCGAGGGTCTTGCGCCATGGGAGCCTCCTCGTCACGGCGATGCTGTCACGGGCACTGCGTCCTGGCAACGTTTACCGGACACGCGCCGGCGGCGTAGCATGGGCGCTTGCCAGCGAGCGAGGGAAGCCACGATGCCGGCCCGAAGCGGACCGACCGGGGATGCACAGGCCGCACTGCAGCGGCGCCTGTCCGACTGTCGTGCGCGGACGCTCGAGCTGATCGACGGGCTGAGCGATGCCGATGCGACGGTCCAGTCGATGGACGACGCCAGCCCCTCGAAGTGGCATCTGGCGCACACCACCTGGTTCTTCGAGGAGTTCGTCCTTGGGCCGTTCCGTGCGGGATACCGACCGGTGGATGCCGGCTACCGCTACCTGTTCAACTCGTACTACGAGGCGGTCGGGGCGCGCCACCCGCGGCCGCGGCGCGGGCTGCTCACGCGGCCGACGATCGACGAGGTGATCGGCTATCGACGACGCGTCGACGACGCGCTGTGCGCGCTGCTCGATGGTTCCCTGCCCGCGGCGGCGCTCGACACGATCGAGCTCGGCGTGCAGCACGAGCAGCAGCACCAGGAACTGCTGCTGACGGATCTGCTGCACCTGTTCGCGCAGAACCCGCTGCGGCCGGTCTATCGGGCGCTCGAGGCGGCGGAAGTCGCGGCGCCCACCGCCGATCCTGCGCCGCCTGCGGCCGGCAGGCCGGCCTGGGTCGACTACGACGGCGGCTTGTTCGACGTCGGCCACGACGGCACGGGATTCGCCTTCGACTGCGAGGGCCCGCGTCATCGGGTCGCGCTCGTGCCGTATTCGCTGGCGAGCCATCCGGTCACCAACGGCGAGTGGTGCGAGTTCATCGCCGAAGGCGGCTACCGCGACGCGCGACTGTGGCTCGCCGACGGCTGGGCGCGCGTGCAGGCCGAAGGCTGGCAGGCGCCGCTGTACTGGGAAAGGCGTGACGATGCCTGGCACCAGATGACGCTGTCGGGGGAGCTCGCGCTCGACCTGCGCGCGCCGGTCTCGCACGTGTCCTGCTTCGAGGCCGACGCGTTCGCGCGCTGGCGCGGCGCGCGCCTGCCGACCGAGCACGAGTGGGAAGTCGCGGCCCGCGCGCAGCCGATCGCGGGCAACCTCGCTTCGACCGGGCGCTACCGGCCGCGTGCTGCTTCGCACGATGCGCAAGCGCCGCTGCGCCAGCTCTACGGCGACGTCTGGGAGTGGACCTCGAGCGCGTACGCGCCGTATCCGGGCTTCCGGGTCGTGGACGGGGCGGTCGGCGAGTACAACGGCAAGTTCATGTGCGGGCAGTACGTGCTGCGCGGCGGATCGTGCGCGACGCCGGCCGGGCACCTGCGGCCGACCTACCGCAACTTCTTCTATCCGCACCAGCGTTGGCAGTTCTCCGGCCTGCGGCTGGCGCGCGACCGCGCCTGAGGTCGACGGCGGGTCGTCGTCGCGGCGCTTTCCTCGCGTCGATCGCAGGCGGATAATCGGCGGCTCGTTCCCGACGGCATGGAGGCTCGCATGCTCGCAAACACTCCCGTCACGACGATGCTCCCGGTGATCGACCTGGAACGGGCGCGCCGCTTCTACGAAGGCAAGCTCGGCCTGACGCCGCTGGGCAGTTCGCCCGACGGCAAGTTCAAGTACACCTGCGGCGGTGCCACGCTGGCGCTGTTCCCGAAGCCGGAGGGCACGCGCGCCGAGCACACGGCGGTCAGCTTCGAGGTCGCGGATATCGCGGCCGAGATCGCCGAACTGGCGTCGCGCGGCGTCGTGTTCGAAGATTACGATCTCCCGGGCCTCAGGACCGTCGACCACGTCTGCGTGCTTGGCTCGGAGAAGGCGGCCTGGTTCAGGGATACCGAGGGCAACACCCTCTGCATCCACGAGAACCTCGCCTGAGCCCGGGTTCCCGCATGCCGACCGCGTTCACCCTGGCGTCGGCGTCGGTCGCGCCGTCGGGTCCCGCGCCGCGCGTCGTCGCGTTGCGCGCGCCACCGGTCGTCGCCGGCCGCGACGAACTGCTCGCGGGCCTGCGCGTGCCGAACGCGTCGATTCCGCCGAAGTACTTCTACGACACGCTGGGTTCGGCGCTGTTCGAGGCGATCACCGAGCTCGACGAGTACTACCCGACGCGCGCCGAGCGGTCGATCCTCGCCGCGTGCGATCGCGAGATCGCGGCCGCCTTCGGGCGGCCCGGATGCACGCTGATCGACCTGGGCGCGGGCAATGGCGAGAAGGCCGCGCGGCTCTTTTCGGCGCTGCGGCCGCGTGAGTACGTGGCCGTCGACATCTCGGTCGAGTACCTTCGGCGTTCGCTCGAAGCCCTGCAGAGCCGCTTCCCGCACGTCGTGGTGACCGGTGTCGGCGCCGACCTCGTCGAGCCGCTCGACCTGCCGGAGCGAATCGCGCGGCACGGGCGCCTGTTCTTCTATCCGGGCTCGTCGATCGGCAACTTCCTGCCGGACGAGGCGCAGCGCTTTCTTGCAGGACTGCGCGCGCTTCTCGACGACACAGGGGGGCTGCTGGTCGGTATCGATCTCGCGAAGGACGCGCAGACGCTCGAGGCGGCCTACGACGACGCGCTCGGCGTGACCGCCGCCTTCAACCTCAACGTGCTGCGTCACGCCAACCGGATCGCCGGCACCGATTTCGTCCTCGCCGACTGGCGGCACGTCGCGCTGTTCGATGCGACGCACGGCCGCATCGAGATGCACCTGGAGGCGCGGCGCGCCGTGCGGGTGACCTGGCCCGGGGGCGAGCGTCGGTTCGCTGCGGGAGAGCGGATCCACACCGAGGATTCGTACAAGTATCGGCTGGCGGACTTCGCCGAGCTGCTCGGTCGCGCGGGGTTCGCGGTGCAGGGACGCTGGCTCGACGAGCACGAGCGCTTCGCGGTGGTGCTCGCGCGTCCGGAGCGCGCCTGGCGGGAGCAAGACTCCTAGTCGGCGCGGCCGCAGCAAGGGGAGAAAAGGCGAAATCAGGCCGCCTGCAGCAGACGTCGTCAGCCACTCCAAAGCTGTCAGGCAATGGCGCCCGCCTGCGACCCTTGCGCTAGAGTTCCCGCGAGGCCCGTTTCGGCGGAGCCCGAACCGACGAGCCTGCATGCCTGCCGCGCTTCTTCAGCGGTTCTCCAACATCCGTCGCGAGGAGCTCGCGCCGGTGCTCGTCGCCGGCCTGTTCTTCTTCTGCGTGCTCACCGCGCTGATGGTCCTGCGGCCGGCGCGCGAGGCGCTCGGCATGCAGCGCGGCATGGACGAGATCCGCTGGCTGTTCATCGGGACCGTCGTCGTCACGCTGCTGGTCAATCCGGTGTTCGGGCTGCTGGTCAGCCGCTTTCGCCGCCTCGCGTTCATCGGCGCGACCTACCTGTTCTTCGCCGCCGGCCTGCTGGGCTTCTACGGGTTGCTCACGCTGGCGCCCGCCAGCGTCGGCGAGCGCACCGGCCAGGTCTTCTACGTGTGGTTCAGCGTCTTCAACCTGTTCGCGACGATGCTGTTCTGGGCGCTGATGGCCGACCGCTTCTCGCTCGAGCAGAGCAAGCGCCTGTTCGGCGCGATCGCGGTGGGCGGCACGCTGGGCGCGATCTTCGGCCCGTGGCTCGCGAGCATGCTGGCCAGGCCGATCGGGACGCCGGCGCTGCTGCTGGTCGCGGCCGCCTTCCTCGTGCTCGCGCTGGGTGCGGCGTGGTGGCTCGTGCGCTTGCGGAGCGAGTCGGACGCCGGCGATCATGGCGGCGCGCTGGCGCCGGACGTGCAGTCGGTGATCGGCGGCAGCGCGAGGGAAGGCTTCGGGGCGGTGTTCCGGTCGCCTTACCTGCTCGCGATCTGCGCCTACGTGCTGATCCTCGCGGTGATGGCCACCTTCATCTATTTCACGCGCCTGCAGATGGTGGCTGCACTGGGAACGGATCTCGACCTGCGCACCGCAGCGTTTGCGCGCATCGACATGATCTCGCAGGTGGCGACGCTGGTGCTTCAGGCGGTGGTCACCGGGCACCTGATGAAGCGGCTCGGCGCGTCGGTCGCGCTCGCGCTGCTGCCGCTGACCGCGGCGCTGGGGTTCATCGGCCTGGCGATCGCCGGCTCGCTCGCGGCGCTGGTCGCGTTCGAGGCGAGCTTCCGCGCGGTGCAGCGCGGCATCATGCGGCCGGCGCGCGAGACCCTGTTCACCACGGTCTCGCGCGCCGAGCGCTACAAGGCGAAGGCCTTCATCGACACGTTCGTCTACCGGGCCGGCGACGTCGTCGGTGCGCAAGCCGAGGGCCTGCTGGGGCGGCTCGGCATGGGACTGGCGGCGCTGGCGGCTTTCGCAGTGCCGCTGGCGCTGGTGTGGATGGCGCTCGGCCTGTGGCTGGGGGTCGCGCAGCGCACGCAGGCGCGACGCGCCGGGCGGGCGCAAGGAGTGACGACATGACGACACGACGGAAGTGGCTGCAGCGGACCGCGGCCGGGGCTGGGTTGCTCGCGCTCGATGCGCGCGCGGTATTCGCGGGCGCAACGACGAAGACGGGGCTGCTCACGCGGGCGATTCCCGCCACGGGCGAGCGGTTGCCGATCGTCGGCCTGGGCAGCTCGGCTACGTTCTCGCAGGTTGCGCGCAGCGAGGACGTGACCGCGTTGCGCGAGGTGCTCGCGCGCATGGTCGCGCTCGGCGGCACGGTGTTCGACACCGCGCCGGCCTACGGCGCGTCCGAGGAGGTCGCCGGACGCATCGCGCGGGAGCTCGGCGTCGCGCAGCAGATCTTCTGGGCGACCAAGCTCAACGTCGCGGGCTTCGGCGGCGGGCGTGCCGATCCGGCGGCGGCGCGCAGCCAGCTCGACACTTCGTTCCGGCGCATCGGCAAGCCGGCCATCGACCTGGTGCAGGTGCACAACCTGGGCGACCTGCGCACCCAGCTGCCGATCCTTCGGGAGGCGAAGGACAAGGGGCGCGTGCGCTACATCGGCGTGACCACGACCTTCGAGAGCCAGTACGACGAACTGCTGCGCACGATGCGCAGCGAGCCGATCGACTTCATCGGGACGAACTACGCGATCGACGATCGGTACGCAGAGCAGGCGATCCTGCCGCTGGCGCGCGACCGGGGAATCGGGGTGCTCGTGTACGCGCCGTTCGGCCGCACGCGCCTGTGGCGGCGTGTTGCAGGACGCAGCGTGCCGCAATGGGCGCGCGAGTTCGGCGCAAACTCGTGGGCGCAGTTCTTCCTCAAGTACGTCGCCAGCCATCCGGCGGTCACGTCCATCACGCCGGCCACCAGCCGGCCGGACAACCTTTCGGACAACATGGGCGCCGCGACCGGCCCGCTGCCGGACGAAGCGATGCGCAGGCGGATGATCGAGCTGGTCGAGTCGCTGCCCGCGGCGTGAGAAGCGCGGCGCCGCGCCGCCCCTGCCGGCCCACCTTCCGGAGGCCATCATGAGACGTGAGACGAATCACCAACGCCGGGGATTCCTGCACCTGGCCGCGCTCGCCCCGGCGGGGCTGGCGCTGAACGGACTGCCGCTGGCGGCGCGCGCCGCGACCGCCGGCGACGCGAAGCTGAAGATCGGCATCGTCGGCTCGGGCAACGTCGGCGGCGCGCTCGGCCGCGTCTGGGCGAAGGCCGGGCACCAGGTGATGTTCTCGTCGCGCAACATCGAGCACGACCGCG
>Ga0073899_10002972_pt1 | contig 15169 bp, 13 predicted proteins | sample KloWWTmetaKNB5Ph_FD_88975 | JGI IMG/M metagenome (GOLD analysis project Ga0073899, IMG submission 88975) | Active sludge microbial communities from Klosterneuburg, Austria, studying microevolution and ecology of nitrifiers - Klosterneuburg... | ecosystem: Engineered > WWTP > Aerobic digester >...
CAAGAGCGAGCTCGTAGAGAAGCTGTCGGAGTCGTTGGCTGTGCCGCGCGCTCGGGCCGAGCAGGTCGTCAACGTGATGTTCGACGCCATGGTGGCGACCCTCGAGCGGGGCGAAGGCATCGAGATCCGGGGCTTCGGCAGCTTCGAGGTCCGCAGCTACGCGCCCTACGAGGGCCGCAACCCGCGCACCGGCGAGCCGGTCCACGTGAAGGCCAAGCGCCTGCCGTTCTTCAAGGTCGGCAAGGAGCTGCGCGAGAACATAAACGCCTCGACCGCGCCGCTCGAGGGCGCCGACGAGAACGACCCCGACGAGGCCGACGACGGGCACGAGGACGACGCCGACGACGCCGACGTCCCGGCGACGGATTGAATCAGCGCGCGGCCGCGGCGGTGAGTTCGCGGCGGCGGCGACGGGCGGCGAAGCCGTGGCGCACCAGCGCGCCCCACAGCCGGGCCTTCTGATCGGCCAGCACCTCGGTGCCGGCGACCCGGGCGGCGTACATCTCGAGCACGTCGGGGTCGAACAGCACCAGCGACAGCCAGCGCTGCCAGCCGGGGCCGTGCTGGTACAGGAGCCGCGCCAGGTGGCGATCGAGGGCCAGCTCGCGGCCGACCACCGCCTTGCGCAGCGCCCGCCGGTAGCCAGCGAAGCCGACGTCGCCCGAGGTCAGGGCCCGGGCGATCGCGTCGCCGGCGACCTGGGCCTGCTCCATCGCCACCGCGATGCCCTCACCGGTCAGGCCGTCGATGCCGGCGGCGTCGCCGACCGTGACCAGCCGCGGCGCGCTGACCGGCGCGCTGGGGTGGTAGCCCCACACCGGCCAGCCGCGCGAGCCCTTGGCCGGCAGCGCCACGCCGTACGGCGCGAGGTGCTTGCGCAACAGCGCCAGGAGCTCGGGGCCGCCGCGCCGCGACGACGGGTAGTGCATCAGCCCGACGTTGACCCGGTCGCCGGCCACCGGGAACAGCCACACGTAGCCGCGCAGGCCGTCGGCCATCGCGGTGAAGTCGTAGATCATGGCGTCGTCGCGCGGCGCCGCGGTGGCGGCCACCGGCAGCTCGGCCATGAACAGCCGGTGCGGCAGCGCCTTGGCGTTGCCGGTCAGGTGCTTGCGCACCACCGAGGCTGCGCCGTCGGCGCCGACGACGATCTTGGCCGCCAGCTGGCCGCCGCCGCCCAGCTTGAGCGCGACGTGGTCGCCGGCCACCGCCAGCTCGTCGACGACGACGCCGGTGCGGAGCTCGACGCCCTTGGCGCGGACCTGCTCGACCAGGCTGGCGTCGAACTCGACCCGGCGGATGACCCGCACCGGCCGGCCCATCGTGACCGTGCGCTCGAAGCTGCCGAAGCGGACGGTGGCCGCCGGCGACGCCACCGACGGCACGGTCAGCCGCAGGTCGACCGCGGCCAGCGCCTCGTCGATGTGGCTCGTGAGGCCGCCGCCGCACGGCTTGTCGCGCGGGAAGTCGTAGCGATCCAGCACGACCACGTCGCGCACGCCGTGCTGGTGGAGCCGCGCCGCCACCGCCGCGCCCGCGGGGCCGGCGCCGACGATCACGACGTCGTGGACGCGGGGGTCTGTCACCGCGCTGCGTTTAGCACAGTTGCCCGACGCGCGGCCCGCCCGCGATCACACGCCCGCGTGGGCCTTGACGCCGACGTTCACGACCAGCTTGCCCATCGGCACCGCATCGCCCTGCTGGACCATCAGGTTCGAGCCGACGATGATGTTGAACGGCGTCTTGAAGTCGCCCATGAACTCGGCCAGCGTGGCCTTGCCCGTCGGCGACAGCACGACGTCGGTCTCGCCCATCGTCATGCCGGCCGGGATCGCCGGCACGGTGCCGATCTCGCGGGCCAGCGGATCGCCGGCCCGGATCACGGTCATCGGCGCGGCGTAGACCTTCATCTCCGGAGTCGCGACGTTGAGCGAGTTCTCCATGACCTTGTAGGTGATGGCGTCGATCGTCACGTCGATCAGCGGCTCGTCCTGGATGGTCGCCAGCTCGGGCTTCTCGACCAGCAGGTCGACCGGCGTGAACAGCGACACGAACAACGTCAGGTCGCAGGTCAGGCTGGTGGCGTTGCACTGGGCGATGCAGGCGCCCATCGCGCAGGCCTGCTCGGCGGCGGCCGCGCACGGGTCGGGGCTGACGGTGCAGGTCTGGCTGGTCAGCTGGTCGGCGTTCATCAACCCCCAGTTGGCGGAGTCGATCGTGAACGTCTTGTTGGGCAGCGCGAGATCGAAGTTGGTGATGTTGGGATCGACCAGCCCGCAGCCGAACAGCGGCACGGCGAGCGCGAGGGCGATGAGCGAGCGCATGATAAGCAAACCTCCAGGCGAAGGCCCCCATCGTAGCATCCGCGCGCGGCGCCGCGGCGGCGCGATCGTCGCGGTGTGATGCGCGACCGCTTGTGGGCGCGTGCCTACAGCGTCCCGACCACGGCCTCGGCCAGCGACCACGGATCGGTGGTGCGCGCGACCACCGCGGCGGCGACGTCGCGCAGCCCGCCGCGCGCGGCCAGCGCGGCCTCGGCCCGGTCGGCCAGGAGGCCGCGCACCAGCTCGGCGACCTGCGCCGCGGCCCGCACGGTCGCCCGGGCCGCCCCGCCCTCCCCGGTCCACGCCGCCTCGCGGTGGCGCTCGATCGCCTCCGCCAGCTCGGCGATGCCCGAGCCGTTGCCCAGCCCGCGGTTGGCGATCGTGCGGATGATCTCGACGTCCTTGCGCTCGCCGGCCGCGCGCAGATCGAGCATGTGCATCAGGTCGCGCTCGGTGCGATCGGCGCCCTCGCGATCGGCCTTGTTGACCACCAGCACGTCGGCGATCTCGAGGATGCCGGCCTTGATCGCCTGGATGTCGTCGCCGAGGCCGGGCACCGTGACGACGACCGACGTGTGGGCCGCCTTCATCACCTCGACCTCGTCCTGGCCGACGCCGACGGTCTCGACCAGGATCCGCTGGTAGCCCATCGCGTCGAGCACCGCCACCACGTCGAACGTCGAGCGCGACAGTCCGCCGAGGTGGCCACGGGTGGCCAGCGAGCGGATGAAGACGCCGTCGTCGGTGAAGTGCCGCTGCATGCGGATGCGATCGCCGAGGATCGCGCCGCCCGAGAACGGCGAGGTCGGATCGACCGCGACCACGCCGACCTTGTCGCCGGCGGCGCGGTAGTGGGCGATCAGCGCGTCGACCACGGTCGACTTGCCGGCGCCGGGGTTGCCGGTGATGCCGACGATGTACGCCCGCCCGGTGTGCGGGTGCAGGGTCTTGAGCGCGGCGCGCGACGCGGCGGTGCGATCGTCGATGTCGCGCATCAGCCGCGCGGCGACGCGGACGTCGCCGGCGAGGACGCGGTCGACGGCGGAGGGGGTGGGGGTCGAGGGGGCGGTGGTCATTTCATCGTCTTGAAGCGCTGCTCGGGCCCGGGCGGGCTGTAGAGCTGGAGCGCGCGGGTGGCGGCGGTGGCGGTGAAGCTGTGCTCGACCCCGGCCGGGATCTGGATGACCGAGGTCGACTCGACGGCGATCGCGACGCCGCCGATGGTCATCGTGCCGCCGCCGCCGATCAGGTACAGCACCTCGGTCTCCTTGGCGTGGACGTGGGGCGGCACCACCGCGCCGGCGTCGGCCTCGAGGACGCCGAGCGACGCCGGGCCCTGCTCGATCAGCAAGGTCGTCGCGCCGCCGGCGCGCGGGTAGCGCTTGCCGCTGGCCGCCGCCACGATCCGGACGCTCGGCGGCCTGGCCGGCACCTGGCTCGGCAGCAGCTCGGGCAGCGCCCCGGCCCGGGCCACGCCCAGCGCGCCGCCGGGCAGCAGCGCGACGGTCGCGGCGATCGGCGCGCCGGCGGTGGCCACCAGCTCCAGGCTGGCGCCGCGCGGGGCCACGACGACGTCGCCGGCGACCAGCGGCGTGCGGGCCTTGCCGATCACGACGGTCGCCGGCGCGGTCAGCACCCACAGCTCGTCGCGATCGGACCGACGTGGGCCGACGCCGCGGCTGGCCTCGGCGCGCACGTCGATCAGCCCGACCGCGGGGTTGCCGCTGTTCTTCGCGTCGAGCAGGACCGCGACGTCGAGGCCGGCCTGGGCGCGGTGCGCCACCATGCGCCGGTCGATCAGGTTCTGCATCGCCGGCGCGGTGAAGCGGAACGGCAGCTCGATGGTCTGGCCGTCGAGCGGCGCCGCCCACGGGTAGGCCTCGAGCACGCGGGTCAGGCAGTCGGCGAGGAGCGGATCGCCCGGCTGATCCTCGGTGAGCTCGACCCGCGCGCCGCCGTGGCCGATCGTCAGCAGCGCGCGGATCGTGCCGGCGAGCTGGAAGTCGTCGGACGCCGCGACCGCCCAGCACTGGTTGGCCACCGGCGCCAGCTCGTTCATCGCGTGCTCGACGGCGGCGATCCGCTCCTCCTGGGGCGCCTCGTCGGGGTCGCCGCCGGCCGAGCCCAGGCCGAGGTCGTCGGCGTCGGGCCCGGCGTCGATCGCCGCCGGCGGCTGGGGCGCGGCCGGGCGCGGCTCGTGACACGCGGCGGCCACGGCCAGCGCCGCGGCGAGCCAGCGCATCAGGCCGCCTCGATCCGCGGCCGCACCACCGCCTCGACCCACGCGACGATCTCGGTGGTGGCGGTGCCGGGGGTGAAGATCTTGGCGACGCCCAGCGCGGTGAGCTTGATCAGATCGTCCTTGGGCACGATGCCGCCGCCGAAGACGATCACGTCGCCGGCGCCGCGGGCCTTGAGCGCGTCGATCACCGCGGGGAACAGCGTCATGTGCGCGCCCGACATGATCGACAGGCCGACCGCGTCGACCGCCTCTTGCACCGCGGCGGCCGCGATCATCTCGGGGGTCTGGTGCAGGCCGGTGTAGACGACCTCGTAGCCGGCGTCGGCCAGGGCCCGGGCCACCACCTTGGCCCCGCGGTCGTGGCCGTCGAGGCCGGGCTTGGCGACGAGGATGCGGAGCTTGCGAGCAGTCGACATGTCACTTCTCCATGCGAGCGAGCAGGGCGCGGGCGATCACCAGGCGCTGGATCTCGCTGGTGCCCTCGTAGATGCGGGTGACCCGGACGTCGCGGTAGGCGCGCTCGACCGGGAAGTCGGTGGTGTAGCCGTAGCCGCCGTGGACCTGCAGCGCGATGTCGCAGATCGCGCCGGCCTTCTCGGTGGCGTACAGCTTGGCCATCGCGGCCTCGGTGCTGAACCGCTGGCCGGCCTCCTTGAGCGAGGCCGCGCGCAGCGTCAACAGCAGGCCGGCGTCGAGCCAGGTCGCGGCGTCGGCCAGCATGTTGCCGATGGCCTGGTGCTTCCACAGCGTCACGCCGAACTGCTCGCGCTCGCCGGCGTAGCGGCACGCGGCCTCGAGCGCGCCGCGGGCGATGCCCAACGCCTGGCTGGCGATGCCGATGCGGCCGCCGTCGAGCGCCATCATCGCCAGCCGGAAGCCGCCGCCGACCCCGCCCAGCACCGCGTCGTCGCCGACCTGCACGCCGTCGAGCAGCAGCTGCGCGGTCGACGAGCCGTGCAGGCCCATCTTCTCCTCGAGCCGCCCGACCGTGAGGCCGGGCGCGCCGCCGCGCACCAGGAACGCGGTGATGCCCTTGTGGCCGGCGGCCAGGTCGGTCATCGCCCACACCACCAGCACGCCGGCGCGATCGCCGCTGGTGATCCACTGCTTGGCGCCGCTGAGCCGCCAGCCGCCGTCGACCTTGGTCGCGATCGTGCGCATGGCCGCGGGGTCGGAGCCGGCCTGGGGCTCGGACAGCGCGAACGCGCCGGCCACCGCGGCGCCGCTGACCAGGCCCGGCACGTAAGCCGCGCGCTGCGCCGGCGTGCCGACCGCGGCGATCAACTCGGCCACCATGTTGGTGACCGACACCGCCACCGCCACCGACGCGTCGACCCGGGCCAGCTCCTGCAGCGCCAGCGAGTACGCGATGACGCCGGCGGCGCCGCCGCCGAGGTCCTCGGGGACGTTGACGCCGAGCAGGCCCAGCTGGCCCAGCTCACGCAGCTCCTCGATGGGGAACCGGCCGTCGCGGTCGCGGGCCGCGGCGCCGGGCGCCAGCCGGCGCTCGGCGAACTCGCGGGCGGTCCGCTGGATCAGGCGCTGTTCTTCGGTGGGCTCAAGCTGCACGTCAGTCCTCGCTGTCGTCGTCGTCGTCGGTGGCGACCGGGTGGTAGAGGTACGCCAGCTTGGCGACCTTGCCACGCGGATCGGTCAGCATCCACGCGCCGATCTTGCCGGCCGCGCAGTCGGCCCAGGCGGGCGCGATCGGCGTCGGCGCGGCGAAGCCGACCGACTGCACCTTGCCGCGGGTGCCGACGTAGATCGTGATCGTGACGTTGGCGGGGTCGCCGCCGGCGGCCTTGGCGCACGCGGCCAGGTCCTTGGCCTTGCCGCCGACCGCGCGCAGGCCTTGATCCTCGTCCCAGGCCAGCGCCACCGAGCCGCCAGCGAAGGTCACCGGGAACGTGACCTCGGCCTTGCCGTGGCCGTGGGGCTTGCCGAACGCCACGCCCTGCGCGACCTGCAGCAGGCACTGCTCGATGGGCCAGGCGCCCAGATCGCTGCGCGACATCCGCACGTGCTCGAGCGTGCCGTCCTGCGCGACCACCCAGGTCAGCTCGACCGTGCCGCCCAGCCAGCGGCGACGGGCCAGCTGATCGGTGTAGCAGGCGTTGAGCGCCGGCACGTGGGGCGCGAACTTCGCGGTGGCCTCGTCGGGGTCGAACTTGCCGACCGTCGAGACGATCTCGAGGTCCTCGTCCTCGGGCGGATCGTCGTCGCCGGCGTCGTCGACCGGCGCGTCGACCGGCGGGCCGGGCTCGACCGGGGCGGGCTTGCTCGCACCGCCGCACGCGGCCAGCGCCAGCAGGCCGAGCGTCGTCGTGAGGGACTGCGCGCGCCGCATCACATCGACTCGAACGCGAACGCGAACGACCACTCGAGCGCCTTGGGCAGCGGGCCGAAGTCGATCTCCTCGACCTTCTTCATGACGCAGGCCTCGACGCCCTCGTTGTCGAGGCTGGTCTCGGTGACCTTGAGGTCGGTGGCGTGGCCGTCGGCGCCGATCACGAACGCCAGCGCGACGTGGCCGCGGGCGTTCTTGCCGATCGACCCGGCGTTGACCGCGTCGGCCAGGCAGCGCGACGCCGCGGTGCGCTTGCGGTTGAGCAGCGCGGTGATCTCGTCCATGCGCTCGGGCGGGACCAGATCGCCGCCCGAGTCGTCGCCGTCCTCCGCGGTGGCGTCGTCGCCGCCGCCCGACGGCGTGGTGTCGGCCGACTTCGACTTGCCGCCACAGGCGGCGGCGAGCGTGAGCACGAGGGCGATTCTGCGCATGGTTCCTCCGCGATCGAGTATCAGGACAACGACCAGTGCGGCCGTGGGCTTACGCGCCCTTGGCGAGGTAGCTGGCGATGACCAGCCGCTGGATCTCGCTGGTGCCTTCGTAGATCTCGGTGATCTTGGCGTCGCGGAAGTGCCGCTCCACCGGGTACTCGGTGACGTAGCCGTTGCCGCCGAAGATCTGGATGGCCTCGCGGGCCGCCTTGTTGGCGACGTCGGAGGCCATCAGCTTGGCCATCGCCGCCTCCTTGCCGTACGACTGCTTGGCGTCCTTGAGGTACGCGGCGCGCAGGGTCAGGAGCCGCGCCGCGTCGATCTCGGTGGCCATGTCGGCCAGCTTCCACTGGATCGCCTGGTGCTGGCCGATCGGCTTGCCGAAGGTCTTGCGGGTCTGGGCGTAGGCCAGGCTGTCCTCGAGCGCGGCCCGGGCGATGCCGAGGGCCTGGGCGGCGATGCCGATGCGGCCGCCGTCGAGGGTCGACATCGCGACCTTGAAGCCGCCGCCGACCTCGCCCAGCACGTGGCTGGCCGGCAGGCGGACGTCGTCGAGGAAGATCTGGCACGACTTCGAGCCGCGGATGCCGAGCTTGTCGTCGGGCGCGCCGGTGCGCACACCCTTGGTGTCCATCGGCAGGATGAACGCGGTGATGCCCTTGTGACCGGCGGCGCGGTCGTTCATCGTGAACAGCACGCAGACGTCGGCGACCGGGCCGTTGGTGATCCAGTTCTTCACGCCCGAGATGACGAAGTCGTCGCCGTCGCGGGTGGCCGTGGTGCGCTGGGCGGCGGCGTCGGAGCCGGCCTCGGGCTCCGACAGCGCGAAGCAGCCGAGCAGCTTGCCCGAGGCCAGCGGCACGAGCCACTTGGCGCGCTGGGCGTCGGTGCCGAACCGGTAGATCGGGTCGCACACCAGCGAGTTGTTGACGCTCATGATCACGCCGGTCGACGCGCAGGCGCGGGAGATCTCCTCCATCGCGATGACGTAGCTGACGTGATCGAAGCCGGAGCCGCCCCACTTGTCGGGGACGGCGATGCCGAGGAAGCCGAGCTCGGCCATCCGGGCGACCAGCTCCTTGGGGTGGCGGTGCTCGCGATCGATCTCGGCGGCCTTCGGCAGCACCTCGGCGGTGGCGAAGTCGCGGGCGGTCTTCTGGACGGCGAGCTGCTCTTCGGTGAACGCGAACTGCATGGCGGGCTCCTCGGCGGTCAGGATCCGGTGAACTGGGCGGCGCGCTTGCCGACGAAGGCGGTCATGCCTTCCTTCTGATCGGCGGTCGCGAACAGCGCGCCGAACTCGCGCTGCTCGAGCGCGAGCGCGTCGGCCAGCGGCATCGACTGGCCGCGGTGGATGCAGCGCTTGGCGGCGGCGACCGCGAGCGGGCCGTTGGCGGCGATCCGCCCGGCCAGCTCGCGCACCGTCGGCATCAGCGCCTCGGGCGCGACCACGAGGTCGGCCAGGCCGATCCGCAGCGCGTCGCCGGCGGTGATGAGATCGCCGGTGACGCACAGCTCCTTGGCCTTGGCCACGCCGACCCGGCGGGCCAGCCGCTGGGTGCCGCCGAAGCCGGGGATGACGCCGAGCTTGACCTCGGGCTGGCCGAACTTGGCCTTCTCCGAGGCGTAGATGAAGTCGCAGGCCATCGCCAGCTCGCAGCCGCCGCCCAGCGCGAAGCCGTTGACCGCGGCGATCCACACCTTGGGCGAGGCCTCGAGGGCGTCGCCCAGCCGGCCGCCGGCCTCGGCGAAGGCCTGCGCCTGGGCCGGGCCGAGGTCCTTCATCTCGGCGATGTCGGCGCCAGCGACGAACGCCTTGCCGGCGCCGGTGACGACCGCGACCCGGACCGCGGCGTCGGCGTCGAGCTCGGCCACCGCGGCGGTCAGCTCGGCCATGACCTGCGACGACAGCGCGTTGAGCGTCTGCTCGCGGCGGATGGTGACCACGGCCAGCGGGCCCTCGCGATCGATCGACAGGGTCTGGTACGCGCTCATGCGCGCCGGACCATACACGATCCGGTCCGCGCGGCGGCAGCGTCGAAGCGGGTTCGCGGCGACCGGCCGGGGTGCGCCGGATCGTCGCGCTCAGCTCGGGCCCCGCCGAGGGAGGTGGGGCGGCGCACCTCCTGGACTCAGCGCGCGGTCAGGCCGCCGTCGATCGCCAGCTCGGCGCCGGTGACGAACGCGCCCTCGTCGCTGGCCAGGTACAGGATCGCGGCGGTGACGTCGTCGACGTGGCCGAGCCGCCCCAGCGGCGCGGCGCGCCCCAGCTGGGCCTTGGCGGCGGCCGGATCGCCGAGCGCCGCGGCCATCGCGTCGACCATCGGCGTGTCGATGAACGACGGGTGCAGCGAGTTGCAGCGGATGCGGTAGCCCTGCTTGGCGCAGTGCAACGCCACCGACTTGGTGAGCAGCCGGACCGCGCCCTTCGACGCGCAGTAGCCAGCCAGATCCGGCACGCCGATCAGCCCGGCGACGCTCGACAGGTTGATGATCGCGCCGCCGTGGGCCTTCATCGCGCCGACCGCGGCGCGGCAGCCCAGGAACGTGCCCTCGACGTTGACCCGGTACATCAGCCGGAAGTCGGCCAGCGTCGTCGACTCGATGTCGCCGTGGCGGCCGATGCCGGCCGAGTTGACCAGCACGTCGAGCCGGCCGTGGCGCGCGACCGCGTCGGCCACCACCGCCGCCCAGGCCGCCTCGTCGGTGACGTCGAGGGTCGCGGCGGCGTGCGGGGCGCCCAACGCGGCGGCCACCGCGGCGGCGCCCGGCCCGTCGCGATCGGTGACGATCACGGTGGCGCCCTCGGCGGCCAGCCGCTGCGCGGCGGCGCGGCCGATGCCCGACGCGCCTCCGGTGATCAGCGCGATCTTGCCTGCGACCCGGCCGGTGGAGCTCATGGCCGCCGGTTGTATCACTGCATCGATCGCACGATCGTCTCGAAGTCCGGGCCGTCGAGCGTCGCCGACACGTAGAACACGCCGACCAGATCCTCGGTGGTCGGCTGCCAGATCGACACGCCGATCACGTACGACTGCCCGAGGATGGTCGCGGTGCCGCGGCAGCGGGCGGCGGGCTCGGTGCGCCACGCCGTGTCGGCGAAGCACTCGATCGGCCCGCCGCTGATCGCCGACATCGTGCCCAGCGCCTGGGTCATCACCTGGGCCTGGCGGCGCAGGCCGTCGAGGTCGACCTTGGCCGCGAACGCGCCCTCGGCGAACACCCGGAACACCATCACCAGATCGTCGGGGTCGTCGAGGCTCTTGCCGCGGAACAGCGCCTCGAAGCGCATCCACTGGGCGCCCTGGGTGCGGCTCTTGCGCAGCCGCCGATCGCGCTTCCAACCCGGGCCCGGCAGGTCGACGGTCATGCCGACGTACGAGCGGTACGGCGACCGCACCGCGGTCACGTTCGGCCGGTGCGTCCGCTGGTACAGCACGCCGGCGACCACCGCGCCGACGGCGAGCGCCAGCAGGATCGCGATCGTCCCGGCGTGGCTGGCGCGCGGCGCCGGGCCCGGGTAGCTGACCAGCGGCGCCTCGGACGCCAGCGCGCCTGGGGGCGCCGGCTGTCCCGGCAGCGGCGCCATCGTGCCGGGCGGCGCCGTGGCGCGCCGGTTGTGGCGCGGCACGTCGGCCAGCTCGAGCTCGATCGGCGGGGGCCGCGGCGGCCCAGGCTCGTCGTCGGTCATCGGCACAGCCCGGCGTCGAAGGTGTAGCTGAGCGTGTACGGTCGGCACTCGAACGCCGGCGACGTGGCCCCGCCCCGGACCCGCACGTAGACGGTGTAGCTGTCGGTCTGGCCCGGGCCGCAGGCGCCGTCGAGGAACTGGCTGAGCGTGGTGGTGGTGCCGGCGGCGACCTCGAAGCAGTAGCCCGCGGGCCAGCCGCAGGTGTTGGTGTTCATGCAGAACTCGTAGCTGCCGGCGCCCGGCGGCACGGTCAGGCTCACCGACGCCTGGTAGTCCTCGTCGAACGAGATGCCGCCGCAGCCGCAGCTGCCGTCGCTCTCGACCATCGGGATGCCGTAGTAGTCGCCGTCGCCAGCGGCGTAGACGGTCATGCTGGTGTAGGTGTTCGACGCGTCGGAGCCGACCGAGCCCAGCGTGCGCACGCTGCCACAGTCGGGGTTGGGCTCGTAGGCGTCGCTGAACGCGCCGTCGTCGACGGTGCCGTTGCAGTTGTCGTCGATGTCGTTGCAGGTCTCGGCGGTCGGGGTGCCCGGCGTGCAGGTGAGGGGCGCGCCGTTCTGGCACTGGTTGACGGTGCGGACGCACGCGCCGACGCCGCAGGTCTGGGTGCCGGGGTTGACGTTGGTGCAGGCGCCGGCGACGGTGCCGGCGCAGGTCGCCGCGGAGGGATCCTGGCAGGTGGCGTCGCAGGTGGTGGTCACCGGGCCGGCGGTGGTGGTCGCGCCGCACTCCTGCGCCTGGGTCCGGCACGCCCGCGCGCCGTTGCAGCTGGCCTGGTTGGCCGGCACGTCGGCCTTGCGCCGGCAGCTGTCGCCCAGCCACGAGTGGAAGTAGCCGACGCACGACACCGCGCCGCACTCGTTATCGGGGTCCTGGCCGCCCGGCACCGCGGTGCAGGTGCCCAGCGAGCCCGGCAGATCGCAGGCCTCGCAGCCGCCGGTGCACGCGCTGGTGCAGCACACGTTGTCGACGCACGACAGCCCGCCGGCGCACTCGTTGGTCATCGTGCAGAAGCCGCCGGGGCCGGCGTCGGGGACGCAGGTGCCGCCGCTGCAGTGGGCCGACACGTCGCAGCCGGCGTCGGTGGTGCACGACGTCGGGCAGGTCGGCGGGCTCTGGGCGGTGCCGCTGGTGCACACCACCGCGGGGTACGGGCCGCAGGCGTTGGCCTCGATCGTCGCGCAGCCGCTGTCGTCGTCGCGGGTCGCGGTGGTGCACTGCTTGGTCGCCGAGCACACGCCGTCGACCCGCGTGCCCTGGCAGGTGCCCGGCGTGTTGCAGGTCGGCGCCTGGCCGTACGCGCCGCAGTCGTTGTCGGCGGCGCAGCAGTCGCCGCCCGCGCAGCAGAAGCCGTTGCCGCAGTACCCGCTCTGGCACTCGCCGGCGTCGTCGCACGCGCCGCCGCTGGGCAGGTCGGGCACGCACTGGCCGCCGGCGCTGCAGAACGCGTTGGCGTCGCACTCGGCGTCGCTGGTGCACGAGGTGGCGCAGGTCGGCGCGGTCTGGGTGGCGCTGCCGGTGCAGAACACCGGCTGGTACGGGCCGCAGTCGCTGGCCTGCACCGTGCCGGTGCACGCGGCGTCGTCGTCGACGCCGACCGCGGTGCCGCAGATCGACGCGGCGCAGGTGGCCAGGTTGACCTCGCCGTCGCAGGCGGTCGGCGACGTGCACACCGGATTCGTGTGGTAGCTGGCCGGGCAGTCGGTGGCGACGCCGCAGCAGTCGCCGCTGGCGCAGCAGAAGCCGTTGGCGCAGTGGCCGCTCAGGCAGCGCCCGTCGTCGGCGCCGCAGGCCTGCCCGTCGTCGAGATCGCCGCGGCAGGTGTGGCTAACCGGATCGCACCAGGCGTTGGCGTCGCACTGCGCGCTGGTGGTGCACGAGGTCGGGCAGTTCGGCGCGGTCTGGCTCGCCGCGCCGGTGCAGCTGATCGGCAGCCAGAAGCCGCAGTCGTTGGCCGTGGTGCTCGCGGCGCACGCGGTGTCGTCGGCGACGCCGTTCTGGGTGGTGCACTCGAAGTTGGCGTTGCACACCGCCGCGCCGCGCGAGCCCTGGCAGGTGGCCGGCGTGTCGCACACCGGCTGGAAGGTGCCGAAGGTCGGGCAGTCGTCGGCCTGCTGGCAGCAGTCGCCGTCGCCGCAGCAGAAGCCGTTCTGGCAGTGGCCGCTCTCGCAGTCCGAGCCCTCGTCGCAGGCCTGGCCGTTGGCCTCGTCGTCGACGCACACCGAGGCGTCGCAGTGGGCGCTGGGTATGCACTTGAGATCGCCCTCGCCGTCGCACGCGGTGGCGCAGCGATCGCCGTCCTCGCCGCCGAGGTCGCAGGTGTACAGGCCGCACATCGCGGCGGGCTGGGTCTGGCAGCCGCCGACGCCGGCGCAGACGTCGCCGGCGCGCTCGAAGTAGCCCAGCGCGCCCAGCTCGCACATCGCGAGGTCGCAGTCGAGCGGGTTGTCGTCGACGCCGCCGGCGCAGTCGTTGTCGTGGCCGTCGCAGGTCTCGCGGTTGCCCTCGTAGCTCAGCGGATCGGCGTCGTCGCAGTCGAGGCCGAGGCAGCCGCCGCCGACGCCGTGGCGATCGTTGTCGCCGTCGACGCAGCAGACGCCGTTGAGCGGCATGCACTGCCGGCGGTTGGCCTCGCCGACCGAGGTGACCTGCTGGCAGGCGAAGCCGGTGGCGCACACCGTGGGATCCTGGGTGCAGTCGACGGCGCAGAACTTGCCCGCGGTGAGCTGCACGCACAGATCGCCGTCGTCGCCGCAGTCCTCGTCGGTGGCGCAGGTGTCGCACAGGTTCGACGGCGCCAGCACGCACACCCGGAGGTCGGTGCCGTCGTGCGAGACGGTGCGGCACGCGTAGCCGTCGGGGCAGTCGAAGTCGCACAGCCGCGTGCAGGTGCGGGTGCCGCTGCCGTCGTCCTGGCACACCCGGCTGGCGCAGTCGAGATCGTCGACGCAGGCCTCGCCGAACCCGGCGCCGGTCGGCCCGTCGATCGGGCCGCCGTCGGAGCCGACGGCGGCGTCGTCGCCGGTGCCGCTGGGGCGCGACGACGCGCAGGCGGCGCAGATGGCGAACAGCACGGACAGCGCACGGACGTACGGCAAGCGCGGCATGGATCCCCCGCCACCATGCTCCCGCGCCTGCGACGCCAATTCAAGCGCGGCGAGCGGATCGGCGCCGGCGCAAGATCAGCGCGAGCGTCACGCCGCCCAGCCCGAGCAGCGACGCCGACGACGCGCCGCCGGCGGCGCAGGCGCAGCCCTGGCCCTTGCGCAGGGGGATCGGCAGCTTCTGCGGGTCCGACGCCAGCACGCCGATCGACGGCACGTCGGCGGCCACCATCGACGCCAGCGCGAGCTGGCCCCGGGGCGCGAACGCGGTGTCGCCGGCGGCGATCGGCTGGGCGATCTCCTGGGCGTCGCCCGGCGGCCCGCCCCAGCGGCCGCGGACCGGCGCCTCGCACGCCACCGCGCCGGTCCACGGGTGGAGGATCACGTAGCGCCCCTGGAAGTTGTTGACGCCACCCCGCGTGACCGCGGCCGACATGGCGCCGCGCTCGTCGGGGACGCCGCGCCCGCCCTCGATGCCGTCGACCGCGCGGAACACCAGATCGTCGCCGACGTCCTTGCCGTAGCGCGCGTGCAGCCGGGTCAGCGTGAAGCCGTAGGGGCTGACGTCCTGGTACTGCGCGCTGAGCACGTCGGCGCCCAGCGTCGCCAGGTCGTTGCCGTCCAGCGTCGGCCCCGGGCACGGGTCGCAGCTGCCGCTGTCCCACGCGTACTCGGTGACCACCGCGCCCGGGACCTTGGCGATCGTGTGGTCGAACAGCGCGGCGTAGAACTCCGCGAACCGCGCGCGCACCTCGTCCTTGACCGGCAGGTTGGTCGGGATCGTGACGTTGGGGTAGTTGGCGACCTCGTAGCGGGTGTTGTTCGGCGCGAGGATGTTGACGATGAGATCCTGGGTGCCGCTGGAGTTGGCCAGGCCCAGCCGGATCGGCAGGCTGAAGTCGGTGGCGTCGTAGGCGACCCGCAGCGGCGACAGGGTCGCCATGCCGTCCTTGAAGGTGACCTTGGTGGGGTCGACCTTGGCGATGAAGAACTTGGTGCCGGCCTCGACGTAGGGCCGGAGCAGCGGCTC
>Ga0073899_10002973_pt1 | contig 15167 bp, 14 predicted proteins | sample KloWWTmetaKNB5Ph_FD_88975 | JGI IMG/M metagenome (GOLD analysis project Ga0073899, IMG submission 88975) | Active sludge microbial communities from Klosterneuburg, Austria, studying microevolution and ecology of nitrifiers - Klosterneuburg... | ecosystem: Engineered > WWTP > Aerobic digester >...
CTCACATGGTGCGGCGTGATCAGCCCCGCATACCAGGCGATGAACAGTAAGATGAAAAGCGCGACCGACAGCACGATGCGCACGGTCAGCGCATTGACCATCCGCCGCGACTTGCCCTCTTCCTTCACCAGGTGGAAGAGCCCGGAAAACAGGCTCAGGACGATGGCGATGAGGACGAGGACGATGAGAAACTTGATGAGCATGATCGGTCTGTCTGCGCGGCGCGGATGCTGCGGGCGCGAAGTATAAATGAGCCTGCGGATTGCCAATCGCGAGTTCGCCCCGCGCCTGTGGGCAGCGCTGCTGACCGTCGCGGTGCTCGCAGTCGCCGTTGCGCTGGGCTGGTGGCAGGTGGGTCGCGCGCGCGAAAAGCAGGCAATGATCGAGTCGTTCCAGCGGGGTACCCGGTCGAGCGTCCAGCTCAGGGACGACGTCACCGTCGATGAGCTGCCACGCTACCAGCACGTGCGGGCCGAAGGCCATTACCAACCGGCGCGCCAGATCCTGCTCGACAACATGCCGTCGCAGGCGGGCTTGCCCGGTTTTCGCGTGCTGACGCCTTTCCGGCGCGAGGGCAGCGAGCGTCTGCTGCTGGTCGATCGCGGCTGGGTGCCGCTCGGTGCAACACGCCAGGACCTGCCGCCGGTGTTCGTGTCGCCCGAATTCCGCGCCGTGTCCGGTCGCCTCGATACCTTGCCCGCCCCGGGCGTGCGCATCGGTGACGCCGGCGTCGCCGGCGACACGAACTGGCCGCGCGTGCTGAATTTCCCGCAACGGCAGGACATCGAAAAGGTGCTGGGCGGCAAGGTCGAATCCAGGATCGTGCTGCTCGATCCGGCGGCGCCCGACGGGTACGAGCGCGTCTGGCGTCCCGCCATGCAGTTCGGTCCCGAGCGCCACCTGGCGTACGCGATCCAGTGGTTCGTGTTCGCGCTCGTCGCGCTGGTCATCTTCATTGCCTTGAGCCTGCGCCGCCTGCCGGGCGCTGCGCCGGCAGCCACCGATTCGACTGCGGACGCACCATGAGCACGCCGCTCGCCAACACCAGGCCATGAGCACACCGCTCGCCAACACCAGGCCATAAGCACAACGCGCGCCAACACCAGGCCATGAGCACACCGATCACCGATACCCAGCGCCGGCGTGGCCGCCGCCAGCTCGTCTTGCTGGCGTCCCTCTTTTTCGTGCCGCTGCTCGTGGCCTTCTGGCTGTATTACGGCGGTTCGGGCTGGCGACCGGCCGGCGGCACCAACAAGGGCGACCTGATCAACCCGGCCGTGCCGTTGCCAGCTGTGGCGCTGGCGCAGCCGGACGGTACGCGCACTGCCGCCGCCTTCCTGCAGGGCAGATGGACGATTGCATACCTCGGAGATGGCGCCTGTGACGAGCGCTGCCGCAAGGCGCTGTACCTGTCGCGCCAGTCCTGGATTGCGCTCAACAAGGACATGGACCGCGTCCAGCGCGTGTTGCTGGCGACGGGACCGCGTGTCGACACGGAGTTCATGGCAGCCGAACACGCGGACCTGCGGGTCGTACTCGCTGGCGACGACGCGGATTCGCAGGCGCTGCTCGCGAAATTTCCGGTATACGGCGGTGTCGCACCGGCGGCCGCGGGCCGACTCTACCTGATCGATCCGCTCGGCAACCTCGTGCTCAGCTATTCTGCCGCAGCCCCGGACAAGGCCCTGCTCACGGATCTGAAAAAGCTGTTGAGACTCTCGCACATAGGCTGAGAACCACCATGAATTCAACGACGCGACTGAACACCTTCCACAAGCTGTGCCTGCTCGGCACGATCCTGGCGTTCTGCGTCATCGTGCTAGGCGCCTACGTGCGCCTGAGTCATGCCGGCCTCGGCTGCCCCGACTGGCCCGGTTGCTACGGCCACCTCACGGCCGGACAGGCGGCCGAGAACCATCCTGCCTCGAACGCGGCGTTCCCCGAGCGTCCGGTCGAGTACGCGAAAGCGCTCAAGGAAATGCTGCACCGGTATCTCGCGACAACGCTGGGTATCGTCATCCTGGTCATCGGCGCGCTGGCCTGGCGCAATCGGCAGGATCCCCTGCAACCGGTCCGCATGCCGCTCGCCGTGATCGGGCTGGTCATTTTCCAGGGCCTGCTCGGCATGTGGACGGTGACGCTGCTGCTCAAGCCCGCGATCGTTTCCGCGCACCTCGCCGGCGGCCTGACGACGATGGCATTGCTGTGGTGGATGTCGCTGCAGGTCACGCGCGGTTCACGGCCGCAGTCCGAGGACGGCCTGCGCCGCTGGGCCGTGCTCGGCATGGTCGTGCTGGTGGCCCAGATCCTGCTCGGCGGCTGGGTCAGCTCCAATTATTCAGCCGTGGCCTGTCCCGACTTTCCGACGTGCCAGCGTTCGTACTGGCCGACCATGGATTTCAAGGATGCGTTCGTGCTCTGGCGCGGACTCGGCATCGACTACGAGGGCGGCGTGCTCGACCATCCGGCGCGGGTCGCGATTCACTTCACGCATCGGCTCGGCGCCATCGTGGCCGCGCTCATCCTCGGTTGGGTCGCGTGGAAGGCCGTGCGGACCGGTCAGTCCGCGGGCGTGCGCACCGCCGGCGTCGCGCTGGCGCTGGCACTCGTGACGCAGTGGCTGGTCGGGTCGATCATGGTGCTGAAGACGTTTCCGCTGCCGCTCGCCACCGCGCACAACGCGGTCGCGGCGCTGCTGGTGCTGGCGATGGTCGCGCTGCTGCGGTTCCTGTTCCCGCCGCGGGGATCAGGCGTCTACTGAACCGCAACGGACTCCTGACAGTCACCGCGTCGCACCACCCGTCGTTGCGGGTTGGTACGAAGCGAGGCGGGCAGCGTGAAGATCAATTTGCCACGGTTATCGTCAGGCGCAATTCATTGATTGCATTGAATTTATCCTGATTTATCAGATTAATCGTACTTGAGTCGTTCCAGGCGATGCTATATAAGCGTATTCAATTCCGCTTAATATGAAAACATGCTTCAAGTCTCTGATGTTGAAATAGAAAACCGCCTCCGCTTCGACAACCCTTGGTGGGTCGCGGGTGCCGGCATCGAGCCCGACCATGCCAGTCTGCCGCGTCGTGCCTACCTCGGGTCATTCCTGCGCCTGGTACGCCAGGCCGAAGTCAATCGAGCCGTGGTCCTGCTCGGGCCACGGCGCGTCGGCAAGACCGTCCTCGTCTATCACTCGATCCAGGCCCTGCTGGATGAAGGCGCATCGGGCCGCGATATCGTCTACGTATCCCTCGAGACACCCATCTTCACCGGGCTGACTCTCGACGGATTGGTCAAGCGCTTTCGCGGTCTGTTCGGCCATCCAACCAACACCCGGCTCTATGTGTTCTTCGACGAAGTCCAGTATCTCCATGACTGGCAGGTACATCTCAAATCGCTCGTCGATGACCATCGCGACTGCCGCTTTGTCGCCACGGGTTCCGCCTCGGCTGCACTGCGTACGCAAAGTGCGGAATCAGGTGCCGGCCGGTTTACCGATTTCCAGCTGCCTCCCCTCACCTTTGCGGAGTACCTGCGCTTCATCGATCGCGAAGCCGAACTGATCGGCGCGGTGGACGGAGCACCTGGTGGCTATTTCACCCGCGACATCAGCGTGCTCAACGATGAGTTCGTCAACTACCTCAATTATGGCGGCTTCCCGGAAGCAGTGTTCTCAAGGGCCATTCGGGCCAATCCGCAGCGGCACATCAAGAGCGACATCATCGACAAGGTGTTGCTGCGCGATCTGCCGAGCCTGTACGGAATTTCTGACATTCAGGAGTTGAATCGACTGTTCAATACGCTGGCTCACAACACGGCCAGGGAAATCAGCCTGCAGAGCCTTTCGACGACATCACACGTCGACAAGAAGACGCTCGCTCGATACCTCGAGTACCTCGAGGCTGCCTTCCTCATCCGCCGCCTGCGACGCGTTGATTTGGACGCCGCACATTTCGAACGCGTAACGACCTTCAAGGTCTATCTGACCAACCCTGCGATGCGCGCCGCGTTGTTCGGACCGGTGCGCGACGCCGACGCAGCCATGGGTTCCCTGGCAGAGACCGCCGTGTTCAGCCAATGGCTCCACAATGTGGCGCTGGTGGACACTCTGCACTACGCGCGCTGGAAATCCGGGGAAGTGGACCTGGTCGCACTCGATCCAGGAACCCAGCGCCCGCGATTTGCAGTGGAGGTCAAGTGGTCGGACCGCATCATGAGCGAGCCGCGTGAATTACGCGCCCTGGTGGCTTTCTCCAGAAAGCATGCGCTTGGTAGGCGGCCACTGGTCACGACACGCACCGGCGGGGGTGTCGTGAAGGTGGACGGCACGGAGGTCGAATTCACCCCGACCAGCCTGCACTGCTATACCGTCGGCAAGGACACCCTCGAGCGCTCGCCGCCACGCGACCTGTGACCCTCCTGTAAAATCGGCGCCCCGCCGGCTATCCGCCACCATCGTGCCCTACAGCCCCGCCACCGACACCGTACCCGGCCATTCGACCTGGCGCGATTACTACGAACTCGGCAAGCCGCGCGTCGTCGCACTGATCGTGTTCACGGCGGTGGTGGGGATGTTCCTCGCCGTGCCGGGGATGCCGCCGTGGCAGGCCCTGCTCTGCGGCACGCTCGGCATCGGCCTCGCCGCATCGAGCGCCGCCGCCATCAACCACGTCGTCGATCGCAAGTTCGACGTGAAGATGGCGCGCACGATGAACCGTCCGATCCCGACCGGTCACGTGACCACGCGACAGGCGCTGACGTACGCGGCGGTCATCGGCGTCGCGTCGATGGTCCTCCTGTGGTGGCTGGTGAATCCACTGACGGCGGTGCTGACGTTCCTGTCGCTGATCGGCTATGCGGTGCTCTACACCGTCTGGCTCAAGCACGTGACGCCGCAGAACATCGTCATCGGCGGTGCCGCCGGCGCCGCTCCGCCCGTGCTCGGCTGGACGGCGGTGACCGGTTCGGCCGATCCGCACTCGCTGCTGCTGTTCCTGATCATCTTCGCCTGGACGCCGCCGCACTTCTGGGCGCTGGCAATCGCGCGCCGCAAGGATTACGCCAGGGCTGGCATCCCGATGCTGCCGGTCACCTACGGTGTCGAGTTCACGCAACTGCACATCCTGCTCTACACGATCATCCTGGTGCTGGTGACGCTGCTGCCGTACCTCACGCAGATGAGCGGCCTCATCTACCTGGCCACTGCCGTGGTGCTCGGCGCGATCTTCCTCCGCTACGCGATCGCGATGCGCCAGCCGGGTGCCTCCGACCAGGTCCACATGCAGGCGTTCCGCTTTTCGATCAACTACCTGATGCTGCTGTTCGCGGCGCTGCTGCTCGATCACTACGTGCTGATTCGTCCCTGACGGCGCGATGGCCGGCCGCTCCACACATTTCGCTGCACCCCTGCTGCTGGCCGTGGTCACCGGCCTGATCGTCTACGTCTCGCTGTATCCGTTCCGGTTCATCGCCGACGGCCCGGCGCTGGTCGAGGCCCTGCGCTCGCTCGGCTGGGCGCGCGCCGGCCGCGGCGACATGTTCAACAACGTGCTGCTGTACGTGCCGTTCGGTTTCTGCGTCGCGCTGCTGATCGAGCCACGCTGGGGCCGTGCCAGCGGCGTCGTCGTCGGTACGTTGCTCGGCGCGATGCTGTCGCTCGGGCTCGAGCTGCTGCAGGCCTCGGTCGCGATCCGCGTGTCCAGCCTGCGCGACCTGTCGCTGAACGCGAGCGGGTCACTGCTCGGTACCGTGCTCGGCACGGTCTTCCATGCGCTCGGCAGCCGCGTGTCGCCGCAGGGCACGCCGCGCAGCCGTTCCGCGTTCATTGCGATGTCGATCCTGGTGCTGTGGCTGCTCGAGCGCCTGTGGCCGCTGTTGCCGGATCCGGGCCTGCGCCAGTTGAAGCGCGCCGTGCGGCCGCTGCTCACGCCGCACATCGACTGGATGTCGCTCGCCGGCTTCTTCGTCGGCTGGCTCGTCGTCACGCAGGTCGTCTTCAATCTGGTGCGCCGGCAGCGCGCGATGGACGTGCTGCTGCTCGTCATCGCCACGGTGCTGGTGGGACGAACCTTCGTCGCGGGCAGCACGCTCGAGGTGGCCGAGATCGCCGCCATCGCGCTGCTGCTGCCAGTGCTGGTGCCGTTCAGCCGGCTCGACGACGGCACGCGGTCGACGATCGTCGCCGTGCTGCTCGGTGTCTGGCTGGCGTGGACGTCGGTCCGCATGCTGCTCGACGGTTCGATCACGTCGTCGGCCGGACTGCCGGAACTGCGCGAGGTGCTGCTGCGCAACGTGCCGCCGCCGCCGCTGCTCGCGAACAAGTCGTTCAGCTATCTGTCGCTGGGCTGGCTGCTGGCCGGCGCGGGCATCGTGCCGTACGTCGCTGCCGGCATGACCGTCCTGTTCGTGCTGCTGCTGACGCTGCTGCAGCTCGGTGTGTCCGCGCCCGCCTATGGCTGGGTCGACCTGTTGATCGCGTGCCTCGCGGGCTGGATCGTGGCGCGCTGGATTCCCCGGAGCTGACGGCGATCGATGCCAACTTTGCAGCGATTGCAGAAAGCGCTACCGTGGCGGCTGCCCCTGAGGTCACCTGCCATCTTCAGATTTGTCGCCTGCTTCCTTGGCCTGTTGCTCGCCAGCGTGGTTCTCACCGCACCCGCGCGTGCCGACCTCGATGAGCGTCAGGGCAGGCTGCTGTCCCACAACTGCGTGCAATGCCACGCACGACCGGAGACCGGTGCGCCGCTGATGGGCAACCCGCCGGACTGGAAAGCGCGCAATGAGCAGGGCATGGAGCGGCTCCTGACCAACACCGTCCTCGGCCTGCGCGGCATGCCGCCGCTCGGCTACTGCAGCGCGTGCAGCGAACAGGACCTGCGCGAGCTGATCAAGGCCGTCAGCGGCATCGAGGTTGCTGCAGAATGACCGTGCCACGCAACTCGATCAGCCGTCGTCGATTGCTCGGCACCGCGGCCGCCGGTGCCGCCGCCAGCCTCCTGCCGGGTTGCGGACCCGCCACCACCGACACGCACCCCCGCGTGAGTTTCAGGCCGGGCGAACCGTTGCCCTGGATCAACTGGGCGGCCAATCAGACCTGTAACCCGGCCGTGCGAGCGGCCCCGGCGAGCGAAGCCGAACTGGTCGACGTGCTCAGGAATGCCCGGGGCGTCGTGCGCGCGGTGGGAGCAGGGCACTCGTTCAGTGGGGTGGTGCCGACGGACGACACGCTGATCTCCACCGACCTGCTGGCGGGACTGGTCGGCCACGATGCGGAAAATAATCAGGCCACGGTCCTGGCCGGCACGCGCCTGCACGACCTCGGACCGTTGCTCGCAAGCGTTGGCCAGGCCTTGCCCAACATGCCCGACATGGACTACCCGGCCCTGGGCGGCGCCCTTGCCAGTTCCGTGCACGCCACGGGCGCAGGTTTCGGCTCGATGTGTTCGTACGTGACCGGGCTGACGCTGGTCACGCCGGCGGGCGAGGTCCTCGAATGCAGTGCCGACCAGAATCGGGAGGTCTTCCAGGCGGCGCGCACGGCCGTTGGCGCGCTGGGGATCGTCTCGCGCGTGACGCTGCAGAACCAGCCGTCATTCGACCTGACCGAGGTGGCCACCATCGGCAGGACGGAAGACGTGCTCGATGCCATCGACGAGTTGCGCGAACGCAATCGCCATTTCGAATTCTTTCCGCTGCTGCACTCGAAACTCTGCATCGCCGTTGCCACCAACCCGGCCAGGCCGGGTGACGCGACGGTGGGCAGCGACGATCCGCAGGCCGTGAACACGCTGCGACGGGTTTTCGACACGGTGCAGTGGCTGCCCGGGGGCAGCGGCCTGTACGACAAGCTGGTCGAACTGGCGATGGGAGGCGAAGCCGCCACCACCCGCACCGGCCCTTCGTACCAGGTCCTGGCGCACGTGCGCGTGGTGCGCTTCCGCGAAATGGAATACACGGTGCCTGCCGCCGCCGGCCCGGCCTGCGTGCGCGAAATCCTGCGCACGGTGCGTGAGAGGAACCTGCCGGTCTGCTTTCCGCTCGAATACCGCTACGTGCAAGCCGACGACATCTGGTTGTCGATGTTCGAAGGCCGCGATGGCTGCTCGATCTCCGTGCACCAGTACGGCGACGTGGACTACCGGCCTTACTTTGCCGAGATCGAGCCGATCTTCTGGAAATACGAGGGCCGGCCGCACTGGGGCAAGGTGCATACGCTCGACGCCAGGCGCCTGGCCGCGCTGTATCCCCGCCACTGGCAGGATTTCCACGAGGTGCGCGAGACACTGGATCCGCAGGGCCGCCTGCTCAATGCGCACCTCAAGCACATATTCCTGAGCTGATCATGCCGACCCGTCGTACTTTCATGCTGGGTGGCGCCGTCATTGCGGCCGCTGCCGTCGCCGCCAGCAAGCCTGCCGACCGCGGCGGCCCTTACTCCGGGTATTTCGCCCGCCTCAACCGCACGTTGCGCGCGCATGGCATCGACCGCCCGGTGCTCGTCATCGACCTCGACCGGCTGGATCGCAACATCGACCGGGTCGTCAAATCAGCGGCCGTGGCACCGGCGAAGACCTATCGCGTGGTGGTGAAGTCGTTGCCGAGTCCGGCCCTGGTCGACTACGTCACCACGCGTGCGAACACCCGGGCGCTGATGGTCTTTCATCGGCCCTTCCTGCAGGCGATGACCCGGTTGCGCCCCGACTCGGACATCCTGCTCGGCAAACCCATGCCGATCGCGGCGGTCGCGACGTTCTATCGCGAGCACGCGGGGCCGTTTGATCCGGGCCGCCAGCTGCAATGGCTGATCGACAGCAACGCGCGCCTGGCGCAATACCTGGCGTTCGCGCAGGCGCAGAACCAGCGCTTGCGTATCAACCTGGAACTCGACGTCGGCCTGCGGCGGGGCGGCTTCGGCGATGCGGCCTCGCTGCACGCGCCGCTGCAGACGATCCACGACCACCGACAGCATCTCGAGTTGGCGGGATACATGGGCTACGACGCGCACCTGATGGGCCTGCCTGGTTTGATCGAGGCGCGGGAAAAGCCCAAGGTGCGCGCGCGCTACCAGGCCGCCGTCGACGTGCTGCAGTCACGTTTTCCAGCCCTGCTGCACGACCGCCTCACGTTCAACGGTGCGGGCAGCCCGACCTTCCGCCACTACGAGGGCGAGGCCCTGCTCAACGACCTCTCGGCCGGCACCTGCCTGATGAAACCGACGCACTACGACCTGCCGGTGCTTGCCGATTTCGAGGCCAGCAGCTTCATCGCCACGCCGGTCCTGAAACGGCTGCAGGGGGGACGGATTCCCACCATCGAGCCACTCGCGCCGCTGATTCGCGGCTGGAACCCGAACGAGGCCCAGATCTACTTCGGTTACAGCGGCAACTGGCTCGCCGAAAATGAATCGCCGCCGGGCCTGTCGCCACACTGGGCCTACGTCAGTTCGAACCAGCAGGGTTACAGCGCATCGAGCAGCGTCGACATCGACGTCGACGATTTCATCTTCCTGCGTCCGACGCAGTCCGAGGCCGTGCTGCTGCAGTTCGGCGACCTGGTGGCGGTACGCGGCGAGCAGATCGAAGCGCGCTGGCCGGTGCTGCCGGTGGGCCTCTGACGGCGACCTGCCGTCCGGTTGCCTTACTTCGCGCTGGCAGTTGCCGCGCCGAACATGAGCGCCCACGAGCTCAACACGGTGCGCACCATGAGCACCTCGCAGGCCGTGGCCACCAGCGCGAAACCATGGTTCGAGCCGGCGAGCAACGCGATGCCCCCGGCGATGCCCAGCGCGTAGGCCGTACAGGCAGACCAGCGCCACCTCGATACCGAGCCACACGGCGGGCTGCGGAGCCAGCGTCAACGCCGACAGGATGAACACGTTCAGCAGGTGGTAGGAGTTGTTGCGCGTCCGCAGGCGGAAATCGAGATCCTCCTTGACCGTCTGCAGGTGAATCGTCAGCACCACGAACAACAGGCCGAGCAGCGCGGTCGCGCTCGAACCCAGCATGACGAAGAGGTCGCGCCACAACTCCGGCCCGTACGACTGTGACATCTGCTTCTCCCCCGTTGGCTCTGCATCGTATCCCGGTGCCGGGCCGGGGCATGCGATCTCGGTTTCTGAGTGCCGGCGAGAAAGTACTCAACGGCTGGTCGACGCCACGGTGCCGATCTGAGTTTCCACAGCCAGGTGCGCAAGACAGCGAGAAAAATCACAAACGCCGGCACGGTGTGCAAGCGGAATAGCTGTATTTCGTCCAATTCCCTTGTTATAGACTCGAACCCTGCCTGCCGCGGCACGCTCCGAGATCGAGCGTCGGATTCTGGAAGATCCGTCCACCTCGACCACTTCACAGGAGCCGTGCATGCATGCCCTCCCTCGCGCGCGCGTCCGCGCTGTCGTAGTCGTCGGCCTGGTGTCGTTGTCCGCCGCGTTGTTCGCCATGACGGCGCGTCCGCAGGGCATCTCCGCGACGGCCAAGGTGACACCCGCCCCGCCAACCAGTGATGTCAATACGTTGAAGCGACGCGTCGATGAACTCGAACGGCGCATCCTGGAACTGGAAAAGCAGAAGGCGGACTCCGCGGATGAAGCGGCGAAGGACTCCAGGAAAGAGTCGGACTTCGATGCGCAGAATGTCATTGCGCCGTTCGTCGTGCGCGATGAGGATGGCAAGGTCCTGGTTCGTATCGATCGCTCGCCCGCCGGGTTCGCGCGATTGGCTGTCGGCAATCCAGGTGTTGAACAAGGCCGGCATAGCATGGCCGAACTGGTCGGGATGGACGCGCAGGATGGCCGGTTCCAGATTACGGATGCCACCGGCGCCGCAATGATCGTCGCCGCTATTTCCACCAAAGGCGTCGGCGTGGTCAGAACTGGACCCGGTGGCAATGGCCCAGCCGCCATGCTCGGGAACATCGCACTGCCCGCCTCGGGCATCCAGGGCAGGAAACGGTAGCGAGACGCGGGCCTTGCGCTCTGCAATGCAATACAACCTACAGGGAGTGGCGACATGACCCGCACACCGTCTTTTGCAACAGGTGTCTCGACTGGACTGTACGCACTGGGCGCGAGCCTGGTGACACTGCCCGCGGCTACCGCGATGGCCGACTGCAAGCCAGTCATCGCCGCGTACGCCAAGGCCGACGCGACCAAGCGGTTTGCGATTTACGAGGTGGACAGCCTCGACCAGGTCCCGCAAGGCGAGCCGATGTTCATCACGATCGGCGACGTGAAGTACTCGGAGAACCTGGTCAAGAAGGGTTCCATGAATTACGCCAAGGACGGCTACACGAAAGGCGGCGCGGCGGCAGGATTCGAGGCCAACTCGCTGCGAACCGACGAGCAGAAAGGCAAGATGAAGTGCACGCCGCTTCCCGATCGCAAGTTCGGCGGCGAAGCGGCCGCCGGGTATCACGTCGGCAGCACCGACAGCGGCCCGTACGGCCTCGACCCGGGCGCCTACGATTTCTGGGTCAGCCGCGCGACGGGTTTGCCCATCGTGTTAACGCCGGATCCGGAGAGCGGCGGTTTTCGCTATGTCTTCGGTAACCAGGTCGTCGCGCCCGCACCCGGCAAGATCAGGAACTGACTGCAACCGCTGTTCGATTCGTTTTCGGCAAGGGAGCCGCATTCCATGAAGACGCAACTGTTCGGCGCGGTACTGCTGGCATTGCTCACGGCGTGTTCCGGTGGCGAAAAGTCGGCCAGTGCGGTGCCCGCGCCCTCGGACGCGTCGGCCGACCACTGGTGCCAGGCGCAACCCGGCAACACCCGGGAGCAGCTCATCGCGCTCATGGGCCCACCAACCAGCGAGCCGCCGAACCAGATGGCATGGACGGTCGGTGACCACGCGTACACTGCTTTTCTCGACGCGGACGGCACGGCCAAGCAGCTCGACATCCACACCTGGTCGCTGAGCGACGACGAAAAGGCTGCGCTCAAGTGCAAACCCACGCGGACCCGGCGTGCGATGGAACTGGCGGCCGCCGCGGCGGCGAAAACTCCGCATTCGTCGATGCCGGCGTGCGAACTCGTCTCCGCAGCCGAGATGTCGGCAATCGTCGGCGCCCCGGTCACCGGGCAGGCCGAGGATCACCCCGGATCGTCGACGAAGTGCACGTACAAGCCGACGTCCGGCATCTCGCCGTCCGTCGAGTTCACCGTCACCTGGGGCGAAGGGTTCGCGGCGATGCAGGGAATGGGGTTGGCTGGAAGTCGCGAGCAGGGGATGGTCACTCCGTACGACGGGCTCGGTGACCAGGCCGGGTCTGCCGGCCCGTTACTGATGATTCGCACGGGCGATGACCTCGTCACGCTCGTCTTCACCGGCGTCAGTGACCAGTCCGCCGCCGCGAGAAAGATCTTCGACACCGCCGGGCCGAGAATGTGACGCGGCGAACGCGTCCGGCTATTGCGCGCCTGGCCATCACCGCGCTGGGTCTGTGTTGTTCCGCGTCCGTCGTAGCGGATGCTGCGACGGCAGCCGCGGCAACAGCACCGAAGATTCCGTTCGTCGTTGGTCTCAGTACGGTGCGGGCGGTCAGCGAGCCGTTGGGCGACTATGAAACCTTGATGGTGATTACTTCGATCGACGCGAGCGGCTACCGCACGGTCAGATCCGGTGAGCTGCCGGGCACCGACGGCGGTGAACCGGTGCAGCTGACGATTCCACGCAAGGTACTGGCGGCGGATCGGGCCAACGCGCGCAAAATACGCGCCTTCTTTGCCGATGGTGATCCCGAGTCGTCGATGCGTCGCCGACCCTGTCGGTGCTCGTTAACGGCCGTGACACGAAACTGCCGGTCCTGCACGCGAAGGGCACCCTGACCGGCCGCAAGGGCCCGGCACAATTCGAGTACTTCGTGCTGGACGACCCGGCCAATCCGATCGTGCTGCGCTGGAGCGGCCTTGGGGCCTCGTCGACCATTCTTCGCATCGAGTATCCGCAGCCGAAGGAAGCGCTCTCGTCAATCGAGGGTGCGCTGGCGAAATCTGAGGTGGCCGAGGTCTACGGCATCTACTTCTCCTTCAATCGCGCCGACATTCGGCCGGAATCGGAGCGCGTGCTGCAAGAGATCGCTGCCGTGCTCAAGGCGCACCCGGACTGGAAGCTGCGCGTCGATGGCCACACCGACGGCATCGGCAACGATGCGGCGAATCTCGACCTGTCAAAGCGACGATCGGCGGCAGTGAAGGATGCGCTGGTCGCCCGTTACGGCATCGATGGCAGCCGGTTGTCGACGGGCGGCTACGGCGAGTCGGCGCCGCAAGCGACCAACGACACGCCCGAGGGACGTGCCCGCAATCGGCGAGTGGAACTGCGGCGCGAGTAACCGCGGCCCCGACTAACCCCTATCCCCTAACCCCTAGAGCGGCGGCGAATCGTTGCCGAGCATCAGCCGGCGCACCAGCGGCACCGGCCCGCTGTACGACAGGAACGTGTCGTGGAAGTCGCGCAGTGACGCCTGCGGGTTCGCCGCCATCCAGTCCTTGCGCAGCTGCAGGATCATCAGCTTGCCGAGCGTGTAGTTGAGGTAGGCCGGATCGTAGGTGCCGCGCAGCGCCTGCTGCCGGGCATTGCCGGGATCGGCCAGCGCGTCACGGAACAACTGCTCGGATTGCGCCACCGTCATGCCTTGCGTGTGCAGCCCGATCGCCGAGAGGTAGCGCGCATTGCGGCGCAGGGCCGACAGCAGCTGGCCGATTTCCCACTCCGCGCTGCCGGCGCGCAGGCCCTCGTCCTTCATCATCTCCTCCGCGTAGTGCGCCCAGCCTTCGGTGTAGGCATAGCTCTGGAACAGCTGCGCGACTTTCGACGGGTTGCGGTTGACGTGCAGGAAGTGCAGGAAGTGTCCCGGCCAGACTTCGTGCACCGAGGTCGACAACAGCGTGCCTTCGCCGCCGACGTACTGCGCCTGCTCTGCCGGCGTCCAGCGCGGATCGGGTGGCGCGATGTAGTAGACCGACGGCACGTCCTTGCTCTCGTACGGCCCGGCGGTGTTGATGTAGGCGAAGTTCTGCGCGTTGTACGGCGGCGCGGCCTCGACCAGCGCCTGCTCCGGCCCGGGAATCGTGACGATGCCCTTTTCCGCGACGAACGCACGCAGTTCCGGCAGCTGGCGCCGGGCGCCGGCGACGGCACCGCCTGCCGGCTTCAGCGCATTGGCCTTGTCGGCGCACTCGCGCAACGTCTTGCCGGGCGCGTACCTGTCGCACACTTTCTGCAGTGACGCGAGGTTGCGGTCCATGTCGGCCTGGCCGATCTGTTGCAGTCGCGCGAGCGGGACGTCGACCTGCTCGGTCGCCGCGACCATGCGCGCGAAGAGCTGCGGGCCCAGCGCGTAGTCCTGGGTCGCGTGCTTGCGTTCCGAGACGAGCCAATCCGCAAGTTCCTGCATCGCCTTCGCCGCGGCCGCGTTCGCAGCAGCCAGCTGCGCCTGCAGCGCAGGGTCCTCGACGCCGGCGAACACCGCCGCCACGTCGTTGCCATAGAACTGCGCAAAGCCGCCGAACGCGTTGCTGCCGTATTCGATCCACGGCGCCGGCATCGGCGTCCGCAGGTTCGCACGGATCTGGCTGGCCGCACGCGGAATCTCGCGGGCGTAGGCGATGTAGGCGCGCATGCGCTTCTCGAGCGACGCATAGGGCTTGCTCAGGTAGATCTCCGGGTCGAGCAGGCCCAGGTAGAACGCGGGATTGCGGCGCGGCCACTCGGCTTCCTTCTTCCAGAACAGGTCGGCATCGAGCGCGGCCAGCAGGTAGGCGCGTTCGCGCTGGCGTGACTCGCTCAACTGCCTGGCATCGACCGCCAGGATGCGCGCGCGTTCGGCCTCGATCCGCGCAAGGTCGCCACGCAGCGCAGCCTCGCTGAGGTCCGGCAGCCTGCCGTCGAAATCGTGGCGGCCGGCATACACGGCGGTGACTGGATTCGCGGCGAAATGACCCTCGATGAAGCGCGCGACATCCGCATCCCAGGCGGCATCTGCGCCGGGTGCATCGGCCGCGCGAGCCGGCACAACGGCCAGGACTCCCGTCGCGATGACTGCCGCGAGGAGCGAGACGAGACGATTGGTCTGGAACCCGATGAATTGCATGCTTGAACTTCCCCTCCTTCCTCTCCTTCCCCTCCTTCCTCTCCTTCCCCTCCTTCCCCTCCTTCCCCTCCTTCCCCTCC
>Ga0073899_10002976_pt1 | contig 15162 bp, 12 predicted proteins | sample KloWWTmetaKNB5Ph_FD_88975 | JGI IMG/M metagenome (GOLD analysis project Ga0073899, IMG submission 88975) | Active sludge microbial communities from Klosterneuburg, Austria, studying microevolution and ecology of nitrifiers - Klosterneuburg... | ecosystem: Engineered > WWTP > Aerobic digester >...
CCGCTCTTTGGCCTGGGTCTGGGCATCGCTTTCCTCGGCGACGGGCTGATTCCCGCCCTGCTGGTGGGCGCGCTGGCGCTGGCGCTCCCCGTGCTCGGACCGGGATGGCGGTCGCGCCCCTACGTCCTGGCGGTGGCCGGCGGCCTGGCGATCGCCGCGCCGCTGGTCTGTGCCTGGCCCATCGTGCTCGCACAACGCGACCCGACCCTGGCGGCGGAATGGCTCGCCGTGGCGCTCGCGACGCGCTGGAGCGCTGGAATCACGGCGAGTGCCTTTTCGGATGTCGCCTACTTCGCGACGATCCTGCCCTGGTACGCATGGCCCGCCCTGCCCCTCGCGGCATGGACGACGTGGCGGGCGCGTAGGTCGCTTGCGGCGAGGCCCGACCTGCACCTGCCGATGGCGGCTTCGCTGCTCTTCTTCGTCCTGTTGTCCTCGGTGGCGGAGGCGCGTGAAATCAATGCGATGCCGATCCTGGTTCCGCTCGTTCTGCTGGGCGTGGCGGAGCTCGATTCGCTGCCGCGGGGCGCGGCGAGCGCCCTCGACTGGTTCGGGGTGACCACCTTCCTGCTCCTGGGACTGATCCTGTGGGTGGGATTCGTCGCCGCGCTGACGGGAAGCCCGGAGGCAGTCGCCGCGTGGCTGCGCCGCGAGGTCCCCGGATTCCACTATCCCTTCCGCTTCATCCCCTTCGCGCTCGCCGCGCTGCTCACCTGCATCTGGGTGGCGGTGGTGGCCCGGTCGCTTCGATCCACGCGTCGCGCGGTCGTCAACTGGAGCGCGGGGATCACGATGGTGTGGATGCTCGCGATGATGCTGGGGCTCCGCTCATCGACCAGGCCCGAAGCTATCGCGGCGTCGCGGGCAGGCTCGCGAGCGCGATCGGCGAGTCGACCTGCACGATCGGCGCCGGCGTGGGCGACGCGCAGCGCGCGCTCCTCGACTATTTCACGGGATTGCGGGTCCTCGCGCCCGGCCATCCCGGCGCCGCCCGCTGCGACACGCTCCTCGCCCAGGTTTCCCATCGCGCGAAGCCGGAAATCGACGAATCGCGATGGCGGGTGGCCTGGCGGGGCTCCCGGCCGGGGGATCGCACGGAGTCCTTCGTGCTGTACCGTCGCGTTCCCTGAAAGGGGGCGCTACGCGCCTCGCGACAGGCGCTGGTCCAGCAGCTCGATCCAGTGCGAAACGGGCGTCCGCGTTCCCGACTCGATGTGCAGCAGGCAGCCGATGTTCGAGGTGCAGATCGCGGCGGGCGCGCCCGATTCCAGTGCGGCCACCTTGTTGGCGAGGAGTTGCCCCGACAGCGCCGGCTGCAGGATCGAATAGGTTCCGGCGGACCCGCAGCACACATGGGCGTCCGGCACGGCAGCGAGCTGGAATCCCGCGTCGCGAAGAACGCCTTCGACGATTCCCTTCTGCCGCAGTCCATGCTGAAGGCTGCACGGCGCGTGATAGGCCACGACCTCGGACACCGGCGCCATGCCCGCGAGCAGCTTCGACAGCGGCTCGCGCTCGGCGGCGATCACCTGCCCCACGTCCTTCGCGAGTCCGGTGATGCGCGCCGCCTTCGCCGCGTAGGCGCGATCCCCGGCGAGCAGGTGACCGTAGTCCTGGACCATGGTGCCGCACCCGCTCGCCGTGATCACGATCGCTTCGGCGCCAGCCTCCACGTGCGGCCACCACGCGTCGATCTGGCGGCGGATTCGATCGAGCGCCGCGGCCTGGGCATTGAGGTGGTGTTCGATCGCGCCGCAGCAACCCGCCTGCGGAACGGACACGAGCGAAATCGACAGCCGGTCCAGCACGCGGGCCGTGGCCGCGTTGATGTCGGGCGCGAGCGTCGGCTGGACGCATCCGCCCAGCACGATCATGCGGCGCGCATGCCGCGCGGCCGGCCACGCGCCCTGGCCACGCTTCGGCGGCACCTGGCTCGCGAGCGATGCCGGGAGCAGGGGGCGAATGAGTCGTCCCGCGCCGACGCCGAACGCGAACAGCGGTCCGGACAGGAACGCGAAGCGAAGGACCCGGCGGACGAGCCCTTCCACGAACCCGCGCGGCACCTTGCGCTCGACCACTTCCCGGCCGATGTCGACGAGCCGGCCATACTGCACGCCCGACGGGCACGTGGTCTCGCAGGCGCGACAGGTGAGGCAGCGGTCGAGGTGGACCCGGGTGCGCGCGGTGACGGGCGCGCCCTCGAGCGCCTGCTTCATGAGGTAGATGCGCCCTCGCGGGCTGTCCAGCTCGTCGCCCAGCAGGTTGTAGGTGGGGCAGGTGGCGAGGCAGAAGCCGCAGTGGACGCATTTGCGAAGGATGGCGTCGGCTTCCAGGCCCTCGGGGGTGTCCTTGATCCAGTCGGCGAGGTTCGTTTGCATCGCTTGCGGTCAGAGGTTGTCCAGGCGGCCGGGGTTCAGGATGCCGGCGGGGTCGAAAGCCTCCTTGAGCCGCCGGTGGATCTTGGCGATCGCGGGCGCGAGCGGATGGAACACGCCCCCGGCGATCTCGCCGCCGCGAAAAAGCGTCGCATGGCCGCCGGCCTGTCCGGCGGCCTCGCGCGCCCGCGCCGCGCCGAGATCGCCCGCAACCCAGCGCAAGCCCCCGCCCCACTCGATCAGCTGGGGATGGCCCAGCGCGAAAGGCGCGGCGGTCTGCGCGACCGAGAGGCGCCACAACGGCTGTCCGGCGGCGAAGTGGGCGAGCCGCTGCTCGCGCAGATCCTCCCAGTACGAAGCGCCGTCCGCGGATTGGCTGCCGCCGAGCTTCGCCCGCGCGGCAGCCACCGCGCTCGAGGCCCCCGTGAGCCGGACCCGGAGCACGCCGGCTTCCCACGCCGTCGCCGACAGGGGCAGCGGCTGGCCGGCCCACCGGTTCACCGCCTCGATCATTCGCGCCTCGTCCATCTCGAAGGCAAGCGTGGCCTCCGCCGGCGGCCGCGGCAGCACCTTGAAGGAAAGCTCGGTGAGCACGCCCAGGGTTCCGAGGGCGCCTGTCATGAGCCGGGACACGTCGTAGCCGGCGACGTTCTTGATGACACGCCCCCCGAAGGAGAGATCCTCCCCCTTGCCGTTCACGATGCGCGCGCCCAGGACGAAATCGCGGACCGCGCCGGCGTAGGGCCGCCGAGGCCCGGAAAGGTTGCACGCGACGGTTCCGCCAATCGTCGCCGCCTCGCCGAAACGCGGCGGCTCGAAGGCGAGCATCTGCCCCTCGGCGGCCAGCGCCGACTCGATGTCGGCGACCCGCGTGCCCGCCTTCACCGTGAGCACCAGCTCGCGGGGCTCATAGGCGACGATGCCTGCGTAGCCCGCCAGGTCGAGCGGCTCGCCGCCCTTGCCCGCGCCGTAGAAGTCCTTCGTGCCGCCACCGCGAATGCGAAGCGGCGCCTTGCGCGCCGCGTGCTCGCGGACTCGCTCGGCCAGTTCGGAGATGAAGGGTTCGGTCATGGTTCAGAACCGCGGAATGTCGGGACGCGGGATGCGGCCATCGCGCACGTGAAGGCCGCCCCATTCGGCGCACCGCTTGAGCGCGGGGACGGCCTTGCCGGGGTTGAGGATGCCCGTGGGATCGAAGGCGTGCTTCACGTCGTGGAACGCCGCGATTTCCCCCGCGCGGAATTGCAGGCACATCGCCTCCAGCTTCTCGATGCCGACGCCGTGCTCGCCCGTGATCGTCCCGCCGTAGTCGATGCACATCTCGAGGATCCTGCCGCCCAGCTCCTCGCTTCGCTCGAGCTCGCCCGGCGTCGCGGAATCGTAGAAGATGCACGGGTGCATGTTGCCGTCGCCCGCATGGAAGACATTGCCGATCACCATGCCGTACTCCCGGCCCAGCGCGTAGATTCGCTCGAGCACCTCGGGAAGCGCGCGCCGGGGGATGGTCCCGTCCAGCGTGTAGTAGTCCGGCATGACCGTCGCGAGCGCCGCGAAGGCGCCCTTGCGCGATTTCCAGAGATTGGCCCGCTCCTCGTCGCTGCGGGCCACCCGCACTTCCGTGACGCCGCAGGCCTCGAGGATCTCCCGCACCTTGGCGAGCGTCTCCGCGGCCTCCTCCGCGCCGCCGTCCACCTCCACCAGCAGGAGCGACTCCGCCTTCGGCAGCCCCAGCGCCATGTAGCGCTCGCAGGCGTCGATGACCACGCGGTCCATCATCTCGATCGCCGCGGGGATCACGCCCGCGCCGATGATCGCGCTCACCGCCTCGGCGCCGGCCTTCACCGACGCGAAGGCGGCGAGCACGGTTTCCGTGGTCTCGGGCCGCGCCAGGAGCCGCAAGGTGGCGCGGGTGACCACCCCCAGGTTGCCCTCGCTGCCGTGCATCGCCGCGAGCAGGTCGTAGCCGGGCGCATCGAGCGCCTCGCCACCCAGCTCGAGCAGCTCGCCCTCGCCGTCGATCGCGCGCAGGGCGACGACGTTGTGCACCGTGAGACCGTACTTCAGGCAATGCACGCCGCCGGCGTTCTCGGCCACGTTGCCGCCGATCGATGAGACGACCTGGCTCGACGGGTCGGGCGCGAAGAAGAGGCCCGACGGCGCGGCCGCCTCGCTCACTTTCGCGTTGGGCACGCCCGGCTCCACCGTCGCCGTGCGCGCGGCCGCGTCCATCGAGAGGATGCGGCGCATGCGCGTGAGCACCAGCATCACGGCATCGGCCGTCGGCGTGGCCCCCCCGGAGATGCCCGTTCCGGCTCCCCGCGACACCACCGGAACGCCCAGTCGCGCGAGCGCGCGAACGATGTCCTGAACCTGTTCCTCGGTGTCGGGAATCACGGCCGCCATCGGCGTCTGGCGTTTCTGGATGTAGGCGTCCATCTCGAAAGCGACGAGCCGCTCGTGCTCGGCCACGACGATCACGGGCGGCCGGATCGCGTGGAGCGCGGCGAGGGCTTCGGAACGACGATCGGCCTGCGCGACGGCGCTCATCAGAATCTCGGCAGGTCGGGGTGCGGAAGCTGGCCGCGCTGCACGCGCATCGCGCCGTACTCGGCGCACCGGTTGAGCGTGGGCACCGCCTTGCCGGGGTTGAGGAGCCCCGGCGGATCGAAGGCCGCCTTCACCGCGTGGAACTGCGCGAGCTCCGCCGGCTTGAACTGCGTGCACATCTGCCGGATCTTCTCCACGCCGACGCCATGCTCGCCGGTGATCGTGCCGCCCACCTCGATGCAGAGCTCGAGGATCTCGCCGGCGTAGTCCTCCGTCTTCTCGAATTCCCCGGCGACGTTCGCGTCGTAGAGGATCAGGGGGTGGAGATTGCCGTCGCCCGCGTGGAACACGTTCGCGCAGCGCAGCCCGTAATGCCTCGAGAGCTCCGCGATGCGCCGGAGCACCCGCGCCAGCGCGCCCCGGGGAATGGAGCCGTCGATGCAGTAGTAGTCCGGCGAGATGCGGCCCACCGCCGGGAACGCGGCCTTTCGCCCCGACCAGAACCTGAGGCGCTCGGCCTCGCTCCCGGAAACGGCGAAGCGCGTGCAGCCGGCCTTTCGCATGACCTCGGTGATCTTCGCGATCTCCTCGGCCACCTCCTCGGGCGTGCCGTCGGATTCGCACAGCAGGATCGCCTCGGCCTCGAGGTCGTAGCCGGCGTGGACGTAGTCCTCGACCGCGGCGGTGGCCATCCTGTCCATCATCTCGAGGCCCGCGGGCACGATGCCGGCGCCGATCACCGCGGCCACCGCATCGCCTGCCGCCTCCACGTTGGTGAACGACGCCATGACCACCTGCGCCACCTGCGGTTTCGGCAGCAGTTTCACCGTCACTTCCGAAAGCAGCGCCAGCAGGCCCTCGGATCCGGTCATCAGGGCGAGGAGGTCAAAGCCCGGCGCATCGAGCGCGTCGGCGCCGATCTCGAGGGTCTCGCCTTCGATCGTGAGCGCCTGCACCCTCTGGATGTTGTGCACCGTGAGGCCGTACTTGAGGCAATGCACGCCGCCCGCGTTCTCCGCCACGTTGCCGCCGATGGAACAGGCGATCTGGCTGGACGGATCGGGCGCGTAGTAGAGGCCGAGCGGCGCGGCCGCTTCCGTGATCTGCGCGTTCCTCACGCCCGGCTGCACGCGGGCGACGCGCGCAAGGGGATCGATGGCGAGGATCCGGTTGAACTTCCCCATCGACAGGAGGATGCCGTCGGCGAGTGGCAGCGCGCCGCCGGAGAGCCCCGTGCCGGAGCCGCGCGCAACGACAGGCGTGCCCGTCTCGCGGGCGATGCGAAGCACGTCGGCCGCCTCCCGGACCGTGCCCGGCAACGCTGCCACCAGCGGTGTCTGGCGGTAGGCCGAGAGCCCGTCGCACTCGTACGGAAACAGGTCCTCCCTCGCCGTGAGCACCGCGTGGGCCGGCAAGCGGGCGGCCAGGGCTTCGGATACGCGGGCCCGGCGCTCGTGGATTCCGGCAGTTGGGGCGTTCGCGGTCATGGCGGGGACGAATGGCACTTATACGATAGCATGGGCCCTGCGTGCCGCCGGCGCGCCCCGGTAACAGCCCCTTTGCCCGCCATGGATCCGGTCATCCTGCAGGTCATCGCCGTCGTTCTCGTCATCGTCGGGCTCGCGGGAACCGTGATTCCCCTGCTTCCCGGCATCGCGTTCGTCTTCGGCGGGCTCCTGCTCGCGGCCTGGGCCGACGATTTCCAGCGCGTGGGCGCCTTGACCCTCACGATCCTGGGGCTCCTCACGGCGCTCGCCATCGCCGCCGACCTGCTCGCGTCGGCCCTGGGGGCGAAACGGATGGGGGCCAGCCCGCGCGCCATCGTGGGCGCGACCCTCGGCGCCATCCGGGCCTCTTCTTCGGCCTGCCGGGGCTGGTGCTGGGGCCCTTCATCGGCGCGGTCGCCGGCGAGCTCTCGGCGAACCGGCAATTGCTGCACGCCGGCCGCGCCGGGCTGGGCACCTGGCTGGGACTCCTGCTCGGCTCGATCGCCAAGCTCACCCTCGCCTTCCTGATGGTGGGGGTCTTCGCGACCGCCTGGCTGTTTTCGGGCTAGGGCCGCCTCAGGACATCACCGCGAGCTGCTCGTTCGCCGCCTCGAGGCGTTCCACCAGCGTATTGAGGAAGCGCTCGTCGAAGAGCCGGCGGCAGGACAGCGAGGACGCGCGAAGGTCCTCGGCGCGGATCTTCACGATGATGCAGTCCGACGTCGTGGTCACCGTGGCGGAGCGGTGCGGCGCATCCTTGTGGGCGAGGTAGGCCATCTCGCCGAAGCAATCGCCCGCCGTGAGCACGCTGAGCGTGCGCTTGCCGCGCGTCACGCGGACATAGCCCCCGGCGAGGACGAAGAAAGAATCCCCGTGGTCGCCCTCCTTGATGAGGACGGAGTTGGGCGCGAACTTGCGCCACTTCGAGATGCGCAGCACCTCCCACAGCTCGTTCTCCGGGAACTCCTTGAAGAATCCGAGATTGCGGCAAAGGCTGAAGCGTTCCGTGTCGGACTGCTCGCGCTCGCCCTCGCGGTGGAGCTTCTTCCACACCTCGGCCAGCGCCTGCCCGAACTCCTCCCACGAGGCGTAGCGGACGGCGGGGTCCTTCGCGATGGCCTTGAGGACGATCTCGTCGAGATCGGCGATGAGGCCCTCCCGGTGGGTGCCGGGCGCCTCGGGCTCGGTGTTCACGATCTGGTAGATCACGCTCATCGTGTTGGCGCCCGCGAACGGCAGGCGCCCCGCGAGGAGGTAGTACATCACGATCCCGAGCGCATAGATGTCGGTGACCGCGGAGGCCTGCGCGGCGCCCGTGACGAGCTCCGGCGCCATGTAGGCCGGGGAGCCGACGTTGGTGATGACCGTGCGGTCCGAGACGGTGTTGATCGCCGCGCCGAAGTCGGCGATCTTGATGTCGGTGCCGTCGACGTGGAGGATGTTGCCGGGCTTCAGGTCGCGGTGCGTGAGGCCCAGGCGCTGCGCGAACGCAAGGGCGCGCACGCACTTGAACATGATCTCGGCGACTTCCGCGGGGTCGAGGAGGGAGTCCGCCTCGCAGAACTTCTCGAGCGTGCCGCCCTCGACGAATTCCATCACGATGTAGCTGCACTCGTCCTCCACCACCGCGTCGTAGATCTGCACGATGTGGGGGTGGTTCAGCTTGCCCGCGAGCGCGGCCTCGTTCAGGAACATCTTCCGGTAGAACTCGCCGTCCTCGGAGCTCTTGAGGGCGTCGGGAAAGGCCACCTTGATGGCCACCTGCCGGCCGCCGAACGGGTCCGTGGCGAGATAGACCTTGCCGGTCGCTCCCCGGCCCAGTTCCCGGACGATCTGGTATTTCCCGATGTTCTCCATGAACCGGATTATAGGGAAAAAGGGGCCGCCGCCCACCGAAATGGGTCCGGGACCGTTTCAATTGAAACGATCCCGCTCCCTCCCCTTTACGCCGGCTAGAAGAGGCCGATGATCCTGCCGTCGTCGCCCACGTCGATCGAGCAGGCCGAGGGCACCTTCGGCAGGCCCGGCATGGTCATGATGTCGCCGCAGACCATGACGACGAACTCCGCCCCGGCGGCCAGGCGCACTTCGCGGACGTTCACGACGTGCCCGGAAGGCGCCCCGCGAAGCTGCGGGTCGGTGGAAAACGAGTACTGCGTCTTCGCCACGCAGATCGGGTAGTGGCCATAGCCGGTTTCCTGGAGGCGCTTCACCTGGGCGCGCACCTTGGAATCCGCGGTGATGTCGGACGCCCCGTAGATCTTCGTCGCGATCGCCTTCATCTTGTCCCAGAGGCTCGCGCTCTCCTCGTAGACGAACTTGAAGTCGTTCGGCTTCTCGCACATCGCGACCACCTCGCGGGCGACGTCGGCCGCGCCCTTGCCGCCCTCGGCCCAGTGCCGGGCGAGGATCACCTTCGCGCCGTGGTGGGAGAGCTTGTCCATGAGGAGCTTCACCTCCCCGTCGGTGTCCTCGGTGCGGTGGTTGATCGACACCACGCAGGGAAGCCCGAAGTTGTTCCGGATGTTGTTCACGTGCCGCTCGATGTTGGTGATGCCCTTCTCGAGCGCGGCGAGGTTGGGCTTGCCGAGTTCCTTCACGTCGATTCCGCCGTGGTACTTGAGCGCGCGGATCGTGGCGACCAGCACCACGGCCGAGGGCTTGAGCCCCGCCTTCCGGCACTTGATGTCGATGAACTTCTCCGCGCCCAGGTCGGCGCCGAAGCCGGCCTCCGTCACCACGTAGTCGCCGAGCTTCAGCGCCGTCTGCGTGGCGAGCACCGAGTTGCAGCCGTGCGCGATGTTGGCGAACGGCCCCCCGTGGATGAAGGCGGGCGAATGCTCGAGCGTCTGCACGAGGTTCGGGGCGAGCGCGTCCTTCAGCAGCGCCGTCATGGCGCCGTGGGTCTTCAGCTCCCGGGCGAGGATGGGCTTCTGGTCGCGGGTATAGCCGCAGACGATGTTGCCCAGGCGCTCCTTCAGGTCCTTCACCGACGTGGCGAGGCAGAAGATCGCCATCACCTCGGAGGCGACCACGATGTCGAAGCCGTCCTCGCGCGGGAAGCCGTTGGCCGGTCCGCCGAGGGCGACCGTGATCTCGCGTAGCGCCCGGTCGTTCATGTCCATGACGCGCTTCCAGGCGATGCGGCGCACATCGAAGCCCAGGTCGTTGCCGTGGTTGATGTGGTTGTCGATCATCGCGGCGAGCAGGTTGTTCGCGAGCGCGATCGCGTTGAAGTCGCCGGTGAAGTGCAGGTTGATGTCTTCCATGGGAACGACCTGCGCGTAGCCGCCGCCCGCCGCCCCGCCCTTCATGCCGAACACCGGGCCCAGCGAGGGCTCGCGAAGGCAGATCACCGCCTTCTTGCCGATCTGGTTGAGGGCGTCCCCCAGCCCGACCGTGGTCGTGGTCTTGCCCTCTCCCGCCGGCGTCGGGCTGATGGCGGTGACGAGGATCAGCTTTCCGTCGGGCCGGTCCTTCAGCGAGGCGATGTAGTCGAGGGAGATCTTCGCCTTGGTGCGGCCGAAGGGCTCGATCGCCTCCTCCGGAATGCCGAGTTTCGCGGCGATCTCGCCGATGGGCGCTACCTTCGCCTTCTGGGCGATCTCGATGTCGGACAGCATGAACGGTTCTCCTCGTTGGACGTGGCGTGCCGGGAACGGGGGGCTTGCCCCCTGATGGGAAAAGGCGGCCTGCCTTCTCTCCGGGTTGCCCCGAGTATAGGAACGCCCCAAAATGCGGGGCCTTGACACGGATCAAGGCTTGATCGACGTCAAGAAAGGCGAGCCGCCATGCACCCTCACGAAGCGCTGGTCCGCGAGTTCTACGCCGCCTTCGCCCGGCGCGACGCCGAGGCGATGGCGCGGCTCTACGACGACGACGTGTTCTTCTCGGATCCGGCCTTCCCGAAGCTGCACGGCGAGCAGGCGCGCGACATGTGGCGGATGCTCGTCTCGCGCGCGGCCGACCTGGCGATCGAGCTGGAGAGCGCGAGCGCCGACGGCGGCGGAGGGCGGGCGCGCTGGACCGCCCGCTACACCTTCACGAAGACCGGGCGCAAGGTCGAGAACCGCGTCGAGGCGATGTTCGCCTTCCGCGAAGGCAGGATCGTGCGCCACTACGACCGCTTTTCCTTCTGGAAGTGGTCGGCGCAGGCACTGGGCCCCCTGGGCCGCTGGCTCGGCTGGTTCGCGCCGGTGAAATGGATGGTGCGCCGGCAGGCGGCGAGGCAGCTCGAGCGCTTCCGCGAAGCCCGGGGCGGGTGAGCCCCGGGTCAGCGCGCCCGGCGCAGGATGATCGCGTTTCCCGCGACGGAGACGGCCACGCCCGCGAGCGAGAGCAGTCCCCAGCGGTAGCCCTCGAAGAGGGAGGAGATGACGAGCGCCACGATCGGCACCATCACGCCGATGTAGCCGGCCCGCGCCGCGCCGATCCGGCCGAGCAGCGTGAGAAAGCTCCCGAAGGCGAGGATCGAGCCCAGGACCACCAGGTAGAGCAGCGAGATCACGTAGGCGGGCGTGGGGTCGAATCCGAGGGGGCGGCCGAGCGCCACGGCCAGGCCGAGCGTGAAGATCGCGCCGTAGAGCATCCCCCAGGCCATGGTCTGCCAGATCGGCAGCCCCGCCCCCTGGTTGCGGTGCGCCGCCATGCTCGAGAACGCCGAGACGATGACCGCCGCGGCCGTGAAGAACGCGCCGATCGCGACATGGCCATCGGCTTTCATGCGCGAGAATTCCGGGAAGAACACGATCGCGATGCCGGCGATGCCCAGGAGCGCGCCCACGGCGATGCGTCCGGCCATCGCCGTGCCGAAGAAGAAACGAAGCCCCAGCATGTTGAGCAGCGGGCTCGCCGAGTAACCCACGGCCACGAGTCCCGAGACCACGTGCTGCTCCGCGTAGTAGACGAAGACGTAGCTCACGCTGAACATGAGCACGCCCTGCAACGCGATCCAGGCGTGATCGCGCAGCGAAAAGCGCAGCGCCAGGCCGCGAAGCCGGCAATAGGCGAAGAGGATCACCGAGGCGAGCAGGAAGCGGTGGAACACGCTCGCCTCGGGCGCGGCGGCGCCCAGCTGGAAGGTGATCGCGAGCCAGGTCGAGCCCCAGATCGCCACGCACGCCGCGAAGAGCTGCAGGTTGGTCATCGGGAAAGCCCGGCCTGGTCGAGGATGAACGCGTAGGTGAAGGCGATCTCCTCCAGGGCGTCGTAGCGGCCCGACGAACCGCCGTGGCCCGCCTCCAGGATGGTCTTCAGGAGCACGGCGTTCGAATCCGTCTTGAGGTCGCGCAGCTTCGCCACGTACTTGGCCGCCTCCCAGTAGGGCACCTGGCTGTCGTTGAGGGAAGCCTCGACCAGCATGGCCGGATAGGCCATGGCGCGCAGGTTGTCGTAGGGCGAATAGGCGCGGATCGTCCGGTAGCCGCGCGCCTCGTTCGGGTTTCCCCACTCCATGTACTCCAGCGTGGTGAGCGGCAGCGTCGCGTCGAGCATGGTGTTCATCACGTCCACGAAGGGCACCTCGCTCACCACCGCCTTGAACAGCGCCGGCCGGAGGTTGGCCACCACCCCCATCAGCAGGCCTCCGGCGCTGCCGCCTTCGATCACCAGGCGCTCCGGCACGGTCCACCGCGTCGCGACGAGGTGATCGGCGACGGCGATGAAGTCCGTGAAGGTGTTCATCTTCTTCGCGAGCCGGCCTTCGTCGTACCACCACGTTCCGCGCTCCCCGCCGCCTCTCACGTGCGCCACGGCGCACACCATCCCGCGATCGAGCAGCGAGAGCCGCGCGGAGCTGAAGTGCGCGTCCATCGGGTGCCCGTAGGAACCGTATCCGTGCAGAAGGAGCGGCTGCGGCCGGTCGGGCCTGCGCGCCGACTTCTTCCAGACGAGCGACACCGGGACCTTCGTGCCGTCCTTCGCGCGGGCCGCGATCATCGCCGACTCGTAGTCCCTCGCCCGGTAGCCCCCCAGCACGGGCTGTCGCTTGAGGAGCCTCGCCTTTCGCCGGACGACGTCGTACTCGTAGACCGAACGCGGCCTGACGTAGCTCTCGTAGACGAACCGGAAGCGCTTCGCGTCGTATTCGGCGTTGACGCCCGGGGCCACCGAGCAGACGGCCTCCGGCAACTCGACCGTGTGGCGCTCGCCGGTCGCGAATTCGCCCACGCGAAGCCTCGGCAGGCCGTCGACTCGCTCCTCGGCCACCCAGAATCCGGCGAAGAGATGGACCTCCTCGAGCATCACGTGCTTTCGGTGGCCCAGCACCTGTCGCCAGTTCCGGGGCGCCGGATCGGCCTGCGGCGCCCGGACGAGGCGGAAGTTCCTCCCCTTGTCGTTGGTGCGGATCCAGAACTCGGACCCGTGGTGGCCCACGTAGTACTCGTGACCCTTCCGGCGACGCGCGACCAGGCGAAGGCGTTCCTCCGGAAGCGCCGCCGGAAGCACGCGCACCTCGGAGGTGTCGATGGACGACGAGGTCACGACGATCCACGCCTCGCTTCTCGTGGGGCCCACCTCCACGCTGAAGTTCTCGTCCCCCTCCTCGAAGACGAGGACGTCCCGCGCCTCGCCCAGGCGATGACGGTACAGCCGGTCCGCTCGCTTGGCCGCGTTCTGCCGCGCGTAGAAGATCGTTGCATTGTCGGCCGCCCAGCACAGGTCGTCCGCGCGCTCGAGGCGGTCCGGGAGCAGCTCGCCCGTGCGCAGGTCCTTCACGAAGACCGTGTATTCGCGGTAGCCGCTGGAATCGACCGCGTAGGCGAGGTAGTTCCCGTCGGGGCTCACGTCCCAGAAATCGACGCCGGTGTAGGTCCGGCCCTCGGCGAGGCGGTTCACGTCGAGGATCACCTCCTCGCGCGCCCTCATCGAGCCCCGGCGGCGGCAGTAGAGGGGGTACTGCGAGCCCTTCACCTCGCGCGCGTAGTACCACCAGCCGCGATAGCGGTAGGCGACGGTCTCGTCGGTTTCCTTGATCCGGGCGAGCATCTCCCGGTAGAGCCTGCCGCGCAGCCTCGCAAGCGGCGCGCAGGCCGCCTGCGCATAGGCGTTCTCCGCCTCGAGGTGCGCGATCACCTCCGGGTTCGTCCTGTCGCGCAGCCAGTCGTAGTCGTCGATCCGCCTGTCGCCGAACTTCGTGGTCGCGACGGGAACCTTCTTCGCGACGGGCGGCGCCGGCGGACCTGCGGGGTCGGGCTTCATGGTGGCGGGAGCGGTGCCGGCACGGGCCGGCGTGGAGCTTCCCAAGGGAGGAGCCCGGATTATAGCGAAGCGGCCGGCATTGCCCGGTGATGTGCAAGCGGATGTAACGGCGTCAACGCCGCCGCCGGGACGCCCGTTGTAGGGCAGGCAAGCCAACATCGAACCCCCATCCAACCCCAGGAGATATCCATGCTGCCGAAATTGCTCATTGCCGCCATCGCCACCGCCTTCGCCCTGCCGGTCCTGGCGCAGACGCAAACGCCCCGGGTCGACCAGCGACAGGCCAACCAGGAGAAGCGGATCGAGCAGGGCGTCAAGTCGGGCCAGCTCAATGCCCCGGAAGCCGCCCGACTCGAGAAAGGCGAGGCGAAGGTCCAGAAGCTGGAGGACAAGGCCAAGGCCGACGGCCAGGTGACGAAGAAGGAGCGCGCCACGCTGCATCACGCCCAGAAGAAGCAGAGCAAGCGCATCGCCAAGCAGAAGCACGACCGGCAGAAGGCGGCGCCCGCGCCCGCCACGGGCTCCGGGGGCTGAATCCCGAGGTGGTAATCTGGCGGTGATTTCCCGGGACCGCCGCCATGTTCGCCGCCACTTCTCCTGCCACTGCCACCGCCAAGCCCGACCACTACGCGAGCCTCGTTGCGCAGGCGAGTGCGCTGCTCGGCGGCGGCAGGGACCGGACGGCCAATGCCGCCAATCTCGCCGCCCTGCTCTTCCATGGCCTGCCGGATCTCAACTGGGCCGGCTTCTACTGGCTGAAGGACGGCGAGCTCCTGCTCGGCCCGTTCCAGGGCAAGCCCGCGTGCGTGCGCATCGCGCTCGGCAAGGGCGTGTGCGGCACCGCCGCCGCCGACCGGTGCACCGTGGTCGTGCCGGACGTGCACGACTTTCCCGGCCACATCGCCTGCGACAGCGCTTCCCGGAGCGAAGTGGTGGTGCCCGTCATGAAGTCCGGCGCGGTGCTGGGCGTCCTGGACGTCGACAGTCCGAGCCGCGCCCGCTTCGATGCCGAGGACGCGCGGGGCCTCGAAGCCGTCGTCGCGGCCTTCGTCGAGGCGACCGACCTGTAGGCGCCGGCGCGGCCCCGGCCCGCGCCCGACGGATCCCGTGACGCTTCGTTCCCTGCTCGTCGATTTCAACTCCTACTTCGCCTCCGTCGAGCAGCAGGTGGAGCCGCGCCTGCGCGGGCGACCCGTGGGCGTGGTGCCGATGCTGGCCGACACCACCGTCTGCATCGCCGCGAGCGTGGAGGCAAAGACCTTCGGCGTGAAGACGGGCACGCGCGTGGGCGACGCGAAGAAGCTCTGCCCCGGCATCGAGCTGGTGCTCGCCCGCCACGAGGTCTACATCGACTTCCACCACCGCGCCGTGGCCGCGGTGGACACGGTGGTGCCCGTGCGCGAGGTGCTCTCCATCGACGAGATGGACTGCGAGCTCACCGGCCGCTGGCGCGAGCCGGAGCGCGCCCTGGGCCTGGCGCGCAAGGTGAAGGAGACGCTGCGCGGCGCCGTGGGGGAGTGCCTGCGCACCTCCATCGGCATCGGCCCCAACAC
>Ga0073899_10002977_pt1 | contig 15155 bp, 11 predicted proteins | sample KloWWTmetaKNB5Ph_FD_88975 | JGI IMG/M metagenome (GOLD analysis project Ga0073899, IMG submission 88975) | Active sludge microbial communities from Klosterneuburg, Austria, studying microevolution and ecology of nitrifiers - Klosterneuburg... | ecosystem: Engineered > WWTP > Aerobic digester >...
CAACATCAATGACACGGTCAATCTGCCAGCAGGCGGCAGCGTCATCTACACGGCAACGTGCGCGATCTCGGCGTCGGCTACCGGTACGTTGTCGAACACGGCCACGGTTGCTGCTGCAGGTGGCATCACCGATCCGACCCCGGGCAACAACAGTGCGACCGACGTCGATACTTTGCTGGCACCGGCAAACGTCAGCGGCACCAAGACCGTCACCGGTTCGTTCCTGCCCGGCAGCGCGATCAGTTACACCATCGTGCTCACCAACAGCGGCAGCGGTGCGCAGCAGGATAATCCCGGCAATGAGTTCACCGACATCCTGCCGGCGAATCTGACATTGGTCAGCGCAACCGCCAGCAGCGGTACGGCGGTGGCCAGTATCGGGACGAACACGGTCACCTGGAACGGCACGATTGCGGCCGCTGCTTCGGTCACAGTGACGATCAATGCCACGATCAATCCGATGGCGAGCGGGATCATCACCAACCAGGGCACGATCAACTATGACGGCGATGGCGACGGCACCAATGAGTCGACCCGAACGACCGATGACCCGGGTACGGCGACTGCGGGCGATCCGACCGGCTTCGGCGTGCTGACGATCAGTATTCCAGTGCCCATGCTGAACTGGATCGGGCTCGCCTTGCTATCGCTGTTGGTTGCAGGCTTCGCCCTGCGTCAACGCAACACTTGATCGAAGACTGAAACAAACAAAAAAACGGCCCGGGTAACCGGGCCATTTTTTTGCCTGATGGGCGGATTCAGCGCAGCCGACGACGGCGCACTATAGACATCGCATTAACTGATATCGGTCGCCTTCACGCTGCGGTCGATGGCCATCAGGGTTTCCAGCAACGCTTTCATCTTGTCGAGCGGCCAAGCGTTCGGGCCATCGGAAAGTGCTTTGTCCGGATCCGGGTGGGTTTCCATGAACACGCCAGAGATGCCGACCGCGACCGCCGCACGCGCGAGCGCCGGAATGAACTCACGTTGGCCGCCACTGGTCGCGCCCTGGCCGCCCGGCAACTGCACCGAGTGGGTGGCGTCGAATATCACCGGGCAATGCGTCTCGCGCATCACCAGCAAGGAACGCATGTCTGAAACGAGGTTGTTGTAACCGAAACTCGCGCCGCGCTCGCAGACCATGATCTGTTCATTGCCGACCGCGCGCGCCTTTTCAACGACGTGCTTCATGTCCCAAGGCGCAAGGAACTGGCCCTTCTTGATGTTTACCGGTTTCATTGTGCGCGCGACGGCTTGAATAAAGTCGGTCTGGCGACACAGGAATGCCGGGGTCTGCAGCACATCCACGACCGCCGCAACTTCGCCAAACGGCGTGTATTCATGCACATCGGTCAGCAAAGGCACGCCAAGCTGGCGTTTGACCTCGGACAAAATCCGCAATCCTTCGGCCATGCCCGGGCCACGGAAACTCTTGTCCGATGAACGATTCGCCTTGTCGAAACTGGATTTGAAGATGAACGGGATACCCAGCGCTGAAGTGATCTCTTTCAGCGTGCCGGCCGTATCAATCTGCAGTTGTTCGCTTTCGACGACGCACGGCCCGGCAATCAGGAAGAACGGACGATCGAGGCCAATCTCGAAATCGAGCAATTTCATGCCGCAATCTCGCGCGGCTGGCGGTTGCGCTGATAGGCCAACGCCGCAGTAACGAAGCCGATGAATAGCGGATGGCCCTTGAGTGGTGTCGACAGGAACTCCGGATGCGCTTGGCACGCCAAGAACCATGGATGGTCACGGTATTCGATCATCTCGACCAGACTGTCATCCATCGACTTGCCCGAAAACACCATGCCAAGTTCAGCGAAGCGATCAAGATAGCGATTGTTGAACTCATAGCGATGGCGATGGCGTTCGCTAACGACCTCTCTGCCGTACAACTGGTAGGCCAAGGTACCCAACTGAACGCGACATTCCTGCGCGCCAAGGCGCATGGTGCCGCCTAGATCGGATTGTTCACTGCGCTGTTCGACATCACCACTACCGGTGCGCCACTCGGTGATCAGGCCGATCACTGGGTTTTGCGTCGAGCGATCATTTTCGGTGCTGTTCGCATCGCTCAACCCGGCGACATGGCGAGCGAAATCGACGACCGCGGCGTGCAGGCCGTAACAGATGCCGAAGTAAGGAATCTTTTGTGTTCGCGCGTGTTTCGCCGCCGCGATCTTGCCCTCGAAGCCACGCTTGCCGAAACCGCCCGGAACCAGAATCGCATCGACCCCGGCAAGCAAATCAGTGCCTTCAGATTCGACCCGTTCGCATTCGATCCAGCGCAAATCGACTTCGATCGACTGCTGCAGTCCGCCATGTTTCAGCGCTTCGCCGAGCGACTTGTAGGCATCTTTGTGTTCGACGTACTTGCCGACGATGGCGATCGTGACTTTGCCCTTCGGATGCGCTTCCCGCTCACAGATTTCGTGCCACGCCGACAGTGCCGTCAGCGGCTTGGCCGGCAATCGCAACTGGTCGACGACCAACTGGTCCAGGCCTTGTTGCATGAACCATTCTGGGATCTGGTAGATCGACGGCAAGTCGACGGCTGAGAACACTGCCTTTTCTGGCACATTGGTGAACAACGCGATCTTGCGGCGCTCGGCATCCGGCAGCGGCTGTTCGCAGCGGCAGAGAAGCACATCGGCTTGAATACCGATATTGCGCAATTCCTTGACCGAATGCTGCGTGGGTTTGGTTTTGATCTCGCCGGCAGCTTTGATGTACGGCACCAAGGTCAGATGCATGAACAGCGTCTTGTCGGCACCGCGCTCAATGCGCAACTGGCGGATCGCTTCGAGGAATGGCAGCGATTCAATGTCGCCCACGGTGCCGCCGATTTCGACCAAGCCGACGTCGTAGCCGGCAGTGGCCGATTCGACTGCACGCTTGATCTCGTCGGTGATGTGCGGGATGACCTGCACGGTCGCACCGAGGTAGTCGCCGCGCCGCTCCTTGCGGATCACGGTCTCGTAAATCTTGCCGGTGGTAATGGCGTTGCGTCGGGTCAGGCGAGTATTGACGAAGCGTTCGTAGTGACCAAGGTCGAGGTCAGTCTCGGCACCATCATCAAGAACGTAGACCTCACCGTGCTGGTAAGGGCTCATCGTGCCCGGATCGACGTTGATGTAGGGGTCGAGCTTCATCATCGTGACGCGGAGGCCGCGGGCCTCCAAAATGGCGCCAAGCGACGCCGATGCGATGCCCTTGCCCAACGAGGACACCACACCGCCGGTAACGAAAATCAAGGGAGTCATGAAACACCGGGTTAGCGGAAAGCCGCATTCTACCGGATGGCCCCAGTCACCGCGCCTAAACCCGCGAGGCGGAAGGCGGGCAAGCCATCGCCTTGACCGGAATCCGGTCCGCACCCAACATGCCCGCCCTTGCCTGTTCCGAGCCGAGTGATGAGCCGCTATAACGCCGCCGATATCGAAGTCCTGTCAGGTCTGGAGCCGGTCAAGCGCCGGCCGGGCATGTATACCGACACGTCGCGGCCCAACCATCTGGTCCAGGAAGTCGTCGACAACTCGGTCGATGAAGCGCTGGCTGGACACGCGAACACGATCGAGGTCAGCGTCTTCAACGACAGCTCGGTCGAAGTCATCGACAACGGCCGCGGCATGCCGGTCGATATCCATCCGGAAGAAGGCATTCCTGGTGTCGAGTTGATCCTCACGCGCCTGCATGCGGGTGGCAAGTTTTCGAATAAGAACTACCAGTTCTCCGGCGGCCTGCATGGCGTCGGTGTGTCGGTTGTGAATGCGCTGTCGCACAAGGTTGAAGTGGTGATTCGCCGCGACGGCGTGATGCATCAGATGGACTTTCGCAATGGCGATCGCGCATCCGATCTGACCGCTATTGGCTCGGTACCAAAGAAGCAAACCGGCACGCGCCTGCGCTTCTGGCCCGACGCAAAATATTTCGACTCGCCGAAAATTTCGCTGCCGCGATTGAAGCATGTGCTGCGCGCCAAGGCCGTGCTCTGCCCCGGCCTAAACGTGAAGCTGTTTGACGAGGCCAGCGGCGAGCGCGTGGAATGGCTGTACGAAGATGGTCTACGCGACTACCTGCGTTCGATGTTGAAGGATCAGGAACTGCTACCACCGGCGATTTTCGTCGCATCGCTGAAGAAGGAAGTCGATGCGGTCGAGTTGGCCGTGTGCTGGACACCCGAAGGCGAACTCACACAGGAAAGCTACGTCAACCTGATTCCGACAGCCCAGCACGGCACCCACGCCAACGGGCTCCGCTCCGGTCTTACCGAATCGCTGCGCGAGTTCTGCGACTTCCGCAACCTGTTACCACGCGGCGTGAAGATCGCCCCCGAAGATGTATGGGATCGGCTCAGTTTCGTGTTGAGCTACAAAACCGCCGATCCGCAGTTCTCCGGACAAACGAAAGAGCGCCTGTCCTCGCGCAATGCCGCCGCCTTCGTCGAAGGCGCAACGCATGATGCGTTTTCGTTGTGGCTGAACCAGCATGTCGATCTCGGCGAACGCATCGCCATGCTCGCGATCGAACGTGCGCAGGCACGGCTGAAGGCCGACAAGATCGTCGTCCGCAAGAAGATCACGCAAGGTCCGGCCCTGCCCGGCAAACTCGCCGACTGCATCTCGCAGGACTTATCGCGTACCGAATTGTTCTTGGTCGAAGGTGATTCCGCCGGCGGTTCGGCCAAACAGGCGCGCGACAAAGACTTCCAAGCGATCCTGCCGCTGCGTGGCAAGATCCTTAACACCTGGGAAGTGGAGTCGAGCGGCGTGCTCGCCTCACAAGAAGTTCATGACCTCGCCGTCGCGATCGGCTGCGATCCTGGCGATGACAAAATCGACGGCCTGCGCTATGGCAAAGTCATCATTCTGGCGGACGCCGACTCCGATGGCCTGCACATCGCGACGCTGCTAAGCGCGCTGTTCCTGCGTCATTTTCCGGCGCTGGTGCGTGCCGGTCATGTGTTCGTGGCGATGCCGCCACTGTTTCGTATCGATATCGGCAAACAGGTGTTCTACGCCCTCGATGAAGCCGAAAAGCGCTCGCTGCTGGATCGCATCGAACGCGAGAAGATCCGCGGCGCGGTGTCCGTCACGCGCTTCAAAGGTCTCGGCGAGATGAACCCGCCACAGTTGCGCGAGTCGACCGTCCACCCCGACACCCGACGCCTGATCCAGTTGACGGTCGAGCCAGACGACGGCACCAAGCAGATCATGGACATGCTGCTGTCGAAGAAACGCGCCAACGACCGCAAGGAATGGCTCGAAACCAAGGGCGATCTGGCTTCGATCGAGGTGTGACGGTTACAATTGGTGACACGGGCTGCGGGGCAGCCTGTCCTCTCCAATCAGGAACCATCGATGAAGCTGATCTCCCAGCACGTCGCAGCAATGTCTGCGAGTGCGCTTGCCCTGCTACTGGCCAATACCGTTTCGGCCGAGCGCCTGCCCGCCAAAGTATTTGCACAACACGAACAATACAGTGCGGTCGCGCTGTCGCCGGACGGCAACACCCTCGCCATCGCGACCCCAGTCGACAACCATACCGACCTGATGATCGTCGACCTCAGCGGCAAGAGCGAGCCAAGCCGCCTGCGCAGCCTGCCCAAGGAACATGTCATCAACCCGTTCTGGGCAAACGACAATCGACTGGTGTTCGGCAAGGGCAAGAAGTCCGACTTCCTCGAACAGCCGAGCAACCTCGGCGAGCTCTACTCGATCAACCGCGAGATGAAAGAGCAGAAGATCATGTTCGGCTACCAGCGCGATGAGGGCAACCGTGCCGGTCGCAAGAAAGACCAGGGCTGGGCGACGGTGATCGCACGTCGCGGTGAGGACCGCGACAAGCTGATCGTCCGGTTCCAATCCTGGGACGAAAACGACAAGAACACGTACATTTACAGGCTCGACCCAAACACCGTCGATCGCAAGATGATCGAGAAGATTCCGCTCGAAAGCGCGAGCGTTGTCGTCGACTTCGACAGCGTGCCGCGCTTTGCCGCAAGTATCGATCTGCATTACAACCCGATCCTGCGCTATCGCCCGACCGCGGCCTCGGAGTGGACACCGGTTCCCGAGTCGCTGGCGGGCTGGAGTATGGATGTCCTGCGATTCGCGAAGGACAACAATGTGGCCTGGGCCTTGATTTCCGACGACGGGGAACCAGAAGCGCTGTTCAAGGTCGATTTCGCAAAGGGAACACGAGAGCAAGTGCTGGCGCTCGGCGACTACTCGGTCGGCACCGTGCTGACGGCAGGATTTGAGGGTGAGCCGTTTGCGATCTATTCGAATGCGCCGAAGCCTTCCGTCCAGTACTTCGACAACACGTCGGAATGGGCCAAGCTGCATGGCAGCCTGATGAAGCAGTTCGCCGGAAACCTGGTCTGGATGGAGCAGTTCAGTCGCGACAACAGCAAGGTGCTAGTGAGCGTCACCAGCGACCGCAACCCTGGCCAGTACTACATTTTCGACCGCAGCAAAAACTCGATCGGTAAAGTTCTCGACAGTTATGACGGCGTCGACCCCGCAAAGCTTGCGCCAATGCGCATCATCGAGTTCATGACGGATGACGAGATCAAGCTGAGCGCGATGCTCACCCTTCCGCTCAACAGCCAGGCGCCGTATCCGATGGTCGTGATGTCCCACGGCGGACCCTTCGGAATCGCCGATCAGTGGGGATTCGATGCCGATGCCCAGTTCCTTGCGAATCGCGGCTACGCCGTGTTGCAGGTGAACTACCGAGGCTCCGGTGGTCGCGGCAAGTCCTTCAAAAAATCGGGCTACAAGCAGTGGGGCGGCAAGATCATGGATGACATCGCCGCCGGCGTGCGTCACACCATCGACAATGGCATTGCCGACAAGGACCGCATCTGCACGTATGGTGCGAGCTTTGGCGGCTATGCCGCGCTGATGAATCCGATCCGCTATCCGGAACTCTACAAATGCGCGATCGGCTACGTGGGCGTGTACGACCTTGCTTACATGGCGACCAAGGGTGACATCGACGACACCAGACGCGGCCGTTACTACGTCGAGATTGCCGTCGGCACCGACGAGGCGAAAACCCAGTCCGAATCTCCGGCGCACAATGCGGACAAGCTCAAGATTCCAGTCTTGCTCGTGCATGGCAAGGACGATCAGCGCGTACCGATGGCCCATTTCAACGCCATGTCCGAAGCACTCAAGAAAGTCGGGCGTCCCGCACAAATTCTGGTCAAGGACGCCGAAGGCCACGGTTTCTACAAGGAAGAAAACCGTATCGAACTGTACGAGAAGATGGAAGCCTTCCTCGATCAGCACATCGGCACCAAATCGAAATAGGGGCGCGGCGCTCGCAGGATCAATCCTGCGAGCGCTTCACCTTGGCTGCGCCGACCTGATCCTTGTCGAAGTCAGCGATGCGCCAGAGATAGAGACTGGCCGCAGTGCGAAACGGCGCCCACAACTCGCCATATGCAAACAGCTCCTTCGGCTTCAACATCTCGTCGTGACCGAGCACGATCTGCACGCCTTTGCGGATGCCGAGATCATCCACCGGCAGGATGTCTGGTCGTCCGAGCCAGAAAATCAGCATCATCTCGACCGTCCAGCGGCCGATGCCGCGCACGTCGGTCAGCCGTTCGACGATCTCGTCGTGATGCAGTCGCCGCATCGCCGCAAGTGTCGGCACCACGCCCTGTTCGGCCTTCGCGGCCAGATCCTTCAGTGCCGCGATCTTGTTGAACGACACGCCGCATTCGCGCAAACCGGCTTCCGGTGCTGACAGCAGTCCGGATGGCGTCAGCTTGTTGCGCTGGCCAAAGCGCGCCATCACACGGCCATGGATAGTAGCTGCAGCCTTGCCGGAGAGTTGCTGATACAGGATCGATCGCGCCAGCGAATCGACCGGATCGAAGCGCTGCTGCCAACGCGTTTCGATCGCACCGATGCGCTTCATCCAGCGCCCGAGTAGCGGATCGCGGCGCGCCAATAATCGACGCGCCACAGTGAGATCAAAGCCGCGCGCATGCTCTGCGCGCGGTGTCTTCGACGACTTCAAAATCACGGATTACCCGCAGGAACGAAGTTGATCGTGCTCACGACTGCCGCCTGATGTGCCGCCTGATCGATCGGCAACGGCTTGTAGGCATTCACCAGCCAACGCGGCAGTTGCGAGATGTACCCGGGTGAACCCAGTACCGCGTTCTGCCCGCCCGGATAGATCTGGTCAGCGACGATTGGCGTACTCATCTCGCCGACAAAACGTCGCGCCGGCCCGGAGCCGAACATGAAACCATTCAGCGTGTTCGCACGCGTGTTGTGGCTCGACGCATCAACCGCCTCATAGCCACCCTGGCGCGCGAGGCCATCCAGACCCGGGCCAAGATTGGTCAACCCATACAAACCCGGCCCCGGAATGTTGAACGGCCCACCCAATGCGTGATCGAACACGATGCGATGCAGCCTGCCCCAGCGATAGTCGTTCTGGTTCGTCGAATGCGCAAACGCTGGAGCGAAGCCATCGCTTGCGGCCAGAGTCAATGCATCGGCGAGCGACTTCAGCAAGATGTAATCGCGCGCGGCGTCGGCATTCGGCGCACCGGTCACCTGGAAGAAGTTCAGACCAGAGATACCCTTGCCTTGCTGCGTGTCATAGCGTTCCAAAAGGCGCTTGAGCGTGACATAAGACTCGTTGCTGCCCGGCAGATAGTTGGCAAGCCCGACGCGCGACATCGTCGCATCGACGGTGTTGCGCACCGCTTGGCCACGCCACAGCGCCCAAATCGTTGCGGCCACCGAATTCGCGACCTCGGTATCGCCCGGATCAGTCATCGCTGCGGGATTGTCACCGGCATCGAAGCCAGCGCTCAGTCCGGTCGGCGATGAATAGTCCCAAGCGCGCAGGCGACCGACGGCTTCGACAATGCCTGCATCCTGCGCCAATGCGTGGAGTTCTGGCCAAGTGGAAGATTCGGCATGGTCGAAGGCAACGCTGACATACGGCAGCACGAGTTCGGCATCGAGCAATTGCGTATTCGCCTGCAGCGATTTCATCTGCGTAGCACTGACTGGCCCGGCCGCAATCAACGACTGCAATGCGCGATCAATGCGGCCAACACGCAAGCTGGAATAACCGAAGCTCAGGTAATACAAGCCACCACCAGGACGCATCTGATTGAAGGCATTGTTGTCGAAGGTGTTGCCGAGCGGGTCGTTATTCGCGTTTGCGATGTATCCGGAACCGGGGTTGATCACATACGGCATTTCGCTCGGCGGCAGGATCTCGTAGGGCACCGATTGGTTGACCTGCGGATGGGTGACCGGCAGCCACTCATTCTTCTTCGCGCCCGATCCATCGCGAATCAGGAACGGCGGCACCCCATCGACGCTGTTCGCCTGCAGATCTTCGCGCACCGGCGCTTCCGCCGTGGTGAAGTAGGCAATCGTGCCATCAGTGCCGGCATACCCGAAGTTTTGCGAGCCGACATCGAAATAGGTTAGCGCTGAGCGGAATTCATCAAGATTGTTGGCGCGGTTGATGCGGCGGATTGCTTCCAGTTCACGCGTTGGACCCCAACCGGTGTAGGCCACCGAGATACCAGTGTCGTTGGTGATCGACAGCACCGGGCCTTGGTTACGGCGCGGAATCGTGATCGTCAGGCCACCGTTGGTGTAGCCAACCGAGTTGTCGCGCGCGGCATTGTCCATCACGCCATCGAGCTTGTTGACGTAGTAGCTCTGGAAGGTCCAGTTCACCGGCTCGGCTACGCCCTTGTAGAGCGTATGTGTCGGCAAGCCGTAGGTATTGAGCAGGAACTTCTCTTGATAGGTGTCCGAGACATCCATCGGATTCGTCGTCAAACCCCAACAGAACTGTGGCTTGCAACCAAGCAGGATGGATGGCACACCGGGCGGCGCGAGACCGGAAACATTCATCGACTCGGCATAGGCGGGATCGGTCGAAACGATATGTGCTTCGTGCATTACCGCCGGCAAGTCCAGCCCAAGGTGCGGGTCATTGGACAAGATGGCTTTGCCTGATGCGGTCTTGGAGCCATGCACGATCCACCAGTTCGAACCACCGCGGTTTTCGCGCGGTGCAAGTTTGGGCGCAATCCATTCGTTGGTCAGCAGTGCATCGCGGAGTGCTTCGGTCTGCGCCAGAAACTCGGGCGCATAGGTCGGAATGCCATTGGCAAGCGACTTGCCCTCATCAGCCACCGCGGTCGGATGGAAGTCGCTGGCCGCGATCGATGCACGTGTGTCAAACGGCTGCACGCGATGAGTATCTTCGAAGAACAGGGCTTGGCCATTGAAGCCGGCAGCAGCACCTGCGCTCATGTAGGCACCGAGGCGCACGGTGTAGTCAATGTCGAGATCGAAGCTGAGCTGGAACGCAAGCAACTTTCCAACGATCAACGAATCCACCGGCGACCACGGTTCGAAGTGACTGAGCTCCAACGCCGTGTATTCAGACGGCAACGCATGCGTACGCACCCAAAGGTTCACGCCTTCGGCATAGGCGCGCAGTTCGCCACGTGCGATGTCGGGTGTGACCGACCAACTGGACTGTGCGGCACGGCGCAGACCGAGCGTGCGCAATTGGATGTCGTTCGCGAGCGCTGGCGCACCGACCAACTCGGCCAAGGTGCCGCTGGCGGCACGGCGCAGATAGTCCATCTGCCACAGACGGTCGCGTGCATGCACGTAACCCATCAGGAAAGCCGCATCGTAATCGTTCGCGGCCTGGATCAATGGCACGCCTTCGGCGTCGTACCCGATCGATCCCGGCGCACGCAAGCCCGAGGCTTGGATAGTTTCCGCAGAAACCGAGGGTGCAATAAAAGCGGCTGCCAGCGCCACACAGAGCAGGCGAAGCGCCGGACGGCGCCGCGAAGACTTGATCATGATGGATTCCCTCCCGCCCCGACATGGGGCTTTGGGATTATGCGCTGCGTAGAAATTCAGGCAACTGCAGTGCAGCAATATCGGTCGCGGTCAGCGCCCGCCAATGCGATTTCGCCAGATCACCCAAGGTGAGGCCGGCAATCGCGACGCGAATCAAGCGCAACACCGGAAAGCCGAGCACGTCGAGCATGCGCCGAATCTGTCGATTGCGACCTTCGTCGAGCACGACTTCCAGCCAGCAGTTTTTCTCGCCGCATCGCAGCACCGATGCACGCACGGCACGCCACATTTCAGCTTCAATCGTCACGCCCGAGACAAGCCGTGCCAGCACCGCAGCATCCACCTGCCCTTCGACTTGCACGTGATAGGTCTTCTCGATGCCGTGCTCGGGCGCGGTGATCGCGGCTGCGAACGCCGGGTCGTTGCTGAACAGCAACAGGCCTTCACTGGCCCGGTCGAGACGCCCAACCGGTGCGATCCACGGCAGGTCGGCGCCGTCAAAGCAATCGTAGACGGTTGCCCTGCCCTGTTCGTCGGCACGCGTCGTCACCAAGCCGCGCGGCTTGTTCAACATCAAATGCAGCGGCGCCACCAGCATGCGCGTTTCGCCATCGACCAAGACGTCGGCATCGAGCGTCGTCGGCGCCTCGGCATCGCGCACGATCCGTCCGTCCACCCGCACGCGTCCGGCTGCGATCAGTCGCGCTGCCTCGGTGCGAGAGCACAGACCACGTTTCGACAGTACCCGCGCTAGGCCGTAACGCGGCGCAGTCATTCGAAGCCGTCAGAAAATAGCGTCGCCGTCACATTCGTACGCACGCAGTCATAGGTTTCGAGGATCTGCGCACCGGTATCAAGTACCTCGAAATGATTCAGGTTCACGTCGATCGCACCCGCCGTTTGATCGAACTCGCGCGAACTGATCTGGAGGTCGGCGTCCGACCATTTCGCGGTAGTGAACGTATCCGCCTGCGCGGTCAGCGCGATGTTGCCGCCATCGGCCAGAACGATGCCGAATTTCTGCATGGTCCGCAGCACCACACGCGCGGCGGGCGCATAGCCGGTCATGTCGAAGTCCGCGCGCAAGCGCAGACGTGAACCGTAGGCGATCGCGCCAGTCGGGCCGTCCGGACCGCCGGCATGCGTCGCTGGGCGCACGTAGACACGGTCGCGCTGCGTGCCGCTATCTGGTCCATCCGGCAGCGACGCCATGCGATCGTTCGGCAGGATGAAGCGGATGGCATGGCCGAGATGGCGATCGGACTCGTTCGGTCGGGCCAATGCTGCACGGACTTCATCGGCGTTGAACAATAGCGGCGCAATCGGGAATCCAGCGGCATCGGCACTGGTGCAGTGATCACCACGTAACTCGGCCGGATAGACCGCATCGAGTTGCCATTTGGCCAAACACAAGGCATCGACCTGCGTCGCTGCGTTCACGTCCGCACCAACATTCGCGGAATACGCCTCGAAGAGCGTGTTGCCCTGGACGACGATCAAATGGCAGTCGTTGTTTTCGTTGTCGCAGGCGTAGTTGTTGCTGGCACTGCCTTCGATCCGTCCACCGGGCGGCAGGGGCATCAACGTACCGAGCGGCTCGCAATCCGGCAGGTAGTAGTCCTCGTAGATCGCGTGCTGTGCCATCGGCCGAGTCGGCACACCGGCAGCGGCATGCATGACCTCGATCGAGAAGTCGATTTGCATGCGGCCGACGCCAAACCCACAGCCGCTCGAATCACCGCTGCAGATCGCCATATTGGTCGCGATCATGTTTGCCGACTGCGGATGCACTGGCGCAGCACTGATGTCCTGCTGAAACACCGAACCGAAGGCGAAGCGCGGCGGCACTTCAGCGTGGACGCTCACCGAACCGATCAGAAACAAGGAAATGGCTGCCACTCGCATGATCGGCTCCCGCACCTGATGTCGATACTGACGCATGAGGTCTGCGCAGTCTGCGCGGCGGGTCGCGAATTACGTGGGCGACGGTTCAGCCAAGGCTTCTGCCGCATCGAACTCACCGGGTTCCAGCAACACCAATAGGCAACGTGGTTCGAGTTCACCGACGGCGAGCGCGATGTCGCGCGCGACGAGGCGGAAATGACCATCTTGCATGACGATGCCGAGATCACCAGCATTGATCGCCGTGACCTGCGCCTCGCTGCAATACACGCGCTTGATCTTGCCCTGGTGCTCGAAGTGGCGCGGGTGCTCAGCATCGGCGATGTTCTGCGCCTTGCCTTCGAGCAATGCGCCCAGCTTGATCTTGCGTTCGCGCTTTTCTTGCGCCTTCTTCTCGGCTTCGCGCTTTGCCGCTTCGGCTTCCTGGCGCTCGGCTTTCGCGCGCAGTGCATAGGCGCGGGCCAAGTCGATTTCTTCCTGTGACCGCGTGTCCGCTTTCGGTGGGTGTTGCGGCTTCGCATGCACATGCGGCCGGGCCAATGGCTTGCCTTGCTGCCCGTGCGGCTTGCCTTGCCCGTGCGGCTTGTTGTGGACTGGGCGCGGTTTCGGTGGCTCGGGCTTGTTTGCTGCGTAGCCGAGTTTTATCAATTGATCGCGAAGTGAGTCGGTCATCGGTGTGGTATCGAATTTGATCTAGTAATGTGGCGGCGGCGGTTCGTCGCCAATGTCATGGCCGAGCGCCGCACGCAACTGCGTCACCTCGTGCCGAAGCTGGCGCAACTCCTCGGCGATGTCGATGAGGTGCCGTTCCTGCGTCGCGACCTGCGGATTCAGACTGGTGATGACGTCATCCTGAAACGCGAAGCGCATTTCCAGATCAGCCAATCGTTCGTGGATTTCGGACAAGGTCGTGTTCATGGCGCTTAGTCTAGCGGAGCGTGCAGTCTAGGCTTGCGCCAACGCCGGAAAATGCATCGCGGCGATACGCGCAGGACGATGCGCGACCAGTTCCCATGACAACGCCTCGCCGACGATTTCTGCAGCAGCAATGCGCCCGGGTTCGATGCGCGGCGGTTGCCGCACGAGATCGTGCGCATTGCTCGCCAACACACCGACCCAACCGCGCTGCAACAATGCCCGTGCCGCTCCCTGCGCATAGGGGCCACGCCCGCCGGCGAGCGCATCGGCATCGACCTGCAGCAGCAGTCCTGAAGCCACCAGCGGCGCCAGCACATCGGGCATCGCCTGAACCTCGCGGATGCGCTCTGGATGCGCCAACATCGGACGGATACGGCGCGCACGCATCCATTCGATGGCCGGTACGATTTTCGCCGGCAGACGCGTGTCAGAGAATTCGATCAGCACCACGTAGTCATCGTCCCAGCGCCCGAGCCACGGCAAATCGCCACTTTGGATCGCTTGGTGCAGAAAACTGTCAAAGCGACATTCGCCGGCCAGCGCGACCTCCATTGCTAGGCCGCGGTCAGTGAGCGCCTCGCGCAACCGGATCAATCGCGATGACAGCCGAACAATGCGTTCGGCATAGGACTTGCCTCGAAAATGCGGCGTCAGCACCGCATGGGCAACACCGTTGTGGGCCGCCTGCACGCACAACTCCACAGCCGCCGACCACGACGCCGGGCCATTGTCGACGCCGGGTAGCGCATGCAAATGCAGGTCGACGAACGGATGCAGCGGCAAAACCGCCATCGCGGTTTGTGAAGCCGTCGCTGGCCGGTGTCGCTCGCGCATGTTCTAGACCGAACCCCCGGCGAGCAACTGGTCGAAGTAGGCGATCGTCGATCGCAATCCAGCATCGAGGTTGATCTTCGGCTCCCAGCCGAGTTGTTCGCGCGCGCGGGTAATGTCCGGCTGGCGTTGCTTCGGATCATCCGCCGGCAACGGTCGCATCTCGATGATCGAGCGCGAACCGGTCAGCGCGATGACCTTCTCCGCTAATGCGCGAATCGTGAACTCACCCGGATTGCCGAGATTGATCGGCCCAGTGATCGCGTCATCGGTCGCCATCAGTCGGATAAAGCCGTCAATCAAGTCGTCGACGAAGCAGAACGACCGCGTCTGTTGGCCTTCGCCATAAAGCGTGATCGGTTGGTTCTTCAGCGCCTGGACGATAAAATTAGAGACCACACGTCCATCGTTGGGGTGCATGCGCGGCCCGTAGGTATTAAAGATTCGCGCAACCTTGATCTGCAACTGATGCTGCCGGTGGTAGTCGAAGAACAAGGTTTCCGCACAACGCTTGCCTTCGTCATAACAGGACCGCGGACCAATCGGATTGACATGGCCCCAGTAGTCCTCGCGTTGCGGATGTTGCTCCGGATCGCCATACACCTCACTGGTCGA
>Ga0073899_10002978_pt1 | contig 15148 bp, 9 predicted proteins | sample KloWWTmetaKNB5Ph_FD_88975 | JGI IMG/M metagenome (GOLD analysis project Ga0073899, IMG submission 88975) | Active sludge microbial communities from Klosterneuburg, Austria, studying microevolution and ecology of nitrifiers - Klosterneuburg... | ecosystem: Engineered > WWTP > Aerobic digester >...
CCCATACCCACGGCAACACCAAGCGAGACGCCCGTCGTAACGCCCACCGCGTCGCCGACTGCTTCGGCAACCGCCAGCGCGACGCGAACTGCAACGCCGACTAGCCCGCCAACCGCCAGCCCTCCCGCGACGCCGGTGGTAAGTCCGCTGGCGACCTTTACGCCGACGCCGTCGTCGACCGCGACCGCCACGCCGACGCCGGTGATTACTTTACCGGCGCCAGCGCCACGCCCGACGGACGATGAAAAGAAGAAACCAACCTCCGCGCCGCTGCCACCGACGCCGACGCCGCTGCCGCCGACCCTGGCGCCAACCAATACGCCGAGCCCCACACCGACGCCGGTCGCTACTGTAACGCCCTTGCCCACTTCCACACTGCCGCCACAGATCGTGACGCCTACGCCCACGCAGGATGTTTCCGGACAAGCGACGCCTACCGAGCCGCCGCCGGACAAGCCACCGCTGATTATCATCCCAACGCTGACTGCCATCGCGCCAACGCCAACGGACGCGCCGGAGCCAACGCTGCCACCACTGCCGACGGACCCGCCGGAGCCAACGCTGCCGCCGCCGCCACCACCGCCGACGGACCCGCCGGAGCCAACGCTGCCGCCGCCACCGACTGATACACCGGTCCCGCCACCGCCACCGACCGACACACCAGTCCCGCCACCGCCGCCGCCATCACCGCAGCCGGCCGGTGATCCAGTGCAACCTGGGCCGGTGCTACCGCTGCCCTTGCCAGAAGAAACGCAATAATTGAATCAATCACAGCAGCGGGCGACCATGGGGTCGCCCGCCTCGTTTGGCAAACTGTGCGGCCAGTGAGGGGCGTTTTACGGGAACTTTGCAAATCTCTGGCACAATAGGGATTGGCGATTGGATATGCAATATCGGAACAATATCGTCGCATCGAAGATACAAAAGGGGACACATGACCAAATACATTTTTGTGACTGGCGGCGTGGTTTCCGGTTTGGGCAAAGGCGTGACCGTCGCCTCACTGGGCACGATTCTGAAAGCGCGCGGGGTGCGCGTGGCAACCATGAAGCTGGATCCTTACTTGAACGTCGATCCGGGCACGATGTCGCCTTATCAACACGGTGAAGTGTTTGTCACCGAAGACGGTGCGGAGACCGACCTGGATCTCGGTCACTACGAGCGCTTTGTGGATGTCAATCTTTCTAAGCTAAGCAACATCACCAGCGGTCAGATCTACACATCGGTGTTAAGTCAGGAGCGCCGCGGCGATTATCTGGGCGGCACGATCCAGGTGATCCCGCATGTCACCAACGAAATCAAACGGCGCGTTGGGCTGGCGGCGCGCGTGGCGCAGGCGGAGGTGTTGATCGTCGAGATCGGCGGCACAGTGGGCGACATCGAAGGGCTGCCTTTCCTTGAAGCGATTCGACAGATGCGCAAAGATGTAGGTCGCGCCAACACGATGTACGTCCATGTCACCTGGCTGCCCTATCTGGCCGCTAGCAAGGAGCTGAAGACCAAGCCCACCCAACATAGCGTGCGTGAGTTGCGCGGCATTGGCATTTCGCCCGACGTGGTCGTGCTGCGCAGCGATTATCCTGTCGAAGACGATGTGATCGCCAAAACCGCTCTCTTCTGTGATGTCGACCGGGAAGCTGTCGTGCCGTTGCTGACTTCTGAAACGATTTACGCGGTGCCGTTAAGCCTGGAGGAGTCCGGGTTGGGATCATGGACGATGCAGCGGCTCAATCTCGTCGAACAGCAGTCTGCAGAGACGGGGCTGGTGGCGTGGCGGCATTTCGTCGATGACCTGCTACGCAAGAAGCCGCGGCTGCGCATTGCCCTGGCCGGAAAGTATGTCGAATTGGAAGACTCCTACCTCAGCGTCAAAGAGGCGTTGATTCACGCGGGTCTGGCGGTAGGGTGGGATATCGAGATGGACTGGGTCAACTCGGAGGATCTGGAGAAAGGGCGCGGGGTGGAACGCCTGCTTAGCGCTGACGGCGTCATCGTGCCGGGTGGCTTTGGCTATCGCGGCATTGAGGGCAAGATCAGCGCGGCGCGCATTGCCCGCGAAAACAAGCTGCCCTACCTGGGGCTTTGCCTGGGCATGCAAGTTATGTGCATTGAGTTTGCCCGCGATATTTTCCACAACGACGAGCCCAACAGCACTGAGTTCGACCTCAGCACCGAATACCCGATCATTGACCTGATGCCAGACCAGCGCGACATTGCCGACATGGGCGGGACGATGCGGCTTGGCGTCTATGATTGCCAACTCGTAGCCGGCACGCACGCTTTTGACGCTTATGCGAATGTCGGGGATGGCCCCATCGTGCAGGAACGCCACCGCCATCGCTTCGAGTTCAACAACGCCTACCGCACGGATCTGGAGTCAAATGGTATGGTCTTTAGTGGGGTGTCTCCGGACGGCCGCCTCGTGGAGATCGCGGAACTGCGCGATCATCCCTTCATGGTGGGCAGCCAGTTTCATCCAGAGTTCAAGAGCCGGCCCAACAAGCCGCATCCGCTCTTTCTGGCCTTTGTCCAGGCGGCAGCCGCGCGGCGCGCGGCGCGCCAGGAGTGAGGCGGCGATTTCGGCGGAAAAGTTTCATTGTCGCGAGCGTGAAATGAAGCTGACGATTCTGAGAGTTTCACATCGGCTTGACAATCTGCCGTTCAGCGTTCATGCTATTGACATCCACAGAGGATGGCTGCTCCTCGCCGTCTTTCACCGTTTGTTGCCGTTTATGGATTTCCTTACGATCTTTTCTGCAACCGAATCGGAGGTATTGCTATGCTAAATGAATATGACGTTCGCCAGGCGGTAGAATTCGAAAGTCATGATAGCCCTGTGCTCAGCGTCTATCTGAACGTCGATCCCCATCGCCGGAGTGTCGATAAATATAAACTGGCGCTGCGTAGCCTGTTGGACAAAGCAGAAAACGTTGATGCTGAAGATGTGCGGCGGGTGCAGAACTATATCGAAATGGGTTATAACCGCACCGGGCGCGGCGTTGCCCTGTTTAGTTGTGCGGCAAAGGACTTTTGGTGGGCGCAGAGCTTTGCCGTGCCGGTGGAAGATTTTGTCTTTGTGAGCTTTCGGCCCTACGTGCGCCAACTGGCGCGGCTGCTTGACACGTACGAACGTTGCGGCGTGGTGCACGTCGACCAGGAGGGCGCCCGTCTCTTTTTGTTCAACATGGGTGTGCTCGAAGTGGCTGATGGCTATCTGGGTGAGGAAGTCAAACTCCACCGGTCGGGCGGTTGGGCCAACCCGCGCTATCAACGCCATGAAGCAAAGCAGGCGCGCCAGAACTTGCAGGAAGCCGCAGAAATCGCCGAAGAATTCTACCGTGAGACATCGACGCGGCGGCTGATCCTCGCCGGCACCGAGAAAAATGTCGCTCACTTCAATGACCTGCTCAGCCACCGCTTGCGCACGATGGTGATCGGCCACTTCAACGCCGATGCGAACGCCAGCCAGTCTGACATCCGTGACAAAGCATTGGAGATGGCAGCCAAGGCGGAAGAAAAAGAATCCCAGGCATTGGCCGACCGTGTACTCTCCATTGCTCAGCAAGGCGGCAATGCTGTGTTGGGGGTGGTGGATACCTTGACCGCGGTGCAGCATGGCCGCGCCCAACACGTGGTGGCGCTGGCCGATTACAGTCAACACGCGTTTCGCTTCGTCGACAGTGGTCTCGTTGTGCTCGAATTGACCGAAGAAGGCGACCTGGCAAGCGGGCGCATCCAGGATCTGCCCGACGCGGCCGAAAGCGCTTTGCGACGCGCCCTGGCGCAATCGATCGGCGTCACTCTGGTCGAGCAGCACGCCGGCCTCGCGCAGGCCGGCAAGATCGGCGCCCTGACGCGCTGGTAGGATGCGCCGGACAAGCCGGGTTTCTCCAGGAAACCCGGCTTGTCCGGCGCATGAATTTATTGCATCAAGCCGACAAACTCCGCACCCGATGGTCAATTTCCATCAGTTGGTGCGGAGTTTTTGGTTAGCGCGGGTAATATACATTTCGGCTCAACCGGAATTCATGTGGTCGGGTCTTACGCGCCGGGGACGGGCTTGCGGCGCCTCGGTCGAGCAGACAGCGATCAGCCCGTCCCCGGCACGTAACCACACGAGATCCGCTTGACCCTACATTTCTTGGCTGAAATGCGAGTTTTTAGGAGTAAAGCAAATATCATTAGTTTGACGTATCAGATCTTATCCGTTAACACCATGACTCTATCAGGCAGCGCGTGGTGTAATCATTAACGGGGGAATCCAACAATATCATTTGCAAAATATGGGCGCTGCATGAACCGGACAGGACATCTTTTTCATCAAGCAACTGACAGTCTCCAGGGTCGATGTAGATGCCTCATGATTTTCTTTGTGCTGCTGATTCTACAAGGTTGTACGCCCGCTTCTATTGATGCGCCTGCCGATGCGTCTGCCACACTCGAGCCGCTCGTTCTATACAACTGGGAAGACGATATGCCACAGAGCGTCCTGGAGGCATTCACCCAGGAAACCGGTATCGAAGTGCTCTATGTGACCTACGAATCAGTTGAGGAGGCAGTCGCCAACCTGCGCGCCGGCGCGGTCTATGATGTGGTCGTCATGGAAAATCGTCGCATCCCGGCGCTGGCTGCTGCCAATCTCCTGGCCAGGCTTGACCATCGCAACCTTCCCAATTTCAAAAATATCTCGCTGAATTTCCGAGGACTCATCTACGATCCGGACAATGCTTACAGCGTGCCCTATAGTTGGGGCACCACCGGAATCGTGGTGCGCTCGGATCGGTTGACGGAACCGGTCATTCGCTGGGCGGATCTGTGGGATGCGCGCTATGCGGGGCATGTCGCGCTGTACCGCGGCCAGCTGCGTGAAACGATCGGCCTGACGTTGAAATCCCTTGGCTTTTCCGCCAATACCGAAGATCCCGCGCATCTGCAGGCCGTGCTGACCAGGCTGCTCGAACTGCCCCTGCCGGTCCATCTTGCCGAAGATTATGACCCGTTTACTATATCCACTTCGATGATCGACGGGCCGGTCAGCGTGGGCATGGGGTACACATACGACGTGCTGGAGGGCAGGGCGGCAGGCGCGCCGTTTGACTATGTGTTGCCGGAAGAGGGCGGGTTGTTGTGGGGAGACAATTTTGTGATCCCCGCCAGCAGCACTCAGCGCCGGCAGGCAGAGCAATTTATCGATTTCTTGCTGCGTCCGGAAATCGCTGCGATGATCACCAATCAGAATCATTTCGCAATGGCCAACGATGCCGCGCTGCGTTTCATGAAGCCGGAAATCATCCAGAATCCGTATATCTACCCACCGCAAGAGCAGATGAACAACATCGAAATTGTCCTGCCCCTCAGCGAAGCAGGCGAACAATTGTACGAACAGGTTTGGACTCAATTTCTTGAAGCGAACGCAAGGGCAGACAACCGCTGAGCGCAGTGCAGTGCTGGTGCAACCTATATGAATTGGTTACCGATAAGCAGCAATCCAAGCCTCCGGCGCCGGCTGATGGCATGGCTGAGCCTCACGACAGTGTTGATGCTATTGATCACGGCAGGCAGTGTGGGATATCTTGTCCACCGCTACGAGCAGGAGCTTTGGCGTTCGCGTCTGACTGAAGGCGCCCGCAACTCCGCCGCCTCTGTGGCGGAAATCCTGATGCGAACGGAACGCACGCTTGCCGTGGCCGGACAAGCCATTGCCGATGCGCCAGACGAACACGGGCTGCCCGCGGCGCTGCTTGCCACCGAACCGGCGCTGGTTGAGGTCGTTCAACTGGACGAGGAAGGGACGGTGTTGGCCGCCGCGTTTCGTGACCAGCCGGTGCTCTCGTCGCTCTTTACGCTCTCGCAGTCCAAGTGGTTTCACGCGGCGCTCGCCGGTCACCACTATCAAAGCAGAGTCCAATATACGTTTGAGAACGATCCTTATCTCATCCTGTCGCTGCCCGCCAAACCGCAGGGGGTCGTCGTTGGCCGCATTCATCTAGACGTGCTCCAAAATGCTGTATCTACTTTAGATTTGGGGGAAACCGGTCGCATCTATATCGTGGATGCCGAGGGCGAAGTGATCGCCCATGCCGACCGCAGCATGATCGGTCAACAAGTGGACTACGTGATCGAACGCACAAAAGCTGTACAGAACAACGGCGCCTGGTCAGGCGAATATAGCAACTATATGGGCCGCAGCGTTCTGGGCGCCTTTTCGCCAGTAGCCGGTTCGGGTTGGGCCGTGATCGCCGAAGTTGCACAGCAGGAAGCATACACGCCCAGCCGCAATGTAACCATGTTGGTTATCGTCCTCATGCTTGCGCTGGCCACAACCATGTTGAAGGGTAACGGCGCCTTCCTCAAGCGCTCTATCTTTCAACCGCTGATACATCTCAGCGAAGGCGCGCTGCGGCTCGGCCAGGGTGATCTGGCGTATCGCATTCTTGACGGACGCAACGATGAAATCGGCCAGATCACGACCGCATTCAACGAGATGGCGGCTGATCTTGAGCGCCAAAACCACGCGGTTGTCCAGAAAAATCTGGCGCTTATCGAGGAGATTGACAGCCATCGCCAGACACAGGAGGAGTTGAGAGTCCTCAACGGTTCGCTGGAAGAGCGTATCGTCGAGCGCACGCGAGAGCTCGAACTGCTGGCCACAGACTTGACGCGCTCCAATAAAGAGTTGCAGGAATTCGCCTATGTCGCCTCTCACGATCTGCAAGAACCGCTGCGCAAGGTGCGCGCCTTTGGAGATCGCCTTGTCACCCGCAGCGGCGCCCAGATGGATGAGGTCAGCAGAGATTATTTAACCCGCATGGAAAACGCGGCCGAGCGGATGCAGTCGCTGATCGACGCGCTGCTCACTTACTCGCGCGTTACGACCCAGGCCCAACCCCTGTCCGCGGTCAACCTTCAGCAGGTCGCCAGGGAGGTTGTCTCCGATCTGGAAATTCAAATAGAGCGGCTGCACGGTGAGGTTCGGATCGGCCCCCTCGACACGATCTGCGCCGATCCCCTCCAAATGCGCCAGTTGCTCCAGAACTTGATCGGGAATGCGCTGAAATTCCATCAGGAAGACGTGGCGCCGATCGTGCATCTGACAGGGAGATGGCTGGCGCCCGGCGATCCACACCGGACGCTCAACCCCGCCTGCAATGACGACGTCCCTGTCTACGCGCTGTGTGTGGCAGACAACGGCATCGGAATCGACGCGCAATATAGTGATCGTATCTTTCAGGTTTTTCAGCGACTCCATGGCCGCAACCAATATGAAGGAACAGGCGTCGGGCTGGCAATCTGCCGCAAAATTGTCGAGCGACATAATGGCATCATTACAGTACAGAGCACCCCTGGCATGGGGTCGCAGTTCGTCATTTTATTGCCCATGAATATTGGGAACATGCAGTAAACCTGGAAGGGAAAAGAGGACGATGGCACAGACCACTTTGCCGGTCACGATTCTGATCGCTGACGATGATCCGGACGATCAAATGTTGACGCGCGACGCGCTGCTGGAAAATCGTTTGTACAACGATCTGCACTTTGTCAGCGACGGTCAAGAACTCATGGATTATCTGCTGCATCGGGGCGTCTACACCGCGCCGGAGACATCTCCACGACCTGACCTGATCCTGCTTGATCTCAACATGCCGCGCAAGGATGGACGCGAGGCTTTGCGCGAGATCAAAGAGAATACAGAGTTGCGCACGATCCCGATCGTGATCTTGACAACCTCGAAGGCGGAGGAAGATATCCTGCGCACCTACAATCTCGGCGTCAACTCGTTCATCGTAAAACCAGTCACTTTCCAGGCTTTGGTGGACATTATCCGCGTCGTCACCGAATACTGGTTTACAATTGTGCGCCTGCCGCCCAATTACCCCACGCGGTGGCAATTCTCGGAGGAGCGTGTCGTTCCGCACGAAAGGGCTGCACCCATAGGAGTTTTCTATGACCCCGACTAGAGTGCTGATTATCGATGACGACGAAGATGATTATGTGCTGACCGTTAGCTTGCTGCGCGAAATCGGCGCTGACCGTTATGCTGTCAAATGGGTGTCATCCTACACCATGGCTCTAGACGAAATCCGCGGTGGCGATCACGACATTTGCCTGGTCGATTATCGTCTTGGCATGCGTAACGGCCTGGACCTGCTGCGCGATGCTATACAAATGGGCGCCACTATCCCCCTGATTCTGCTGACGGGACAGGGCGCTCATGAAGTTGACCTGAAGGCGATGGAGGCCGGCGCGGCTGATTATCTGACCAAGCACCGTCTTGATGCCCAGATCCTGGAGCGATCCATCCGCTACGCGCTTGAGCGAGCAAGAACATTGCAAGAGTTGCGACGGCTGACCGCAGCGGCCGAACAGGCCAATCAAACAAAATCGCGCTTCCTGGCGAATATGAGCCATGAAATTCGCACGCCGCTCAACGCCATTGTTGGCGCTGCCGATCTGCTGGGCGCCACCTTGCTGAGCGAAGATCAAGGCGAGTACATCGATATCATTCGCAGCAGCAGCCATCTGTTGCTGACTCTGATCAATGACATTCTTGACTTCTCGAAAATCGAAGCGAATCGTCTTGAACTGGAATCGGAGCCGATCGACCTGGGGGTGGTGGTTGCCGAAATCCGGCGGATTTTCCAGCCGATGGCGTCCAGCAAGCGGCTTGATCTTGTGGCCAATATTGCCCCTGACGTCCCCCTCGTCATCCAGGGCGACCCGGTCCGGCTGCGCCAGGTTTTGGTCAATTTGGTCAATAACGCCCTGAAATTTACCGCACAGGGTGCGGTGGCTCTTTCGATTGAGACCATGAGCCAGGCAGCGACGGTTGACCCCGGCAAGCAGTTGCTGCGTTTTGCAGTGCGCGATACGGGCATCGGCATTGCCCCGGAACAACAAGCGAATTTATTCAAGTCATTTTCTCAACTCGACTCATCGACCACGCGCCGCTATGGCGGAACGGGTCTGGGCCTGGCGATCTCAAGAAGTTTGGTCCAACTCTTCGGTGGCGAGCTTGGGCTGGACAGCCATCTTGGCCAGGGTTCAACGTTTTATTTCACACTTCCTTGCCAGGCGCTGCCAGCTCCCCCGTTTGCTCATTCGCCTCAGTCGATGACCGCACCCGCGTTATCCGACTTTGACGAAACCCTGGCGTTGCGCTGTCCTCTCAAAATTTTGCTCGCAGAAGATAACATGGTCAGCCGGAAGGTCGCGCTGCGTATCCTCGCCAAATTTGGCTACCAGGCCGACGCGGTGGAGAATGGTATTCAAGTGCTGCAACGTGCAGGCCAACAAGCGTATGATTTGATTTTGATGGATGTTGCCATGCCGGAAATAGATGGCATCGAAGCAACGCAGCGCATCCGCCAGATGCCCGTTGCGCACCCAATACCCACGATTATCGCGATGACGGCGGCCACGACCGTAACGGATCGCGAGCAATGCCTTGCGGCTGGGATGGATAATTTTCTGGGCAAACCACTCTCGATCCAAGCCCTACGCCGTACACTGGAAACTGTATCAACCTTACGCAAATCTCAAGAAGCAGTGAATGAGCCGAGTCATTGAAAGGAGGAAATCAATGACGGGGCGTAAGGCATACTCCTGTGCGAAGATAAAACAGCCGCAAGCTTTTCGCATTCCTCCGGCCCCACTGACAATACCGCGCTACAGGGGAGAGTCGACAAACGCGTCACGAGGACTTTGGCTCGGATCGTTGCATCTATATCCATTCGGACAACTTGTCGCTCTATGGGCGCTTCTAATCATTCCACTTTTCCTGACTGGTTGCACCGGTCAGGCATCGCCTGCTGTTACCCACCCACCACTGGCGGATCGGTTGATCTTGTACAACTGGTCAGACTACATGCCCCAGGCAGTGCTGGATGCGTTTACCGAAGAATATGGCGTAAAAGTCGATTATGTGAGCTATGAAGATATCGAAGAGGCGGTGCAGAATATCCAGGATGGCGTGGTCTACGATGTGGTCATTTTACCACCAGAAACGATCTCGACGTTGATTGCAGCAAATCACCTGGCCGCAATCGACTATAGAAATGTGCCCAACTTCAAAAACGTTTCTATCAATTTCCGTGACCTCTTCTACGATCCGGGCAATCGCTATTCGATTCCTTTTCATTGGGGCGCGACCGGCTTGCTTGTGCGCACGGATCTGGTTGAGACGCCCGTGACAAAATGGGCCGACCTGTGGGATCCACGCTATGCAGGCAAGATCGCACTGTGGCCCATCTCCCGCGATCTCATTCCAATTTCACTGAAGTCGCTCGGCTATAGCGCCAACTCAGTCAATCCCAAGGAGTTGGACGCAGCCATTCAGCACCTGGCGCAACTAAAGCCACACGTCATGTGGTGGGACAACAAAGAGGCAAGCATTGTGCCGGCGCTTGTTGACGGTCAAGCCGTGATCGCCTTCGGCTGGGCCTACGATGCCTTGCTTGCCCGCGAGGAGTCTGCGCCAATCAGCTACATCCTACCTGAGGAGGGAACGTTTTTGTGGAGTGACAACTTCGTGATTCCTGCCAGTAGCCAGCACAAGGCCACCGCCGAACTTTTCCTGAACTTTGTGTTACGCGCCGACATCAGCGCGCAAATTATCAATGAGAGCTACTACCCGATGGCAAACGATGCCGCCGAACCTCTGGTGAATCCTGAATTGCTCGCCGACCCGATCGTCTATCTGCCTGAAGAATATTTGCGCAAAGCAGAGATTATCGTCCCGCTTGGCGCGGATGGCGAAAATCTGTACGCGGCGTTGTGGCAGCAATTTTTGGATTCAGCCAACCGGTAACGCAGCCATGACCTTTGACGACCCGCAAAGAGAGCCGCTCAAGTCAATGCAGGACAAACCAAATAGTTTCTGTTAGAAGAATGTTTGTTCGGAATCCTGGTTACGCTGAGCTACGTTCGATAAGAGTAAAACTAGGGTGTGGACAAACCTACCAGGAGAAACTAATCACCATGATGCGATTTGATCGATTTACCGAAAAAGCGCAAGAAGCCGCTATGCGCGCTTACGAAATTTTGCAACAGTATAAACACACGCAGGTGGACACCGAGCATGTCTTCCTGGCATTGCTTCAGCAGAGTGGCGGCGCTGTGCCGCAGATCATGCAATCACTTCAGGCGCCGGTGCAGGAAATGGCGCAAAAGCTCGTTGATGTGCTCGAAAATATGCCGCGCGCCAGCAGCAACCCATACGGCAATACCGCGACCGCGCAGGTTTTTATCACCCCGCGCCTGAAACGCATCATGGACATCGCCTATGAAGAGGCGATGCGCATGAAGGACGAATACATCAGCACGGAACATATGCTGCTGGCGGTTGCCAGCGAACGCAACACGCCCAGCGCCACTATTTTGCGCGAAGCCAACATCACCAAGGAGCGGATCGCAGATGCCATCACGCAGATCCGCAACGGCCAACGCGTCACCGAGCCAAACGCCGAAAGTAAGTTCCGCGTCCTGGAAAAATATGGGCGCGACCTGACGCGCGCCGCCACCGAAGACAAACTCGATCCAGTGATCGGACGCGAGTCCGAGGTGCTGCGCGTGATCCAGGTGTTGTCGCGGCGCACCAAAAACAATCCGGTGTTGATCGGTGAGGCGGGCGTCGGCAAAACCGCCATCGTCGAGGGGCTGGCGCAGAAAATTATCACCAAAGACGTGCCCGACAACCTGCTTGGCAAGCGCGTTATCTCGCTGGATCTGGGCGCGCTGGTGGCCGGCACCCGTTTCCGCGGCGAGTTTGAGGAGCGCCTGAAAGCCTGCATCGAGGAGATTCAACGCAGCGAAGGCGAGATCGTGCTTTTCATCGACGAGTTGCACACGATGGTCGGCGCGGGCAATGCCGCCGGCGCCATGGACGCCAGCAACATGCTCAAGCCGGCGTTGGCGCGCGGTGAGTTGCAATGCGTCGGCGCCACGACGTTGGACGAGTATCGCGAGCACATTGAACGCGATTCCGCGCTGGAGCGACGCTTTGCCCCGGTCTATGTCGATGAGCCAAACGTTGAAGACAGCATCGAGATTCTGCGTGGGCTGCGTGGGCGCTATGAAGATCATCACAAGATTCGCTACGACGACGAGGCGCTCGTGCAGGCCGTCAAGCTCAGCCATCGTTATGTGACCGACCGCCGCCTGCCCGACAAGGCCATCGATCTGATGGACGAAGCCGCGGCCAAGCTGCGCGTGGCGATGTTCTCAATGCCGGCGCGCCTCAAGGAGATGAAGGTCGAGTTGGCCGAGCTGCAAACCCAGGAAGAAAAGGCCTGGGAAACGCGCGACTATGAAAATGCCGCGCGCTACAAGGCCGACCGTGTCCGCCTCGAAGAGGATTACAACGAACTGGTGACCGGCTGGCGCGTTGAAGCCGATCTCGACGAAATCGTCGATGCGCGCGACATTGCCATTGTCGTCAGTGCGTGGACAGGCATCCCGGTGAGCAATATGCTTCAGACGGAAACCGAGAAGCTGCTCAACATGGAAGATGTCTTGCGCCAGCGCATCGTGGGTCAGGAGCAGGCCGTGGAGGCCGTGAGCGACGCGATTCGCCGCGCACGCAGCGGCTTGAAGGATCCGCGGCGGCCGATCGGCACGTTCTTCTTCCTGGGGCCGACCGGCGTCGGCAAGACCGAACTCGCCAAAGCGCTCGCCGGCTTCCTCTTTGATGACGACGACGCGCTGCTGCGCATCGACATGAGCGAATACCGGGAGCCACACACCGTCAGCCGCCTCTTTGGGGCGCCTCCTGGCTACGTGGGGTACGACCAAGGCGGCCAGCTCACCGAGCAGGTGCGCCGCCGTCCCTATCGCGTGGTGCTCTTCGACGAGGTCGAAAAGGCGCATCCAGATGTCTGGAATTCGCTGCTGCAGATCATGGACGACGGACGGCTGACCGACGGCCAGGGGCGGCAGGTGGATTTCCGCAACACGGTTGTGATCATGACCAGCAATGTCGGCGCCGAGGTTGTGAAGCGTGGCCCGCTCGGCTTTGCGACGCCCACCTTCGACGAGACGAAGTACAGCCAGGGCGAATATGCCAATCAGCTCAAGCGTCTGTTCCGCCCCGAGTTTCTCAACCGGATCGACGAGATCATCGTCTTTGAAACGCTGACGCAGGAGCAGATTTGCCGTATCGTCCACATGCTGATGCACGATATTGGCTTGCGCATGGACGAGCTTGGCTTCACGGTGGAGATGACTGACGCCGCCGCCGATCACATCGCCGCCGTCGGCTACGATCCGAGTTACGGGGCGCGGCCGCTGCGCCGTCTGCTGCAACGCCAAGTGGAAAACGAGTTGAGCAAACGGCTGTTGAAGGGCGAGTACAAAACCGGCGATCATGTCGTGGTCGATTATGACGCCGAAGCGACCAACGACAGCAAGCTGGTCTTCCGTCTGGTGGAACAGGCGCCGATTGCGGTGGATCTGCCACTCAATGCCGAGCACGCCTAATCTCTCAGGTGACAGTCACTTGCAAAAGTGACTGTCACCTCTTCTCTGGCAGCCCCTCTTTCCCAAAAAAACTGCGGCTCAACCGGAATTCATGTGGTCGGGTCTTACGTGCCGGGGACAGGCTTGCGGTGCTTCGGTCGGGCAGACAGCGATCAGCCCGTCCCCGGCACGTAACCACACGAGAGCCGCTTGACCCAAAACTGCTCACCGCCTCACGACGGGCAAATAGATCCGTTCAGCAAGGTCGCCCTCGATTTCCAGACTGAACCGCATGGCGCTGAACGACACATGCTTCGGCCCATCTTCGACCGCCGCATCCAGATAAACAAAGCCGCTGTCGCCTGCCGCAAATCGATAGCTGCCGAGACGCAGCCAGTCATCGTCGAATGGCAGTTGATCTTGCTCGGTGGTCGAAACGCCCTCCTGATGATAGACCGTATAGCGCGCCCGGCTGGTATCCGGCCCCAGGCGTTGGCCGCGACAGGGCCAATCGATGTCACCGTGGCTGGCAATCAACGCCTCCACGTGATACGTGCCGGTGATCGGCAGGGTGGGACGCCAGATGCCGTGGGTGAGCGGTGGAATGGTGCCGCCCAGTGACTGACTAAAGGCAAGATAAGCCGGCTCCCCCCGGATGCCGGTAAAGCGATGCCAGCCAATGGCGCAGGCCTGCGCTGGGTCGAAGGCTGGCGAAACTTCGGGCGACTCCACCACGATTGTCACCCGCGGCTTTACCACGCTGTGTAAATCCGCCACGATGCCGTCCAGCACGTTGCTGTCGATCTCCAGCGTGACGCCGCCCCAGGTCTCGTCGTGGCTGCCCGTATACTGGCGAATACGCTGCTGCCGCTGCCACAATGTCGGCGCTAGACACGTCGGCGGGAGATTCCAGACCGTCATGGCCGGGTCGAACTGCTGACGCGTCCACGCCGCAAACCAGATCGCATCAGGCGCCGGCGTCAGCTCGGCGTAGCGGGACATGGGCGGGTTGCAGGCCAGGGCGTAGAGACCTGCATAGCTGTTGCTTGCTTGAAGCTGCTGAGTCCAACCGGCTACAAACGCACGCGACGCCTCGACGCACGCCGTGTCCTCACCATCATACGCTTCCAGATCGTAGTAAATCACTGTGCCGGCGCCCGCTTCGTCCGCCAGACCCAGTTGCCGCGCCGTTTGCAGTGCGCGCGTGGCTTCACCGCGCCCTTGGGCAAATGCCGTCGCCGGATCAAAGTCGAACCTCTGACGATAGTCGGTGCAGGGCGCCTGCGGCCCTACCCAGGTTGGGATGAAAGTCCACCCCTGCGCCGTCAATGTCGCCAGCCGCTGCGCGTCCAGCAGCGCGTTGTCGCACGCACGCAGCGCGCCGCCGATGTAGAGATTGACCGCGAGATAAGGGCCTGCTTGGAGCCAGTGGCGCAAGTCTTCCTCATTCGCCAACTCGCACCTATCGAAAGCGGGGCCAGCCAGCCGCGCCGTGCGGTCATCAGACGCAGCGCTGGCGCCAGCCACATCCCGCTCGATCGTGGTTGCCGGCGCCTGTAAGGAGATGCTGCCAGCAAGCTGCGTCCGCCAACTGCGCCCGCCATCATCAGTGTACAGCAAGCGTGCGCCGCGGGCGTCCATGGCCCAGCCGGCCTCCGCACTTGCCAGCGCCAACGACGACAATGACAACGACGCC
>Ga0073899_10002980_pt1 | contig 15146 bp, 14 predicted proteins | sample KloWWTmetaKNB5Ph_FD_88975 | JGI IMG/M metagenome (GOLD analysis project Ga0073899, IMG submission 88975) | Active sludge microbial communities from Klosterneuburg, Austria, studying microevolution and ecology of nitrifiers - Klosterneuburg... | ecosystem: Engineered > WWTP > Aerobic digester >...
AGGGTGCCGAGATGAAAGACGAGGCGCGCGAAAAGGCCCGCGAGGAAGCCCGCAAGAAGCTGGAAGACGAGGCGCAGAAGAAGGCCGCCACGGCCAAGCCGCTGCCCGAATTCGGCTCGGCGGAGGACTTCCAGCTGGCCCAGGCGCTGAACCGCCTGAAGGGCAAGCCGGTGCTGGTCAGCAAGACCATCGTCGAGCGCAAGGCCGAAGCCAGCATGACCAACTGATCGAGACTCGCCCGCGAACGACGCCCGCCCTGCGCGGGCGTCGCCGCTTCTGGGTATGCTCGCACTAATGAACGACGCCTCGCACGACGGCCTGAGCGACGAGCAGCTGCTGCGCTACTCGCGCCACATCCTGCTCGACGAACTCGGCGTCGAAGGCCAGCAGAGGCTGCTCGAAGCCCACGCCCTGGTGATCGGCGCCGGCGGCCTGGGCTCGCCGGTGGCGCTGTACCTGGGCACCGCCGGCGTGGGCACGATCACCCTGGTCGACCACGACACCGTGGACCTGACCAACCTGCAGCGGCAGATCGCCCACAACCTGGCACGTGTCGGCCAGCCCAAGGTGGGGTCGGCGGCGCAGGCCATCGCCGCCATCAACCCGGAGGTGCGCGTCGTAGGCCTGCAGGAGCGTGCCGACGCTCAGCGGCTCGACGCGCTGGTGGCCGCCGCCGACGTGGTGCTCGACTGCAGCGACAACTTCAGCACCCGCCATGCGGTGAACGCCGCCTGCGTGGCGCATCGCAAGCCGCTGGTGTCGGGCGCGGCGATCGGCTTCGACGGGCAGATCTCGGTCTACGACACGCGCAGCGAAACGAAGCCCTGCTACGCCTGCATCTTTCCGCCCGAAGCGACCTTCGAGGAGGTGCGCTGCGCCACCATGGGCGTGTTCGCGCCGCTGGTGGGCATCATCGGCACGATGCAGGCGGCCGAGGCGCTGAAGCTGCTCGCCGGCGTGGGCAGTTCGCTGGCCGGACGGCTGCAGATGCTCGATGCACGATCGATGGAGTGGAACGAGATCCGCGTCGCGCGGGCACCGGCGTGCCCGGTCTGCGCCGCGCTGCGTCAGGGCACATAGCGCCAGGCGAGGCCTTCAGTCCGCCGAGATCTTCGCCGCCGCGATCACCTTGGACCAGCGCTCCACCTCGCTGTTCAGATAAGCCCCGAAGGCCTGCGGCCCGCGCGCGTCGACGCGGAAGCCCTGCGTGCGCGCACGCTCCTCGATATCCGGCGCGGCCATGATCTTCAGCACCTCGGCGCCGAGCTTGGCGACCGACGCCTCGGGCGTGGCCGAAGGCACCATGATCGCTGTCCAGTTCTCCACCGCGAGCTGCGGCAGGCCAGCCTCGGCCGTGGTCGGCACGTCCGGCACCAGCGGATGGCGGGCGCCGCTGGCAATGGCCAGCGCGCGCAGCTTGCCGCTCTTCACGTGGGCGATGCTCTCGGGCATGTTGGAGAACACCACGTCGAGCTGGCCGCCGATCAGGTCGGTCATCGACGGCGCGCCGCCCTTGTAAGGCACGTGCTGCACCTCGGTCTTCATCAGGTCGTTGAACAGCGCCAGCGTCAGGTGCGGCGGCGTGCCGTTGCCGCTGGAGCCGGCGTTGAGCTTGCCTGCACGTGCCGCGGCAATCAGCCCCGCGAAGTCCTTGATCGGGCTGGCCGCTGGCACCACCACCAGGATCGGCGAGCCGGCCAGCAACGCCACCGGGCGCAGGTCCTTCTGAAAATCGAAGCTGGCCTTGCCCTTGAACAGCGTCACGTTGGCTGCGTGCGTCAGCGTGATGGCCAGCAGCGTCTGGCCGTCGCCCGGCGCCTTGGCCACCTCGGCCGCGCCGATCTGGCCGCCGTTGCCCGGCTTGTTGTCGATGACCACGTTGACACCCCAGCGCGTGCCCAGCTGCTGCCCGACCAGGCGTGCCATCACATCGGTCAGCCCGCCCGGCGGGAACGGCACGACGTAGCGGATCGTGCCGCCGGCCTTCGGGTAGTCGGCCTGGGCCCAGGCCATGGAGGAAGGCAGCAGCAGGGGCAGCGCCTTGAGCAGATCGCGTCGTTGCATGGTCGGTTTGTCTCCGTGGGAAGTCGCGCATGCTGCCTCTGGCGGGCGGCTGTCGCAACGGTGGTGCTTATGCGGGAATCGTCTTTGCGTTCTTGCCTTGTTCGTCTGCTTCAGCCGCGCAGCATGGCGAGCATGTTGTCGGCCACTTCGATGCCATCGGCCTCGGCACGCCGGCGCAGCGCCTCGCGGCGCGCGCCGGGCAGGCGCACGCCTTCGTCGCGCAGCATCTCGGTGATCAGCACCTCGATGCGGTCGAGGTAGCTGTCCGCGCCGGCCAGCGCGTCGGGATCGACGAGGATGAAGGCCTGGCCGATGCGCGGCCGGTTGCCCTCGTCCACGAAGAAGCTCGAGGCCTCGAAGCCGAAGTTCGCGCCGATCAGCGCGGTGACCAGCAGCTCGACCACCAGCGCGAGCATCGCGCCCTTGGGCGAGGAGACGGCGCCGATCGGCAGCATCGAGCCGTCCATGCCCGCCTGCGGGTCGGTGGTGGGCTGGCCGTCCTTGTCGAGCGCCCAGCCAGCCGGGATGCTGCGGCCCTCCCTGGCCGCGACCATCAACTTGCCGCGCGCCACTTCCGAGAGGCTCAGGTCGATCATCAGCGGGTCGGCATTCCGGCGCGGGAACACCGCAGCCACCGGGTTGGTGCCGAAGATCGGGTGCCGGCCGCCGGCCGCCGGCATCGCCGACGGCGAATTGGCGAAGCCCAGCCCGACCATGCCGGCTGCAGCCGCCAGGCGCAAATGGTCGACGACCACGCCGCAGTGGTGGCTGTTCGTCACGCCAGCGAACGCCACGCCCTGCTCGCGCGCCGCTGCGATGGCCTCGCGCACCGCCAGCTCGCAGGCCGGGAAGGCCAGGCCCTCCTGCGCATCGACGAGCAGCGCCCCGCCCTTGCGCCGCAGCACCTGCGCGTGCGCCGCGCCATTCACGCGGCCGGTCCTCAGGTGCCCGCTGTACTGCGAGACGCGGCTCAGCCCGTGCGAGACCAGCCCCTGCGCCTCGGCGAGCACCAGCGCGCGCGCGGTGCACTCGGCCATCGTCGCGTTGGCGCCGGCGCGCAACAGCGCACCGGCCACCAGCGCCTGCAGCTGCCCGATGGCGAGCTTCATGCCAGGGCCTCCAGCACCTTGCCGGCGATCAGCGACGACACCCGCTCGTTCGCTTCGGCGGTGAGGCCGGCCACGTGCGGCGTGAGCAGCAGGTTCGGGCAACCCTGGAAGTGCGGCGCGGCCGACAGCGGCTCGGTGCCGAACACGTCGATCGCCGCGCCGCCGAGCTGCCCGCTCTTCAGCGCCGCGGCCACGGCCACCTCGTCGAGGATGCCGCCGCGTGCGGTGTTGATCAGCACGGCGCCGGGCTTCATCGAGGCAATGCGCGCCGCGTCGAACAGTCCGCGCGTCGACTCCACCAGCGGCACATGCAGGCTGAGCACATCGGCGCTGCGGATCACCTCGTCCAGTCCGGTGCAACGCGCGCCGACGGCGGCGAAGGCGGGATGGTCCTCGTCCATCATCGCGTCGAAGGCGATCACCGTCATGCCCAGCGCCCGCGCGAGCGACGCGGTGAGCTGGCCGATCGAGCCGAAGCCGATCAGGCCGAGCGTCTTGCCGGCGATCTCGCGACCGCTGGACAGTGCGGTGCGCGGCCATTGCCCTGCGGCCACGGCCGCGCTGGACTGGTAGGCCCCGCGCAGCAGCAGCATCGCCGTGCCGACCACGTACTCGGCCACCGACAGCGCGTTCGCGCCGGTGGCCGGAATGACCGCCATGCCGCGCTGCTCGCAGGCCGCCACGTCGATGTTGTCCAGCCCCACGCCGAGCCGGCCGACCACCTTGCAGCGGCGCAGCGCCTCGAGCAGCGCGCCGCGCACCTGGGTGCGGTTGCGCACGACGATCGCGTCGGCTCTCGCCGCTTCGGCGAGCAGCCGCGGTGCGTCGTCGACCAGCGTCGCGTCGTAGAGCACCTCGTGCTTCGCCGCGAGTTGCGCGACGGCGGGTGCGTCCATGAACTCGGTGATGACGATGCGGGCCATGCTGCGATCAGGCCGATTCGAACAGGCGCGTCAGCACGAACTCGCGGTGGCCCAGCGCCTCGGCCGCGGTGAGGCGCCCGTTGGCGGTGCGCAGCATGCACTCGAGCAGCTGGTCGCCGGCCTGGTCGAGCGTGATCTGGCGCTGCAGCAGGCCCGAGGTGTCGACGTCGACGTGCTCGCTCATCAGCCGCACGGTGCGCGGGTTCGCGCAGATCTTGATGACCGGCAGGATCGGGTTGCCGATCACGTTGCCCTGCCCCGTGGGGAAGAAGTGCACCGCGTAGCCCGAGGCGGCGCACAGCGTCACCATCTCGGCCGCCGCGCTGGACGAATCCATGAACCACAGCCCCGGATGCGTGGGCATCTCGGCCTTGTCGATCACGCCGTCGACCGTGCACTTCTTGCCGATCTTCTGGATGTTGCCGAGCGCCTTCTCCTCGATCGTCGTCAGGCCGCCGGCGATGTTGCCCTTGGTCGGCTGGCTCTCGCTGAGGTCGGTGGTCTTGTGGCGGTTGATCACGTCCTGGTAGCGGTTGAACATGAACATGAACTTGTCGCGCACCTCGGGCGTCTTGCAGCGCGCCGCGACGATCTGCTCGCCGCCGGTCAGCTCGGTCGTCTCGCCGAAGCACAGCGTGGTGCCCAGCGGATGCAGCTTGTCGAAGGCGTTGCCCACCGTCGGGTTGGCGCCGCAGCCGCTGGTGGTGTCGCTCTCGCCGCACTTGGTGGAGACCCACAGCTCGCTGATCGCGCAGGCCTCGCGCTGCTTCTCGCTGGCCCACTGCACATACTCGCGCGCCGCCTTGCTGGCCCGCAGGATGGTGTCGTGGTCGCCGTGCCCTTCGATGCCGAAGCCGACCACCGGCTTGCCGGTGGCGGCGATGCCGTCGACGACCTTCTTCGTCCAGCCGTCTTCGATGCCGATGACGACGACCGCCGCGACGTTCGGGTTGCAGCCGGTACCGATCAGCGTGCGGAAGTGCAGCTCCAGGTCGGCGCCGAACTGCAGCCGGCCATAGGGGTGCGGGATCGCCATCGTGCCCTTGATGTTGTGGGCGACGGCCTCGGCGGCCGAATTCGACAGGTCGTCCAGCGGCAGGATGATGACGTGGTTGCGCACGCCGACGCGGCCGTTCTCGCGGCGGTAGCCGAGGAAGCTGGTGTCCTTGGTGATGATGCTCATGGTGGGTGTCCTCGGCTTACCAACGCTTGGTCTTGATGTTCTGCACGTGGGCGTGCTCGCCGACCTCGATCGGCGCGACCACCTTGCCCATGTCGATGCCGTACTTGATCACGGTGTCGCCGGGCTTCATGGCCTTGAGCGCCACCTTGTGGCCGATGGGAATGTCCTGCCGGGCGACGATGTCGACCATGCGGTCCTCGTCCATGATCCAGCCGGTCAGCGCCATGCCGGCCTTCACGCCCTCCACCACCACGACGGCGACGGTGTCGCTGGCGTCGTGCAATACGAAATGAATCATCGATGTCTCCGGGATGTCGAACCGCAGGGCGGCATCCTGCGCTGCCGATAACCCGCCGTCAAACAGGTCATACAGATGACTTGCTTGAGTGGCGATCGCGTCGCTAGACTGCGCCGCCATGCCCGCCCGCCACGCCTTCCGCGCCATCGCCCCCGAGGCCGCCGGCATGCCCCTGTACCGCGTCGTCAAGCGCGCGCTGCTGCGCGCCATCGAGTCGGGGCAGGCGCCGCCCGGCCAGGCGCTGCCCAGCGAGACCGAGCTGGCCGGCTCGCTGGGCGTGTCAATCGGCACGCTGCGCAAGGCGGTCGACGAACTGGTCGCCGAGCACCTGCTGGTGCGCCGCCAAGGCCGCGGCACCTTCGTCGCCACGCACAACCCGGATCGTTTCCTGTTCCAGTACTTCCACGTCGAGCGCGCCGACGGGCTGCGCGAGGCGCCCGAGGTCGACCTGGTCTCCTACGAGCGCCATCGCTGCGAGGAGGACGCCGCCCAGGCGCTCGGCCTGCGCGTGGGCGACCCGGTGGTGCAGATCGAGAACCGGCTGCGCCTGCAGGGCAAGGCGGTCGTGCATGACCGGCTGGTGCTGCCCGCGGCGCTGTTCAAGGGCCTCAGCGAGAAGCGATTCGCCGAACGCGAGGCGACGATCTACCAGCTCTACCAGTCGGACTTCGGCATCACCGTGGTGCGCGCGCTGGAGCGCGCCCGCGCGGTGGCCGCCGACCGCGCCGCCGCGCGCGTGCTGGGCATCCCGCTGGGCACGCCGGTGATGCAGGTGCGGCGCACCGCGCTGACCTTCGGCGACCGGCCGGTGGAGTACCGCGTCTCCACCATCGACACCCGCCACCACGACTACGTGCATCTGCTGTCGAGGCCGACGAGCCGGCATGAGTGAACGGGCCGTGAACGCGCCAGCCGCATGGCAGCGGCTGCTCGACCGCCTCTGCGCACTGTCCCCGGGCGTCGCACTGGCCGGCGTGCTCGCGATGGCCGCGACCCTGGTGTCGGTGCTGCACGGCGGCCCGCAACTGCTCTACGCGCTGTTCTTCGGCATCGCTTTCCACTACCTCAGCCACGAGCCGCGCACCCGGCCGGGCATCGAGTTCTGCGCACGCACCGTGCTGCGCCTGGGCGTGGGCCTGCTCGGCGCGCGCATCACCGCGATGCAGATCGCCGGCCTGGGCTGGAGCACGGCGCTGATCGTCGTCGCGGCGGTGGCCAGCACGATCTTCGTCGGCCATGCGCTCGGCCGTCGCCTGGGCCTGACGCGCAGCCAGGGCATCCTGTGCGGCGGTGCGGTGGCGATCTGCGGCGCCTCGGCGGCGCTGGCCATCTCGGCGGTGCTGCCGCGCGAGAAGGACGGCGAGCGATTTACCTTGTTCACCGTCGTCGCGGTCACTGCATTGTCGACACTGGCGATGGTGGTCTACCCGCTGATCGCACGGCTGCTCGACCTGACGCCGCAGCAGGCCGGGCTGTTCCTCGGCGGCACCATCCACGACGTCGCTCAGGTGGTCGGCGCAGGCTACACGCTGGGCACCGAAGCGGGCGACTACGCCACCATCGTCAAGCTGTTCCGCGTGGCGATGCTCGCGGTGGTGGTGGTGGCGGTGTCAGCGGCCTTCAAGGCCCGCCGCGACGAAGCCGCCGCGGCGCAGGGCCATGCGGTGACGAAGCAGGCGCTGGTGCCCTGGTTCCTCTGGCTGTTCGTCGCCATGGTGGTGGTCAACTCGGCCGGCGTGATCGGCGCGCCGCTGCAGTCGGCGCTGGGCGACGTGTCGCGCGGCTGCCTGGTGGCAGCCATCGCCGCGCTGGGCATGAAGACCTCGTTCATGCAGCTCGCCCGCGCCGGCTGGCGGCCGCTGCTGCTGCTCGCCGCCGAGACGCTCTGGATGGCCGCCCTGGTGCTGGGGGCCCTGCTGTTGCGCCGCTGAGGCCGCGGTTATCCTCCGCGCCATGGACAAGAAACAGGACCTGACGGCGCGCAACTTCCCGAGCGCGGAAGAAGACGCCGAAGCCGTCGTCTCGCCTTCGCTCTACGCCGGCCCCGAGAGCGCCTACCGGCTCGCCTTCACCGACACCGAGTTCCTGCTGCGCGAGGAGCTGCGCCCGGTGCGCATGCAGCTCGAGCTGCTCAAGCCCGAGATGGTGCAGGCCGAGCACGGCATCCGCTCGACCATCGTGATCTTCGGCAGCGCGCGCGTCCTGCCGCCGGAGGCCGCCCTGCTGCGCCTGGAGGCGGCGCGCGCCGAAGGCGACGCCGCCGCCGTCAAGCGCGCCGAGATGGCCGTGAGCATGTCGCGCTTCTACGACGAGGCGCGGCGCTTCGCCGCCATCGTCACCGCGAAGTCGCGCGAGCTCGAAGCGCCGGTCTACGTGGTCACCGGCGGCGGCCCCGGCATCATGGAAGCGGGCAACCGCGGCGCGCACGAGATCGGAGGCAAGAGCATCGGCCTGAACATCGTGCTGCCGCACGAGCAGGCGCCGAACCCGTACATCACGCCGGAGCTGTGTTTCCAGTTCCACTACTTCGCGCTGCGCAAGATGCACTTCGTGATGCGCTCGATCGCGCTGGTGTGCTTCCCCGGTGGTTTCGGCACGCTCGACGAACTGTTCGAGACGATGACGCTCACGCAGACCGGCAAGTCGCGCAAGCGGCCCATCCTGCTGTTCGGCCGCGAGTTCTGGACGCGCCTGATCGACTTCGACTGGCTCATCGAGACCGGCATGATCAGCCCCGGCGACGTGAACCTGTTCCGCTTCGTCGAGACCGCCGAAGAGGCCTGGGCAGTGCTCGCCGAGGAATACGGCTTCGACCTGCCCGAGACCACCACCGGCGAATTCGCCGACGACACCTGAGGCCCCCGACTCCATGAACAAGCAGGTCAGCCTGATCGGCGCGCCCACCGACATCGGCGCCGGCAGCCGCGGCGCGAGCATGGGCCCGGAGGCCCTGCGCGTGGCGCAGATCGTGCCGGTGCTCGAAGCCCACGGCCTCGAGGTACTCGACCGCGGCAACCTCGCCGGCCCGGCCAACCCCTGGCTGCCGCCGGTGGGTGGCTACCGCCACCTCGCCGAGGTGGTGGCCTGGAACCGGGCGGTGCACGAAGCGGTCTACGCCGAGTTGCAAGGCGGGCACCTGCCGATCCTGCTCGGCGGCGACCATTGCCTGGGCATCGGCTCGATCAGCGCGGTGGCGCGGCACTGCCGCGAGGCGGGCAAGAAGCTGCGCGTGCTCTGGCTCGACGCGCACGCCGACTTCAACACCAACCAGCTCACGCCCAGCGGCAACATCCACGGCATGCCGGTGGCCTGCCTGTGCGGCCACGGCCCGCAGGAGCTGATCGAGATCGGCGGCACCGTGCCGGCGATCAGCGCGAAGGCGGTGCGCCAGATCGGCATCCGCAGCGTCGACCAGGGCGAGAAGCGCTTCGTGCACCAGGTCGGCCTGGAGGTGTTCGACATGCGCTACATCGACGAGATGGGCATGCGCCACACCATGGAGCTGGCGCTGGCCACGCTGGACGCCAACACGCACCTGCACGTGAGCTTCGACGTCGACTTCCTCGACCCCGACATCGCACCGGGCGTGGGCACCACCGTCCCCGGCGGCCCCACCTACCGCGAAGCGCAGCTGTGCATGGAGATGATCGCCGACACCGGCCGGCTCGCCTCGCTCGACGTGATGGAGCTGAACCCGGCACTCGACGTGCGCAACAAGACGGCCACGCTGGCCGTCGACCTGATCGAGAGCCTGTTCGGCAAGAGCACGCTGATGCGCCAGCCTGGCTGAGCCGCCGAAGCGAAGCGCCTCTGAAAGTGCGCAGCGCAGGCGGCTCACCTCAGGCCGACGCTGGCCAGCTTCGCAGGGCCTTCGCTCTGGTCTGAGCGCCGGTTCGGCCCGCCTTCAGTGGCACGGCCCGTGTGCCTTGCGGAACAGCCAGGGTTCGATTGCCGCCGCATCGCCGAAGAGGCCGGCTCCGCGCGCCTGCGCGGCGCGCTGTTCCTGCGCATAGGGGCCGGGATGCCGGTGGAAGCGCGAGCTCCAGGCATGGCCGTGCTCGACCATCCAGGCGCTGACGTCGCGCCCGTCGAGCATCAGGCCGCCGAGCAGGCGGCCGTGCGCATCGACACCGCGCGTGGGCACCTCCACATGGCGGTGCAGCACCTGCGACGTCAATGCCACCGTGGATTCGGCGCCCCACGCCTGGCAGCGCTCGGGCGCGTCGATGCCCACCAGGCGCAGCTTCACCGGCTTGCGATTCGGTTCGTCGGGTCGCACCCAGATCGTGTCGCCATCGGTCACGTGCGTGACGATGCCACTCAAGGCGTGCGCCGTGCCGGACAGCACCAGCCCCAGCACCCACAGCACGGTCCTCATGCGGCCGCGAACAGCCTGACCAGCCACCACACGAACAGGCCGAACAGCACGGCCCACAGCAGCACGATCAGCCCCGCGCCCCACCACAGGCGCGGCAGCTTCTCCGCCGAGGCCTCGGCCTCGCGCAGCCGCGCCTCCCACAGCGCCGGCGGCGTGAGCTTGACGGCCAGCGCCACACCCAGCGGCAGCAGGATCAGGTCGTCGAGCTGGCCGAGCACCGGGATGAAATCCGGGATCAGATCGATCGGACTCACCGCGTAGGCCAGCACCATGATCGCCACCAGCTTGGCGGCGCGCGGCGTCTGCGGGTGCTTGAACAGCTTCCACAGCGCGATCAGGTAGGTGGCCAGCCGCGCGGCGTTGGCGAACTGGAAGAAGCGGGTGAACTTGTTCATCGGTCGGCCATTTTCTCCGCATCGCGCACGATGCGCTCCAGCCGGTCGGCCAGCTTCTCGTTGCTGAGCTTCTCACGGAAGCGCTCCACCATCAGCGGCAGGCTGAACGGGCTGGGCGCCTTCAGCTCGACGAACTCGATGCGGCGCGAGCTCAAGCGCTTCAAGGTGGCGGCCAGGCGACGGATGTCCAACTCCTGGCTGAGCACCTCGGCCTGCGCCTGCGTGAGCAGCAGGTTGCCGGCGTCGTACTTGCGGAACACCTCGTAGAACAGGCCGCTGGACGCCTGCAGCTGCCGCGTGCTCTTGGCCGCACCGGGGTAGCCGGTGAAGATCAGCCCGGACACGCGCGCGATCTCGCGAAAGCGCCGCTGCGCGAGCTCGCCGGAGTTCAGGCTGGCCAGCACGTCGTCGAGCAGGTGCTCGGCGCTGAACGCCCGCTGGTCGAGCAGCGAGGTGGTGTCCACCGGCTCGGCGCTGAGCAGCTCGAAGCCGTGGTCGTTGACGCTCATGCTGAAGGTGTTGGGCGCGTGTTTGGCCAGCCGCCAGGCCAGCAGGCTGACCAGGCCCAGGTGCACGTTGCGCCCGGCGAAGGGATAGAGGTAGAGGTGCTCGCCCTCGCGCGAACGGTAGTGTTCGATCAGCAGGGTCTTGGGCGTCGGCAGCCGCGACAGCTTCATCTGCGTGGCGAGCATGGGCGCGGCGGCCTGCATCTCGGGTTCGTCGGCGTCACGCACCCAGTCGGCCTGCGCGGCCTCGGCCAGCAGCTCCACCACCGCGTCGGCGAGCTCGGTGGACAGCGGCATGCGCCCGCCCGCCCACGACGGCACGATGCCTCGGCTCTTCGTCGCCTTCTTCACGTAGGCGGCCATGTCCTGCGTGCGGATGAACTCAAGCACGCGGCCGGCGAAGACGAAGCAGTCGCCGGGGCGCAGCCGCGCGATGAAGCTCTCTTCGATGGTGCCGATCTTGCCGCCGCTGAGGTACTTCACCTGCATCGCCGCGTCGCCGACGATGGTGCCCACCTGCAGCCGGTGGCGACGGGCGATGCCGCGGTCGGGCACGCGGTACAGGCCGTCGACGAGCGCGACGCGGTGGTACTCGGGGTAGACGGCCAGACTCGCGCCGCCCTTCTCTACGAAATCCAGCGCCCACTGGAACTCGGCGCGCGTGAGCTCGCGGAACGCTTGTGCGCCGCGCACCTCGGCGTAGAGCGACTCCGGCTCGAAGCCGCCGCCCAGTGCCACGGTGACGAGGTGCTGCACGAGCACGTCCAGCGGCTTCTCCGGCGAGGCACGTTGCTCGATGCGGCCGGCCTTCGCAGCGCGGCGCGCGGCGGCCGCCTCGACCAGCTCCAGCGTGTTGGTCGGCACGATGGTGACGCGGCTCGGCCGCCCCGGTGCATGGCCGCTGCGGCCGGCGCGCTGCAGCAGCCGCGCGATGCCCTTGGGCGAGCCGATCTGCAGCACGCGCTCCACCGGCAGGAAGTCCACGCCCAGGTCCAGCGACGAGGTGGCGACCACCGCCTTCAGCCGCCCTTCCTTCAGGCCCAGCTCGACCCATTCGCGCACCTCCTTGTCGAGCGAGCCGTGGTGCAGCGCGACGAGGCCGGCCCATTCGGGCCGCTCCTGGATCAGCAGCTGGTACCAGATCTCCGCCTGCGAGCGCGTGTTGGTGAAGACCAGCGTGGTGCTGCTGCGCTCGATCTCCGCCACCACCGGCAGCTGCATCTGCGCACCCAGGTGGCCGCCCCAGGAGAAGCGCCCCGGGTTCGCAGGCAGCAGCGTGTCGATCACCAGCGCCTTGTCGATGCGGCCCTGCACCAGCGTGGCCTCGCGCGCGCCCACCAGCACGCGCATCGCCTCGTCGAGGTTGCCCAGCGTGGCCGACAGGCCCCAGACGACGAGATCCGGGTTCCAGCGTGCCAGCCGAGCGAGTGCGAGCTGCACCTGCACACCTCGCTTGTTGCCCATCAGCTCGTGCCATTCGTCGACGACGACGGTGTGCACCGCGCCGAGCTCCTGCGCCGCATTCTCGCGCGTGAGCATCAGGCTGAGCGATTCGGGCGTGGTCACCAGCACGGTGGGGAATCGCTTGTCCTGCCGCGCTCGCTCGGCGGCCGGCGTGTCGCCGCTGCGCTGGCCGAGCGTCCAGTGCGGCGCGAGATCGGCCAGCGGCAGCGCCAGCGCACGGGTGGTGTCGGCGGCGAGCGCGCGCATCGGCGTCAGCCAGAGCACCTGCAGCGGCGGCGCGCCGCGCGCGGGCTGCGGCCGGGCCAGGCCGCGCTGCAATGCACCGAGCGCCACGGCGTAGGTCTTGCCCGAGCCGGTGGTGGCGTGCAGCAGGCCGCTGCGCCCCGCCGCCATCGCCGCCCACACCTCGCGCTGGAAGTCGAACGGCTGCCAGCCTCGCGATGCAAACCAGCGCCGTGCTGGCTCGTCGTCAGGCAGATGTGGCGGCAGTTCTCGCATCGATGCGAGTGTGCAGCAAGGCTGCGCCGACGCCTCAGGTCGCGAAGGGGTTCGGCGTCCTCATCCGACACGCACGGCGTTGCGCCCGTCCGACTTGGCGCGGTACAGGGCGGCGTCGGCCCGCTCCAGCATCTCGGCAACACCTTCCCCCGCACAGCTCATCGTCAGCCCGATCGAACAAGTGACCTGGAGCTCCGCCGCGAGGTCTGACCAGGGGTACTCGGCCACTGCGCATCGCAGACGTTCGACTGCCAGCTGCGCTGAAGGCGCTTCAGGGCTGTTTGTCAGCAGCAGGAGAAACTCCTCGCCACCATATCGCGCAATGCGGTCGGTACTGCGCAGCCTGCCGGCCACGATCTTCGCGAACGCCCGCAGCACCTCGTCGCCCATGGCATGGCCATGCCGATCGTTGACTCGCTTGAAATGATCGATGTCGAGAATGGCCACCCCGAACGCCAGGCCACCGCGAGAAAAACGTGCTCGCTCCTCGGTCAGGAGCGCCAGGATGCTGCGCCGATTCTGCAGACCGGTCAGTTCGTCGCGCTCCGAGAGTTCGCGGACCTGGGTCAGAGCGGCCTCGAGCCGGGAATTGCTTGCCGAAAGGGCCTTGCGCATCTGCGCGCCGATCAGATTGATGGCCACGATCTTGGCCAGGACCACGGCGAACCAGAGGCCGCTGAGCAGACGCAACCACCCATCGTCCAGCGGCATGCGGAACCGGTTGCCGTTGGACAACAGCAGGGCCAGCGAGAAGGCCGCGATGAGACCTGTCACCGCCAGCACGTGCCTCAGCGGCATCTGCAGCGCGGCCGTGGCCAGCGCGACGATCAGGGTCAGCAACAGCAGCATGCCGATCTGCGGCAGCGCTGCCGCCGTGACGAGCATCAGGCTGCACGCGCTGAGCAACTGGAGCGTCGTGAAGACTGCGCCACCCATTCGCCGGTGAAGGCCCATGCGCACCATGACGGCAAACAAGCCCGTCAATCCGAATCCTGCAGCGCCGAAAGCGATCGGGGCGACTGGCGGAAGTGCTCCGTGCACGGCATAACCGGCCATCAAGAGTGCGTCGACCAGGTAGAACGAGAGCACCATGATCTGCGTACGCATCGCTCGGCGCAGATGGTCGGTGGGCGCGCGAGGTGCAGGGGCCTCGCTCGCCGAGGCGGCCTGTGCAGGGGGGATGGCGGCTGGAACGGTCACGACAGTCGAGGGCTGCGGATGAAACGCCGCGGATTCGTCGGCTTTCGGCCGCCGGGGCGGCGACTTGAGGCGGGACGAGATGGATTCTGACCGAACAAGACAATGCATCACGGCATATCGCCCCCGAGGTGCCGCCGGATCTCGCGGGCCGGGAACGGAGCCTGCGTGCCATCGCGCTCTTCGACCTTCGGCTGTCACACCGCAGCGGTCTTGCGCATTTGCCGCAAATCAAGTCTGATCGTGCGAACCGGCCACACCATCGTCGTGCCCATGCCGCAGTACCCCCGCCATCCGAACTCGCTGGTCCAGCTGTTGCGCGAAGCGCAGGAGCAGCACGGCTGGCTGCCGCGCCCGCTGCTCGCCGACCTGGCGCGCGAGCTCGGTCTCACGCTGGCGCATGTCGAGGGCGTGGCCAGCTTCTACCGCTTCTTCCACCTGCAGCCCGTGGGCCGCTGGCGCGTGCTGTTCAGCGACAACATCACCGACCGCCTGCTCGGCAGCGAGGCGCTGATGGCCGATCTGTGCCAGCGCCTGCGCGTGAAGCCCGGCGAGATGCGCGCCGACGGGCGGGTCAGCGTCGCGGCCACCTCCTGCACCGGCCTGTGCGACCAGGGGCCGGCCCTGCTGATCAACCACCACCACGTCATCACCCGGCTCGATGCGCAGCGGGTGGCACGCATCGCCGAACTCATCGAGGCTGACACGCCGGCCGCGTCGTGGCCGGCTGAATGGTTCCGTATCGACGACAACGTGCGCCGCGCCGACGTGCTGCTCGGCCAGCCGCTCGCCGCCGGCGAGGCATTGGCCGCGGCGCTGGCCCGTGGCCCCGCGGCGATGCTCGAGGAGATGAAGCGCTCCAACCTGCGCGGCCGCGGCGGCGCGGGCTTCACCACCGGCACCAAGTGGGCGCTGTGCCGCGAGGCGCCGGGCACCGAGCGGGTGGTCGTGTGCAATGCCGACGAAGGCGAGCCCGGCACCTTCAAGGACCGTGTGCTGCTCAGCCGCCACGCCGACCTGGTGTTCGAAGGCATGACCATCGCCGCGGCGGCCATCGGCGCGAGGCAGGGCCTGGTCTACCTGCGCGGCGAGTACCGCTTCCTGCTGGAGCCGCTGCGCGCCACGCTGCAG
>Ga0073899_10002982_pt1 | contig 15136 bp, 12 predicted proteins | sample KloWWTmetaKNB5Ph_FD_88975 | JGI IMG/M metagenome (GOLD analysis project Ga0073899, IMG submission 88975) | Active sludge microbial communities from Klosterneuburg, Austria, studying microevolution and ecology of nitrifiers - Klosterneuburg... | ecosystem: Engineered > WWTP > Aerobic digester >...
CGACGCCGACTCCGGCTCCGGCTCCGGCTCCGACTCTGGCTCCGGTTTCGATTCCGACTCCGACGCCGGCTCCGATGCCGACGCTGGCTCCGACGAGCATGGCGGCTGCGGCGTCGCGGACGAGCAGCCCCGGGGGCGGCGCGGGCGGTCGATCACGCTCGACACCGGCGGCGACACGCTCGCTGGCGACCGGTGGATCTCGATCCGCGCCCACGCGTCGGCGCGGCGGGGCGTGGCCGACGTCGAGCTGTGGTGGGCGACGCCCGACGGCGAGTACGCGTGGTCGTGCGCGGCGCCGCCCGACGACGCGCCGGTGCGCTGCACCCGTGACGGCGACGACGTGACGTTCCACCTCAACGTCGGGACCGGCCTGCGCACGGTGGCGGCGGTGATGGTCGACCACCGCGGGCGCCGCACGTTCAGCGACGCGCGCACTCTCACGCTCGAGTAGCCGCGGTCACTCCTGACCGCCGCGGTGGCGCTGCCAGCCGCCGCGGCCGTGGGCGGCTCGTCGGCCTCGAGTGGCGGCTATCGGCGAACCGCGAGAGGTACGAGGCACCTGTCGACCGCCTCGAGGAAGTAGGCCAAGCCGTTGTCCTTGCCGCGCGCTACCAGCGTCTCGAGCGGAGGCTCTTGCCAGCACCGTGCCTCGCGGTCGGCATCGCCGCGCGTCAGCAATCCGAGCACGCGCTTGGCGCTCCGCTTCGCCGTCTCATCCTGCGCGTCGAGTTGGTGGGACTCCTCGACCGGCGAGAACCCGAGTTCGCGCCGAAGGTCCGCCACCCGCGCCCGCTCCTCGTCGTCCGTAGGCTCAAATCCTGCGATCGCCTATGCCTCGCGCATCCGACACGGCAGCCCGACGACGATCGCAAAGTCCGCCCACGACTCCGCGTCGTTTACCGCCTGTGCGATGCCGCCGCGGCGCTCATCCGGTTGCTGGTCGAGATCCCACAACAGCACGACGCCGACGAGGGCTGGCTCGACCCGCCGGAGCGCGCGCACGATGCGAAACACGCTGCTCGCCATGAGGGCGCCAGGCATGTTCGGCGCGCCATCGAAGTGACCGTGGCGGGCTCGTACCCCGAAATGCCGCCGGTATCGGTCGACATCGTGGATGTCGAAGAACGCCTGGTCGTCAGGATCGCGATGCCAGGTACGGACCTCCGCCGGCGCGCTGTCTAGTAGGTCGCCAACCCATCCGGGGCAGCCCGCGCGGACCACGCGATCGATCAGGTCCGTCGCTGTCCGAAAGTCTGCCGCCGCCTCGGAAAACACCGCCACACGCATCGCTCTACTCCTCCACAACCCACGACCGTTCCGGATCCAGACTCCAAAGTTGCCCAGGCGTCAGCGTTCCCCGCGTTGCTGCTGCCTGGGGGTGCGCCGCCAGTGGTTTGGTACGAACCGTCCCATCGCCGGCCAGGGCAAACACGTGAATATCCGACAGCGCCATCTCGTCGAGGACGTACGGCGAATGCGTCGTCGCCACGATCTGTACGTCGGCGAACGCTGGCATCGTGAGCATCGTGCGCAGGGTGCGAACGAGCTCCATCTGCGCACGGGGATGCAGCGCGTGGTCGAAGTCGTCGAGCAAGATCACGTTCGGGCGACGGGGCTGATGCAGGATCGCCAGGATCGCGAGCACGACGAGCGTGCCTCGACTCGCACCCGACGCCGGGACCTTGGGCGCGCCGACGAAGTCGAACACGAGCCGATTCACCACACGACCACCATCAGCATGCTGGCGTATCGAGAACCGCTCCACGGATGGAACGAGCAGGCGTAACGACGCCTGGATCTTCTCGTACGCGGGATCCTCCGCGAGTCTGAGCGCGGCGAGGATGGCGCCGGTATTCGCTCCATCTGCGGCCACCACGACCGAAGGATCAGCGACGACGTCACCTCGCGCCACGCGCGTCGCGTCGAGGCTGTACAGCGCGATGTTGCCGACGACGTCGAGGGGGCTTCGCCAGCCACCCTGGATGGCGCTCTGGCTCGCCACGATCCCTCCGGACTCGACCCACCTGACCGTCAGGTCGGTCGTCCCTTGGGGATCGCGGTTGGCCGTCAGGCGAGCGGTGCATGACACTTGTGACGGCTGATCCGTCGTCTCGATCTCGAGGCGGACGCTACCGCCCCCGGCACTGGTCGCGCTCAGGCGCATCTGCGTTTGGCTCCGACGCACGATGTCCTGGGCGAGGCCAAACCGTGTCATCGCCTCGACTGGTCCCGACGCGAGGCCACCCAGGATCGCGAGCGCCTCCAGGACACTCGACTTACCGCTGGCGTTGTCGCCGACCAACATGGTGAAGGTCCCCAAGCGCACGCCGGTGCGTCGGTGGCCCTTGAAGTCGCGGAGGTCGAGCCCGGTGATCATGACGCTGTCCGCTTCAACGTCGCACAGCGCGGAGGCGCTGTCACGTTCCTCGGCGTCGCCGATCCGCGAGCGTCAGGCGCGGGCGGCGGCGAACGCCTGCATCGCGTCGACCAGCGCCTGCACGCCGCCCAGCTCCATGGCGTTGTAGATGCTGGCGCGCATGCCGCCCACCGAGCGGTGCCCGGCCAGGCCCGTCAGCCCGCGCGCGGTGGCGAACGCGACGAACGCGGCGTCCTCGGCGGCGTTGCGGCCGCGGAACGTCACGTTCATCTGCGAGCGGGCGTCGGCGCGGACCACGCCCCTGAATACCGGCGAGCGATCCAGCGCGGCGTACAGCAGCTCGGCCTTGGCGCGGTTGCGCGCGGCCATCGCCGGCAGGCCGCCGAGCTCGTCGATCCACCGCAGCACCTCGGCCAGCACGTAGATGCCGAAGGTCGGCGGCGTGTTGTACATCGACTGGTTGGCGGCGAAGGTGCGGTACTGCAGCATCGTCGGCAGGTCGCGGGCGCCCTTGGCCACCAGCTCCTTCTTGACGATCACCAGGGTCACGCCCGCCGGGCCGAGGTTCTTCTGCGCGCCGGCGTAGATCAGCGCGTAGCGCGCGACGTCGATCGGCCGGCTGAAGATGTCGCTCGACGCGTCGCACACCAGCGGCACCCCGGCCGGCGCCGCCGGCTCGCCGGTCCACTGCGTGCCGTAGATGGTGTTGTTGCTGGTGAAGTGCGCGTACGCCGGCGCCGCCGACCAGGTGGTCTCGGCGGGGCCGGGGATGTACGTGTGGCCGGCCGCGGCGCTCGAGCACGCGACGTGGACGGTGCCGAACCGCCGCGCCTCCTCGACCGCCTTCTCCGACCACACCCCGGTGACGCAGTAGTCGGCGGTCGCGCCGCCGAGGAAGTTCATCGGCACCATGAAGAACTGCGACGACGCGCCGCCCTGGAGGAACAGCACGTCGTAGTCGTCGGGCACGCCGGCCAGCTGGCGCACCAGCGCCTCGGCGCGGGCCAGCACCGCCAGGAACTCCTTGCCGCGGTGGCTGTGCTCGAGCACGCCGATGCCGCTGCCGTCGAGGTCCCACAGCGCCGCCTGGGCTCGTCGCAACACCGCCTCGGGCAACACCGCCGGACCCGGCGAGAAGTTCCACGTCCGCGTCATCATCGCCTCCGTCGACGCGACGGCCCGCGACTACTTGCGGGTGTCGTCGAAGTAGAACAGCGTGATCGCGAGGCAGTGGAAGGCCTCGTCGCTCGACTGCGTGACGACGAACTCCACCGGCTTGCAGCTCGGGTGCTCGGCCATCCACTTGGTGACCTTCTCACCGAGCTGCTCGCGATCGGCGACCATCGTGGCCGAGAAGATCTTGAGCCCGTTGAACTTCACGTCCTTGCGGACCGTGAGAATACCCGTCGAGTTCGCTGCCATGATCGAGGGCACCCTACCAGCGCGCGTCGCCGTCGGCTAGCCCCGCCCGTAACACAGTTGCGCACGCCCCGACGGCGTAGCTGGTCCGGCCAGCCGCTCAGGCTCGCTGTTCTTTGATGATCTGGTGGATCTCGTCGTCCGTGAGAACGCGATTCCCACGCTTCGCGGCGCCGAACACGGCGGCGACGAGTTCGGTCGTCGGCTCGATGCCGCGCTTCCGCAGCCAGTAGATCACGTTGGACTCGCCCGAGTAGTGGCCGACCTCGATCTCCTGCTCGCGGCCGAAGCGGCCGGCCGGGACCCCCGAGTAGATGCGATCGGCCAGCCAGCCGTGGCCCTTCTTCTCGGCCTTGATGATCGCCGCGGCGTGGACGCCGGTGGCGGTGCGGAACGCGTCGCCGCCGGCCATCGGGTACTGCACCGGGATCGGCACGTGGGTCGCCTTCGACGCGGTCCGGCACCACAGCAACAACTTCGACAGGTCCTGCTCGGGCAGCTCGCCCAGCAGATCGAGGTTGAGCAGGATCTGATCGAGCGCGGCGTTGCCGACCCGCTCGCCGATGCCCAGCGCGGTGCCGTGGATGCGATCGGCGCCGTACTCGATCGCGAAGATCGCGTTGACGACGCCGAGGCCGCGGTCGTTGTGGCCGTGCCAGTCGATGCCGACGTCGGGGCGGCCCATGCCGTCGAGCAGGTTGCGCGTGAAGCGCAGCAGGTGCTTGATGCCGTCGGGCGTGGCGTGGCCGACGGTGTCGCACACCACCAGCCGCTGCGCGCCGTGCTCGACCGCGTTGGCGAACAGCTTCGACAGCACCTCGGGCCGCGACCGGGTGGTGTCCTCGGTGACGTAGCCCACCGGCAGGTCGTAGCGGCGCGCCAGGTCGATCGCGTCGGCCGACAGCTTGAGCATCCGCGCCAGGTCCCAGTCCTCGGCGTACTGCCGGATCGGGGAGCTGCCGATGAACGTGAGCACCTCGATCGGCACGCCGACCTTCTGCGAGATGTCGACCACGGCCTGCACGTCGTTGACGTGGGTGCGCGCGGCGCAGGCCAGCTTGATCGGCAGGCCGGCGTCGCGGGCGTGCTCGGCGATCGTCGTGCAGTCCTCGACGGCGCGGCGGCCGGCGCCGGGCAGGCCGATGTCGATGTAGTGGATGCCGAGGTCGCTGGCGAGATCGATCAGCCGCAGCTTGTCGTCGATCGTCGGGTCGACCACCGACGGCGACTGGATGCCGTCGCGCAGCGTCTCGTCGAGGAACGTCACCTTGCGCTTGGGCGACAGCGATCCGACCTTGTCCTGGGCGTTCCAGTCGTAGATGAGGTCGCGCTCGGCCGCGAGGTCTTCGGAGTGCTGGGACATCACATCACCATCGACATGATCAGGATGACGATTGCGGCGACGGCGACGATCATCGCCATCACCAGGAACCATCCCAGTACCATCGCCAGGGCCGCCAGCGCCACGCCCGCGACCGGCAACACCAGCGTGCGCTCGCGCCGCGCGACCGACACCACGGCCAGCACCAGCGCGAGGCCGAAGAACGGCACGGTCAGCCGGTGATCGGGCATCGACCACAGCGGGTCCTGCACCATGAAGGTGACGACGAAGCCGACCGCGCCGACCACCAGCGCCGCCAGGCCGGTGGCGTTCTTCGCCACCCATTGCGCGGCGGGCTCGGGGCCCGCGGCGGCGGCCGCCGGGCGCAGCGACGGATCGGGCGTGGTCATGCCCGAACTATAGCGCCCGGTTGGCGTCCGCGGTGATGCCGAGCGCCTGGCGCAGCTTGCGGAACTCGGTCGAGGCGGCGAACGCGGCGAGGTCGCCGTCGGCGGCGTCGGCCAGGCCCAGCGCCACCGGGATGTCGCCGCACACCAGCAGGCCGAAACGATCGGCGGTGCGTCCCAGCGACTGCGCCCACCGCGACAGGTTGTGCTCGGGCGAGCGGGCGAACAGCCGCCCGACCAGGCCGCTGGCCTGGCGGCGCACGTCGGTCGGCAGCAGGTCGAGCGCCGCGGTGATCTCGTCGGGGGGGCGCGGCGTCGGCGTGGTCTCGCGGAACAGCGCCATCACCAGGCTGCGCAGCGTGCGCGCCGGCCGCGACGCGCCGATCGCGCGGCCCGGCCACAGGAACGTCGAGGCGCGGCCCAGCCGGAAGCCCAGCGTCGCGCGGTCGGGCGCGGTCAGCGCGTCGTCGCCGGCCAGCAGCACCAGCTCCTGGGTGGCCCCGACGTGGACGTCGGCGCCGAAGTCGGGGTGCGCGAACACCGGCGGCACCGGCAGGCCGAGCAGCTCGGCCATGTAGTTGCGCAGCGCCGCGAACGCCGGCGGCAGCTCGGCGTCGGTCAGGCGCGCCGCCGGATCGACCGCGAGGTCGGCCAGCGTGATCGGGTGCAGCGCGTGGACCGCCGGCGCCAGCAGCTCGGCCAGCGCGCCGATGTCGGCCTCGTCGTCGGGGTGGTGCAACAGCGCCCACAGCTCGCGCGACAGCGTCGTGCGGGCCCGCGGCACCGCGCGCGGGCGCAGCTCGTCGTAGGTCAGCCGCTCGCCCTCGCTCGGTTCGCCGCTGGCCACCGCCAGCGACGCGGCGATGAAGTCGGCGTCGCTGGTGCGCCCGGGCAGCGGGGTCGGGATGCGCCGGATCGGCCGCGACGTGCCGCCCAGCCGCGCGGCCTGCGCGTAGGCGTTCTTGGCCGCGGCCGGCTCGTCGAGGTGATCGCTGTACAGCGCGCCCAGCCGCTGCCAGATCGCGGCGTGATCCTGCGGGGTGCCGGCGCCGGCGCGCAGCAGCCGGCGCAGCGCGCGCTCGAGGGCGCGGCCGGCGCCGCGGCGCAGGTACAGCGCGGCGATGCCGTCGAGGACCTGGGCCTCGCCGGGCACCGCGCGGGCGGCCCGCTCGAGGTGATCGAGCGCCGCCTGATCGTCGACGCCCATCGCCAGCTCGATCAGGCCGAGGTGCTGGTGGGCGACGCCGAGGTTGGGCGCGACCCGCAGCGCGCGGCCGAGGTAGGCGCGCGCGGCGTCGGCGGCCTCGGGGGTGCGCTCCTCGCGGTGCCACACCGCCCAGCCCAGGCCGGCCAGCGCGTCGGGATCCTCGGGCCGCAGCCCGAGCGCCGCCTCGAACTTGCTGGCCGCCGCGGCGGCGTCGCCGCGGGTCAGCAGATCGAAGCCCGCGGTGCGCAGCCGGTCGCTCTCGACGCCGCGATCGGTGAGGTCGCCGCCGGCCAGCTCGCGGTCGTAGGCGGCGCGGCGCTCGTCGGTGAGCAGCACCTCGCGGGCCTGCTCGTACGCGGCGTGGACGTCGTCGAGCAGGCTGGCGTCGTTGCCGAGCTGGAACCGCGCGTAGAAGTCGCGCGCGAACATGCTCTGGCGCTCGGCCACCGCCGCGGCGATCTCGAGGTCGCCGGCGTGGGGATCGACCAGCAGCACCGCGTAGTGATCGAGGTCGCGGATGCGCAGCGCCTCCGAGGTCAGCGCGGCGCGCGCGGCGCGGGTGGCGTCGTCGTCGAGCAGGTCGTTGTCGAGCGCCTCGTCGGCGAGGTCGAGCGGATCCCCGCCGGTGGGCATCGGCGCGATCGTCGACAGCCCACCGAACAGCTCGGCGTACAGCGGCGAGCGCTCGCCGGTGTCGCCGCTGCGCAGCGCCAGGGCCGGGCCGACCCGCGGGATCGCCGGCACCACCGCGTCGGTCAGCACCAGCGCGTCGACCACCGCGGCCGGCAGGCCCTGCTCCATCAGGCCGCGGGCGGTGACGCCCTCGGGCAGCCGCTCGGGCACGCGCGCGCCGTAGATCGCGCGGAACAGCGGCACCAGGCGCTGGCCGCGCGGCGTCAGCTCGAGGAACAGGTCGGCCAGGAGCTGGCTCGGCGGCTGCCCCTCGCTCGAGGTGTCGCGCAGGCCGGTCAGCACGGTCTCGGGGATCGACAGCACCAGCCCGTCGGGGGCCAGCGGCCGGGTCTCGAACCGCCACGCGCCGTTGGCCCAGCGCAGCGGCGACAGCAGCCGGTAGCGGGTCTGCGCGGCGAGCTGCTCGAGCAGGCGCTCGGGCGTGAGCAGCCCGGCCTTGACCAGCGCGTCGCCGACGCCGCGCCCCATCGCGTGCGCCTCGGCGACCGCGGCCTGGTGCTGCGCGGTCGTGATGACGCCGCTGGCGACCAGGAAGTGACCGAGCGTCTCGTCGCGGCCGCTGGTCGCGACCAGCTGGCCCTCGTACATCTCGATGGTCTTGACCACGCGATCGCGGCGGACCAGGAACCGGCCGGTGATGCCCGCCTCGTGCAGATCGAGCAGCACCGCCGGCAGCGGCCGCAGCTCGAGATCGCCGGCGTGGCGGACGCCGTGGGCCGCGGGCCCGGGTCGGGACTCGTCGCTCATGCCTCGGCCACGTGGCAGGCCACCTGCGCGCCGCCGAGCAGGCGGGTCGGTGGGATGAGGGTCATGCACGCCGGGGGCTTGTTGGGCACCGGGCAGCGCGGGTGGAACGCGCAGCCGGGCGGCGGCGCCAGCGGGCTGGGCACGTCGCCGGTCAGCACGATCCGCTTGCGGGTCGCCGCCGCCGCCGGATCGGCCACCGGCACCGCCGACAACAGCGCCCGGGTGTACGGGTGGCGCGGCGATCGGTACAGCTCGTCGGCGCTGGCCAGCTCGACGACGCGGCCGAGGTACATCACCGCGACGCGATCGCACAGGTGCTGCACGATCTTGAGGTCGTGGCTGATGAACAGGTAGGTGAGCTTCTCGGCGGCCTGCAGGTCCTGCAGCAGGTTGACGATCTGCGCCTGGATCGACACGTCGAGCGCGCTGATCGGCTCGTCGCAGACGATGAAGCTGGGCGCGACCGCGAGCGCGCGCGCGATGCCGATGCGCTGGCGCTGGCCGCCGGAGAACTCGTGCGGGTAGCGGGTCGCGGCGTCGGCCGGCAGCCCGACCTTCCGCAACAGCGCGGCCACCCGCTCGCCGCGCTCGCTCTTGCCGAGCTCGGGCTGGTGGATCTCGAGCGGCTCGCCGACGGCGGCGCCGACGCTCATCCGCGGGTTGAGCGACGCGTAGGGATCCTGGAAGATCATCTGCATCCGTCGGCGCAGCGGGCGCATCGCGGCGTCGGACAGCCGGGCGATGTCCTGCCCGTCGAAGCGGATCGCGCCGCGGGTCGGCGCCAGCAGCCGCAGCACGGTGCGGCCGAGCGTCGACTTGCCGCAGCCCGACTCGCCGACCAGGCCCAGCGTCTCGCCGGGCGCGATCGTCAGCGACACGTCCTCGACCGCGCGCACCAGCGCCGGCTGGCGGGTGAACGCGCGCCACAGCTTCACGTGCGGCGGCGCCGGCTCGCGCGGCCACGCGATCTTGGTCGCGAAGTGCTTGCTGACGCCGGCCAGCTCGAGCCGCGGGGTCACGCCGGCACCTCGACGGGCACGTGGCAGCGGACGAGGTGGGGCGCGCCGTCGCCGAGCTGCACCAGCGCCGGCTCCTCGGTGCGGCAGCGATCGATCGCCGCGCCGCAGCGATCGACGAACTTGCAGCCCGGGGGCAGCGCGTGCAGCGGCGGCACCATGCCGGCGATCTCGGTCAGGCGCGCGCGGGGCGGCGCGGCGCCGTCGCGGTAGGGCGCGCCCTCGGCGCGGCCGGCCGGCTGGTAGCTCGGCACCGAGCGCAACAGGCCGGCGGTGTAGTGGTGGCGGGGCCGGGCGAACAGCGCGGCGGTCGGCGCCTGCTCGACGACGCGACCGGCGTACATGACGATCACCTCCGCGCAGGTCTCGGCGACGACGCCGAGGTCGTGGGTGATGAGCAGGATGCTCATGCCCAGCTCGGCCTGCAGGCCGCGCAACAGCTCGAGGATCTGCGCCTGGATCGTCACGTCGAGGGCGGTGGTCGGCTCGTCGGCGATCAAGAGGTCGGGCTTGCACGACAGGGCCATCGCGATCATCACGCGCTGGCGCATCCCGCCCGACAGCTGGTGCGGGTAGTCGTCGACGCGGTGCTCGGGGGCCGGGATGCCGACCTTAGCCAGCATCGCGATCGCGACCTGGCGCGCCTCGCGCCGCGACTTGCCCTGGTGCAGCCGCACCGCCTCGGCGACCTGATCGCCGACGGTGAACACCGGGTTCAGCGAGGTCATCGGCTCCTGGAAGATCATGCCGATGCGATCGCCGCGGATCGCGCGCATGTCCTTCTCGGGCAGGGCCAGCAGGTCCTTGCCGGCGTAGCGGATGCTGCCGCTGGCGATCCGCCCGGGCGGCGACGCCACCAGCCGCATGATCGACAGCGCCGTGACCGACTTGCCGCAGCCGGACTCGCCGACGACGCCGAGCGTGGTCCCGCGCGGCACCGCGAACGACACGCCGTCGACCGCGCGCACCGTGCCCCGGTCGGTGCGGAACTCCGTGACCAGGTCACGGATCTCCAGCAGGGGCTCGGCCATCGCGACGACGATAGCGCAGCGGCCGCACGCCACGGCGCGGCCGTCCCCGAAAACGAAACACGGCGACCGAGGTCGCCGCGTTTCGTCTCAGTGGGGCCCGAGCAGCCCCACTTCTACTACCCGCTGATCACCCGCGGTAGCCACCGCCGCCGCCGCCGCGACCGCCGCGACCACCACGGCCACCGCCGCGATCGCCGTAGCCGCCGCCGCCACCGCCGTCGTAGCCACCGCCGCCACCGGCGCCGCCGCCACCACCGCGGTAACCGCCACCACCGCCGCCGCCACCACCGCGGAAGCCACCGCCGCCGCCACCGCCGCCACGGGCCGGGCGCTCCTCGGCCTCGTTCACGCGCAGGGGACGGCCGTCGAGCATCTGCCCGTCCATGCCCTCGATGGCCTTCTTGGCCTCCTCAGGCGAGCCCATGGTGACGAAGCCGAAGCCGCGGGGGCGGCCGGTCTCGCGGTCGCTCACCAGGTGAACGTCCGAAACCGTGCCGAACTCCTCGAACGCAGCGCGGACGGTCTCGGTCGACGTGTTGAAAGAAAGGTTGCCAACGTACAGACGGGTGCTCATCTCGATCTCGCTATCCTCTGGCCTTCGTCACATGACACCGCGCTCGAGGGGCCGACCTCGCTGGCGGTTCGCAGTCAGAGCTGCAACCACTGCTTGCCGAACCGTCGCTCTGCGTGTCCGAGAGGCACAAAGACCCGAGACCCGAGATGAATCGACCGATCAAACCGTGGCGATTCCGCTTTTACCTTGGCCCGGAAACGCTCGCAAGAAGGATCATCGGCGAGCGTTGACAATCCCGCGGCGGCGCGGCGTCACTCCGGACGAACACCAAGGATCTCGAACTCTTGGTGGAGCCTCTATTTGCAGGTCGCGACGCCGGGGAGCTCCATCTGGAAGCTCTCGGCGGGGATCTCCAGCCCCAGCTCGCGCTGGTTCCACTCGACGATCAGGTCCGATTTCTCACCGGGCGAGCGGAAGCGCGACTTGTCCGGAACCCGCCGCGACATGCCGGCGGCGTCCTTGACGGTCGAGAAGCCGGTGTTGTCGATGCGCCACTCCTGGACGCCGGCCGCGGTCTTGACCTCGCTGGAGATCACGTCGGCGCGGCCGTCGCGCGCGTCGAGCACGATCTGCTGGGTGCGGCCGGCGTCGCCGGTGAGCTCGAGCACCTCCTTGCCGGCGCCGGCGTCCCAGCGCACGGTGCCCTTGGCGCCCCGGATGATCGGCGTGGCGCCGACCGCCAGCGTCATGAAGTCGTCGGGCGCCAGCGCCACCCGCAGCATCGCCGCGATGGTGTCCTTGCTGCACGGTCCCGACAGCTGGCAGTTCTTGTTGAGGTCGAGGAACGCGTAGTCGGTGCCGTCGCACGCCAGGTCGCTCATCGTCGACTCGCCGGCCGGCGACAGCGCCTGGATGCGGACCCGGGCGCCGGTGGTGCCCATGATCGCGACGGTGCCCTTCACGCGCTCGTCGTTGAGCCAGTAGTCCATCGTGGTGTCGTTGGCGCGGAACGACGTCACCTGATCGGCGGTGGCGGTGATGCGGGTCAGCAGCTCTTCGACGGTCAGCGGCGCGTACGGGCGCTTCGACGGGCCGTGGCTGCAGGCGGCGAGGGCGAGCGCGGCGGCGGCGGGGAGGGCGAGGCGGGGCATGTGGAGGTGATAGCAGAACGCGCCGGTCCGCCGCGCGCTTACGCCCCGCCACCGCGCGTGGCGGCGATGGCGATCACGCCGGGCGCGCCAGCGACCCCGCCACCGTGAATCGCACCGCCAGCCCCGCCGTCCTACCGCCCCGCTACTGCAGCTCGCGCTCGAGGAACGCGAACAGGTCGGCGTTCTGCTCGACCGCCTGCTTCACCGCGTCGGCGCCGCCGTGGCCGGCGTTCCTCTCGATGCGCAGCCAGGCCGGGCGGTCGCCGGGGATGGCGTGCTGGATCGCGGCGGTGAACTTGCGGGCGTGCATGGGATCGACGCGGTCGTCGTGGTCGGCCGACATCATCAGCAGCGCGGGGTAGCGGGTGCCGTCGACGACGCGGTGGTAGGGCGAGTAGGCGAACAGCGTCTTGAACTGCGCCGGGTCGTCGGCCGAGCCGTACTCGGGCACCCAGGTCGCGCCCGAGCCGAACTGGTGGTAGCGGATCATGTCGAGCAGCGGCACCGCGCACACCACCGCGCCGAACAGCTCGGGGGCCTGGGTCATCGTCGCGCCGACCAGCAGGCCACCGTTGGAGCCGCCGTAGATCGCCAGGTGCTCGGGCGAGGTCCAGCCCTGATCGATCAGGTAGCGGGCCGCGGCCTGGAAGTCGTCGAACACGTTCTGCTTGTTCGCGCCCATGCCGGCCTTGTGCCAGTCCTCGCCGAACTCGCCGCCGCCGCGCAGGTTGGGGATCGCGATCATGCCGCCGCGCTCGAGCCACACCGCGCGCGACGACGAGAAGCCCGGCGTCAGGCTGACGTTGAAGCCGCCGTAGCCGTAGAGCTGCACGCGGTTCTTGCCGTCCTTGGCCGCGTCCTTCTTGTGCAGGAGGAACATCGGGATCGACGTGCCGTCCTTGCTGGTGTAGCGGACCTGCTCGGCGACCATGCCCGAGGTGTCGATCGGCAGCGTGACCCGCGACCACTCCTTGGTCGCGCCGGTCTTGATCGACGCCTGGTAGGTGACCGCGGCCTCGGTGAACGACGCGTAGGTGAAGTACGCGGTGTCCTCGTCGGGGTTGCCGGTCAGGCCGCTGGCGGTGCCCAGGGGCGGCAGGTCGATCGCGCGCACCCGCTTGCCGTTCAGATCGTGGATCGCCAGCGCGCTCTGCACCTCGTGCAGGTACGACAGCACCAGCTTGTCGCCGATCACGGCGACCGACTCGAGGGTGTCGGCCGACTGCGGCACGATCTCCTTCCAGTCGGCCCGGGCCGGCTTGCGCGGATCGACCGCGAACACCCGGTAGCGCGGCGCGCCGTCGTTGGTGTTGACGTAGAAGCGGTCCTTCCACACCGTGATCTCGAAGTTGGCGGCGACGCCCTCGATCAGCGGGGTCCACGGCGCGGTCGGCGTGCGCGCGTCCTTGAAGTACAGGTCGCTCGAGTTCCAGCCGTGCTGGACCGCGGCGACCAGCCACTTGCCGTCCCAGGACACCGAGCCGCCGAGGAACGTCTGCGGGTTGCCGGTCTTCCCGCGGATGATCGGATCGTTGGCCGGGTCGGTGCCGAGCGCGTGGTAGCGCAGCTCGGCGAAGCCGGGGCGGTTGGCGATCGTGACGTCGCCGCCGACCGGCGGCACCCACGTGTAGTAGAAGCCCTTGTCGTCCGGCGTCCACGACGCCCCCGAGTACTTGGTGCCGGGGATGACGTCGGGCAGGTCCTTGCCGCTGGCCAGGTCGCGGACGTAGGTGACGGTCTCGTCGGCGTTGTTCTCCTTCTTGGCGTAGGCGACGTAGCCGCCGCTCTTGCTCGGCCACCAGCCGCCCAGGCCGCTCGAGCCGTCGGCGCTCCAGGTGTTGGGATCGAACAGCACCTGGTCGGCGCCCTTGGCGCCCTGCTTCCAGTAGACGACGTTCTTCTCCTTGTCCGCGTGCTTGCGGGTGAAGAAGAAGCGGCCCTTGCGGTGGGTCGGCGCGCCCAGCGCGTCGAAGTAGAACACCTCGCGCAGCCGGGCGGCGATCGCGTCGCGGCCGGGCAGCTTGGCCAGCTCGCCGCGGGTGTACGCGTCCTGCGCGTCCATCCACGCCTCGACAGCCGGCTGCGCGGCGTCCTCGAGCCATCGGTACGGATCGGCGACCGCCTGGCCGTGGAGGGTGTCGACGATGTCGTCGCGGCGGGTGGCGGGGAACGGCTTGGTCACGGCGGGCGGCTCCTCGACGGGCGGCGGCAGCTGGATCGCGGGATCGGGCGGCGTCGGCTCGGCCACCGCGGCCACCTTGGGCGCGGGCTGCGCGCAGCACGAGCCGAGGACGATCGCCGCGAGCGCGGCGGACAAAGACGAGCGCATGGCGAGCAGGCTAGCACCGCCGCGCTGGCCCTGAGGAGTGCGACCGCCGTGCGACCGCCTGCGACGCCGGTCGTCGCGGATCGTGCTCGCTGCGTCCCACGGGCGAGATCGACGGGCGGCGTCTCACGTGGGAGAACGGCGGGCCGCGTTCCACGTGGGAGATCGGCGGGCCGCATTCCACGTGGGAGATCGGCGGGCCGCGTTCCACGTGGGAGATCGGCGGGGCGGCGTTCCACGTGGGAGATCGGTGGGGGTACGTCCCACGTGGGAGATCGACGGGCCGCGTCCCACGCGGGCGCACGTGGTCGACCGCACAACGCGACCTACAGCCGGCGCGGCTTGCGCACAGTGCTTGCAAGCGGCCTGCGCATGCCCTCTGTCCCGAGCTTCCGTCCGCAGGACATCCGCAACATCGCCCTCATCGGCCGCGCCGGTGCCGGTAAGACCACGCTGGCCGAGGCGCTCTTGCACCGCCTGGGCGCGATCACCCGGATGGGGTCGGTCGAGGCCGCCACCACGATCAGCGACTTCGAGCCCGAGGCCCAGAAGCACCACCACTCGATCAGCGCCACGCTGATGTTCGCGACCAAGGACGGCCGCGAGATCAACGTGATCGACACCCCGGGACACCCCGACTTCGTGGGCCACGCCCTGGCCGCGCTGCCCGCGGTCGAGACCGCGGTGCTGGTGATCGACGCCGGCGCTGGGATCGATCTGGCGACCCGGCGCCTGTACAACGCGGCCGGCGAGCTGGGCCTGGCCCGCATGGTGGTGGTCAACAAGATCGACCAGCACCTCGGCCGGTTGCCGCGAGTCCTCGACGAGCTGCGCGCCGCGCTCGGCCCCAACCTGCACTGCGTCAACCTGCCCACCGCTGGCGGCACCGACGTCATCGACTGCTTCGACCACGCCGCCGGCACCGCC